>Ga0315282_10004704_pt1 | contig 23679 bp, 20 predicted proteins | sample YL17G07_20_MG_FD_203693 | JGI IMG/M metagenome (GOLD analysis project Ga0315282, IMG submission 203693) | Sediment microbial communities from Yellowstone Lake, YNP, Wyoming, USA - YL17G07_20 | ecosystem: Environmental > Aquatic > Freshwater > Lake > Sediment | place: USA: Wyoming | collected... | reverse complement strand
GGTTGGCCGTTTTTTCTGGCCCAAAAAATCCCGGCCTGCTCATCCCACATATTCTCGATCATGCGTTGGGCTATGTTTTCGGCGCGCTGTTTCCACATTTTGGAATCCTCAACCGCGCCGGTGGCCGCAGCAATTTTAGCCAGCGTATCTTGCTGCATGCACAGATAGGTATTCAAATCCGGCGACTCGACCGGCATGCCGTCATCCCATAACGGGCTGTCATCCAGGCCGGAAGAAAAAGGATGGTTGTACTCGCACAGGCCGTTGTGATCCAGGTCATTGTGCTCGAACCACCAGCGGTTCCAGCGCACGAGCGGTTCATACGTTTCATTCAGGAATTCAAGGTCTCGATCGATTTCGTATAGCTTCCAGACCGCCCAGGCCGTCAAGGGTGGTTTGGTGACATCGGCATCCACCGGGAAATCCAGGTGAGTCACGACCCCCTCATCGTGAATCGCATCTGGGATCAAACCATCTTCGCGCTGGTGGTCCAGCAGGATGCGCAGCTGGTCTTGCGCCAGGCGTTTATCCACATGGCGGTAGGCCAGGGCATGGAAATAAGCGTCCCATTGCCACACGCCTACGTAATACAGCTTAGAAGGGGTCATAGCTTCGCGGGTGGTGTAATAACGGGGAGCGATCAACCCGGCGCGCATGACCCACCAGGCAAAATAATATTGTGCCCGGTAGCGCTCAAGCACGGGCGGCGCAGCCGAAAACCACTCATGCCAGCGCCGGGCCGCCGCTTCGAGCGCATCTGCCGGATTGGGCATATAACGATTGAAACCCAGGCGTGGGGTAATATTAAGCAGCAGTCCGGTATGCGGGTTTGTCTCCACCAGCAGCCTGATCCTTTGAGCGGTTGGCCCCTCTGGCTCTATCCGGTTTGAAATGATGCGGGCATTGGTGGTGTAGGCTACATTGCGGCGAATATCCCCGGTAAGCCGCAGCGCGCCGCCGCGCCGGTCAGTTTGGGCATTATCCAGGTTGGCCAGGAATTCAACCCCACAAGCACACGGCGGCATCAGGATCAGGATGGTTTCAGCATCCGCGAATAACCAGGTAAATATCCCGATGTCCGTATATGCATCCAGCCGGTGCGGATAAGTACACAGGGTAAAATTCAAGGAGCGGCCTTCCCCATCAATAAAACGCAGCTGGTCGATGATGGGCGGGCGCCGGCGGTAGGCCGAGAGCTGCCCATCCCGTTTCAACCAGCGTTCTGCCAGACGGATGGAAAAGCGGCTGTCTGTCATGAAGACCAACAGGCGCGAACCACGGTCGGTGAATGGCACATCCCGTAAATTGATGCGATTCTTCAGCAGGTCAAAAAAAGGCGACTCGAGCAGCATGGCTTAACCTCTATTGGATCACCCTCAGCACTTCGAGGGTCATAACAAATTCAGTCATTGCATGCCAGCCAGTTAACCTGGTATGGCGACATGAGCCAGGGTTCTGCGGGCTTGCGTTGATGCGTTCGGCCGGTAATTAAATCTACAATTTTCACCGGTTCTCGTTTGAACAGCCCTTGCCAATCCGGCGCTAGCGCCTGGGGCGTGTTTGAAAGATTGTGAAGACAAAGAACCCGCTGGCTGCCATCCGGCGAGAGGCGCAGCAAAGCAAAAACGGAGTCGCCCCTGGCGAGGATTTCCTGCCTGCCGTAAGGATGGAAAGCGGTCGAGCTTGCCCGGGCAATGAGCATTTGCGCAAAGCGTTGGAATATGCGGCCGCGGCGAGAAGCAGGGTCTTGCAGCTGCTGTTCGAGGCCGCACCGGTCAAGCTTCTGGCGGTTGATTGCGCGGTTTCGCTGGGTCAACTGCACTCCCTCAGGCCAGCCCTGCGAGCCAAACAGGCTGTGGAAATAAATGCCTGGCACGCCCGCCAAAGAAAGCATGATGGCCTGCGCTGCCATAAAACGATTGACCTGCATTTCAACCGGCTCGCCCGCCTGGGGATTAGAAAGGGCGTCAAAATAGTTGATATTCAGTTCGTAAGGGGTCTGGTTGCCGTCGGGGTTATTTTTGTAAGACACCAGGCCTCCGTAAGCCTGCACCCTGGCTACCAGGGCATCGATTTCAGCATTGCTTAGAATGCCGCGCGCCGGGTTCAGGCCGATGCCATCGTGCGAGGCAAGGAAATTAAAAAATGTGACGGTTTTGGCTGGCAGTTTGAGGCGGCTGGCCCATTCTGATAGGGCATGGGTCTGGCCGGTGTGCAGCGCATGCAATACCAGCGGCGGGAGGGCAAAATTGTAGACCAACTGCGCTTCGTTGCTCCCATCGCCAAAGTAAGAAATGTTCTCGAGGTGGGGGACGTTGGTTTCAGTAATAAGTAAAACCTGGGGAAAAATGCGGTCCAGCACGGCCCTGAAAAGCTGGATCACGCGGTGGGTTTGCGGCAGGTGGAGGCAGGTTGTACCAATTTCTTTCCACAGGTAAGCGATGGCATCCAGGCGGATGAATTCAGCTCCCTGGGTGACATAAAAGAGCAACACGTCGAGGATATCCAGCAGCACATCCGGGTTATGATAATTCAGGTCGACCTGGTCGGTGCTGAAAGTAGTCCAGATGGCCCGGCTGCCGGAAGAAGAATTGAAATCGGTCAGCAGCGGTAAAGCCCGCGGGCGCACAACTCGAGAAAGATCAGGGCTGCCGGTGACGCTGATAAAGAAATCCCTGTATTTTGGATCGCCGCCCAGAAAAGCGCTGAACCACTCGCTCTGGACTGAGATATGGTTGATAACCGCGTCAAACATCAGCCGGAAGCTGCGCCTGAAGGCGCTCAGGTCTTCCCAACTCCCCAGGTCAGGGTTGACGACTTTGTAATCAATAACTGAAAAGCCGTCATCCGAGGAAAATGGATAAAAAGGGAGGATATGGATGCCGCTGACCAGGCCCTGCAGGTGCCGCTCGCAAAAACCGGCCAACGTGCATAAAGGTGAGATACCCGGCTCTAACACCTGGTTGCCATAGGTGATCAGAATGGAATCGCGCTGGGTTAGCTTACCCCGCCCGCGTTTCTGTGGACCAGGGGTAAGAGAGCGGTAGTGGTCGATCAGAGCACACAGGCGTTGATAGACCTCGTCCGCGGGTTCTTTCCCGTATAGTTCTACCAGGTAGCTGTTGATGGTGCCAGGTTCCGGCATGCCCGATTCCTTGAGAACGTTTTGGATATCGTACCATGTTTTTCTTGAAAACCCGGCTCCGGGCCTGCCTTTCTTTGAAATCGGGTTTTTTCTTCAAAACCCGATTTCTTCTTATCCTGCCGCCCGGCGCTTTTCTCGCCAAGCAAGAATAAACCGGGTTTCGCAGCCAGAAACCCGGTTTCACGATCCCCTGGCCGCTTATAGACCCAGCCGGTAGATCAGGCTGCGCATTTCATCCACCCGGTCGAGGCAGAAGGCGTCGAGCTGCACCCAGCCTGCCAGCACCTCTTCGACTGAATGCCCATACATGGCCGGTACATTGACGCCGGACTCTGGCGGGAGCATGTAAGCTGCCCAGCCTGGCAGTATAGCCCCCATCCAGAACGAGAGTCCAATCAGGTAACCCAGCCGCACCAGCCGCGGGTCGATTGACGCCCCACTACTGGCGATCCCGGCAATATAGCCGTCCAGCAGGGCAGCTTCGAGCGTTTCCGCATCATACGGGTCGTAATCGCAGAAATACATGCTGCTTCCAACCAGCTCGCTCAGGTCATTGCCAAGAGCGCCTGGACCGGTGAAAGCCCAGCCAACGCCGACTAGCTCCTCCTCGCCAGTTTGCGGGTGATGGAAATCCCCGTTTTGTGGGGAACGTGACCACATAAAATTCCTGCGATGGGCGTTATTATGGCAAAGCACCTGCGGCAGGCGGTCGTTTATATCGAAAAAGCGCTTTTTTTCGGCTATCAGTTGCAGCACGCGCGATTTCTGCCCGTCACTGAATGCGCCTTGCACGATTGGCGGCTTCCAGGCGTTTTCTTCGGGGGCGGGGTTCATAAAACCTGTCCAACCGTCCTCTTCTGCCCAGGTGCTGCGGAAGAAAGGCCGGCAGAGCCAGGGCCGCTCGGGCAGCGCGGTCCCGCCCGAGTAGGCGCTCTGGAAGCGCCCCAACTGCCGCGCTGTGCGTTGGAAGGTTTCCAGCAACCACTGCTTGCCGGTCGTTTCGTGGATATGCTCGATCCACTCCCAGGTCCCATCCTTATTTTCCATAACCCCATAACGGCGCGGGGCGCGCACCCCGGACGGTAGCTGCTCCAGCAGGCCCGTCTGGAAGGCAACGATTTCCCGCCGTCAGTAAGACCATTCGCGCGGCTCCTGTCTCCACTGTTTGGGGTTATGGATACACTTCAGCACTACTGTCCAGGGCCGATTCCCTTCGCGCTCTGGCCCTGCCCGTTGAACCGGAACAGGCCGCCGGTGGTGTCGTTGACTTTCTCGGGACTGATCGGTTCGACCGTCCAATCGAGGATCGCCAGGTGCGGGTCACGCTGGTCCTGGCGGACGACCTCTGTCAAAACCGCCTGGTCCATCGCCTTTAGCTGTGCCAGGAGATTATCGTGCATGTTTGCTCCCTTTTTGCGAGCCGATATGTAAATTTGATAGGTGGATGGCTGCGCTCGTGCGCCTGGCCGGACCGGGCACAACTGGACGGCTCAAAATCTGACGTTATGAATGAAACCGTTGTGCCCCTACCGGCCCGGATCCATTTTATGTAGGGGCGGACCTGTGTGTAATGACGTAAAGCAAAGTCGCAAAGCTGCCAGGAATTGGTTAATGACCCCAATCGGCGTTGCAGCAGTAACCACATGGCGCATCAAGCTTGTGCAGGTTGCTTCCATCGGCATTCACGACGTAGATATGGGTGTCGCCGTGCAGGCTTTTTCCATCCCCATTCATATTGAATATAAGCTGCTGCCCATCCGGCGACCAGCTAAGCCCACCATAGACCGGATTGAATCCAGCCGTGAGGGAGTGCTGGTTTGTCCCATCTTTGTTGATCACGTCGACTTCTATAGGGTCGTCGATGGTCTTCTGGTTGAGGAACGCTATTTTGGTTCCATCCGGCGACCAGACCGGTGATGCGATCTCGAAGGCCTGATTGGTTTTGATCACCTGGGGGTGGGTTCCATCGGCATTCATGATATGCAAAGTAGAGGAAATATTGGATATGGACGTCAAAAATATAATCTGGCTGCCATCCGGCGACCAACGCGGGCTGCCGCCACCGGAATCACAAGTCTTTAATGGATGTTGATTGATACCATCGGCGTCCATGATAAATATATTACATAGTGAAGGATCTGACGTAACTGGACCGGAGGTGTAGATGATCTGGCTGCCATCCGGCGACCAGGATGGGGCAAAGCTCCCCCATGGGTTGTTCGTCAGACGCGTCAGGCCGCTGCCATCGGTATGCATCACGTAGATTTCATATTTCGGGTCTTGCCGTATAAACGCCACCCGCGTCCCATCGGGCGACAGGGAAACAAGGCCGTCGCTGTCGTTGTCGGTGAGCTGGCGCCTGTTGCTCCCATCCGGATCCATGATATTAATCCCACAATGGGTCCCTCCTCCCAGGGAATTGCGGCCCTTGCAAGAAATGAACACAATCTGCCCGGCGCCATGCTGCGTGGTGGCAGTGGCTTTCAGCGCCAGAGTCGCCGTGGCTTGCGGCCGGGTGGTTGCCGTGGCCTGTTTAACCGGGGTCAAGCTCGGGCTGACCGCTTTAGGTGTGGCAGTGACTTTGGCAAGCGCGACCTGGGTTTGGGTGGTGGTGGCGGTCGCTTTGGTTGCGGAAACATGAAACAGAGATGGAAGCCCGCAGGCCAGGTTGGTCAGCAGGATCAAACCAACTAAAACAGGCAAGATTGCTTTCTTTATGATATCCTCCACGAGCAGAAGTGTTAAAGCTCAATTTGCAGGAATTCAGGATAGGTGTATTATATAGCTCTACAGGCTTTCTAATCTGGGATGCGCCCTTTCAGGTCCTCCGCGGTGAACGGCCCCGGCTCGGCGACCAACTGGCGGGCGGCGGGCACCTGTTCCCACACGTTCCACAGCAGCACGCCGCGCACCCGCCCACCCTCCAGGTAGTAGAGCACGCCTTCCTGGAAGGGGTCGGTCCAATCGGCGACGATGGTCAGGCGCGCATCCAGCTCGCCGACTGCCTCGTAGCCCACCTCGAACAGGTCAGAGTAGAAAGAGGGCAGGTGCAGGTAAGGCTCGGCGGCGCCAGCCATGTTGCGCCCGGCCTGGTGCCCCATCCGGTTGGCGTTATCCTCGTGCTCGACCCGCCGGAATTTGCCGAGCGCGGAGCTGAAGAACTCGGCCACGTCGCCGGCGGCGTAGATGTCCGGCTGGCTGGTGCGCAATTGCTCGTTCACGTGTATGCCATTGCCCAACGCCAGCCCGGCGGCTGCCGCCAGCTCGACGTTAGGAGTGATGCCAAGACCGGCCACCACGCTCCCTACCAGCAGCCGGCGCCCGCTCTTGGTGGTCAACAGATAACCGTCTTCCTGCGGCTCGATGTTGGCCAGCGTCTCGCCGGATAACACCTCAACCCCATTCAGGCGGAAGAGTCTGGTGATGAACTGCGAGTGGTCGGGTGGAAAAACCCGCGCCCCAATGCTGTCTTCCGGGAACAGCAGGCTAACCTTCTTTTTGTTGATTGACAGAGCGGCAGCAATCTCGCTGCCGATGAAGCCGCCCCCGATGACCGCAAAGTTCTGGCAGGTAGCACATGCCTGGCGCAGCTTTTTGTAATCGGCCAGGGTGCGGTAATAGATGACGCCGTCGCCGCCGAAAGGCAGCCGGCGGGGCGTGCCGCCGGTAGCCAGCAGCAGTTTCTCGTAGGTATAGGTGCTACCCTGGTCGTCCACCACCCGGCGCCCGGCAGGATTGAGCGACACCGCCTTGCGCCCTAACAGCAGGGCGGTGTCGGTCTCCTTGGTGTTGCGCCAGATGATATCCAGGTCTGCGCTGGTCCACAGCGCTTTGCTGAGCGGCGGGCGATCGTAGGGGGGATCGCTCTCTGCCCCGATCAGGCCAATCGAACCGGATGGATCCAGTTCACGGATGCCGCGTGCCGCCGCGTCGGCTGTCATGCCGCCGCCGATGATCAGGTATTTGTAGTCTGCCATAGCCAGCCTCCCTCGGGAAGTTAAATTGAAGTGGTATAACGAGTATAACAATTTTACGTCGGTCTGGCTACTGGCGTTCTTCTTCCTTAATTCGTCTCCACCGCCGCAATCCGCTGCCCGATGATCTTGAGGTCGGGCGTCAGCAGCATGCCGCCGGCGATGAGGGCCATCAGAATGCCCGCCCCAATGAACACACCGTTGATCGAAACCTTGAGCAGCACGCCCGACAGGGCCTGCGAGACCGGCACCAGGCCGAGATTGGCGAACAGCACCAGGCTCATCACCCGCCCGATCATCCCTCACCCCAACCCTCTTGCCCCGAAAGGGGTAGCGAGAGAAGGGCCTGGGATGAGAGAGGTCCTTTATTCCGGCAGGTTTCTGGCTTTCTCCTGCAGAGCGATTTCTTCAGGCGTGCTGGCTTCGATGGTGATGCCGTGCGGCAGCGAATGGCCCTCGGCATCTGCGTGGATGAAGGTGATGAAGCCGCTGATCACGATCTGGTCCTTGACCCTGGTCTCGATGTAGGCGATCAGGCTGGTTTTTCCGGCGCAAACGATGCGGCTTTCGAAGCAGACAATCTCACCACGCCGCACCGGGCGGCTGAAGAGCATGCCGTGGATCTTCAAGCAGACGATGTTTTCAGGGTGGGTCAGGCTGGCGGCGGCGATGAAGCCCGATTCGACGAACCATTCGGCGGTGCGCCCGGCATAGAGCGTGCCGTGGTGGTTCAGGTCTTCGCTTTTGACAAGGTGGTTGGTAACATAAGTGGTGATTTTCATACTAAAATTATACAATGATTGCATCAGGAGCAGGTTGAAATAATTTACTTGATTGGCGGGACAGCCCGCTCGGGTAAGAGTCGCATCGCCAGACGGTTGCTGGAAGAAGGCGGCATCCCCTGCTTTTGCCTGGATTATTTTGTACTTGTCCTCGACCAGGGCGCTCCAGAACTGGGAATCGAGGACGAGTCGCCCAACAAGATCCGGGCGCGCAAGCTGTGGCCGCGCCTCGTGCCCATGTTGCGCAACATTGTCGAGGTCGAGCCGTACTACACCGTGGAAGGCGACGCCCTGTGGCCTGCCGGGGTCAAAGCCATGTTCCAGGACTATCCCGGGCAGGTCAGGGCCTGTTTTATCGGGTATGCCGGCAGCACGCCAGCCCGCAAGCTGGCCGAAATTCGTGGTTTTGGCGGCTGGGTGAATAACTGGCTGCAGGATCACCCGGACGAGTATATCCTCGACCTGGCGCGCGAAATGATCGGCTACAGCCGCTTCGTGCAAGAGGAATGCGCCCCCCTGGATATCCCCTATTTCGACGTGTCCGAGGATTTCGCGCAGGTGCTCGAACGCGCCTACCAAAGCCTGGCGTATAATTAACCTCATGCGCCCCAAAGATACTTTCGATATTCTACTGTTGATCGCCCGCCCGGCGGCAGGTAAGAGTGAGATCATCGATTACCTGAAGCGCACTGCCCTCGAAAGCCGGGTGCGACGCTTCCATATCGGTGAGTTCGGCGAGATCGACGATTTCCCCATGCTGTGGACCTGGTTCGAGGAAGACGCTCTGCTGGCGGAGATGGGCTTTCCCCGCCTGCACACTGACGCTGAGGGTTATTTCCTTGGCAACCACCTGTGGGACCTGCTGGTGCGGCGCATTTGCCTGGAATACCGCAAGCAGCAGCGCCCGGCAGCCGGTAAAGTGGCGCCTGCCACTACCATCCTCGAGTTTTCGCGCGGCGCAGAGCACGGCGGTTATGCCAGCGCCTTCGCCAACCTCAGCCGCGCGGTCGTGGAGAAGCTGGCGATTCTGTATGTCAACGTCTCGTGGGCAGAATCGCGGCGCAAGAACCGCCAGCGCTTCAACCCGGAGCGCCCCGACAGCATCCTCGAGCACGGCCTTTCGGATGAAAAGCTGGAAAGGCTCTATATGGAGGACGACTGGGGAGAGGTCAGTGCGGCTGACCCCCACTTCGTCGCCATCCAGGGGCGGCGAGTGCCCTATGTGGTCTTCGAGAACGAGGATGACGTCACCACCGGGCGCGGCGACCCGCTGGGCGCCCGGTTGGGAGTTTGCCTGGGACGTTTATGGGAGGTAATATGCTCAATCTGAAACCATTAATTTCTCGCGCTAACCCGGCTAAAAGTTACGACGAGGCCTTACAGCGGGCGGAAGTCTTGCAGGCGCGCGACGGCGACGATATCAATCTGGTTTCGCGCACTCTTCTGCTGACCCACGGGCGGGCTACAGAACGGGTGGTGATCTGGCTGCACGGTTATACCAATAACCCGGCGCAGTTCAGACAGCTCGCCCAGTTGTGTTTTGACCAGGGCTGCAACGTGCTGGTGCCGCGCTTCCCGCGCCACGGTTTGCAGGAGCGCATGACCGGCGAAACTGCCCTGCTCACCGCCGAAGAGCTGGGTAGTGTGGCCGGCGAGGCGGTGGATATCGCCGGCGGTCTGGGCCAAAAGGTAGTGGTGGGTGGGCTTTCGATGGGAGGTGTGATGGCCGGCTGGCTGGCGCAGCAGCGCGCTGATATCGACCTGGCGCTGCTCATGGCGCCCGTTTTCGGGTTTATGGACGTCCCGGTTGCCTTTACCCGCCTGGTTGCAGGCCTGATCTTGCTCCTACCCAACTTTTTCCAGTGGTGGGACCCGCAGGTGAAGGCTGCTTTGGGCCCGTCGTATGCTTACCCGCGGCGCGCCTCTCGCGGGCTAGGACAACTGCTGCGGCTGAGTTTTGCTACCCAGGAGCTGGCGCGCCAGTACAAACCGGCTGCCCGTCGGATCAGTGTGCTGACCAACGCCAATGATATGGCGGTCAACGACGAAATGATAGTGCGGGTGGTCAGGCTGTGGCAGGCGCAGGGCGCCAGCGTGCAGACTTACCAATTCAGCGCCGACCTTAAGCTGGGCCATGATTTCATTGACCCGGGTTCCCCCGAACAGCATATTGACCTGTCTTACCCGGTGATCATGGAGATGCTTAAATAATTTCAGCTCTAGATTCCACAAAAAAGGGTTGCAGGTGGGGCTTTCGCCCCACCTGCAACCCTTTTTTGTGGAATACCTTTTATAATTCAATAAAGCTCAAAATTATCCTTGCAGGTTAAAAACATGGCAGAATATAACGGTTCAAAGCGAAACCCACTGGATTGGCAGGATGGGCTGCTGGCGGTGGGCGTGTTTACGGCGGCGATGGTGCTCTATGTGCGCACCCTGGCCACCACCCTGCTGCTGGGCGATACCGGCGAATACCAGGTGCTGGCTTACACCCTCGGACTGGCGCACGGCCCCGGCTACCCCATTTATCTCTTGCTGGCTAAACTGGTGACGCTGCTGGTACCGGTGGGCGATATTGCTTACCGGGTCAACCTGTTCTCGGCCATTACGGGCTCGCTGGCGCTGGCGCTGATCTACCTGATCGGGCGTGTCACACCCTTGGTGCGCCTGACACCCTTGGTGCGCCCGACACCCTTGGTGCGCCCGAAGGGGCGGGGGCGGAGGTGTGGTAATTGGCGGGCAGCCGCGCTGGTCGGGCCGGCGGCGCTGGGCGTCTGCCAGTTATTCTGGTGGCATGCCGTGATCGCCGAAACCTATAACCCGGGGTGTGCCATGCTGGCGCTGATCCTGCTGCTGGTGGTGTTGTGGCGCAAGACCGCTAACGCCTGGCTACTGTTTTGGGCCGGGCTGGTGGGCGGTCTGAGCATTGGCGTGCATTACACCGTGCTGATGGCCGGCCCGGCGGCGCTGCTCTTTTTGGCGCTGGCGGCGCCGCGCAGGGTGGACTGGCTGCGCGCCGCTGGCGGTACCCTGCTGGGATTGGCCATCTGCCTGGGCTGTTACTTTGCCATGGACGCCTATAACCCGCCCAGCAGCTTTCCCAATTCCATCATGGCCCCTAACCTGAGCGTGATGGATATAACCCCGCAACAGTTCGCCACGCCGGTTGGGCGGGTCTGGTATCTGATCTCCGGGCGGCAGTTCCAGGGGGAGCTGTTCAGCCTGCCCAAAAACCGGGTGATGAAGAATCTCGACGTATATTTCAAAACAATGCAAGCCATGTTCCCCCGCTTCGTGCTGGGGCTGGCGGTATTGAGCCTGTTGGCCCTGCTGGTTTACCGCGGCTGGCGTGAGAGCCTGCTGCTGGTGGTCATCTGGTTGGCGATGCTGGTCTATATCATCAATTACGATATCGGCGACATCTACCAGTTCTATGTGCCTAGCTACGTACCGCTGGCGCTGGCGGTCAGCCTGGGTGCGGCCTGCCTGCTGGATGGGCTGGCCTGGCTGGTGGCAGGATTGGGCCGGCTGCTGGTGCGTTCCGGCAAACCGGCTGCGCCGGAGCACGCGTTGGTGCCTGCCCTCGGTGAGGGCGCTCCCCGCACCAGGCAATTCATCCCCTGGACGCGTTGGGCGGCTTCGGCTCTCGGTGTGCTGCTGGTAACGGCGCTGCTGTGGGGAGTGGCGGCGCCCTCGGCGGCGGTGATCCAGAAATCCTGGCGTCTGCAGCGCATCACCTTCCTCGACGGCACCGACTGGGATAGTTATCCCTACCCGGTCACCGACCCGCAGTGGCCGCACGAAGTGGCTAAGACGATCAATGCCCTGGTGGAAGACAATGCCATCATTTTCACTGACTGGAGCCTGGTGTACGATATTTACTACGTGGCGCAGGTCGAGCACGAGCGTACCGGCATTGCGGTGCACGAGACTTACCCGGCCATGACCCCCAAACCCTTTGCGGTCTCTGCCCGCCAGTATGTCAAGGATAATTACGGGAAACGGCCGATTTATTTCACACTGATCGAAGACAGTCGTCTGCTGCTTGATTACAATTTCATCGAAGTAGATGGCTCGATCCCGCTCTACCGGCTGGAGAAAAGGTAAGAGAGCCCATTGAACACCGGTTTCTTTTTCAAACCCGGTCGGTGGATGCGCAAAGCTCCCATTCATAAGGTCACATTTTGAGCCATCCAGAAAAGATTGTAGGTTGGGTATGCCCCCTTCGGGGGTGAAGGCGCTTCGCCTGAAACCCAACCATAACCGGTAATTGCTGGGTTTCGGGAAACTTCAACCCGGCCTATAACTGCTTTTTCACAAGCTCAAAAGCGAAGCTTGGTAATGATTCTGTTATGTCTTAATTTCTGTCTGAACGCCAGGAATTTTTCTCTTGCCATAACGGAAAAAAAGTTCTATCATAATAGTACTTACTCAGATCGGGGATTCCTATCAGTATCACATTGAGAAGAAGGTATTGCCATGGCCAGGTACTCTATTTCAGTTTGGAAAATGAGCCGCCAAATATTAATCCAACTTGGCGGTGAGAATGATTGGATTCCGCTTCATCAAATCGTGGAAAAAGTGAGAGAAAAATGGCGGGATGAAAATGTAAATCCACAGGTGATACGACTCCAGGTGAGGTCGCGTTGCGTCAACGGTCATCCAGGCCATGATGCTTTCCCAGGTCACGGCAAAATGTGGAAAAAACAACCTACTTTTGTAAGTAATCATTCTGGAGCCTATAGAATTTACAATGAAGAGCGAGACAACCAGATTTACAAAGCAGCAATAGCAGAAGATCAAGTTAATCTTCTGCCGGAAATCAAACCTGAAGTAAATAAGAAATCACCTCAAGCCTTAGACTTACCCCCAAAACCTTCACGTATTGAAAATACAATAAGTTTACTGGAACAATGCGGAATAAAATTGGGGTTTAAAACTCAGCGAGAATGGGAAGTACCTATGGGGAGAATCGATCTTGTCTGGTACTACGATCTTCCAATTAACCTTCCACAAGTAGAAACATCTAAGATTCCGATTGTGGGATTTGAATTAGAGACGGGCTGGCGAACTCGCAAACATATCAAAGGGGATATTCTTAATTTTCAGGCCATCCATGTCCCGCTTGGTGTGATTGTTCAACAAACCGGGCAGGATAATGATGCGGGTCAGGTAGAAGGCCTCATCCGAAATACTCGTGAATTTCTTAGAAAACTTGGAATGTCAAATCTATATGTTTGGACAGATGAAGATTTAATCAAGTTATGCAATGCTCTTGCGGTAATTGCCGATAAAAAAAACTGTCAAGGCTAAATGAATACAAATAGAATTTTGCATTTTAAATAAGGTCCGCTTCATGCCACGTATCTTTGATAATATTGTCCTCCATCTTCTTCCCGATCTAAAACAAGCCATTCAAGCTGCTTACCGGGCCGATTTCTGTGTCGGTTATTTCAATTTGCGGGGTTGGAAAGAGATTGGACAGCAGATCGATGACTGGGAAGGTTGTGAAGGGAATTGTGTACGCCTGCTGGTGGGCATGCAACGTTTACCCCAGGACGAATTGCGGACCTATTACCAGTTTGTTCAAAAAGATGGGGAACTGGATAACCAAACAAAACTTCAATGGAAGAAGAACCTGGCTGAAGAGTTCCGTAACCAGCTAACAGTGGGTGCTCCAACGAACGCAGACGAAACGACGCTTCGACGTTTGGCAGCGCAGATCAAAGCAAAACGGGTGATTGTGAAGCTCTTTTTGCGCCACCCTCTTCATGCAAAACTATATCTCCTTTATAGAAACGATCAATTCAATCCTATCATTGGATACCTGGGAAGCAGTAACCTGACTCTGGCTGGTCTTTCTGCTCAGGGTGAGTTGAACCTGGATGTTCAGGATAGTGATGCCAGTCAGAAACTTTCCAAATGGTTTGAGGATCGCTGGAATGATTGGGGCTGTGTGGATATTTCGGATGATCTGGTCAAGATCATTGAGGAAAGTTGGGCCAGAGAAGAGCCGATCTCACCCTACCAGATCTACATCAAGATGGCTTACCATCTCTCGCAAGAAGCTCGGGCGGGTCTCAACGAATTTCGCATCCCCAAAGACTTTGGCAACCGGTTATTCCCCTTCCAGACGGCCGCTGTCAAAATTGCGGCCCACCACCTGAATAAGCGTGGGGGTGTTTTGATTGGCGATGTGGTCGGGTTGGGGAAGACGCTGATGGCGACAGCGATTGCCAGAATATTCGAAGATGACCAGGATCTGGAAACGTTGATCCTATGTCCAAAGAACCTGGTATCCATGTGGGAGAAATATCGGGAACAGTATCGGATGCGAGCGAAGGTTCTTTCCATCAGTGGGGTCCTGCAGTCGCTTCCAAATCTGAAACGATACCGAATAGTCATCCTGGACGAAAGTCAAAACTTGCGGAACCGAGAGGGAAAACGATACAAAGTCCTTCGGGACTATATTGAGAAGAACGAATGTCGCTGTATCCTGCTCTCAGCCACCCCTTACAACAAGACCTACCTTGACCTTTCCAACCAGTTACGCCTGTTTGTTCCCGAAGATAAGGAGTTGGGGATCAAACCGGAACGCAAGCTGCGAGAAATGGGCGATACCGAATTTATTCGCCAGTATCAATGTTCTCCTCGCACTTTAGCGGCTTTTGAGAAGAGCGAGTATGCGGATGATTGGCGGGAACTGATGCGCTTATACATGGTTCGGCGCACTCGTAGTTTCATCATGCAAAATTATGCACAAGTAGATCCTGATAACAATCGTAAGTATCTTGTCCTGGAGGATGGCAGCCGTTCCTATTTCCCTGTTCGCATCCCCCGGGCAGTCAAATTTCCTATTCGCGATGGAGACCCACACGATCAGTATGCGCGTTTATATTCTGAGGAGGTGGTAGATACCGTCAACCGTCTCAACCTGCCGCGTTATGGGTTAGGGAATTATATTAACAATATAAAAGCTGTTGAAGCCAGTAAAGAGGAAAAAGTAATTCTACAAAACCTCTCGCGCGCCGGAAAACGGCTGATGGGTTTCTGCCGCACCAACCTTTTCAAGCGCCTGGAGAGCAGCGGGCATGTTTTTATTGAGTCCATCCAGCGTCATATCCTGCGTAATTACATATTCCTGTATGCCGTAGACAACAATCTTTCCCTTCCGATTGGCACGCAAGACGCCGCTTTACTGGATAACCGCACGAATGACGAGGATGTTGACCGGACAGACTTTTTTGATGTCCCTGCGGAAGATGAGTCGGCCGCCGAGATGGTTGATAACCAGGCGGATGGACATGCTCTCAATAGCCTGCGCACGGAAGTAGATTTCCAGCGAATTGCCGGACAAACCTACGTTCTCTACAACCACGAGTTTAAAACCCGTTTTGACTGGTTGAGGAGCGAGTTATTCCGACCATCGCTGGGTGAGCAGTTGTTAGCAGATGCCCGCAGTTTGATGACCATACTGAACAAGATCGGCGACTGGGATTGGCGTAAGGATGAAAAATTACAAAAACTTTTCGAGTTAGTGGCAGAACAACACAAAGGCGAGAAGGTGCTCATTTTCACCCAATTCGCCGATACAGTCAGCTATTTAGAGGACTGTTTACGGGCGAAAGGAGTTAATCAACTTGCCGGGGTGATTGGGGATTCAGACAACCCGACCGACTATGCCAACCGGTTCAGCCCAATCAGCAATGAAGTCCAAAAACCAATCCAACCGGGGCAGGAAATCCGCGTACTGGTTGCCACCGACGTGCTGTCCGAAGGGCAGAACCTGCAAGACGGATATATTGTGGTCAATTATGACCTGCCCTGGGCTATCGTCCGGCTGATCCAACGCGCCGGTCGCGTCGACCGAATTGGCCAGCAGTCCGAACAGATCTTATGTTACTCTTTTTTACCTGCTGATGGGGTTGAGCGCATCATCCACCTGCGCGCCCGGGTGCGCCAGCGCCTGCTTGAAAATGCCGAGGTGGTTGGGGCAGACGAAACCTTCTTCGATGACGATCAGAACGATCAGGCGGTTGCCGATCTTTACAATGAAAAAGCCGGCATCCTGGATGGCGATGAAGATACGGAAGTTGATCTTTCTTCGTATGCGTATCAAATTTGGAAAAATGCGATCACCCAGGAACCGGGGTTGAAGAAGACCGTCGAAGAACTGCCGGCGATGGTCTTTTCAACCAAAGCCTATATTCCAGCGCCTAAACAGCCCAACGGTGTGCTGGTCTATGTCCGTACTGGCGAAGGCAATGATGCATTAGCCTGGATCGACCAGCAGGGCAATAGTGTAACCGAGTCTCAGTTGGAAATCCTGAAGGCGGCTAAGTGTGAACCCAACACACCCGCCCAGCCACGCCAGGAAAACCATCATGACCTGGTGAAGAAAGGCGTCGAATTGATTCTCACCACCGAAAAAGCTGTTGGTGGCCAGTTGGGACGCCCGTCGGGGGCGCGCTTCCGCACATATGAACGTCTGAAACGATTTGTCGATGATAACCAGGGAACTTTGTTTGTAACCCAGGAACTGCTTAGAACTATTGATGATATATACCGCTACCCATTGCGAGAGGTCGCCAAAGATAAATTAAATCGGCAATTTCGCAGCGGCATACAGGATTTTCAATTGGCCGAATTGGTGATCAACCTGCGCGCTGAAGAACAGCTTTGTATTATTGAGGAAGAACAAGAAGAGCAAGAACCAAAGATTATTTGTTCTTTGGGGTTGTGTCAAAATCAGCAGGAGAAAGCAAATGCCGTTTGACTTGAACCACGCACGGCAACATCTGCAATCCTTCAATTTGCGTAAATTATTTATCGAAGATACGGGGTGGGATCGCCCGGGCCCCGATCTGGATATTCCTCTTAACAACGATCTATTGCATTTGACGGGTATCGCTCAAAAGCGTGGCTTCATGGTCTATGTTTGTTCGCCCCTGGCAACAGGCCAAATCCCCGATCATACCGCCCGCCGCAAGATTGAAACGCAGGTGCGAAAATCCATTCATGAACATATAATCATCTTTTCAAATCTGGATAATTCGCGTCAGGTGTGGCAGTGGGTGCGTCACGAACTAGGTCGCCCAACAACCAGTCGGGAGTTTGACTATTCCAGGGGGCAAACCGGAGAAGCCTTGCTACAGCGTCTTCAGAGTCTGGTGTTTACCTTGGAAGAAGAAGAGAAACTGGGGGTTATAATCGTCTCCGGCCGAGTGAAGGCGACATTTGACGTGGAACGGGTCACCCGCCGGTTTTATGACCGGTTTAACGACGAGCATTCTACTTTTATGGGTTTTCTACAAGGAATTCCGGATGAAGGCTTGCAGCGCTGGTATGTTTCAGTGACCCTCAACCGGCTCATGTTCGTCTATTTTATCCAGAAGAAGCAGTTCCTTGACGGGGATGAAAATTATCTGCGCAATCATTTATCGAAGAGTCCCAGCAGTGAAGACCGTTTCTACCGAGACTTTCTTTGTCCGTTATTCTTTGAAGGTTTTGCCAGACAGGAGAATGAACGCAACCCGCAGATGAACCGTTTGTTGGGCAAGGTTCCCTATCTCAACGGTGGCATTTTTCAGCCGCATCAGATCGAGCAATTACACGGGAAAGATATACAAATTTGCGATGCTGCCTTCGAGCGCATCTTTAGTTTCTTCGACCAATACCGCTGGTACCTGGATGAGCGCCCTCTGCGGAATGACAGCGAGATCAACCCGGATGTGCTGGGCTACATCTTTGAAAAATACATCAATCAGAAGGAAATGGGGGCTTACTACACCAAAGAAGATATTACCGGCTATATCAGTAAATCCACCATCTTGCCTTTCCTTCTGAATCAGGCGCGTAAAGACTGCGCCATTGCCTTTGAGGGCGACAGTTCGATCTGGCGCATGCTCGCAGCCGAACCGCAGCGTTACATTTACCCGGCCGTGCAAAAAGGATGCGACTTGACACTTCCGCTTGAAATAGAGGCCGGAGTGCAGAACGTGGCGCAGCGCGGCGGGTGGAATAAAACCGCCCCGGAGGAATTTGCCCTGCCAACCGAAACCTGGCGCGAGGTCGTTGCTCGCCGCACCCGTTTCGAAGAAATTTTCTTAAAGCTGGTAGATGGCGGTGTGCACGAGGTGAATGACCTGATCACCTGCAACCTGGATATCCAGCAGTTCACCCAGGATGTGATCGAAACCAGCGAAGGCCCCGAACTGCTGCGCGCCTTCTGGAAAGGTTTGCGCGATATTAAAATACTAGATCCCACCTGCGGTTCAGGCGCTTTCCTGTTTGCGGCGCTCAACATTCTGGAACCGCTCTATGAAGCCTGCCTGGAGCGCATGCGCATTTTTGTAGCCGAATTGGATCAATCTGGCGAAAAACACCGCCCTGAAAAGTTCAGTGACTTCCGCCAGACTCTGGCGCAGATCGACCTGCACCCTAACCTGAGCTATTTCATCCTCAAATCGATCATCGTCAATAATTTGTACGGGGTGGATATCATGGAAGAAGCCGTTGAAATTTGCAAGCTGCGCCTGTTCCTCAAGCTGATCGCCCAGGTGGAGCAAGCCGAAACAATTGAACCGCTGCCGGATATCGACTTCAACATTCGCGCCGGCAACACCCTGGTGGGCTTCACCTCCATTGGAGAAGTTCAACACGCATTGACGACGGATTCTAACGGGCAAATGTTCATCCCCACCCCCGAGATCACTTCACAACTCCTGCGTATCCAGGAGGAAGCTGAACTGGCCGACAAAGCCTTCAAACAGTTCCAGCGCCTACAGTTGGAAAAAGGCAGCATCACTGCCCAGGACAAGGCTGAACTCCGCCAGCGGTTAGAAAAACTCAATGCCGAGTTAAACCGTGCCCTGGCAAAGACCTATGATGTGGACGCCAACAGCCTGGACTTTGCCCCCTGGCAGCAAAGCCACAAGCCTTTTCACTGGCTGGTTGATTTTTACGGCATTATGGCGCAGGGTGGCTTTGATGTGATTATTGGCAATCCACCATATGTTGAATATGGTCAAGTTAAGAACGTGTATACAATCAAAAATTATTCTACAGAAAGTAGCGGTAATCTCTATTCCTATATTATTGAACGCAATGTAAGTCTATCTCATGCAAAAACTAGAAGCGCAATGATAGTACCTCATTCAGCTTTTTGTACAGATCGTATGTCACCTCTAATGGCATTGTTCAATTCAAATTGGTTTTGGATATCTACTTATGACATAAGACCGTCAAAATTATTCGATGGTGTGGACCAAAGATTGGCTGTATATATTCTAGGTACGAAACAAAATCCTCAAAATTTTTCATCCCGGTATTATCGGTGGAAAGAGGAATATAGATCAGTATTGTTTTTAAATTTAGAATATCAAAAATTAGATTCTATAGTTTTTAGAAACTCACTCCCAAAATTATGTAACCATAATGAAACAAACATATGGAAAAAACTTTATAACCATAGGCTTCTAGCGGAAAGCATGATAGGAAGTTCCAAGATTTATTTTCACAACACCCCACGTTATTGGATACGAGCTATGGATTTCGCCCCCTATTTTTGGAATGAGCGCGATGGTGAGCAAATTTCCACACAGGTAAAACAGTTGAGGTTTTTAAATGAACCGGATGCTTTGAGTGCAATGGCGATCCTCAATAGTTCGCTTTTTTATTGGTGGTTTATCATCCTCTCTGACTGTCGACATTTAAACATGCGTGAAATTGAAAATTTCCCGGTGGGTCTTGAACGAATGTCACCCTTGATAAAAAAAGAGCTTGCGACGGTTTCTAGAAGCTTGATGGAAGATTACAAAAGCCATACTTATCGCAAAGAAGCATATTACAAAACAACCGGTCGAGTAATTTACGATGAGTTTTACCCCAGATTATCTAAGCCAATCATAGATGAAATCGATCGAGTTCTGGCAATACATTATGGCTTCACTGAAGAAGAACTGGATTTCATCCTCAACTACGACATCAAATATCGCCTGGGCGCGGATGCGGAGGAAGATTAAAAAGAAAGCCAGAGTGAAGAATGATTTCCTGTTATCCAGGCGACAATAATACGATCATTAAAGAAATACAAGCTGAAATGTTTCCACATTTAGGAGACCTTTTATTTTCTGTTCCGGCCTGGCGTTATTATGAGGCGGCGCGCTTTATCGGGGTCAGAACCGAGTTATTCGAAAAAATCCTTCCATTCCGTTCTACAGAAGGTATCCCTCTACACACCTTGTGGGAACCATACCAGTATCTGGCGGCCTGGTATCGCCGGTTTCATGATGACTTTGGCCAGCTTCCGTTGCCCTTTGATTCGACCACCGAATATAAAACGTACCATCGAGATGAGTGGTGCCGAATTTTCAGGCAGGAAGTTGAGAAAATTAGCGAACAAGGGGATGTGGCGCGCTTATTAATCAGGATGGTGATTAATGAAGGAACAGAAGATGGCGCATCGGCCTGGCAAGAGGTAAAGATTTTCTTGCAGTCGGCATATTCCCTTGAAAAAGAGCAGCCTCTGGTGCCAGATAATGTAGATGAGGAAGAATGAGCGAAAACAGGATCGTTCCAAACCCCTCCCGCCCGGCCGATTTTGAGGACCGTTACCGGTTGTACCTGGATGAATCGGGCGACCATGTATTCCGCCAAACCACCGAAACGGCGCATCGTTTTTTATGCCTGCTGGGTTGCTGGTTTCAAAACCCGGCTTATCTGCAATTCCACGAAGCGTTGGAAGGGGTCAAATCACGCCATCTGCCGCACCATCCCGACGACCCGGTTATTTTGCACCGTGAAGACATAATCAATGCCCGTAAAGCCTTTAAAAACTTGCGGGATGAGGAAAAGCGCGCCGCCTTTGACCGCGACCTGCTGGCAGTGATACAATCTGCCGAATTTCAAGTCATGGCAGTTGTCATTGACAAAGCAGCCTTGCGTGGAAAATATGGTGAAGCCGCCGCACATCCCTACCACCTCGGGTTGGGGTATCTATTACAACGTTATGCCGGTTATCTCAATCACATCAACCGCGTAGGAGATATGATGGCAGAAGCCCGCGGTGGTGTGGAAGACCGCCTGCTTGAAGAATCTTATACCCGTGTTTTTGACCGCGGCATTTGGGGGGTCACCAACGCTAATTATTTCCAATCAGCGCTGACCAGCCGCGAACTAAAACTCAAATCTAAAGCTGCCAACATCGCAGGTCTGCAGCTCGCCGATTTGCTTGGGCATCCAGCTAAAATGTGGGTATTGAAACATTATCACCTGGTAGATGATGTCCTTGCCCCATTTGGTGGGCAAATCATGCGAATTGTACAATCCAAATTTAACCGGCATATGTATACTGGCACCATTGAAGGATACGGTTATTTATTGTTCCCCCGAAAATAAAAGAGCCTCTTGCGAGACTCTTCTACGCTTGCCCCTGCGGGCAATCCACCTCCGCTGAACGGATTAATATCATTATACAGAAAATGTAAAGGAATGTCAAATCATTCAGACCATTTTATTCAAATTGTGGAATTAGGCGGCGTCGCAATAAAGCTGGTCGGCAATTCCGCCATCCTGCAACAACCACTGCTCGGCTTGTTCTGCTCGCAAAAATGCCCCGGAGAATTAATTCTCAAAGCTTATGATGTTGCCAGACAACTACGTGAACAGAGGCAAATTGTGGTAAGCGGCTTCCATTCCCCGCTTGAAAAAGACCTGCTGCCCATCCTGCTGCGCGGCGATCAACCGGTGGTCATGTGCCTGGCAAGGAACCTGGAAAGTTACCGTATTTCGAAAAATCAAAAGGCATTGATTGATAAAGGTCAATTGTTATTGGTATCTCCGGTATTCAAGCAAAGTCAATCAAGAATCACTCTGCAAACCACCCAGATTAGAAATTTACTGATTGTTCAAATCTGTTCCCAGGTGCTGATCATTCATGCTGAACCCGGCGGCAGCCTTGATCAGTTATGCCAAAAGTGGGTTGCAGACCAGCGAGATGTATTTGCTCTTCGAGGCAGGCCAAACCAACACTTGTTTGAGAGGAGTGTAAAGGTTTGGGAAAGCAGGTAAAAAAAATGAAAGAGACTCCTTTTGACACAATTTGGCAGACAATTTTATCTTCTTTGAAACCTGGAATGTTTATCCGCAATTGGACGCCATTGAAAGGTTACCTTGGGGATGAGATGAAGGTGGTCGATGTTTCCAGTGATAAGGTGGTTATCGAGGCTCCAAAGGCGAAGCATCTTGTATCAGTTTATTGCACGGATTTTCAAAATGTCTGGCAAGTCTGGCCGGCTTATAAAACCGGAAAAGTTGGGCGTCGAGAAGTCTGCGACATGACTTATAAATCAAAATATATTATCAGCATTTTCCATTGGATCGAATCAAATTGATTTCCGATTAAGTAGAGGGGAAAGCACCGCTAAGAAAGAAAAGTATGTATAAATGGTTCTACAGGAGGGAAAAATGACATCCGATGAAGCCTTTGAGTTTTTAAAACAGGAAGCCAACCAGGAATTAAAGGCCGTCCAGGAACAAGGGGCAGCGCACCTGGGCCGGGGGAACCTTGCCGAAGCCAGGCAAGCGCTCGATCACGCCGAACAGGTCAAAGGTATGCTGGCGTCGCTCCAGGATTTAAAAGGGCGTTGGAAACTGCTGGCCGTACCGGCCGCACCCATCCAGCGTCACCCTCGCAAACGGAGAGAGTATGTCCGATTGGAACCGGGCCGCAGAACTCCCACGGCGGATTTTTATATTCCCATCCTGAGGGTGTTGGTAGAAATGGGGGGAAGAGGTCCTACCAAACAGGCGCTAATCCGCGTGGGGGAAATCTTAGAAAGCCGGCTGACGGCAGATGACCGGCTGCCGCTCCTCAGCACCCCCGAATTGCGTTGGCGGGACACGGTCTCATGGGCCAGAATCGATCTGAAAAATATGGGCTATGTGAGCGCCAATTCACCCCGTGGTATCTGGGAGATCACTCCTGCCGGGCGGGTTTATCTGGAAAAAAATCAGGGAAAAGGATTGAATCAAGGTAAGTAAGAGGAGTTTACCCATATGGAAACAATCTGTATCGGTGATGTTCTGATCTCTCACAAGGGCAACTACCATTACCTGGTAGAATCGATCAGCGGCAATGTAGCCCGCATTCTCTGGCTGGAACGTGTATCAGGGGAACTGCTGGAGTTTTTCACCTATCACCGCTTTGTCGATATCCATGTCGCCCCAAGGTATTATGACGTCATTCCGGCCGGACGAGTCGACCGCGCCCAATATCACGTCCCTAAGAATGGTTGGCCGATTTGATTATCCTGCTGGATAAGAATGAAAAAACCTTCCTAAAGTAATTTGCTTCACGATCGCAAGGCTGCGAATTCATTCGCAGCCTACCCGGCCCCAAATCCGCTGAAGCGGATTGGAAGAGGCAAAACCTGCTTTAGCAGGTTTGGTTTTGGCTAACCTTTGAATTCATTCAAAGGTTATTTCACGCACACCGTCCAGGTCACAACCGGCGTGACCCTAAAGTTTTGCATGATCAGTATCCGGCGATCATCAACCAGATGCCGCCCATTTTTGATAGTCTGCCTTCCCTTCCTTACCGACAACCCATCTTTCCCCTCTTCTCAGTGACCTCATTCCACCTCATCCGCGCAGGGCTTCAATCCCCCGCCCAAACCAGCACAAAAGTGCCATGGAATAGCACATAAGTGCATATGGATTAGCACATTAATGCTGGTTGACAACCCCTCCAGCCTGTCCTATCATAAAATAGAACCAA
>Ga0315282_10004703_pt1 | contig 23680 bp, 20 predicted proteins | sample YL17G07_20_MG_FD_203693 | JGI IMG/M metagenome (GOLD analysis project Ga0315282, IMG submission 203693) | Sediment microbial communities from Yellowstone Lake, YNP, Wyoming, USA - YL17G07_20 | ecosystem: Environmental > Aquatic > Freshwater > Lake > Sediment | place: USA: Wyoming | collected... | reverse complement strand
TAGAGAAGCTCTCCAGGAAGGAGTTGACGGCGACCTCCATCTCCGCGTCGGAGACGGGCTCACGGCGGATGCGGTTGAACTCGTCCAGAATGAGGGATATGGCATAGCCGACCGTAGAGGATTTGGTCTGGACGTAGCCGGCAAACGTCCCCGGATACCCCCACCGGTAGGCGAACCGGCTGCCCTGGTTGTAGGACAATCCCTCGTTCGACCGGACCTTCGTGGTTATGCGGGAGGTGAAGCTTCCGCTGCCCAGGATGAAGTTGACATAAGTCTCGATTTCATAGGATCGCAGCATTCCGGCGCCAGGCGCCAGCGCGATAACCTCCAACTTCAAATATCGTGCGGACTCGGGCTTCGCCACCTTGAGCACCTGGGGGCACGCGGGCGGCAAGTCCGTCAGGTGCCCGACCTCCTTCCAGTCGGCCTTGTCGTTGCTGACGTAAATCTTGACTTCGCGATAGGCCGAGGGACCCGACAGCCAGTCTCCCCAACGGTGATCGCGGCAGCCCGGTATATAGAAATAGTGGGCGAGGGCGGCTACTTTTTTGGGCGATCCATAATCGAAAATGGCCACAGCGGGTTTGCCCTCGGCCGGAGCGCCGTCCGTCCTCACCCATCCCCCCGCGGCCACCGGATAGGGCTCGGCACCATAGCCGTCTGTGAGGCTGCCAGCATCCGCGCCGGGCCGGTCGGGGTCCTCCACCCTTACACTATGTCTGACATAGTCCAATCTTTGCCCAGCCGCTTCTTTGGGAAGCAGGGTCGCGGCAAAAACAAGAACCACAAATAAGGAAATCCTGCGGCACCCCGACTGGGACGCCTACGACAGGAACTGGCGGAGCCCGCTGGGCGCTTCCAAAAAGATCATCGCCAAGCCCGAATACAGCAAGATCTCGGGCTATTTCAACTACGACAACGGATCGGGCCGCATCCGGGGCATCTACATCCAGGAGAATTTCCAGGTCCGGCCGATCTTCGAGGAGTGGATGAAGCCGCTCCGCGACCTGGGCGTTACGACGATCGCCCTCCAGCCGACCGAGGGGACCGACCACTGGCCTCCGACTACATCGGGATCCCGGGGTTCCAGTTCATCCAGGACCCGCTCGACTACTTCCCGACGATCCACCACACCAACCAAGACGTCTATGACCACTGCGTCCCCGAAGACCTGGTCCAGTCGGCCGTCGTCATGGCCAGCTTCGTCTATTTCACGGCGATGCGGGACGAGATGCTGCCCCGCAAGCCGCTGCCGATCCCCGTTGAGGCGGTGAAGTAGCGCCGGGCGCCTTTTTCGAACCGCGGCTCGTCAGATCCTGCCGATACGCGTCTTTCCGATGCTTGACGTGGAGGACGATCAGACGGCGTTCGGCATGATCAACCGCGTAGATGATTCTATAGACGCCGATCCGATAACGATACAGGCCCTTGAAAACGCCCTTGAGAGGTCTTCCTAATCCTAGCTTATGCCCTATTTCTGGGCTATCTCCGAACTCTGCCCGGCTACGCACTGCCAACGTCCGCCACGCTTTATCCAAGTATCCGTCCATCGTTCCTGATGACTGACATCCCTGCCTTCATTTATTTCTTTGACTATGTCGCGGCCGATGACCACGGCCGTGTCTCCGTAAACGCGAACCTTCATCTCAGCGATCACCTGGGACATAATCACGTCCTTCCCAGACCTTACAGACTTCACGAATGCAATGTCCCGGGCCTTGGTCCAGACCTCGCCCGAGGGGGACGTCCACGTATAGTCATCCGCTTCGATCCGCTCAAAGAATGCAACGTCGTGCTTGACCCAGGCTTCAGCCCACTCGTTCTCCAGCTTGATCAGCTCCTGTTCCACGCCCCCGCTCTTTGTCTGGGCCGGAGTTTGCGCCTGGACGGCTACGGCAAAAGCCAAGACTGTCAAGCCGATCGCAATAGCAAGGCGTTTCATAACACCCTCCTTATATCTTCTTTGCCGCTCTTGGCTTAAGCTCCATGCCGAGCTGTCGATAGAGTCCTAACATATCCGTCTCTTCTCTTTCATCGACGATCTTTCCATTTTGAATGCGAAACATATCAAATCCATTGACCTCAATCTTATTCCCAGTCGCCGGAATACCTTGAAATTCTCCTTCATGAGTTCCTCTAACCGTCAGCTAAGCTATAACCCTATCATCTACAGGGAATAATCCTTGAAGAGTCCAATTGGCATCAGGAAACGCTTTCAAAAAACATCGCGAAGAATTCTATTGTCTTTTCTCGAGTCATCGGTTGGGGAGTAGTGGATGAGTAGTACCAACGATATTCAGGAGCGTACAATTCCTCCATCATCTCAACGCTTCCTTTGTTCAGTCCTTCAAAGAAACGTTTTACAATTTCCTTATTCTGCTCTTCTGACTTTGCCTGGGCTCTGAACTTCTCAAGCTCTGCTTTTTCGGCCTTGTTCCGGCAGCCAAACGAAAAGCAAAGCAGAAAGACCAAGGAAACGGCCAAAATCTGGTTTTTCATTGACCCCTCCTTGAATAGTCTATCCAGGGATAAGAAGTTGTTTTTCGGCTACGCCTATTCGCGGCAGCATTGTCGCCTCGATAATCCCATCCAACCATCGCGAGGAAGCATACGTCGGACCTCAGAACCTGTCAAGGACGGCTTGAGCACGGGGAAGGGCGGCCCGGCAGCCGTCCGCGGTGCCCGATGAGCGAAAATCACCCGAACCTCCCCCTCCGGCATAAAAGAGCTTTATGAGAAATATTCGATCGAGGTCTCAGCGGCCATCAAAACTTCCTGATAAGCGACCTGAGGGGGCGGCGGCCTGTCCGCCACGAATGTCAGCTTCAAGTGGTCAATGATCCGGGCAGAGCATCGGGTCAACCTCGTAGACTTTCCGGATCATGGCCGCCCAGCCCTTGGAAGGGACGCGGCGGAGTTCGTCCTCCACAATCCGGAGAGGAAAAGCCGTTGACGCCAGGAGAGCAGGCGCTCGGCCCATTCCGGGCTCAGTAACTCCTTGCGGACAAGGAAATGCAGCACCTCCCAGGCGAAGATCTCCTCGAGCCGTGAGTCGTCCATCCGGGGGATCTTATGGAAGAGGCCCGCCTTGTCCATTCCGCCCTCGGTCACCAGAAAATGCAGGTGGGGGTAGAAATTGATGCGATCCCCGAAGGTCTGGACGGCGGCGATGACTCCGGGCCTAAGCGCGCTCCCGGTCACAACCCCGAAATACCGGGTCAGGGCCCGGAGGGCCGCCCGGCAGAGCTCCCCCAGGAGGCGGCGCTTGTACTTGAAGAAGACCCGCAGCATCTTGGGGATGGTGAAGACGACCTGGCGATGCGACACGTCCAGGAGGAGTGTCTCCCGCATCCATTCGCCCATTCCTCAAGGCGCTTGGCATGACACGACGGGCAGAAGCCCCGGCTGCGGCAGGAGAACATCAGCAGCCGCTCCTCGCCGCAGTCCGGACAGCGGAGGCGGGTAAAGCCGCAGCGCGGGTTGCCGCAGTCGAGGTAGCGCTCCACGACTAAATAAAATCATGGCCAGGCCAGTACGCATGGATTTCCCGGGGCGGTTTGGCAAATCAGCGCGCGCGGCAATGAAAGAAAATTATCGTTCCCGAATGACCGCGAGCGGAAGATCATGGCAAGCGCGCAATGAGTTCAGTCGCTCATCGATTTCTTGCGCTTGACATCGTGCAAATTAGAAGATAGACTTCTAATATGCATAAATACATCCGGCGGCGTCTGGAGGAGGTTGTCGTCGCGGCCTTGCGCGCCAACCCGGCGGTGGCCCTCCTTGGGCCCAGGCAATGCGGCAAATCGACCCTGGCCAGTAAACTGGCCGGACGTCTGCCGCGCTTCCTCTACCTGGACCTGGAGAGCGACGCCGACCTGAACAAACTGGGCCAGCCGGAGCTTTTTTTCCAGCACAATGCCGGCAAGCTGGTCTGCCTGGACGAGATCCAGCGGCTGCCGCACCTTTTCCCCGTCCTGCGCAGCATACTCGACCGCCAGGGCAGGAACGGCCAATTGCTGCTGCTGGGGTCGGCCTCTCCGGAGCTTATCAACCGGAGTTCCGAATCCTTGGCCGGCCGGATCGCCTACCTGGAGCTGACCCCCTTCCTGGCCAGCGAGGTCGAGGCGGAAAGTGGAGGCGCGGCCAAGAAATTCTGGCTGCGCGGGGGCTATCCGCGCAGCTTCCTTGCTCAAAGCGAAAGCGCCAGCTTCGCCTGGCGTGAAAACTTCGTCCGCACTTTTTTGGAAAAAAACGTTCCGCAACTGGGGATACGCGTCCCCGGCGCGCGCCTGAAACGCCTGTGGCAGATGTGCGCCCATTTTCACGGCCAGCTCCTGAACCTGTCCAAGCTGGGGGACTCCCTGGGGCTCTCCTATCACACCATCCAGAACTACATCGACCTGCTGGAGCAGACATTCATTTTCCGGATCCTGCGGCCCTATCACGCCAACCTGAAAAAACGGTTAGTGAAAGCGCCCAAGCTCTATTTTCGCGACTCGGGATTGTGGCATTGCCTGGCGGGCATCCGCAGCTTCAACGACCTCATGGGGCATCCGATGTTCGGGGCCTCATGGGAAGGGATGGGGGTGGAGAACATATTGACGGAATTTTCCGACTGGGACGGATATTTTTACCGCAACGCTTCCGGAACCGAGATCGACCTAATCCTGGAAAAGGGGCGGAGAAAAGCGGCCGTCGAATTCAAGGCGTCGGCCGCCCCGGCCGTCAGCGACGGGTTCTGGCGGGCGCTGGAAGATCTGCGCATCGACGAGGCCTATGTCGTCGCCCCGGTACCCGAGCCCTACCCCTTGCGGCGCAACGTCCAGGTGCTGGCGATCGAAGATTTCCTCCGCGCATTTGCCGGAGGTAAGATCCGGGGGCTGGTTTAACGAATAAAAAAATGAATTTCCGATTGCGATAAAAATACGCTGGGAAATTTCCGCGCCACCTATTTTCTTGACTTCATCAGCAAGAACAGCGCGTTAACCGAATCCCGAAACAAATCGGATTGATAAACGCGGGAGCTTTGGGCCACGTAATGAAAATGGTTTCTGTTTCGTGCTGACCATGATGAATGACACATGAATCGAAGTCGGGATGAATTGAAAATAAACGGCATACCACGTATACTCAGCAACCAGGCGAAATGGCGGCAAATTCGTTTTAAAAAAGAAACATGAAAAAAACGTACGATGAACATGCCGAAGGCGCATTGCACATGACGGCAGATATCATAGACAAATATGGACCAAGAGTCAGCGGCACGGAAGGCTGCTACGGCGCTTGCGCTGAACTCGAAACAATATTGGGCAAATATTGCCAAAGCATTTAAAGAGAATCCTTTTGGCTGCATCCTGATTCTCTTCTTGCCATTGGCAAAATATTCAGCGCGATTTATCTGATCGGAATTATCGCCGTTTTGCTTGAAAGTAAAGTCAGCATGGGAATTGGATTAATTTCCATGGTTATGGGGACAACATACTTCATTACGCAATTTATCCTTTACTTGAATACGTTCGACGGATTGTTTAGGAAAGTTGTAGGAAACAACATAATCGGCATAATCGAGCCGAAAGACGCCGTTAAACGGCAAGTAGTCATCGTCAGCCATCATGACAGTTCGCACGTATACCCGTTTTATGAAAAAGTGCCATTGCTGCTTCCAATTAGATTGTTTGTTCCGGTTCTGCTTTTTATACTTTGCTTGGCGGTTCTATTCGTCGGCTTTTGTTTTCGTGTTCCTTTAGGGAGCATTCCTATATTCCCAATTTGGCTAAAATATATTTTATCCTTTGGCATCATTTTCGTCGTGCCAATGTATGACTACATATCGAAAAGGCGGTCACCCGGTGCTGGCGACAATTTAATTGGCTGCGCAATAGCAATAAGACTTGCGGAGATATTCCAAAGCGGCGAAAACCTTCCGCAAAATACCCGAATCGTAGTTTTGCTTACCGACGGCGAAGAAGTCGGTCAGAAGGGCGCAAAATTCTTTATCAAAAACAATAGGGAGTTATTAAGGTCAGCAAAGACTATGGTAATCAATATCGATAGTATTTATGAGTGTGAGAATATTGCGCTTATAAAACGCGATAGAAATGGATTTACCAGGCTAGCAAATGATCTGCTAAAACGACATCAGGATGGTCGCCATGGAACGTGGGCACGCCTTTAAGACGATAGCCATACCATTCGGCGGCGGCGGGACTGACGGCGCTCAATTTGCCCGGAAGAGAATAAAAACAGTCAGTATTATCGGCATGCCTACAAATATGCTACGAAAAGAAATAGTATTTCATACAATGAAAGACGTGCCTGACGCAATTTCTAAAAAAGCGGTGAGTGCGGTGATTGAAGTTGTAAGTGAATATATAAGAAAAATAGATATTTGTGACACAACGAATTAACTAGTGGCTAACCTTTCTATTGATTGCTGGCTTGTGACTTCTTTTTCGTCTGCGCTCTGATCTTTTTCAGGTATTTCAGGTCTTCAATATCTTTTGCTCTGCCGGCTGCTTTCTTCATGCGGATCATGTCGTCCAGGCAGGGGAAATAGAAGCCCCGGCTGCGGCAGGAGAACATCAGCAGCCGCTCCTCGCCGCAGTCCGGACAGCGGAGGCGGGCAAAGCCGCAGCGCGGGTTGCCGCAGTCGAGGTAGCGCTCCACGACTTCTTTGATGATCGGCCGAAAGTAACCGTACTCCTTCTCAAAGCGGCGCTCGTACTCGGCCAGGAAGCGCTCAAAATAGTGAAACAACACCCGGTAGAGAACTGTCCGCTCCGGATGCCGGGGACGATAGACTCCTGCCATGGCAGGAGACATGTCCCCAGAAACAGGCCAACATCATGGACAAGGACGGATCTCTTTGAAAAGACGCCAAAAGCCCAGGCCTGGCATCAGTGGTCGAAGGGAGAAACGTCAACCGGCGTTGACGCTCGACCAGAAGGAATGGAAACGGCCGCAGAAAATCACCCGCAAAAAGAAAACAGAGAGGCCGCCCGCCCCCTACTTCCTTTCTTCTCCGGTCATAGGATCCCGGAGACTGATCCGGTGCATTTTCCCCAGCTTGTCCAGGGGGCCGGGCCACTTGTCCCCGCCCTTGTTGCACGGCTCGAAGTCGCCCACGATCAGGATGACGGCCTTATCCGGATGGATGTAAGCGTTAGCCACTTCCTGGACTTTGGCCTTGGTCACGGCGCGGATTTTGTCCCGGTAGGTCTGGTAATAATTAAAGGGCTTGCCTGTCATCTCCATGTTGGCAAATGAGGACATAGTCGTCTGGGGAGAATCGAAAAAGTTGGAGAAACTCTCCAGGAAGGAGTTGACGGCGACCTCCATCTCCGCGTCGGAGACGGGCTCACGGCGGATGCGGTTGAACTCGTCCAGAATGAGGGATATGGCATAGCCGACCGTAGAGGATTTGGTCTGGACGTAGCCGGCAAACGTCCCGGGATACCCCCACCGGTAGACGAACCGGCTGCCCTGGTTGTAGGACAATCCCTCGTTCGACCGGACTTTGGTGGTGATGCGGGAGGTGAAGCTGCCGCTGCCCAGAATGAAGTTCATGACCTGAAGGGCGTAGTAATCGGGGCTGGTGTCTTCCAGACCCAGATGACCGATGCTGATATAGCCCTGGTTGATGGGCATCTGGATGAAATAGACGCCCGGCTCGGCCTGGGGGAACTGCCGGGAGAAGGAGGGGACGGCCACGCTCTTATTTTTCCAGCCGGCGACAATCTTGTTGATTTTGGCCTTGAGCTGGGCTTTGTTGAAGTCGCCCGAGGCAGCCAGGATGACGTTCCCGGGCACAAAATACTTAGTCTGGGCCGTTTTCAGGTCCGCCCGGGTGACATTCTCGTAGGTTTTCTTAGCCGACTGCCAAGTCAGGGGATGGTCGCCGTAGATCAGACGCTCGTATTCGCGGTTCAACACCCCGGCCGGCTGGTCGTTTTCTTGCCGGAGCTGCTCGACGAGACGGGCCTTGGCCAGGTTCAGGGCGACTTCCCGGAATTCAGGGTTCATCAGAACATCGAAAAAGAGGGCCAGCCCTTCATCGACATCCCGGCTAAGAAGGGTGAGGGACAGAGTTGAAGTCCGTTCCCCGACAAAAAAGTTCAACGAACCGCCCAGGAAATCGATCCGCTCCTCTATGACGCTGCCTTCTCTGGCCTTAGTGCCCCCCTTGATCAGCGTTTCGCCCAGAACATTCTCCAGACCCTTTTTGTCCTTGGCCACATACAGGCCGCCGAAGTTGATCAAGGCGGAAATGTTGACCAGGGGGAGGCTGTGGTCTTCCTGAAAATAGCCGCGCAGCCCGTTAGCCAGCTCCAGGCGGAAGGCCTTGGGGTCGGGCGGCTCGTACTTAAGGGGCGGGTATTTCAAATCGGAAGGTTTCTGGGCTTGAGCCAGCCCCAGCGAAACGCATACGAAAACGAGAACGATCACCACGGAGAGTATTTTTCTCATCGTCCTTCTCCTTCCTTACCGACCCATCTTCCGCTTGTAGATGGCCGTCAGGCTGTTGTCCTTGACGAAATACTTGCCCGCCACGCGCTTGACGTCGTCGTTGGTGACTTTCAGGATATCGTCCAAGTCGGTGAGGAGCGAACGCCACCCCCGGTTGAGCTCGGCCCGGCCGACCCGGGCGGCCAGGGCGTAGGCCAGGCCCAGGCTCCGGATGAATGAGACTTCCAGCCGGTTCTTGGCCTTCTGTATCTCCTCGGCCGTCACGCCTTCTTTCTTGATTTTCTCGACCTCCGCCCAGATTTCCTTTTCCAGGTCCTCGGGCTGAACGTTCTTATCGATGCGCGGCATAGCGCTGAATTGAAAGGCGCCGGCATACCATTGCGGCCGGCTGAAGGCGGAAACGGTGACGGCCATCTCTTTGGCTTCGACCAGGAGCTTGTAGAGCCGCCCCGTCCCCCCTCCGCCCATGCGGCGGCCGAAGCCGCCGAACCCCCCGCCCCCCCCCGAGCCGAGCACGTCGGCCAGGACGGCCAGGGCGGCCGCGTCGGGGTGGCCTTCCGGCGGGGTGTGGAACATCATCTGCAGGCTGGTCGGGGCGAAGCCCTCCCCGTACATCCGTTTTTCGGAGTATTGGGGAGGCTCACCGGTCCGGATGGGCTCAACGTCCGGCCCCTTGGGGATGCGGCCGAAGTACACCTCGGCCAAGCGGATGATGTTCTGGGGGTCGAAATTGCCGACATAAACGGCCACCGCATTGTTGGGCACATAATAGCGGCTGTGAAAATCGAGGAGGTCGGCCTTGGCCACCTTGCGGAGGTCGTCCATCCAGCCGACGACGCTCCAGTGGTAAGGGGAGGCGGCATAAAAGGCGGCGGCGACCTGCTCGTTGAACAAGTAGCCCGGCCTGTTTTCGCTCAGGCGCCGCTCCTCCATGATCACGTCTTTTTCGGAGTAAAACTCGCGGAAATAGGCGTTCATCATCCGGTCGGACTCCAAAAGCATCTGCAGCTCGACCTTGTTGGAGGGTAGGGTCACATAGTAGCCCGTGTTCTCGTTTCCGGTCGAGGCGTTGATGGCCGTGCCCCCGTTTTTCATCAGCACGGTCCACAGGTCGTCCTTTATAATGAAGGCCTTCTCGGCCTTGGCCAACTCGTCGTATTCCTTCTGCCACTGGGTCAGTTTCTGTTTGTCGCCCCCATCCGCCCTCCAGAATTTCTGGCGGTAGGTCTTGTCCATGAGCGCGTCGATCTGTTTGTCGATGGCTTCATCCTTGGCGAAATCCAAGACTCCCATCACTTGGGTTCCTTTGAACATCATGTGCTCATGGATGTGGGCCAGGCCGGTTGTCCCCGGCCGTTCGTTGATCGATCCGACTTTGTAATAGACATGGCAGACGACGCGCGGAACGCCGGGCATCTGGACCATCAGGATTTTCATCCCGTTGGGAAGCAGGTGTTCCGTGACGTCGAGCTTGACCTCGGCGGCTGCAACCAGCGAGGCCAAGGCCAGCAGGGTGAAGAGAAGGACAAGGGCGCGTTTCATACGGTTGTCTCCTTATGGGTGGGGATTAAACTTGCCCGAGACCATCCGGGCATTTTCATGGGCTGGCATGCTTCTTTGCCGTTCTCAATTGAACATATATGATTATTCAACTCGGATAAAAAGTCAAATCCACGTCCCACTCGAGGGTGCGAGGCGATATACCTTTGTGATAAAATAAAAATTTATGAACTTCGAATCATTCTATCCGCCTGGAGTCTGAAATGAAAAGAAAATTCATGCCCCACAGCCTTTGGCCGGTGCTCGTCCTGGCCGCGGTCTTTATTTTAATCCCGGCTGAAGCCGGAAACGTCCGGGCGGTTCCCCCGGCCGAATCTCGCGACCTGGTTTTGTTTACCGCCGCGGGGGCGGAGCGGCTCGGCGGGTTCGAAACCGAAAGCGCCGTCCGCTGGCGCGCTGTCCAAATAAACCCCGCCCTCAGGCAATCAGACGGGGTCCGTCTCGGAGACCGGCTGTGGGTGACCCCTTTCGCCGAGAGGACCTATGTGGCGGTCGTCGATCGAGTCGAAACGGACATCAACGGCGTGCTGGCCGTCCGCGGCCGGGTCGAGGGCTGGGACTATGCCACTCTTCTGCTTTCCAGCCGGGGGGAGCAGACCCTGGGAACCTTGAGCCTGCCGGAGTTGGGGTTGGAATTCGAGATCCGCCCAGCGACGGGCGCCCAGGGACATATGGTCCTGGAGGTGAATCCCCGAAACAGGGATGTTCTGGAAGAAGCTCCCGCGCTTGAACCGCCGGTTGCGGAATCGGAAATAGGACCCCGCCTCCAGTCTCCGGCAGCTTCCAGCGCGCCGTCCGTGGAAACGCGCCTCGACATCATGGTCGTCTACACGCCGGCGGCGCGCGATTGGGCGGACAGCCGCGGGGGAATCGACCTCATCATCAACCAAGATATCCAAAAAGACATTCTGGCTCTGCAAAACAGCGGCCTGGACATCACCGCCCGGCTGGCGCACTCCGCTCTCATCAATTATCAGGAAAACGGCGATTCGGGCACGGACCTGACCCGCCTCCAGGATACGGACGACGGGTTCCTGGATGAGGTCCATCAATGGCGGAATTCATACAGCGCCGACCTGGTTCAGCTCATGGCCCTGGTCAATGACGTCGGGGGCATCGGCTACATGATGAACAGAACTTCCGGCAACCCCACCTATGCCTTCTCTCTGGTTCGTGTCCAACAATCGGGCTGGACCTACACCTCCATCCACGAGCTCGGCCACAACCTGGGCTGCGGTCACCGCAAAGACCAGGCCGTGCAGCCGGGGCCGGGGCTGTTTTCCTATTCCGCGGGCTGGCGCTGGATCGGTAATGACGGCAACAGGTACTGTTCGATCATGTCCTACGAGGATGACTGGGATGGGAATAAGGTGACCCGGGTCCCTTATTTTTCCAGCCCCTTGATCTATTACCTGGGCGCGGCCGTCGGAGATGCCATAAACGCCGACAACACCCGGACGATAAAACAAACTGGGCCTATCGCCGGCGCCTACCGCAAGAGACAGACCCCCAGGCGCTAAGCGAAAAGCCGCGGAGACGGGTTCAGCCCTCGGCCTCGGCGGCCTTGACGGCTTCGGTGAGGAGCGCCTCCTGCTCCAGGATCTTCTTCAGGTCGTTCATGAAGCGGGCCGCTTCCGCGCCGTCGACAACCCGGTGCTCGAAGGACAGGCAGAGGGGAAGGGTTTTGCGCACCATGACCCGGCCGTCCTCGACCCGCGGCCGCCCGGCGATCTTGAGCGTGGCCAGGATGGCCACTTCGGGATAATTGATGATGGGCGTGGCCGCCTCCCCGCCGATCATGCCCACGTTGGTGATGGAAAACGTTCCGCCTTTAAGGTCGGCCAGCTCGAGCGTCCGGCCGCGGGCGGCCTCGGCCAGGGCCTGGATCTCCCGGGCAATGTCCTCCAGGCTCTTCTCGTCGGCCCCTTTCAGCACGGGCACGATGAGCCCGTCGGCGACATCCACGGCGATGCCAAGGAAGGCCGGTCCCCGCGGCTCCAAATCACTGGATGATGAAGCTGATGGTCTTGAGTAGGTTGCCGCCGGCGTCCTGGACTTCAACTTTGCCCGTTCCGGTCCACTCGGCAGGAATCGTCTTGTTGCTCCAGGTCCTCCAGGGCGAACCGTCCAGGCTGAGCTCCATGGTGAGAACCACTTTATCGCCGAAATACCAGACGTGCTTGATGGTGGTGGGCACGGTCGCGCCGGAAACTTTGGTGAAACAGTAGAGCTTGTCCAGGCCGGCGGCAAAGGGAAAAGGAGCTTCGCCGCCCCCGCTTCCCGCGGCCGTTGAGGCAGCGGCAACGGCTGTTGCCGCCTGGGGCGCCGCAGCCGCAGCGGGGGTTGTCGTCCCCGCGGCTGTTGCCGGAGCCGTCAGGGAGGACACCCCCTGGGGCGTTCTATCCATGACCCCGGTGCACATCACCGCCTCTTCAACCGTAAGGTTTACCTGGGCCACAGGCTGGGCTTGAGCCGGCTGTTCCTGGGGAGGTTCCTGCGGCGGCTGGGGCGGCTGTTGGGGCGGCTGCTGACCCACGGCCAGGCCGGCGCCGCTCAGCGCAAAAAGAAAAATCCCGATGACGAACAAGACTTTAGTTTTCATTTAAACCCTCCTGGTTGTTATTATACTCAACGGCACCCCAAAGAGAAAATAACACGAATGCCTCTTCCAGTCCCCTTGCCCATAGCGCCCCTTGCTCTTCCCCCAGCTTGTGTTTATAATATCCCGCCGAAAGGAATCCTATAGATTTAGGAGTATTTAAATGATGCCTCCCCTCAAGAGCAATATTTTCTGGGTCGGCCAGATCGACTGGGAATTGCGGAAATTCCACGGGAACGAGTATTCGACCCACCGCGGCTCTTCCTACAATTCCTATCTCATCCGGGAAAAGAAGACGGTCCTGGTCGATACGGTCTGGCAGCCCTTCGCCCGGCAGTGGGCCGACCGTCTGGCCGCCGAGATCGACCTCAAGAGCATCTCGGCCGTGGTGGCCAACCACGGGGAGATCGACCACAGCGGCGGCCTGGAGGAGATCCTGCGGCGCATCCCCGGCGCCCCCGTCTATTGCACGGCCAACGCCGTCAAATCACTGCGCGGCCACTATCACCAGGATTGGAATTTCCAGGTGGTCAAGACCGGCGACCGCCTCAGCCTGGGTCCCAAGGAGCTGGTCTTCATCGAGGCGCCCATGCTCCACTGGCCGGACAGCATGATGTGCTATCTCACCGGCGACGCCGTTCTCTTCAGCAACGACGCTTTCGGCCAGCACTACGCCTCCGAGCTATTGTTCAACGACCTGGTGGACCGGGCCGAGCTGTACCAGGAGGCCCTGAAATACTACGCCAACATTTTGACGCCCTTCAGCCCCCTGGTCACCAAAAAAATCAAGGAAGTGCTGGCGTTCAACCTTCCCCTGGACATCATCGGCCCCTCCCACGGCATCATCTGGCGGGACAACCCGGCCCAGATCGTAGAGGCCTACCTGCGCTGGGCCGACAGCTACCGGGAGAATCAGATCACCCTGGTCTATGACACGATGTGGGACGGCACCCGGCGATTGGCCGAAGAAATCGCCCGGGGGCTGCATGAGGCCGACCCCAAGGTTGTTCTGAAACTCTTCAACGCCGGCCGGTCGGACAAAAACGACATCATCACCGAAATTTTCCGCTCCAAGGCCGTTTTGCTCGGCTCGTCCACCATCAATCGCGGAATCCTGACTTCCATGGCCGCACTCCTGGAGGAAGTCAAGGGCTTGGGGTTCAAGGGCAAAAAAGCGGCCGCCTTCGGCTGCTATGGCTGGAGCGGCGAGTCGGTCAATATCCTCAACGAGGGATTGAAAGCCGCCGGGTTTGAGGTCGCAGCGGAAGGGTACCGGGCGACCTGGAACCCGGATGAAGAGGCCCTGGCCGGAGCGCGCTCCTTCGGCCGGAAGTTGGCTGCCGCGCTTTAAAAGACGAACAGGACGGCCCCGGCGGGCTGTTGCCGAAGGGGCTGCCGGCCGCAGAGTCAGCGGCCATGCCGCCTGCCTCACTCCTGGCCGATAATGTCCTTGAGGGTGATGAGGCCGGTCAGGTGATTATCCTCGTCCACCACGGGCAAGGCCATGAACTTGTATTTCTTGAACAGCTCCAGCACTTCCTTGGCGTCGGTTTCAGGGCTGACCTTGACCACATGCGTGTTCATCAATTGGCCGGCCAGGGTGGCCTGGTCATTGAGGAATAGGTGCCGCAACGTCAGCACGCCCTTCAACCGGCCGTCATTGTCGGTGACGTAGAGATAGGCTACACAGTCCAGGGGCAAAACAGTTTTTCTGAACTCCGCGGCAGCCAGGCCGATGGTCTGATCCTCCCGGACGGAGATGTAGTCTTTGGTCATCAAGCTGCCGGCCGTGCCCTCCTCGAAACGGAGGAGCTCCTCGACCTTCTCCCGGCTGGGTTTATCCATGGTCCGGATGAGCTTCTGCTGTTTTTCTTCGGGCAGGTCGCTCAGCAGGTCGGTGGCCGCGTCGGGGTCCATCTCCTCCAGAATATCCGAGGCCTTCTCCGCGGTGGCGGTCTCCAGCATGGTCAGCTGCAGCTTGGGGTCCATCTCCTGCAGGGTCTCGGCCGCGGTTTCCAGGTCCAGAGAATGGAAAATCCTCCGCCGATTCTCCAGGTCCAGGTCCTCAATGATGTCGGCCAGGTCCGAAGGGTGAAGCTCGTGCAGCTTGCGCAGGGTGACGTTGACCTTCAAGTCGCGGCTGCGGGAATCGGAGGTCAGTGGCTGGATGTATTTCCAGGAAAGCAGCCTCTCCTGGGGATGGTTGCCGAACAGCCAATCGGTGAAGGAGTCCACGGCGCGCAGCCAGCCCAGCCGGCGGAAGAGGCCGCGGGCCCCGTAGTCCACATGGACCAGGCGCAGCTCATGGTTGACGGACAGGAGATGGATGTCGTTGACACGCTCGATCTTGGCACCGAAAGTGTCCACGACCTGCTTGTCCAGGAGATCCTCCCGAAGCAGGATTTCCTCCTGGCCCACGCTCAAGGGGCGGAGGGCCGGCTCGGCTTCAGCCCGGAGGCGGATAAGACGGCCGCTCAGGCTTTCCACCAAGGACCAGTCCAACTCCCAATATTTGCGGCGCTTCTTGATGACCAGGGCCGCGACTTTGGGAAAAAGCTCTCCCAGCCTGACTTTGAAGTCGGATAGCCGGCCGACCGGCTTGGCCGAACCGGCCAAAATCCAACGGCCCAAAAAATCGGAGAAATAATGGAAGAGCTGTTCGCTGTTCTCCTGATAGTTTTTGAGGACCACTCCGTTCAGGCGGCCGGCCTGGGAGTTTTGCTCGATCTGCTCCATCTCAAACTCCGGAAGTTTTCCCAAAAGGCTTATAGCATAGAATGGGGCGACAGACAACCGATCCAGGAGTTCCCCCATTTTTTGAGGCGTGGAGGAAAATCCGGGACATGTACCGAATGAGGGCCCTGACCTGAATGCAGACCGGTCAGAAAATATGCATTCGGTAACGTGTCCCTGGATTTTCAGCCTTCCGGATGAATATTTCTATAGTGCCAAGAGGGCCGGGAAAATAGATACAAAAAGAAGAAAAAAATGGGGGAAGTCCTGACAACCGATTGACGAACTGCCACGATGGGAGATACTTCTCCTCATGGTGAAATAAGATGGGGCCCGTGGCTGCCGGGAATTTGAATGGGCTGCGCCCGGCCGGGTGGAGAACGGCTGAGGCCGCCCTACCGCCGGTAGAGGAAGATGCTGTGCTCCTTGCCCTCCATGTCCGGCACCGTCTCGGCCCGGACTTGTTTGGCCTCCCAGCCGGGGATGTGGTAGTTGTGGGAGACAACATTGGTGCCCGGCCGGAGCTCGCTCTCAAACTTCGGCCGCAGGAGCGCGTTCGACTCGGACAGAAGGTAGAGGCTGACCACGGTGGCCCGGGAAATGTCCACCTTCATGGCATCGGCTTCCCGGAACTCGACCATCTTCTGGACGCCGGCGCGCTTGGCGCTTTGGCGCGACTCGCGGATGCGCTGCGGGTCGATATCGATGCCCACGCCGCGGCAGCCGTACTTCCGGGCGGCGGTGATGACGATTCGCCCGTCTCCGCAGCCTAGATCGTACAGGACATCGGAAGACTTCACCTCGGCCATCTCCAGCATCTTGTCCACGACCTCCATGGGGGTAGGCACAAAAGGCGCCAGGTCCTCCACCCCCTGCCAGCCGTGCGACCCTTCGTAGATCTCCAGCAGGTCGCTCTCGTTAAGGCGGAAAGAGTAGGGCTTGCCGGGAAAAAGCCGGTGGACGACGGACCGGCCTTCCCGTCTGAAAGAGATGTCCAGCGGGGCGCTGGTGGGCAGGCGGTGAATGGCGCCCGGTTTGATGACCCGTTCTTGGGGCGGGGCCTGGGAATCGGCCGGGGTGATGTCGTAGTGAACGATATCGGCCGTGACGTTGCGGATGGAAATTTCGCCGGCTTCGACGCCCGGCGAGCTTTCCGCTCGCTCCGCCGGCTTGTGGGTCAGGAGCATAATGCCGACGGCCAGCAAGACGATAACGACGATAAGGCCGATGATCAGTTTTTTTCTCATATCTTTCTCTCCAGGTGACCCGGGCCGCTCAAAAGAACACTAGCACGACCATTCTCCAACCGTCAAGAACGGTTCAGAAATCCTTGGGGAGATCCTGGGCGCCTCCCAAGTTCACACAACCCGAAATACAACGTTATTAGAGTTTTTTGGCTTAAGAAGAAAAATGATAGCAGGTATAAGCGCAAGTTCTATAGATAGTTGGAGCCATCTCATTTAGAATATAGTGACTCTAGGATCTGCCTTCAGAGGATCAGCAATAAAAGCTTTTTGGTAAATTTTAGCTATATTATTCTCTTGTCATTAAGAGATATGTATCGGCTATTGTAAGTCTATTAAATATTGGATAAATGATTTACAATCATAAACTGAAATTGTCAAGGAAAAACATGAGCCATCCTCCATATAGGACAACGTTTAATGCACTCAAATTGATCAAAGAAGACCAACAAATATACCGATCTCGAATAAATAAAGTTCTCACTAGAACGCATAAAAGATATCGCCTAATAGATCTATACGCCGGAGCGGGAGGCATGTCCCTAGGTTTTTCTCATCGTTTCGGACATTTGTTTATTCCCGTCTGGGCAAACGATTTTAATGAATATTGCGTCAAAACATACAATAACAATTTTGGTAATCATTGCATTTCAGGCGATATTGTTCAAATACTTCAGTCGGCAAGCAAGACTATCCCTGAGGCTGATGTGGTAATCGGCGGCCCTCCTTGTCAGGGATTTAGCCTTCTGAATAAAAACAGAGAGGGTGACCCTCGAAAACAGCTATGGCGTCCATTCCTGGAAATTGTTGAAATATCAAAGGCGCAAGTCTTTGTTATGGAAAATGTTCCACAACTACTGGGCTCCTATGAACACGGTGAGATCATGGGAGTTGCCGAATCCCTTGGTTTCAAGGTTTGGGGTGATGTGCTTTGCGCCGCTGATTATGGAGTTCCTCAGACACGGAAAAGGGCTTTCATTGTCGGCTGTAAGTATTTTGATCCGCGTTTAGTATTTCCACCGAGAAAGACCCATTTCGATCCTAATAAATTTAATTCTCCGCCTAGATATATTAATGAAGCGCTGGGTGAATACATTCCCGAAGCCGCTAAATGGCGCACCGTAAAAAACGCTATTAAAGATTTGCCGGCGCCGGAAGGTACCGAAATTCGTGATATCCCGCCTCCTTTAAATCTTCATTTTGGGCGTACGCCGACCGCCGAAAGCTTAGCCCGATACAAATCCATTCCCAAAGAAGGAATGAACAGATTTGATCTTTTAAAAAATGCTCCAAAGCTGACGCCCAACTGTTGGATTAAAAAGAAATCAGGGGGAACCGATTTATTCGGCCGGTTATGGTGGGATAGACCTGCTTTCACGATAAGGACTGAATTTTATAAACCGGAAAAGGGAAGATATTTGCATCCTGTTCAACATAGGCCGATAACGCATAGAGAAGCTGCCCGTTTACAATCCTTTCCGGATGGTTTTATTTTTTGCGGCACTAAGATCGAAATTGCAAAGCAAATCGGTAACGCTGTACCGCCACTTCTCGCTGCCAGAGTTGCAGATATCGTGCATCTTCTTTTACAACACAGCAAGAATGATTGATGTATTTTCTTCCGAGAAGCGAAGTCAGATAATGAGTCGGATTCGGGCCTATGATACGAAACCCGAACTAACCGTTAGATCTCTCATCCATCGTATGGGATTTCGTTTCCGAGTACATCAAGACAAACTCCCGGGCGATCCTGATATTGTTCTGGCCAAATATAAACGGGTTATATTTGTCCACGGATGCTTTTGGCACGGGCATAAAAAATGCCCACGATCCAAACGCCCGACTTCGAACAAAGCATTTTGGCAGTCCAAGCTTGATAAAAATATGGAACGGGATAGCAGGCAACAAAATGAACTGAAAAAACTGGGTTGGAAATATCTTGTAATATGGCAATGTGAAGTAAATTATCCAAATAAACTTCAACAAAAGATACGAAGGTTTCTTGGAATTAGATAAAAGGATAAATAAGAATGCGAAAAGCTCCGGAAAAAATCAGAAATGAAGTTGCCGAATTGCTCCGGAACTTTGAACATGAGTTAAGAGGCGGAAACCTCCGCAAAAAAGTACTAGCCTTAGTTCCGATTTTTCGAGGTCTTCGCGATTTAGGAAAATCATTAATTCCAAAGGAAATTGCCGGAGCAGCACGGGATAGAATTCTTCATTATTTCAATACATATCCCTATACAATTATTAACGGAGATGAATTGTCAATCGTCTCGGGAATTCAAGATTGGCCCCGAAGAGTGAGAGAACTTAGAGTTCAATTGGGCTGGGCAATCATGAATGGTATTACCGCAAAACAAATGCTCGCAGAAGACGAATTTCCTCTCAAAAACATGGATATTACCTCCATGAAACCTGAAGATTACATTCTAATAGATACACTGCAGGATCGCGATGCCGCTCATAGGTGGAATATAGGAAACGAAATACGGCGCAAGAGGCTATCGAGTCGCGAGAAAATAATTGAATATTTTCGGTTAAATGTCGGCAAAGCAATAAGTGGAGAAGAAGTAAGGTATGTTGCAAATAATATTACGGAATGGGCGCGCAGAGTTCGTGAGCTCAGAACGGAATTGGGGTGGCCGATCGTCACTAGGAATACGGGTAGGCCTGATTTGAAGGTTGGGTTCTATGTGCTGCAGGCTGATAAGCAGAGCCACGAACATGATCGTCATATTTCTGATTCAGTAAGAGGAAATGTTCTCCGTCGAGATGGGTATAAATGCTCGAAATGCGGATGGTCTCATTCGGAATACAATCCTTCCGACCCAAGGCACCTAGAGCTTCATCATAAGAAGTTCCATCATAAAGGCGGTGAGAATGTGAAAGAAAATCTAGTCAGTCTATGTACAGCTTGCCATGACAACATTCATAGAAAATATGATAAAAAGAAAAGAATGTGAATTAAAAGAAAGAATTTATTTTTTTCTAGAAAAAGATTAACCATGAAAGCGCTCGTCACCGGGGCCAGCGGGTTTATCGGCGGTCATCTGGCCGCGGAGCTGGACCGGCGCGGCTATGAGGTCCGCGCTCTTGTCCGGCCGACCTCAAACCTCCGCTGGCTGGAACAGACGGGCCTGACCCCGGTCCGGGGAGATTTGGGGGACAAGCTTTCCTTGAGGGAAGCTGCGGCCGGGGCCGACCTCGTCTTCCACCTGGCCGGTGTCATCCACGCCCCCGGCTGGGAGAAACACCGGGCGGTTAACATCGAAGGAACGGAAAACCTGTTGGCCGCTTGCGAGCAGGCTGCGCCCCGCCTTCAAAGGTTCGTTTTCGTCTCCAGCATCTCGGCTTCGGGGCCGAGCCTCAAGGGCCGGCCGAAAACGGAAGAAGACGCCTGCCGGCCCATCTCCGCTTACGGCCAAACCAAACTCCTGGCCGAAGGAATCGTCCGGCGCTACGGCGCCAAGTTCCCGGTGGTCACCCTGCGGCCGCCCAACGTCCTGGGCGCCCGGGAAAGAGAGGTCCAGGCCGTGCTCCGCGCCCTGCGGCATCGGCTCAAGCCGCTCTTGGGCACCAAGGATAAACAGACGAGCTTCATCATGGTCGAGGATTTGGTGGAGGCCATCCTCCTCTGCGCCGAAAAAAAAGAGGCGGCCGGCCAAACCTACCACGTCACCGACGGCCGGGCCTATAGCTGGCGCGAACCGTTGGACATCCTCAGCCGGCTGCTGGGCCGCCGCTGCCTGCCCCTGCCCTACGGCCTGCTCACCACCTTGGCCGGGTTGGCCGAGCTCTCCTTCAAGCTGCTGGGCCGAAGGCCGCCCCTCCGCCGCAGCTCCCTGGGCAGCATCCACGACCACTATTGGATCTTCGACAGCTCGAAAATCGAGCGGGAACTGGGTTTTCGTCCCCGGCTGACGCTCGAGGAAGGGTTGCGCCGGATTGTGGCCCAGAGCGGGTTCAGCCCTGGGCGATGAGCAGGGTGCGGGGGTCGAGCTCCAGATGGATCTCGCTCACCGGAAAGCCGTGATCCTTAACCAATTTTAATCGGACATGCTCGCCTTCAGATTGAAGGGTGATGAGCACGGCCACTTCCTCCAGGAACGGATGAAGGAGCCGGGGCACGCCCCGTTCGTCGAACAGAGGATCCTCCCCCCGGAGCGAGGCGCTGAACCAAACCTCCAAGCCCAGCCGGCCGGCGAACTCCCGAAACTTGCGCAGGTCATCCGCCGCGCCAAGCCCGAAGTCGTAGCCGTCCACGATGAGCAGGTCGGCGGTGAACCGGCCGTGAACGATCATGGCCTCCAGGCTCCGCAAGACCTGTTCGCTGCGGGCGGCATCCTGCTTGAAGTTCATGATAACCCGATTCCGGATGAGGTCGTCATGGAACTCGAGGGCCGACTCCGGGTCGCGATTTTTGGCCAATTCCTTGAAGATGTCCTCGTACCAATTGATGATGGTGTCCACCCGGGCCGCATAGGTGACATGGATGACGGGCCGGTCCTGGATGAGCCTGTCGGTGGCGATGTGGACCAAGCAGGCCGTCTTGCCCACTCCTTTGCGCGAGGCCAGCACACCGATGTTCCCCTTGCCCAGCCCGCCGTGGATCGAGCTTTCCAGGATGCGGAGCGGGCTCCTCTTGAACAATTCTTCACTGGGAAACACGTTCCTTATCCCTCCTTGTTTGTCCTACAACCTGGCTGAGTCTTTGGCCTTATCTTCCCGGTACTGGGCGATCAGGGCTTCGGCCGCGGCCGCCGGGACTCGGGCGTACTTCAGGAATTCCATGGTGAACTCGGCTTTGCCTTGGGTCAGGGAGCGCAGCACCGTGGAGAACCCGAACATCTCGCCCAGCGGCACCTCGGCGTCCACCCGGGCGAACAGGCCGTCCTCCACCGAACTGACGATGACCCCCCGGCGCTGGTTGATGCTGGCGAAGACGCTGCCGGCGAACTCCGAGGGCCCCTCCACCGAAACTTTCATGATGGGCTCCAGGGCAACGGGCTTGGCCCGCTCATAGGCCTGCCAAAAAGCGCCCTGGGCCGCGGCCTGGAAAGCCAGGTCCGAGGAATCCACCGCGTGAGATTGGCCGTCATTCAGAACGACCCGGACGCCGACGATGGGAAAGCCGATCAACCGGCCCTTGCGCAGCGCGGCCCGGAACCCCTTGTCGCAGGAGAGAATGAACTCCCGAGGGATGCGGCCCCCCTTGATTTCATTCCGAAACTCATAGCTCCCCTCGGCCAGTGGCTCAAGAGTGCCCATGACCCGGCCGTATTGGCCGGCGCCGCCCGTCTGCTTTTTATGGGTGTAGTCGAAGTCGACCCGCCGGGTGATGGATTCGCGATAGGCCACCTGGGGCCGGCCCGTCCGAACCTCGGCCCGGTACTCGCGTTTCATCCGCTCGACATAGACTTCCAGGTGCAGCTCGCCCATGCCCTGGATGATAGTCTGGCTGGATTCCGGGTCCACATATGTCTTAAAGGTGGGGTCTTCCTTGGTGAACCGGCCCAAGGCCTTGGCCAGGTTGTCCGAAGCCTTCTTCTCCACCGGCTCAATGGCCAGGGAGATGACCGGCTCGGGCACATGGATGGCGGTCAGGGCCAGGTCAAGGCCCGGCTTGACGAACGTGTCGCCCGACTGGCATTCGATGCCGAACAGGGCTACGATGTCGCCGCTGCCCGCCTCCTCGATGTCCTCCATGCTGTCGGCATGCATGCGGGCCAGGCGGCCGACCCGCAGGCGCTGTCGGGAGCGGGTGTTGAAAAGCTCCACCCCCTTGCGCAGGCTGCCCTGATAGATGCGGATATAGGTCAGCTGGCCGAAGGGCCCGTCCTCAAGCTTAAAGGCCAGGGCCACGGTGTCGGCCCCGTTATCGGCCGCCAGCTTGATTTCTTGACCTTCTCGGCTCAGGTCGATAGCCTTGTTCTCCACCTCGCTCGGGTCGGGCAGGTAGTCCACCACTGCGTCAAGCAGAGGCTGGACGCCTTTGTTTTTGTAAGCCGAGCCCATGAGCACGGGCACCAATTGGCGGCTGATGGCGCCCCGGCGCAGGGCTCGGCGGATCATGTCCTCGGTTTCCCGGCCCTCCAGGACCGCGGCGGTGAGCTCGTCGGAAAAAAGCGAGGCCGCATCCAGTATCTCTTCCCGCAGGCGGCGGGCCTGCTCCAGCAGCTCGGCCGGGATCTCCTCCTGACGGATCGTTTCCCCGTCCTGGCCCTCGAAATAAAGGGCCTTCATCAAGACGAGGTCAACCACTCCTCGATAATCATCCTCCAGGCCGATGGGCCATTGCAGGAGGACCGCGTTCAACCCCAGCCGCTCGGCCATCTGGTCCCGGACTTTGAGGGGATTGGCCCCCACCCGGTCCAGCTTGTTGATGAAACCCAGGTGGGGAACGTGGTAGCGTTTAAGCTGACGCTCCACGGTGATGGTCTGGGATTGGACTCCGCCCACGGCGCACAAAACGAGGATGGCTCCGTCGAGGACTCGGAGGGCCCGCTCCACTTCGATGGTGAAATCCACGTGGCCGGGCGTGTCGATAATGTTGATGACCCGGTCGGCCCAGGTGACGTTGGTGGCAGCCGAGGAAATGGTGATGCCGCGCTCCCTTTCCAGGTCCATGCTGTCCATGGTGGCTCCCACGCCGTCTTTGCCCTTGACCTCATGCATTCGGCGTATCTTCTTGCAGTAGAAGAGAATACGTTCGGTCAGCGTCGTCTTGCCGGAATCGATATGGGCGCTGATCCCGATATTGCGCATGTGAGAGATATCTGTCATCATGAAAAGCCTTCCCGGTGCTGATGCAGGGGAGTTTTTACTCGGATCCAAAAAGCGTTCGAGTAAGTTCGTATTATACTCAACGACGCGGCCTTTGACAAGAGGAGTTCCCCCATTTTTTGAGGCGTGGAGGATAATCCGGGACATGTACCGAAGGCGAGCCCTGACCTGAATGCGGACCGGCCGGAAAATATGCATTCGGTAACGTGTCCCAGGATTTTCAGCGTTGCGGAGGAAAATCCGGGACATGTACCGAAGGCGAGCCCTGACCTGAATGCGGACCGGCCGGAAA
>Ga0315282_10004702_pt1 | contig 23683 bp, 19 predicted proteins | sample YL17G07_20_MG_FD_203693 | JGI IMG/M metagenome (GOLD analysis project Ga0315282, IMG submission 203693) | Sediment microbial communities from Yellowstone Lake, YNP, Wyoming, USA - YL17G07_20 | ecosystem: Environmental > Aquatic > Freshwater > Lake > Sediment | place: USA: Wyoming | collected... | reverse complement strand
GGGTCATTTCGTTTTTGTCATTCTTTCTTTGAGCGCTTTTGTTGCTTCTTTCTGACTCTTTGCCTCGATTATCTGGATGTTATACAGCTCAGCCATTTTCTTCCCGTTGTCACTCATCTTAGGAATCACAATCAAGTATGCACTGTCCGGTGAAACATCAAAAATCTTCGCGAACAACGCGATAACCGGCTGCTCAGCAACCATACCTTCCGCCAACGTGGCCACATCGATCACAGTAACTTTCTTCGCGTCGCTCTTCTTGTGGGCCACAATGTCGAACATGTGGTTGGCACCACTTTTGCCCTTCAAAAACGCTGGACCATCAACGTCAAACCCGCACTCTGCGAGAAACTCCTTGATCGGCGCAACCAGTATCCAGCCTAACTGCGCCTCTTCCCTAACTTCGTTCCTCATCCTGTAAGAATACACATTCTTGATGACAACTTCCTCAAAAGTAAAATCGTTCCGGCAGTCATGACAGAAAAGCGTCGCAATCGGGACGTCAAAACTCTTGCCACAGTTCCTGCAACTGCACCATATACCCGCACGACGGTAATCAACATCGAGCTTCTTCAACTCCTCATGACACTTCTGACAGACCAGCTTCCCGCCCTTACGGAAGTTCTCTTCAACGTCCATGTACCCGCATTTAACATGTTCAATCAACGAGCTCTTCTGCACATCAAACGACTTACAATACGGACAACAATAATGCACGGCCACGCTCACGGAATTGCACTTCGGGCAGACAAGCATCTTATCATACAATTGCCTCTCCAAAATTCCCACGTCGGAAAGCCTGTTCAAAAACGCTTCAGCCTTGACCGCATCCCCAACAATCGCCTCAACCAAAGGATACCGATACCCAACCTTCGGGTCAAAAACGGGTTCAAGCCTACTAACCTCACCACCTAGGAACTTGCCAAGCAGCGCCTGCGTATTCCTATCATTGTAGAGCTCCATCCGTTCAGTCTTACCCGTCAGCATCTCACACCCAGACCAATCGTACAATCATGCCAATAATTTACCATTACTATCCGCATACCGCTTAAACATTACCCGAAAGGTTTTTAAAATTTTGCCAGCCCGCAATATCATAGGCGTCGTACATGAAGAGCCAAGGAAAACACATCGTGCAATGTCCCAAATGCGGCTTCAAGTTCGACATAACCTATGGAAGAGCCTTCGCATGCACCGGCTGCCCAAGCAGCGTGCAATGCAACGCAGCAAAATGCCCAAAATGCCAAAACGAATTCCCCATCACACAAGGAAACACGATTGGACCCCGCACGGGATAATCTGCGTGCATTCTGCAAGTATCTGTTATCAATAAGAAATAAGCACCGCTGCGATTTCCAAATAGTTAAGAAAACTCGCTAAACTATCTGGATACAGTTAACAGGTGGTTGGCCACGGTAAAATCCAGAGCCAGAAGATTCTTCAAAGCGCTTCATGATACTCTGAAAGGAATACATGATGCCCTTTACAGTCTTGTCCTATACTCATTCAAAAACATTAACCGAAAAACCAAGTCCAAGTTCCCAGTATGGCGCATGAAAGAAGAGACAACAGAGCACGTTGGCCAAGCTGTCAAAGTGTTCGTCTGGCTCATCCTTCCCCTAAGCCTCATCTACGTGTTCGGACAACGCTTCCTCTTTGCAGACAACGCCGTCGGCCCAATGCTCTGGAGCGTCGCCGTCTACTTCTACAGTAACTTCCTACCTGACCTTCCCTCTATCCACAGGAAGAAAGAATCTGAAACAGACATGGCAGACCTATCATGGTACAAAAAATATGCCCTCCTGCTATTTGCTCCATTTCTGGTTTGGCTACTGTTCTCCGGGATAAGACTGAATTGGAGAACTGAAGAGACATACCACAACTTCACGTCTTTGGCCGTGTACGGCACATTTCTCCTCATGGTTGGCTTCCTCGCTTTTGCAGCATACCCGCTCCAGCTCAAAGACGTGACTAGAATGCTTTTCTTTCCGTTCTGCGGCGTAGCAGGCTTTCTCGTGCATCTGAAAGTTGACAAGATCTGGTAGCGACCCGCATTGCCCAATAAACCATAAGACCACGTCTATGGTGTACGGTATTCCCAAAAAGTCTTAAATCATTCAACCCTATACAACAAGGAACAGTGCTCTGGTTTGCACGACCCCGTAACATTCGCCCTGATCCTTGCCGGCGGAATAATCGTCATAGGCTTCTTGGGCAACCACCTGTTCAAACGAACAGGAATCCCTGACATGCTGTTCCTCATGATTCTGGGTCTGCTCATAGGACCCGTCACAGGGTTGGTCAATGGCACTTCTCTGATGAGGTTCGCTCCTTACCTAGCCGCTGTGGCTCTGGTCTTCATACTGTTCGACGGGGGAATGGCCATGAACATCTACCGCGTTTTCTCAGAAAGCCCTCGAGCCCTAATTCTTGCAGTAACCAGCTTCATTGCGAGCGCTGCAGTAACCAGCCTCTTAATGGCTTTCATCGTAACACCCGGAGTTTCCCTGCTGTACTCGCTCCTTTTAGGCACAATTCTCGGAGGCAGCAGTAGCACGATCGTGATCTCCATGGCATCAAGGCTGAAGATGAGCGAAAAAGGTTCCACGATTCTCGGCTTGGAATCCGTCATCAACGACATCCTATGCATCGTCATCTCCCTTGCAGTAATCGAAATAATCCTACCTGGAGGAACAGTTGACCTTGCAACCGTCGCCAAATCAGTGGCAAGCAGGTTCTCCATCGGCGCTGTGCTCGGGGCCCTCATCGGCGTCGGATGGTTAAGCATACTGAAACGGGTCGCAAAAGCAGCCTACTCATATATGCTCACCTTAGGAGTCGTACTCCTAGCTTATGCACTCTCCGAATTCCTAGGAGGAAGCGGCGCGTTGTGCTCACTGCTATTCGGCATTATCCTGGGCAATGAAAAAGAAATCTACGGAATACTCAAGACAAGAAAACCCACGAGCCAAGTAGTCGACGCCGGACTCAAAAGGTTCGAGTCTGAAATGGCTTTCCTCCTGAGGACATTCTTCTTCGTCTACCTAGGCCTGATCGTAACCACGACTAGCATCACAATAATCCTCACAGGCGTGCTACTCTCATTCAGTCTGCTCCTGATAAGATTCGGTGCCGTACGTCTCGCGACCGTCCGCAGCGAACTAACCCAAGAACGAACAACAATGAGCCTGCTGCTTACCAGAGGCCTAGCCGCCGCTGTCCTTGCAACTCTGCCACTGCAATACGCAGACCCCACAAATTACCCTGTCGTAGGAAAAATATTCCAACAACTGTCATCAACCTACATCAACATGGCGGTCGTTGTAATCCTCACAACCTCAATCATAGCAACATCAAGCATTCTCACACTCAAACAAAAAAACAAGAAACAACATCAAAACCGAAAGGAAAACCGAACCGACAACACCGAACAAACACTCATAAAAAAACAAAAACTGACCAACGAAAACTTTTCTCTGCGTATCCATACGCAAGTAAGTCATAAGGCAACAGCAAACACTCCAACATGCCAACATTTTTCCCTATGGGATCGCCTAAAACAGTCCAGAGCAGACGCCTGACGTGTGATGAAAACCTAAAACCAAAAAAAAGCTAAGAAACAAGCAGAAATAAAAACTGTTTGAAACCGCAAAAGCCAAAAATCGAATGGTGAAAAAACGAATCGAGGGCACGGAACAACGGAAAACCTCAACATCCTCAAAACAACCAGCCCAGCGCCGATAGCATCCAACAGTACATTTTTTAACAAGAAGCCACATAATTCACCAAACATCACACTCACCATAACAAACCACCCGGTGAAAACACTTGACAAACCCGCTAACCGAAAAACGCATGCTGATCCGCTGGGCAACCGGCAAAGGTCTCATTGCCATAACTCTCTTCACGCTCCTAGCCATCCTCATCGAATACCTTATCATCCTCTACACTATAACCCTCGGCGCAACCGACCCAGCACTCATCACACTTACATGGCCCGCAACCCTAGCCATCAGCCCACTCTTCCACATAGTCCCAACAGCCGTCATAATCACGCTCGTCGCCACTTGGACCTACCTAACCAAAAGGTTAGCAACAAAACCACCGGAACAAAAAACATTCAAAGCACAAAAACACCCCAAAGCTCCTCCAGCAACAAAAACAGAACAAAAACCCAAACGAACCCTAACGCAAACAATTCGCCAAGCCAAAAAACCCATCAAAACCACCCTCATAATAACACTCGTTTTCCTCCTCTTCACTCTCACAGCCATAGTCCTCGCATACCCACAACTGATCTACAACACGATAGCAAGCAACTACCAAAACAACCCCGGCTTCGTCAACTTCGTAGCCGCAATCAACAGCGCAATCGAAGGTTTCAACCAAGCAGCCGGCCCGCTTGGTTCACTGGCGACAACCATAAACAATGGAATCCGCATCCTCTCACCAGGCATTAAAGTCGTAGGCACTGCACTCGGAAACCTGCTAACACCGATCGCAACACTCGACCCCGCCGGCAAGTACCTCGCAATCCAAAACCTCGCCGCTTGGATCAGCGTCCTCACCATAATCCTATACGGCAGATACAGCCGCAAACCTCTCCGCTACAGACGCAAGTAACCAGATGACCCCCAATGGCAGACCGCCCAAGGTTCGGTCCAGCAGGGGTTCCCCCAACATTCCACCTTTTGAAAGCCACACTTCCCGAAGTTCCCCACCTTCTACGGGAAATAGGCCTCGACGCTTTGGAATACGAAGCCGTACGCTGGGGCAAAACCCCACAGATAAAACAACGAGACGCTCAGACCCTCGGCCAAGAAGCCAAGCAACACGACGTATGGCTCAGCCTCCACGCCTCCTACTACATCAACCTCTCAGGAAACAAAACCATCAGAGAAGCCAGCAAACAACGCCTCATCGCCTGCACCACCGCGGCCCAATGGATGCAAGCCCACACAGTCGTCTTCCACCCAGGCTTCTACGCAAACAAAACACACAATGAAGCTTACAACACGTGTCTACAGACACTAAAAGAAGTACAAGAAACCCTAAACTCGCTCAACATCAAAGACGTCAAACTAGGCCCCGAAACCATGGGCAGAACGCGACAACTCGGAACCCTCAACGAAATCCTTGACCTCTGCGAAACCATCCCCCAAACCCAGCCTGTCATCGACTGGGCCCACATCCACGCGCGAGGAATTGGCAGGCTAAGGACAGCGGACGACTACCTCGACATCATCACCCAAATCGAAAACCGTCTGGGCACACAAGCCGCCCAAAACCTCCACTGTCACTTCACAAAAATCGAATACACTGTAAAAGGCGAAAAACGCCACCACACCCTTGACGAAAAAACCTACGGCCCAGACTTTCGCCTCCTCGCAAGAATCATCGCCGAACAAAAACTCAAACCCGTCATCATAAGTGAAAGTCCCCTCATAGACATAGACGCCATCAGAATGCGCGACACTCTTCAGGAAGAAATGAAACAGAACCCCAGACCCCGATAGCTTTTTCTGTGCCTGCCGCCAGTCATTCTAATTGGGAACCCATTTTGGTAAGACTGAAAGGCTTCCAAAAACTCACCCCCGTTGAAGATGCTCTGCAAGTCTTCCTGAACAACCTTGACCTCCAACCCACATCGAAAACCATCATTCACACGGCAGAAGCACTCAACCTCGTCCTAGCCGAAGACGTCACAGCAAAAACGGACCTCCCACGCTTCGACCGCGCAGCAGTCGACGGCTACGCCGTCAGAGCAGAGGACACCTTCGGCGCCACGCAGTACAAACCCTGCATATTCCAATTCACAAAGGAAAGCACGCTCACCCAAAACCAAACCAAACGGGTCTGGACAGGAAACCCCCTGCCCAAGGACGCCAACGCCGTCGCCATGCTCGAAGACACAGAAACAACCAAGGCCAAACTCGAAGTCTGGGTCCCTCTGACACCAGGAGAAAACGTGTCAAAACGAGGCGAAGACATCCGAAAAGGCCAAATAGCCATCCAAGCAGGAACCCGCCTCAAACCACATCACCTCGGACTCATAGTCGCCCTGGGCGAAACACACGTTGAAGTATATGAAAAACCCAAAGTCGCCATTATCGCCACGGGAAACGAACTCGCCGAACTAGGCACCAAACTCGAAGAAAATCAAATCTACGATACAAACAAACCTGTCCTCTCCGCACTGTGCCGTGAAAATGGAGCAGACCCCCTCGACCTCGGCATCGCCAAAGACAACATCAACGACATAACAGAACGCCTCAGGACCGCGCTTGAAAGAGCAGAGCTTACACTAACCTCGGGAGGTACGAGCGTAGGCGGCGCAGACCTAGTTCCCGGCGCGGTCAACAACCTTGGCAAACCAGGCGTAATCATACATGGCATCGCCATGCGCCCCGCCATGCCCACGGCACTGGCAGTCATAGGCAAGAAACCAGTCATAATCCTCTCAGGAAACCCCGTTGCTGCAATCATAGGTTTTGAAGTCTTCGCTAGGCCGCTCCTCGCAAGACTACAAGGCCTGAAACAGGCAGAACCCCGACCGACTGTCCAAGCCGAGATAACCCGACGAACAGCCACCGCACTCGGAAGAAAAAACTACGTGCGCGTGCACGTTCACCACAAGAACGGAAGACTCTACGCTGAACCCATAAGCGTCAAAGGCTCCAGCATGCTCTCAACCATGACCAGAAGCAACGGCTACGTCATCGTTCCAGAAGACCGAGAGGGCCTAGAAAAGGGCGAAACCGTCCAAGTCCACCTGTTCGACACCATAAGCGAGTGGTGACATGTTCAGAAAACTCTTCACCATCGAAGAAGCAAAAAAAACAGTCCAGCGCCACTTTAAACCTCGGCCGCTGGGCACTGAACAAGTCCCACTTTTGCAAGCAACAGGCCGCATTCTTGCCGAAAACATCATCGCACCGTTCAATGTTCCACCGTTCGACCGGTCAACAGTCGACGGCTACGCCGTCAGAGCAGAGGACACCTTCGGCGCCGAAGAAAACCATCCTGTCCAACTGAAACTGGCCGGCACAATAAGCATCGGCGAACTACCAAGAATCAGAATCGCAAAGGGAGAAGCCGCAGAAATCGTCACAGGCGCTCCAACACCACGAGGCGCAGACGCAGTTGTCATGACGGAACACACAGAACGCACGGACAACACGATCAGAATCTACGATCCAGTGGCCAAAGACCAAAACATCATGAAGGCCTCTTCAGACATCAAGGAAGGCCAGCAGCTTCTCAAAACCTGCCAGCCGCTCGGCTCAAGAGAAATCGGCATGATCGCCGCCATCGGCAAACCCGCAGTCAAAGTCTACAAAGTCCCCACAGTGGCTGTCCTCTCAACAGGTCCGGAAATAACAGACCCAGGCAAGAAACTTGCGCCTGGAAAAATCTACGACATAAACGCGTACACACTAAGCTCAGCCGTCATCGAAGCCGGAGGAACCTCCATTAACCTCGGCGTCGTCCAAGACAACCTGCAACATCTCCAGAAGACACTGAAAAGCGCGTTAGCCCAAGCCGACATGGTCATTACATCCGGCGGGGTCTCAGTAGGCCCAAGAGACATCATGCCCAGCGCAGTAAACACACTCGGAAAACCAGGAACAATAATCAACGGGATCTCCATCAAACCAGGCAAACCCACAACAGTCGCATCCATCAACGGGAAGCCCATATTCTGCCTTCCAGGTCACCCTGCCAGCGCACTCCTCACCATGCATCTGCTCGCACGCCCCATGATCCAGCAACTGGCCGGCAAAAAACCCCAGCAACCACCACAAACAACAGCGTACGCGACCACGAGGCTATTTCCAGCAAAGGGCAGAAGAACATATGTAATGGTCACACTCAAACACGACAAGACAGGCAAACAGACAGCAGAACCACTGCCCACCTCACAGTCAGGAGCAATAACAACCTTGGCAAAAGCCGACGGCTACATAGAAATCCCCGAGAACACGCAGTTCATAGAAAAAAACGAACAATGCACAGTACAGAGATTCAGATAGAAAACCTAATCCTGCAAACTGCCCCTCTTATTCGCGACGTAAGCAGTAAACACCCATGTCAACACAAGATACACAACCATTTCCAGTCCCAACAAGACATTGCTTGTAACAGACCCATAAATGATGAAAGCCGCAAACGTCGTCGCCGCAAAGAAACAAATCACCACAAACCAAACGGCCCAGCCTCTTTTCCTCATCAGCGCATAGGCCGAAACCAAACTGAACAGAGCAATTATCCCAACGTGAAACGGAAAACCTGACACAAACATCCACACAAGAAAAACCACTCCAACAGCAGCGTGAAAAACAGCGGCTGCAAGCATGCCTTTCCCTTCAAGCTTCAGCTTCGAACTCACCGACATTTTTTTCCGTCCTTTACCTTCTATGCATTGGCAGTAACGTTAATAAATTTAATGTTTCATGTTTAACGAACTTGCAAGTGAGGAGCGAGCCAATGAGCCAACATGAATTTTTCGTCTCACAATCAAACGTATTCAGCGGATACCAGAAGGCCTACAAGAACGCAGACTACATCATCGTCGGCGTCCCCTTCGACGTAACCAGCACCTACCGCACAGGCGCCCGCTTCGGCCCCAACGCCATAAGACAAGCATCACTGAACATTGAAACCTACAGTTTCCGCACAGGAATGGACATCGAAGACCTTCGCATACACGACCTAGGCGACCTGCACATAGCAACAGACACCAAGAGAACCCTTGAGACACTCGAATCCGTAACCAAAGACATCTTGGGAAACGGAAAAACACCCGTAACGATAGGCGGCGAACACACGATCACACTTGGAACAACAAAGGCCCTAGAAGACAAAGCTCAAGAGACAGCAATAGTGAGCTTCGACGCTCACCTGGACCTGCGCAACGAATTCCAAAGCCTCAGACTCTCACATACGACCTTCATGCGCAGAATAAGCGAAGAAGTCAAACCAGCAAGAATAATTGAGGTCGGCACCCGAGCAGTCTGCAAAGAAGAACTAAACTACGCTGAAAAAGCAAACATCCGATACATAACGACGGAGGAAATCAGAAAACAAGGCACCCAAGCAACAGTGAAAACATTGAAAGCGGAACTCTCAAAACACAAACACGTCTACCTCTCAATCGACATGGACGTCCTCGACCCAGCATATGTGCCAGCGGCGCAGAACCCTGAACCAGACGGGCTTGAAACGCATACACTGCTAGACATTTTAGGTTCGCTTTGTGACAAACGGGTAATAGCCTTCGACGTTTTAGAAGTCGCCCCGAACTACGACCAAGGGGTCTCAGCAGTCCAGGCCGCAAAGGTCATCTTCGAGATCCTTTGCAGCATAGAGAAGTCACGAAGAACTCCACTCAAAACAAGGACAAGTCCTGCCACAAGTTCAACTATTCTCTAACAATCGAGAAAGCGGCCGAGCTAAATGAAAAAAGTGGCGTCAAACATGGTGTCAGAAGCATATTATGACGAAAAATCAACAAGCTACGATGCCGTGTTTAACTCACTCTACTTCAAGGTTTACGACACGGTCACGTGGAAATACATCGAACCCTACCTGCCAAAAAGCCCTAACGCTGTCGTTCTGGACGCCGCAGGCGGCACAGGACGATGGGCAATACGCATGGCCAGCAAAGGATGCAAGGTCGTGCTCATCGACAACTCAGCTGGCATGCTAAAAACCGCAGCTGAAAAGACAAAAGCCGAAGGATTACAGCAAAGAGTCACCCTCAAGAAAGGCGACATCACAAAGACAGACTACCCCGATGAAACCTTTGACATGATACTCTGCGAACATGCCCTTTTCCTCTTCAAACATCCAGAAACGCTCCTGAAAGAACTGAGGCGCCTCGCAAAGAAACAAGCTCCACTAATAATCTCTGCACAGAACCGATATGCTCTAGCTCTATCCACAATACTGGGCAAACCAACACCTGTAAACATGGAAACGGCGCTGAAAATGCTGGAAGGCAAAGAACACCTCTGCCTCGGCGAAGATGGGCAAGTCAAAGTCTACACGTGGACTCCACAAGAGTTCAAAAACATGCTCGAGAAAAGCGGTTTCCATGTGGAAAAAATCATAGCCAAAATCATCACCATGGGTCTCAGAATAAGAAAAGAAACATACATGGAAAGCACGTACACCCAAGAACTGTACGACAAAATACTCCAGCTTGAACTCGCCATCTGCGAAGAACCAGACGCTGTAGGCCTAGCGGGACATCTTCAAGCAATCACTCGCAAGACCTAACCTCAACCACTGCCAGCCTTTGCGAGCTTTGCAATGAAAAATCCGTTGCAACCATTAAGATGTGGATATAACCTTCGACAATCTCTCAGTCCCCTTAGCCCAGGCAGACCCATCGTCGGCTCTATTTCAACGAGCCTAAAGTCAGCGTTCCACTTCAGCAGCTTTTCAATAAGCATTTCATTTTCCTCAACAGTTATGCTGCACGTCGAATACACCAATGTCCCTCCAGGCTTCACATACCGAACGCAGTTGTTCAGGAGCTGCCACTGAACCTCAGCCATATTCTCAACCGAGTGCCCAGTAAGCCTCCACTTCGCCGACGGCGACTTCCCAAAAGTACCCGTGTTCGTACACGGCGGGTCCAGAATCACAACATCCGCCTCCACTTTCAGGGGCAACGGACCGCGCGCATCAGCCACAACAGGCTCAGCAATCTCTACGCCCATGCGCTCCATCTCACCCTTCCATATACTCATCCTACGCTCTGAAAAATCAACAGAGACAATCTTGCCCTTGTTATTCATCAACTGAGCCAAGTACGTCGTCTTCGCTCCAGGGGCTGCACAAACATCCAAAACAACCACCCCCTCACTTAGACCGGCCGCTTCTCCAGCAAAACAGCTTGCCAAATCCTGAATGAAAAAGAGCCCCTCATGATAACTTTTCAGGCTCACCAAGGGCCTCTTCGTCGAACTGACTCTGTAAGTATACTTCAGATGCTCAACCTTCTCAACCTTGACACCGTCCCCCGCCAAATTCTCCAGAATCTCATTCTCAGCGGTCTTCAGAGTGTTCAATCTCACATAAAGTGGCGGAGGATGCAAATCCGCCTCCAAAACATCCATGGCGAAGACTCTTCCAAAATGCCTGAAGCAGTACTCAACATACCATCGTGGATGAAACGTCTTAAGCCCGACGAGTTCCTCATCACTTGCTCCCTCAAACACTCCAGCATCAGACTGAGTAAGCAATAGCCCAAAGAAAGGCTCCACTTTGCGAAAAGTTTCCCAGCCTAGAATCGAACGCGCTAACCTTACGATGGCTTCAGCTTCCTTAACATCGAGAGAAGCCCAGCCCCTAGCTGCTCTCGTCTGATACACGTAGAGCCGGAGAAACTGCTGAACTCCCATTGAGCAATCATCCAGGATGTCCTGCCCTATGACGTTGTCTATGAACTTGTCTATGAGATTCTGACGCCGCACGGTTTCATAAACAAGATGATGCGCCAGCCGAAGCGCATTAGAATCCCTGACGCCAAGCTGTTTCGCCGTCCTCGACAAGGCCAGCGGCTCACTCAACCTCCTCATTTGCATCCAGCTTAAAGCCTCAATCGCAAGCATCCAGCTTTCTCTAAGCATAAGCTTCACTCAAGCCCGTCAGTCAGTGAAGAATGCAAAACCGCATTTAAAGCAATACTCTGCATCTACATGTCATGCAAGAACAAGCAATAAATATGCTGTCACCAGTCATAACTATGGTGTTCCAAAATGGGGTATGTAGAAACACAACCCTAAACGTCTTCTCAAACAGAGAAGACACCCTAAAGAACCCGTGAACAGAAACCTTTTAGAAAGAAACAGAAAAAGAGAACTTTTCAGCACAGACCACAGGCTCATAGGACAACAGTTAGACCTGTACTCCATCAACGAAGAAGTCGGCAGCGGCTTGATCCTCTGGCACCCGAAGGGCACAACGGTCCGCAACATAATCCGAGACTTCTGGGAAAAAGAGCACATCAAAAACGGGTACGAGCTCGTCTCCACTCCACACATCGCCAGGGAAGAACTCTGGCGAGTCTCAGGGCACCTGGACTACTACAAACAGAACATGTACTTGCTCGAGAAAGACGGCGAAAAATACGTCGTCAAACCCATGAACTGCCCACTACACATCCAAATCTACAAGAGCAGACCTCGAAGCTACAGAGAACTCCCAATACGCTATGCAGAATGGGGAACAGTCTACAGGTACGAACGGTCTGGAACCCTACAAGGACTACTACGTGCTAGGGGGTTCACACAAGACGACGCCCACATCTTCTGCTCCCCCAGACAAGCCAACAAAGAAATCCTCAACATCCTAGGCCTCACCGAACGTATGCTGCAAGAATTTGGGTTCCACGAACTCCGCGCCAACCTTTCAACAGAAGACCCGCAGCACCCGGAAGAGTACATGGGAACAAACCTTGAATGGCATCGGGCAAAAAGGGCGTTGGCTGAAGCACTGGAGAAGAAAAAGATCGCTTACCAAGAAAAACCCGGAGAAGCCGTGTTCTACGGACCAAAAATCGACATCAGCACCGTTGACGCCCAAAACAAGGAGTGGCAATGCACAACCATCCAATTCGACTTCAACCTTCCAAAACGTTTCAACGTCACCTACACAGGCCCAGACGGAAACATGCACCAACCCGTTATGATACATAGAGCCATACTAGGCGCAATAGAACGATTCCTCGCAATACTTATAGAGCAAGAAGAGGGAAACCTGCCAACATGGCTTGCACCGACACAAGCAATCGTGCTTCCAGTAACCGTCAGAAGCGTTCCATATGCACGAAAAGTCCATAGAAAGCTTCTAGCGTATGAATTCAGGTCAGAAATCGACGACAACACGGCGACGATAGGTTACAAGATAAGACAAGCCGAACTTCAGAAAATCCCTTACATGGTCATATGTGGAGAGCAAGAAGCAAAGTCCAAAACTGTCTCTGTTAGGAAGCATAAAGCAGGAAACATCGGCTCCATGCCAGTCCATCAACTCTTAGAAGAAATCAGAAAAGCTTCTGAACTGCACTGTTCGCATTAGGGCTTCCATCTTCGCAGCAGCATCGAGTTTCCAACAACTGTTATGTCGCTGACCACCATTGCAGCCGCTGCAAACTCTGGGGGGATGAGCACGTTCAAGGAAGGATAAAGGACGCCTGCAGCCAGTGGAATCATGAGCCCGTTATAGAAAAAGGCCCAGAACAAATTCTGCTTAATCTTTGCAAACGTTTTTTTGCTCAGCTTGATACCCACCGCCACGTCCTTCGGATCATCCTTTATCAGCACGATGTCTCCGGCTTCGACTGCAATGTCGGTTCCCCCGCCGACCGCTATGCCAACGTTTGCCTGAGTGATCGCAGGAGCATCATTAATGCCGTCACCAACCATAGCCACAAACCTGCCCTCATCCTGAAGCTTCCTGATCTGTTCCACCTTTCCAGCTGGAGCAACCTCTGCTAACACTTCGTCGATGCCCAACTGCTTGGCAACTGCGTTTGCTGTTCTTCTAGTATCGCCCGAAAGCAGGACAACTTTCAAGCCATTTTGCTGCAGCGACTGAACAGCTTCCTTCGACTGTTCTTTAAGCGTGTCAGAAACGCCCAGTAACCCAACCGCCTTGTCGTCGACGGCCACGACCAAAACGGTTTTCCCCTCGCCCTCAAGCTTCTCAAGACTCTCTTCAAAACGGTTTATCGAAACCTTGTTGTCCTTCATGAGCGCAACGTTTCCCAGCAGAATCTTCTGCCCCTTGAACCTTGCCGATACTCCGAAGCCAGGAAGAGCCTCAAAAGAATCTGGTTCTGAGACATCTGTTCCCATGCTTTCTGCTTTGCGGACGATTGACGCGCCTATCGGGTGTTCAGACCGTTTTTCCGCGGCTGCTGCCGCCCTCAGAACCTGCTCAGGGTCTTCCGCAATCACATCAGTGACTTCCAACTCCCCCTTTGTCAAGGTGCCCGTCTTATCAAAAACCACAGTGTTGATGTTCTTCGCGGTTTCCAGCACAGCGTTATTCTTTATCAAAATCCCGTTCTCGGCCCCCTTCCCAACCCCGATCATTATCGCCGCAGGCGTAGCTATGCCCAACGCACATGGACATGAGATGGCGAGAACAGAAACCATTGTCGTCAGCGCCAAACCTGTGTTGCCAAACCCGAAATGCCAAACCAAGAATGCTCCTGCAGCGATGGCCACAACAACAGGAACGAAAACGTTCACCACTTTATCTGCAAGCCTCTGAATAGGCGCCTTGCTGGCTTGCACCTCCCGCGCCAACCTGACTATCTGAGCAAGCATAGTCTCTTTTCCGATTTTTTCAGCTTTGAACTTGAAAGTGCCCGTCTTGTTAATTGTGCCGCTGAACACGTTGCTGTTCACGGACTTCTCAACGGGAACAGACTCGCCCGTAATCATCGACTCGTCGACAACTGAATGTCCACTCACCAGCTTGCCGTCAACGGGAATCCTCATTCCAGGTCTCACAACGACAACGTCACCTGCTAACACCTCGTCAACAGAGACTTCTTTCTCCTCGCCATCACGCTCAACAATCGCTGATTTAGGCTGCAATGCCATAAGCTTCCTTATGGTCTCACCTGTCCTTTCCACAGCCATCTCTTCCAGCAGCATACCTAACGTTATCGTGGTGATGACGACAGCGGAAGCTTCGAAGAACACCATCCCATCATTAGAGTAAAGCGTGGACAAAACCGAATAGCCATACGCTGCTGAAGCGCTCAGAGCCACCAACACGTTCATGTCTGCAAATCTGATTCTCAGCGAATTATACGCGCCACGGTAGAAATGCCAACCTACAATGAACTGCACAGGAGTCGCCAAAGCCAACAGCACATAACTCTTGCCTAGAAAGCTTAGGAAATAAGTGATTAGAACGATCGGGATCGTCAACGCAAGGCCGAAAAAGAAGAGGAGCATCTGACTTCTGACTTCCTTCTCACGCTTCTCAGCTGAGTCTTCAACCTGCTCCACAGCCTCATAACCGCCACGCTTGACAGATGCTTTCAGCTTCTCAACAGTGACCCTGTCAGGGTCGAACCTCACGATCGCCTCTTTCGCCGCAAAGCTGACCTTGGCCTCTAACACTCCGTCGAGTCTTGATAAGCCACTTTCTATTCCCTGCGCACACGCGGAACAGTGCATGCCCAGAATCTGAAGGACAACTTCCTTTTCTTTCATCCTGAACCAACTTCAACGAACGCGTAATATCTTATCGCAGAGCAAGCAGCACCTGCTCTAGGAACACGTCTTCAGGGACTGCGCCGACAAATTCGACCTTATCGTTTACGACAATCTTCGGGACGCCCATAACACCGTACTTCATAGCCAAATGTGGAAACTCGTTTGCTTCGATGATTTCAGCTCTTATCAACCCGTTTTCAACGGCAAACTGATAAGCGGTCGCCGCAGCTGATGGACAATGAGGACACGTAAGGGTCACGAAAACCTGAATGTTGACTGACGCAGTGATCTGCCTGATTTTCAGTTTAGTCTCGTCGGCAAGGTCTGTTTTCCCATTGGAAGCAAGCAGCATACCGTCGACCAGAGTTCTGAACTCGTATCCGTACGGAAAGCCGTAGAACCTCATTCCATAATCCTTATCACCTGCAATGACGAGCGCAGGGATTTTCTCAATTCCGAACGTTTTTGCCCTGTCAGCATCCGCTAAGAAGTCGTAAACCTCCACTTTGACCCTGTCACTCAAAGACGCCAGCTCGCTGATCAGTTGCCTCGTCTCAGAGCAAAACTGACATTCAATCTCTTGTGTGAACATGATCAGCCTAACAGATGCAACCAGTTTCTCCCTGAACTCGTCAATCAGATGCTGCCTCTGCTCCTCAGGGATCAGGCTTCCTTTTTCCATTCTTCCTCACCTCAACTCATTCTTTCAGTTTTTCTAGGATCAACGCTGGACAAATCCTCTTGACTCCTTCAATCGTGCCAATTCTTTCTGATATTAGCTTTGTCAATTCTCTCCCACTTCTTGTCCAAATCTCCAGCATCACCATGTGGTCTCCCGTCGAAGTCGCCACGCACTTTATCTCTTTGAAATCGCACAACTTCTGAGCCACCTGCAAGAGCCTCGTAGGGTCCGCATCCACACCAACTATCGCCACAGTGCTGAACCCTGATTTTACAGCATCAACCTTAACCGTAAACCTCTTTATGACACCTTCACGCTGCAAAGCCAGCACTCTCTTCCTAACAGAAGACTCGCTTACGTGAAGTCTATCTGCTATCTCGGTGAAAGGTCTTCTACCGTCTTCCTCCAGCATTTCAAGTATTCTTGCATCCTTCTCATCCAAGAGAACGCACCACGGTTAATGTGACCATCACAGAGACTTATGCGCTTTCGGTCTATTTTCGGACGAATAACATGTGCCGAAGGCATGAATAAAAGCTTTTTGTTCCGAAAATAGGAATTGAAAGTGCAAAGCATTGAAGGGATCAAAGAGAGGCGGACTGTTCTAAGGCTTAACTGGGAAACGGGCAGTTCTTCGTTGGGCACCCCCCTGCATATTCAGGCTCCAAAGCGAGAAACTTGCCGGTGTCCGTTCTGACCTCGCCAATGTACAGTACTTGTTCAGGTCTGCTTCCATACCTGAACACGGTGACTCCCTTACATTTCAGTTTCCATGCGAGTTCGTAGATCCGTCTCACATCTTCAACTGTGGCTTCTGTGGGAAGATTAACGGTTTTTGAGACGGCGTTGTCGGTGTGCTTCTGGAAAGCTGCCTGCATCTTTACGTGCCATTCAGGCTTAATGTCCAAGGCCGTGACGAACAGTTTCTTTATGTCTTCAGGAATTCCGTCGACCTTCTGTGCCGAACCTGTCCTAGCTATCTCCTCAAGCACTTTTGCGCTGTAGAAACCTCTTTCCTTCGCCATTGACTCAAACAAGGGGCTCGTTTCGAAGAGTCTGGTGCCTCCCAAAACGTTCCTGATGAAAGAAATCGCGAACATCGGCTCGATTCCTGACGAGCAGCCCGCGATGATGCTTATGGTTCCAGTCGGCGCAACCGTCGTCACTGTGGCATTGCGCATGGCAGAGTATTTCTCTTTCCAGATGCTCCCCTCAAAATTGGGGAAGGAGCCTCTTTCCTCTCCAAGTTCAACTGATTTCTTGTGGCCCTCTGTTTCGATAAACTCCATGACTTGCCCGCCGAGATTCAAGGCTTCTTCGGAATCGTAAGCGACTCCGAGTTCTATCAACATGTCCGCAAACCCCATGACTCCAAGGCCTATTTTCCTGTTGGCCAAAGTCCTCATTTCAATCTCCTTCAGAGGATACCTGTTCGCGTCTATGACGTTGTCAAGAAAGTGAACTGCGTTCCTGATGGTTTCTCTCAGCTTCTTCCAGTCGACCTTTCCATCTTCGACCATTCTTGAAAGATTAATGGAACCCAAATTGCAGGACTCGTATGGAAGCAAGGGCTGCTCGCCACAGTTGTGAACACAGAAACCGTTAGCATCAAACATGTGCACACCCGGCACTGTAGCATCGTAAACCTCTTCAACACCAACGGGAGTCATTTCCGTCACGGTTGCCACAAACCGTTCTCTGCTCATGACCCTCTTGTAAGACCTTAGGGCTTTGTCAAGTTCTGTTTTCTTGTCGGAATCGCCAAACCCTACTTTCTCATAGAACAGTCGCATGTTTGCATTGGAGATTATTAGTTCATGTTGCGCCTTGTGAACATATTCTTTCGTTCCGCCTTTCCCGTTCGGCATTTTCGTTAAGCCTCTGCCTCTTCGGTTCACATAAATCTTTGAAAATATCCCGAACCTCAGCAGAATGCGCTGTACAGCTTTCAGCATTTCAAGGTTGCTCTGGGCTAGTCTTATGCTCACTCCCTTGGAGTGGGTTCCTTGAACTGAGCCATCCGCGTCGAAAAGCCCCCTCAGCAAACCCAGACAGAATTCAGAAGAGGCCTTCTCCATACTCGCCGTAACCGCTTTCTTCCCGGGTCCCAGACCGAGCTTCCCTGCAATCCTTTTCAAATGTCCGGTAGATATGCGATATTCTTCTCTGTCCTTTACCCTTGTCCACCCTCTGAAATCCGACCTGTGAGGAAGCTCTTCCGCGTAGTCGTAGGCTAAAGATCTGATTGCTTTTGAGCCATTGTCCTCGCCCCATGACGAGAGAACTGCCTTGTCCTTCTTGATTGTTCCATCTCCCAAGAGCAAACCGATTAGATAGCCTTCCCCTTTGGTGTACTTTCCTCTCCAGCCTCCAAGGTTCCCATGATCGTTCAGAACAATCCTGTCGCCTGCCTTCACGTTCTCGGCCTTCGCCCACTCCGTTTCACTCTTCCACCTTGTCAACTTCTTGACTTTCATCAAAGGATGATCTTTCGTGAGACGAAGTTCGAAACCTTCTCTAGTCTTCACCTGAAAAACTGGCTTCACTCCCGTTGAGAAGAAGCCCTCCCTTGACCCATTCCATCTTTTACCATGCACAATCGCAACGAATCCTTTGCCAATCAGGTCAACAACCTGTCTCGGACCATCTTCCGTCATGATCCACGCATCTTGGGTGATGCAGGGGTTTGTGGACTCGATTTTTCCAACCAGAGGAGTGGGATTATGCCTGTTGATTTCGTCTATGAAGATGACTCCCGGGTCTCCGCTCATCCAAGCAGACTTGGCCATCAAGTTCCACACGTCCCTTGCTGCCAGCTTCCTGGTTTTCTCTTTGTTGCGGGGGTTGACAAGCCAGTATTCTTCGCCCAAGCCAACGGCCTTCATGAACTCGTCAGTGACCGCGACTGAGATGTTGAAGTTCGAAAGGAATCCTGGCTGCTGTTTTGACGTGATGAATTCTAGCACGTCTGGATGGTCAGCTCTGAGGACGGCCATCATCGCGCCTCTACGCTTTCCCCCAGCTTTTATGATCTCAGTGCCAGCGTCAAAGATGCGCATGAAACTCACAGGGCCCGAAGCGACGCCTTTTGTTGACCTTACTATGTCGCCTTTCGGACGTAGTCTTGAGAAGTCGAAACCGACGCCGCCGCCGCTCTGTTCTATCAACGCCATGTTCTTAGCTGCAGTGAGAATGCCCTCCAGTGAATCCTCAACTGGCAGGACGAAGCATGCGGAAAGCTGCCCAAGCTGGGTTCCTGCGTTGAAAAGAGTCGGCGTGTTAGGAATGAATTCAAGATGCGACATCATCCTATAGTAGGTCTCTTCTGTTTCCACAGTGTTTTCGCCATATCTTTTGCACGGCGCGGCAACTGCTTTCGCGACGCGTCTAAACAAGTGGGCAGGCGATTCGATGATTCTCTCGTTCTCGTCCCTGAGCAGGTATCTTTGTCTTAAAACTTCAAGTGCGTTTACCGTCAGCTTTGGTGCTTCTATGTTCAGCTTTTCCCGAAGCTCCCGAATTTCACGCTTCTTCTTTCTGAAAGCTTCGTATTCTTCTGCAACGTTTCCGTACCCTTTCTTTCTGAGAACTTGTACGACAAGGTCTTGGGCATCCTCGACGGATGGAATCTTCTCTTTGAATCTTTCTCCAAGAAGCCTGACGACTTCTGCGGTCACGCTTTCAGCTTTTTCGCCGTCGTGAAGCTCAACCGCGATGAAGGCCTTGTATACGGCGTCTCTTATTCTGCCTGCGTCAAAACCGACTATTCTGCCGTCTCTTTTGACTATCTTCGTAATAAGCATGATTGATCAATCGGAACTTGGGTCAACTTGAAATATAAATTCTTTCTAGAAACGTGCAGTTCTGAACGAAAACTCTGAGCCAACTGAATAATCCATATGGAAGATTCAGAGTCATTCAATACCATTCTTTTTTGACGAATTGATCTTTCGGTGCGCCGCAGATGGGACAAACCCACTCTTCAGGCAGATTCTCGAACGCTGTTCCAGGTTTTATGCCATGTTCTGGGTCGCCAACTTCTGGGTCGTAGATGTAGCCGCAGACTGTGCACTCATACTTATCCAAAGTTCCACCAGCTTTTTCAACGTCAGAATCTTGTTCTCGATGTTATTTAAACGTGTGCATGTTTGAGCAGTAAAATATGACTGTTCTCCTTGGTCCTCTTGCAGCATAGTTTTAGATATCGTTTCCAGGGTCAGGTTTTGTCAAGGGAAAGTTGTATCTTCAGGTCGTAAAGTTTTAATCAGTGTCCTAGGTTGAACCCTCTTTCAGGAGGGTTGCTTACTTTGGTCACTTTGAACCTTGACAAGATTTTCAACCCAAAGAGCATTGCTGTTGTGGGTGCTTCTGATGAGGAAGGCACTGTTGGACATGCGTTGATGAAGAACCTTATTGACTTGAAGTTTGACGGGAAAATCTACCCTGTTAACATTCGCAAGACTGAGATTCTGGGTTACAGAGCCTATCCCAGCGTGGAGCAGATAGGTGAGCCTGTTGATCTTGCCGTGATCGCCACGCCTGCTGGAACCGTTCCTGACATTGTTGAGCAATGTGGCAGGACAGGTATACTTGGCATTGTCATAATCAGCGCGGGTTTCAAAGAGATCGGTCCTGAAGGTAAAGCGCTGGAAGAAAGGATACTTGAAATCAGGAATAAATACGGGCTTAGAATTATCGGGCCCAATTGTCTAGGCGTTATTCGGCCAGGCAACAACCTTAACGCAACTTTCTTGTACAAGATGCCTAAGGCAGGAAAGATTGCTTTTATTAGCCAAAGTGGTGCGCTTGGTTCGGCGATTCTGGATTGGGCCATACATGAGAATATTGGTTTCAGCAACTTTGTCTCTGTCGGTTCGATGATTGATGTTGACTTTGGAGACCTGATCGACTACTTTGGCACTGACCCTAAGACAAGAAGCATACTCCTGTATATTGAGGGTTTGAGTGATGCTAGAAAATTCATGAGCGCTGCCAGACATTTTGCCAGGACCAAGCCTATAATCGTCGTCAAGGCAGGCAAGTTCAGCGAGAGTGCGAAGGCAGCAGCGTCGCATACAGGTGCGCTAACAGGGGAAGATATGATATATGATACGGCTTTCAAGCGTGCCGGAATTGTGCGAGTCAATGAGATAGCAGACCTGTTCAATTGTGCAGAGGTTCTAGGAACCCAGCCGCTTCCATGCGGTTCGAATATTGCGATAATCACGAACGCTGGCGGTCCAGGCATAATGGCAACGGACGCTATGGTTTCACTGGGCGGCAAGATTGCTAGTTTGAGCCCACAGACCATGGAAACGTTGAATAGTGCTCTGCCTCATTTTTGGAGTCATGGCAACCCCATTGACATTATTGGAGACGCCAAAGCTGACCGTTACAGGACAGTTGTTGAGGCTTGCTTGAAGGACGAGAATGTTGACGGTTTACTCATCATTTACACGGCGCAGGCCGTAGGCCAACCTGTCGAGGTCGCCCAAAGTATTGTGGAGCTTGTCAAGAGCCAAGCATATCAAAACAAGACGATTCTGACAAGTTTCATGGGTTACGGAGCTGTTGAGGAAGCGAATAAGGTCTTTAACGAGAATAACATCCCTACGTATTCGACTCCCGAACAGGCGGTCAAGACTTACATGTACATGTACCAGTACAAGAGCAACCTTGACCTGCTGTATCAGACTCCCGAGGAATTGCCTGTTGACGTTGCTCCTCCGAAACGCCCACTGATGGTTATACTGAAGAACGTGGCAATGGAGAACAGGGAGATTCTCAATGAAGCTGAGGCCAAGACTTTCCTCGAATACTACAACTTTCCAGTCGTGAAAACTGAAGTTGCCCGAACCGTGGATGAAGCTGTCAGCATAGCTCAGCGGATGGGTTACCCTGTTGTGTTGAAGATCCTTTCTCCGCAGATTGTTCACAAGACTGAGGCTGGCGGCGTCGTTCTGGACATAAACAGTGAGATTGAACTTCGAGAGGCGTTCGACCGGATAATTCAACGTGCCAAAGAGTACGACCCTAACGCTGAGATACTCGGTGTCACAGTCCAACGTATGGTCAAGAAGCGAGGCTACGACGTTATCCTAGGTTCAAAAACCGACCCTCTGTTCGGACCCGTGATCCTCTTCGGAATGGGCGGAGTGGGAGTAGAACTCTTCAAGGACTATTCAATTGGCCTTCCACCTCTCAATCAGACTCTGGTTAGGAGGATCATGGAGGAGACCAAGGTCTATCAGCTTCTGAAAGGTTACAGGAATGTGCCTCCAGCTAACCTGAAGTTGCTTGAGGGGATCACGGTGGTCTTTAGCCAAATGCTTGTTGACTTTCCACAGCTGAAAGAAGTTGACATAAACCCTCTCTTCGTAAGCGAAGCTGACGCTTTTGCTTTTGACGCACGCATTGTGATTGACAGAAAAAAAGTCTTCGAAAAAGTTGAGCCTCATCAGCACTTGGTGATAACACCGTACCCGAAAAAGTATGAAACTACGTGGAGGCTTCGTGACGGTAGAACTGTGCTGTTGCGTCCGATTAAGCCTGAGGACGAGCCCCTCTGGCTAGAAATGTTCAAGGGTTTTTCGGAGGAATCGATACGCTATCGCTTCTTCCAAGTGATAAAGGACACTCCACATGAAACTAGGATTCGGTACACTAACATTGACTATGACAGGGAGATAGCCATAGTTCCAGAACTGACTGAGAGTGGGCAAAGAAAAATACTGGGCGTCGTCAGGGTTGGTCTTGACCCTGACCGCAAGTCTGGCGAGATTGCATTTATCGTCGTGGACAAGTACCAATACTTAGGCTTGGGCACAAAAATGGTGGATTATGCGATCGAAATCTGCAAAGACATGAAAGTTGAAAAAATCTACGCAATAATGCTACCCGACAACTACCGCGCCATTAGACTGATGAAGAAAATGGGCTTCTCAGTAGAATACCTTGACGATGGCACCTCAAGAGCCACGCTTGACCTGAAAGAAGAAGAAAAAATAGTGTGCCCTGAGACTGTGGTGCCGAAAGAATCGTCCCCTAATGGTCAGCCGCAGGCTGAGAAGCAATCTGTAGAGCAAATACATCAGATACAGAAACCTCAAGAACCAGTTTCAGCTTAGGGATATTGGAAAACAGAAACTGTTGCTGACGCGCGTCGCCCATATTTCCTTTGGAGTTTCTGTTGCTCGACTGACAAGAAGCAAAGCGGTATTATTCCAACTACACCAAGCCCAGAAATAATCTCAATTTTCACATTAACAACAGTCGATGTCATAGCGTCCCCCCTACAGTGGTTTCCAAGAATCTCCTTAGAGTTTCTCCGCGCTGAGATAGCTTAAGGGCCGTGGAACGTAGCACAAGGACTTCGCCCTTGATTCTCTTCACTCATACACTTGAAACAAAGGTTGGACGGAAGAAAAGAAAATTCAAGGCTTTTCCAGTTTCACCGCACATACTTTGAATTCAGGGATTTTCGCCTTTGGGTCCAACGCCGCGATAGTCAGCTTGTTTGCAGCTGTTTCAGCAAAGTGGAAAGGTATGAACACTATTCCTGGCCGCACTTTGTCTGTGACTTTTGTTCTAATCACAATTTCTCCTCTTCGGCTCCTCACTTTAATGTTTTCACCATCGTTCACTCCGAGTTCCTTTGCATCCTTGGGGTTGATTTCGACGAACCCCTCGGGTGCTTGTATGACAAGTGTTGGAGACCTACGCGTCATGGTTCCAGTGTGGAATTGGTACAGTA
>Ga0315282_10004701_pt1 | contig 23684 bp, 13 predicted proteins | sample YL17G07_20_MG_FD_203693 | JGI IMG/M metagenome (GOLD analysis project Ga0315282, IMG submission 203693) | Sediment microbial communities from Yellowstone Lake, YNP, Wyoming, USA - YL17G07_20 | ecosystem: Environmental > Aquatic > Freshwater > Lake > Sediment | place: USA: Wyoming | collected... | reverse complement strand
GGTCGCGACCTGCCGCCAACAGAACCGCCGCGTCTTCCAGTTCTTCTGCAACGCCATCAATGCCCACTTCCGAAAAGAAACCGCCCCTTCTCTGTTATATTGATGCAGAGCCGTGAACGGTTACGACAATTGTCACCGGGAGAAAATGCTGCAGGAGCACCTCAACTCATCGGGATTCCAGACGGCGTTCGGCACGGCCCGGCTCGACAAGTATCGCGAATCGCTGCACTTGCCGGTCACGGAATCCGGCCGGCCCGGACAGAAGGAAATGCTCTCGATGGACAGCAAGATCCCGTTCCTCGCCTCGCGCAAAGAGATGGACGAGATCATCGAAGCCGTGCAGAAGGTCGCCCGCAACATCGACAAGCTCACATAGAACCGCACAATACGGCCAGTACGCAGCAAACGGAGATACTCAGGTTTTTGTAAGGGGAGAACCATGAGAAACGTTGATTCTGTTTACCCAGGAGGGAGCAACATGATGAAGGCAGCAGCCACATTAATTGCAGCTCATCGCCGGGGAGCGTACGACGAGATTCTTCGCTTGGCACTCGCACTCGTCCTTCTCGCCAGCCTCAGCTTTGCCCCGGCGCTCTCCGGGCAAGCAACACCGCCTTCCGCCGCGGCCGCTGCTCCGGCGGCCCGCTTGACCATCCTTGGTGACAACACTGCGGCCCGGGACGACGTCAAGGCTGTGTGGGGTTTCGCCTGCCTTGTGGAGGCGCGCGGGCACACGGTTCTGTTCGACACCGGCGCCGATCCCGCGGCGCTCAAGGACAACCTCGTGGCGATGAAGGTCGATCCGGCCAAGATCGAGGCCGTGGTCATCTCGCACTGGCATCCCGACCACGTGGACGGCGCGCCGGGACTCGGCAAGCTGGCGGGCGTGCGAGTCTTCACTCCGCGGGGTGTCCCGGACTTCGCCAAGCTGAGGTCGGCCGGTTTCGCAGAAGATGTGGCGCGCAAGATCGCCGACTGGTTGGCGGGGGAGACCGCGAAACTGACGTCGGCCGGTCTTGAGGTGGTGGCGGTTTCGCAAGCCACGCCGTTGTTCGACGGAATCACGGTCAGTGAGCCGTTGCCCTTCGGTGAGACGCCGACGGACAAGCCGGGCACGGAGTCTACCTGCGCATTCTGGGAGCAATGCCTCACTGTGGACACAGCGGACGGTCTGGTCGTGATCGTAGGCTGCTCGCACCCGGGCATCCTCTCGATGCTCGAACAGGTCAAGCGGCAAACCGGCCGCCCGCTCTACCTCGTCATCGGTGGGTTCCACCTGCTCGACCAGCCCGAAGCCGAGGTGCGTCAGATCGCCACCGCGATGCAGGCAATGGGCGTGGCACACGTGAGCGCGACACACTGCACCGGCAGGACAGCCAAGCGCGTTTTCCGCGACGTCTTCGGGGACCGCTGCGTGACCGCCGGCGTCGGCGCCGTAATCGACCTGCCATTCCCGAAGATGCCAACAGGCCCCTCTCAGCAGCCGAACGAGCCGCCCAAGCCAAGCCCGTAACATCAGAAACTGGCGGGCTGGCGAAATGAGCCGGTGGAGCGATTTGCGCCACCGACACGTCATCGAGATGCGCCAGACGTCCCACGACTGCTTCATTCATCGCCGGGACGTGATGCGCAAGATGAGAGCACTCCTCTCAGAGGGATGAGGAATCGGCCCACTTGGGTCACAGGTCGTGCAGCATGCGGATGGACTCGCGGATGACGGTGTCGGCAGCTTTGGGGGCGAAATGGCTGCTCTTGACCTCGTAGCCGTCCTGGACGTGAAGCTCCTTGGGCGCGAGATAGCCGGCGGCGCCGTTGCAGTGGGTGATGACGAACGTGTGCTCGCAGGGCGAGCCGGCCTTGATCGCCATGCCGATCTCCGTCAACACCTCGCCGCCGAGTCCGACGAACGCCACATCGCCAATCCGCGCCACGGTGACCACGAAAGGCGCCGTGCCGGGATTCTTGTCGGCTGAAGTCTCGTCGCCCGGCTTGGCCGGCAGTTGAAGCACTGTATAGTCTGTCGCGATCTTGTCGGCTGGACCGGTCTGCTTGATGTCGCGGTAGACGTGCACCACCTCCTCGCCGAGGAACGTGCCCAGCAGGACCGGCTCGGGGACCCAGCCGGGCTCCGTGTTGAACCCGGGGAGGACACGGTACCAGGGATCGATATTGCCGGAGGCGCCCACAAATACGGGCGCGATCACGTCAGAGCCGAGAATCTTCTCGACGAACTGCTCGGCCAGCCCGGGGACATCGCCGCTGATCGTGTAGTTGTCGTACCCGAGGGAGGTCCCGTGCGTGGCGTAGTCGAACGCGACAGCCACAGGCGAGCCGTCCGGCTTGGCCACCTTCATCACAAGCACCTCCTTGTCCGTCGGACCGTAGGGATTGCGGCCCAGCACGATGGAGCTTTCGCCCTTGTCATTGATCCGCAACTCCCGCCGGTTGGCGCCGACCGGGCAATAACCTACGCCCAGGCCGAGGCTCACGGACTGCATTCCGCCGAGGGCCCGGCGAACCACATCGATCAACTTGCCCCTGAGGCCCTCCATGTATTCGACGTTGCTCGCGTTGCCATGCTCCCGATCGATCGTCGGGCTCGGGGCGGCGTGCGTGTGGATGCCGCAGAGGAACAGCTCCGAGGGCTGCAAGCTGAATTCCTTCAGGAGGGCGCTGCGCAGGTACTCGTCCGTGCCGCCGTAGAAGCCAATGATGTCCACCGAGACCAGCACGAGCCGCTTGCCGGCCGCTTTGAATGCAAGCACGCGTGCCGACAGCGGGTCGTGGACACCCGTGGACAAGCCCTTGCGGCTGGCGTAGCCCGACAGCGTCACAGGCTTGTCCGGCGTGATGTCGATCCGTGCGACTCCGGCCTCCAAGGCGACTTGCTCCATGGCATGGGACGGCGGTGCGATGAACAACAGTGAGACGACTACGAGACCGACGACGGACGCGATCGATTTCATTTCCTATTCTCCTAATTCAGGTGCCTGATACGGCTCGGATTCTACCCGCTGCGCCCCCTTCCTTCAATCCATAGGCACAAATTGTGACGACACGATGATGAAGGCATTGCCCACAGGCCGACAGCCGAGTAATCTTGCACACAGGCAGCCGTCTTGGGCGCCGCTATGCGTAGAGGTACATGATCGATGTCGAGACATCGCTGTGAATGCAATTTCGTGACGCTCCTGACCACCATCCTTCTGTCATTATCCCTCGATTGCGCGCCGCCGTGCAGAGCAGCCGATGCAAACGACATATTCGACGCAATGGTCAAGGCGGATTGGGCGATGCAGGAACGTCGGCGTGATAGGACTCCGGATAGCCCTGTGGCTGTCGCCGACGCATATCAGCGGTCGCGCGCTTTGTCGCGCGACCTGCGGACGACGCATGGGCAGATCGATCTCAAGAGTGAACTCGATGCACTCGATTCCCTCGGGCCGCAAATCGCCGCAGTGGATCGACTCGATGGGCCGGCGAGGCTCGCCCTGTATTGTCAAATCCGTACAGTGACGCGGGGCATGGCCCTGAAGAATTCCCTCGTCGTAGGCAAGCCGCTCGTCTTCATGAAGCGCCGACGATTCATCTGCCAGATGCTCCACGAGTATCTCGGCTACTTCTACGATTACGGCGACATCTCGGGCGGCGGGGTCTATCTCCTCGAAGAGCCCGGCCGGTCGCTCAAAACCCGCGACCTGATCGCCGGCCGGTTGCCCAGGGGCAACTATACCACGCTCGCCCTGTCGTATGACGCGCGAACGCTGTACTTCGCCTTCGCCGAGCGGGCCGAGACCAAGCCGGACTTCTACTCCCCCCAGAGGCGGTGCTTTCACATCTACGCCGTGAACGTCGATGGGACGGACCTGCGCCGGCTCACCACCGGCTGCAACGACGATTTCGATCCGTGTCCTCTGCCGGACGGCGGCATCGCATTCATGTCCACCCGTCGCGGCGGATTCGGCCGATGTCACAACCCCTGGGAGCCTCTCCCCGCTTACACGCTGCATCGCATGGACGCATCCGGCGAGAACGTGCGGTGCCTTTCATTCCACGAGACGAACGAATGGCATCCGGCGGTTCTCAATGACGGGCGGATCGTCTATAGCCGCTGGGACTACGTCGATCGCTCGGCGGCGAACTACCACGGCCTGTGGACCAGCAACCCGGATGGGACAAACACGAGTATTCTATTCGGCAATTACACGCAGCGAATCAACGCCTGTTTTGAGCCCAGGGCGATTCCCGGCTCGAACAAGATCGCGTTCATCGCGGGCGCCCATCACGCCGACGTGGGCGGATCGCTTCTACTGTTCGACCCGGACCGCCGCAGGCTCGACGCCGAGACCGGCGAGGATCGCTTCGAGTCCATCGAGGTTCTGACGCCGGAGGTGTGCTTTCCGGAGGGGGTCGGCTGGCCCAGCAGCTACTTCCACGGCCCGTGGCCGCTGTCGGAGAACTATTACCTCGTCGCGTTCAGCTTCAAGCCCCTGCCGGGCATGGGACCGAATGTCACGCAGGACAATTACACGGGCCTTTACTACTTCGACCGCTTCGGCAATCTGGAGCTGCTGTACGCCGACCCGAATTTCTCCTGCATGTACCCCATCCCGCTGGCGGAGCGGCCGAAGCCCCCTGTGCTCGCCGGCGCTCTCGACCCGGACTTCGCGGATGAGGGTGAGTTCGTCCTCGCAGATGTTCGTCGGAGCCTGTTCCCGCTGCCTGCCTCGCGGCCGATCCGGCAACTGCGGGTTTTCCAGGTGCTGCCGAAGACGATGACGCACGTCGCCAATCAGCCCCGGATCGGCTATGCCAACGCGGAGGGCGCGCGGATGATGCTGGGCACGGTCCCGGTGGAAGCCGACGGCTCGGCGTACTTCCGCGTCCCCGCCCGCAGGCCGTTGTACTTCCAGGCTGTCGATGACGCGGGCCATGCGGTTCAAACCATGCGAAGCATCGTGTACCTGCAAGCGGGCGAGCGGCGCAGTTGTCTTGGCTGCCACGAGCCGCCCGGCGCGGTCTCGTCCGGCACGAGCCCCTTACAGGCGTTGTGCCGCGCGCCGTCGAAGATCGAGCCGGGGCCGGAAGGGACGACGCCGATGAGCTATCCGCTGCTCGTTCAGCCGGTGCTCGACAGGCATTGCGTCAAGTGTCACGACGGAGGCCGGGGAGAGCTCAAAGCCCCGCCCGTCCTGACGAACGAGCCGACGGAGGCTTTCACCCGTTCCTACGAGAGTCTGCGGGACTATGTCCGCTGGTACGAATGGGGCGGCAGCTCGATTCGCGAGATCGGGACACAGCCGGGCCATAGCGGTGCAGACGAGAGCCACCTGCTGAAGATCATTGAGGATGCCGCGCACGCAGGGCGCATCAACCTGCCCAGAGAGGACTACCTGCGCTTATGCATCTGGCTGGACGCCAATGCCCCGTTCTACGGCACGTACGAAAAGGAGGCCCAGCTCGCCCAGAAGGCCGGCCGGATCGTCCCCCCGCCGCCGGTCCAATAGAGGGACTTTCCTTTTGTCGCGCGTTGCCCGTCATGTTGAGGCTTGAAATCTCCCGGCCTTTGTTGGAGAATACTCGTACGCACGGTCGGAAACGGTGGGGAGTCAGTATGAGTGATGTCACACGCATCTTGAACGCGATCGAGCGGGGGGACGCTCAGGCTACGAACGACCTCTTGCCGTTGGTCTACGAAGAACTCCGGCTTCTGGCGGCCCAGAAGTTGTCGCATGAGGCCCCCGGCCAGACCTTGCAGGCGACCGCCCTGGTCCACGAGGCTTACCTGCGGCTGGTGGGAGAAGAACCCCAAAGCTGGGAGAATCGAGGTCATTTCTTTGCTGCGGCGGCGGAGGCGATGCGCCGCATTCTTGTCGAGAACGCCAGGAAGAAGAAGAGCGCGAAGCGAGGCGGCGGGAAACAACGGGTCGAGCTTGATGAGTGGGCAGTTGCCGCTCCGAACGGCATCCCACCCGATGATATGCTTGCACTCGATGAAGCACTTGAGAGACTCGCGGGTCACAACAAGGTCATGGCCGATCTGGTGAAACTGCGTGCCTTCGCGGGGCTGACCGGGGAGCAGGCGGCCGGCGTGTTGGGCATATCCGAATCCAAGGCATGCGAAGACCTCGCCTACGCTCGGGCATGGCTCTCCTTGGAGATGGGCACAGGCGAAACAAGCCATCAGGGGTAACACCCGCACCTCCAGGGGGTCCTGATTCAAGTGCACTCTCGAAAAGGCATGCGTTCGGCGCCCATCATCACTTTTTTTGACGGTTCTCTCTTTTTCCCCGAATTTCCGGGGTTCCGATCTCGCATTGTCATACGGAGACAAATGTATGTCGCAACAGTACAAAGACGAAGAGGCCATTTTCAAGGCGGCAGTGAAGCTTGGGACTGCGGCAGAGAGAGACGCCTATATTGGGCAGGCCTGCGGCGATGACCCCGCACTAGTGGCCAGGTTGACCTCCCTGCTCAAGGCCCACAGCGCGGAACACGCGTTTCTAGATGCTCTCATGCCGCAGTATGACGTGAGTATCGATGGTCCTGCCGTCTCCGAGGGTCCGGGTAGCATCATCGGGCGGTACAAGCTGCTGGAAAGAATCGGCGAAGGGGGTATGGCGGTGGTCTACATGGCCGAGCAGACCGAGCCCATCCGCCGCAAGGTGGCCCTCAAAATCATCAAATTGGGCATGGATACCCGCCAGGTCATCGCCCGATTCGAGGCGGAGAGGCAAGCCCTGGCCCTGATGGACCACCCGAATATCGCCAAGGTCCTCGACGCCGGAGCCACAGAAACCGGCCGGCCCTATTTCGTCATGGAACTGGTGCAGGGCGTCTCGATCACAGAGTACTGCGATAAGAACAACCTGAGTACCAAGGACCGCTTGGCTTTGTTTGTTCAGGTCTGCAACGCTGTGCAGCATGCCCATCAGAAAGGCATTATCCACCGCGATATCAAGCCCTCCAATGTAATGGTGACGCATCATAACGGCAAACCCGTGCCAAAAGTCATCGACTTCGGCATTGCCAAAGCCACCAACCAGAAGTTGACGGAAAAGACGCTCTTCACCCGTTATGCCCACATCATCGGCACCCCCGCCTACATGAGCCCCGAGCAGGCGGAACTGAGCGACCTGGATATCGACACGCGCACCGACATCTACTCGCTCGGTGTCCTGCTCTATGAGTTGCTCACCGGGACAACACCCTTCAGCGAAGAGGAGCTTCGCAAGGCCGGCTATATTGAGATGCAGCGCATCATCCGCGAGCAGGAACCTGCCAAGCCGTCCACGAGACTCACGACCCTCGGCGAGACCCTGACTGATATCGCGAAGCGTCGCGCCTGCACCCCCGATCTGCTGAGGAAAGCCATTCGGGGTGATCTCGATTGGATCGTGATGAAATCCTTGGAGAAGGACCGTGCCCGCCGGTACGAGGCAGCCGAGGACCTCGCTCTGGACATCCAGCGACACCTGGAACACAGGCCGGTTTCAGCGAGAGCACCCAGCCCGCCTTATCGTTTGCAGAAGTTCCTCCGCAGATACCGGCTCCGAGTGGTCGGTGGGCTCACATTGGCACTTCTGGTGGGCACTTTGGCAATCGTCTTCTCCATGTGGAATCAGAATCGACTTCGACTCATAAGGACCCAAGCCATTAGTGACGGAGACGCTCTGTTGCAGGCCCGCGCGCAGTTTGCCAGGGCAGAGTATGGAGCGGTCCTGGAGATTATCGAACCTGTCCTTGGCAGTAGGTACGTCGGAGCCGATGCCCGCCTGCTCTATGATCAAGCTGAAAACCGTATTCGGGAGGGAATAGGCCATTACACGCGCGAGATTGAGGCGGATCCACAGAATGCAACGGCTTATTCCAGTCGTGCTCTGAGCTATGCTTACGCGCACGACCGGGCCAAGGCCACTGCCGACATGAGGCGGTGGTCCGCCCTCGTGAGCCGACGAGCGCTTGCGGATTTGTGGTTCGCTGAGTTGCGGGACATCAGGCGTGTCATCAACCTACCATTCGATTGTCAACTCGTCTTCTCTGCAGAGAGACCCGTAAACGAGATTCCAGTAATGTCTGTTGCCTTTGGGCAGAAGGGAAGGTGTGAGATGAAACTGTTTGAGACTCCGATGTTCGTAATGCCACTACTTGGCTTCAGTCTTCTCTCAAGTCTTGACACGCCGGCTGCGTATGCAGATTTCACCTTCGGTGAGCCGGTGAACCTTCAGTCGATCATCCCGGTGATCGACCCCGCGCACGACTTCATTGACTGTTTTTCGTCTGATGGGCTTGAGATGTATTTGGAGGGGGACAGGGCGGGCGGATATGGTTATGATTTGTGGGTATCGAGGCGTGCTTCGACAGACGACGATTGGGGCCCCGTGGAGAACGTCGGGCCTGTCATTAACAGTTCGGGATATGAGGAGGACGCCGCCATTGCAGCCGACGGGCTTACGCTCTATTTCGAATCTAACCGACCCGGAGGATACGGCAACTTCGACATATACAGGACAACACGCGCGACAAAGAACGACCCGTGGGGAGCGCCCGTCAATCTCGGGCCTAAGGTAAACAGTTCGGCTGGCGAAGCAGGCACCTGGATATCAGCGAGCGGCCTGGAACTCTATTTCATGTCCGGCCCGGCCCGGGGCGGATATGGTTCTCACGACATCTACGTGGCAAAACGCCTGACATTGAGTGACCCCTGGGCGGACGCGGTGAACCTGGGCCCGATCGTGAACAGTCCCTACAGCGAGACATGCCCGACCCTTTCGCCCGATGGGCTGCTACTTCTTTTCTCCGACCATCCTGCCACAGGTGCTCCGCGCCCGGGCGGGTATGGCGGTTCTGACATATGGATGTCGAGGCGTGCAAGTCTCTCTTGTCCCTGGCAATCGCCGGTGAACCTTGGACCCAGGGTGAACAGTTCAGCAGATGACCTTGGACCTCGCTTCTCGCCAGATGGGCGCACATTCTCCTTCTGGTCCAACCGCGGGGGGGCCAATGGTATCTGGCAAGTGCCCATCATCGGCATCGTGGATTTCAATGGCGACGGCAAGGTCGATGGGAAGGAAGTCTTGGCCATGGCAGAGCACTGGGGTCAGAACAAGTCGCTATACGATATTGGGCTGACGCCGATAGGCGATGGCGTCGTGGATGCCAACGACCTGACCGTCCTCGCCGGGTACATAGGGCAGGAGGTGAACGATCCGACTCTGATTGCCCACTGGGCGTTGGACGAGACGGAAGGCATGACCGCCCATGATAGCGCTGGCAAGAATGACGCGATGCTGCTGGGCGGGGCAACCTGGCAACCTGTGGGGGGCAAAATCGGCGGGGCAGTGGCGCTCGACGGGAAAGACGATTTTGTGCGGTCGGGATCGGTTGTTCTTGATCCGGCTAAAGGGCCGCTCAGCGTCATTGCCTGGGTCAAAGGCGGAGCACCGAACAAAGTGATCGTATCACAGGCGTCTGGAGCAGACTGGCTCCATCTGAATCAGTATGGCATGTTGACCACTGGCCTGAGCGATGGCTCGCGCAGCGCCAAATCCCTTACATCAGATGCTTTCGTCACGGATGACCAGTGGCACCGTGTGGTCCTGACCTGGGATGGCACGAATCGGACCTTACAGATGGATGGCGTCGAGGTGGCGATGGACACGCAGCCCAACCTTGCGGCGTCGAGCGGCAGCCTGCACATAGGCGCCGGTAAGAATCTTGGGGCAACCACTTACTGGTCCGGCCTGATCGACGATGTGCGGGTCTACAACCGGGTCGTGCAGCCGTAGAAGGTGTTTGAGAAGTAGCACGGGCATCCTGCCCGTGGGTCCCGCGGGGCGTCTCGCCCGTAGAAGAACAACGACTGGCAGGGCCAAGATGGCCCTGCGCCACATGGGCAAGATGCCCATGCCACAGAGGAACAAGGGCAGAGCTTGCCCTCGACCCGATCGGGGGATGCCCTCGCCACATAGGGCTGGCACTACATAAGCAAGGGCTGGCGGTCAACGGAGCTGCCAGCCCTTTCTTCCTCTGTTGACGGCGGTGGATGACGCTTGGGACGAGCGAGGGAGCCCTGGCGGCGATAGGGTGGCGGAAGAAGAAAAAAGCCCGCGGCTACGGGGCTTCGTTGAAACACTCAGCCAGCCAGCGGGCAGAAGGGAAGTCGATCCCCCTAGGGAGGGGGATCGCTTCAAAGCTCATCCATCGTGCGGAGCCATCTCGGCGAATCAGCCGGCTCAGGAGGCTTCCGCCGCGATGCATCTCGCGGGAGACCCCGATCAACTCGACAGACTGCTTCGGTCAACCCACGGGGCATTATATCCGCCTGACCAGGCGAATGCCATATTCCTCAGGAAAAAACCCGTGCGGAGTAAGGGCATGGCGCGCAGGGATGTCTTGCGTCCCGCGCGGGACTCGCTAAGATGATCGCCGGACGAATTGAGCCCGGCCGGAGGGTTTGGAGTTCCGCATTACCGCGGTCTCGGGCCACCTGAAGGCGGAACTCCGAACTCCCGCCCCTTACGAAGGAGCTACGATGAATCTGAATTTCAACTGTTACATGCCGACGCGGATTCTGTTCGGATGCGGGAAACTCAACGATCTTCGCACAACGCCCTTCCTGCCCGGCGGCAGGGCCGTCATCGTCATCGGCGCCTCCGGCGCGATGCGGAAGCACGGATATCTGGGCCGTGTCACCAAGTATCTGCGAGAAAATGGCGCCGATTCGGTCGTCTATGACAAGATTCAGGCGAATCCGGTGTCTGAGCACGTCGAAGAAGGCGCCAAGATCGCCAGGGACAACAAGTGCGACTTCGTGGTCGGCCTGGGCGGCGGCAGCAGCATCGACTCGGCCAAAAGCATCGCGACCATGGCCGTCAATCCCGGCAGATACTGGGACTATCTCTCCGGCGGCAGCGGCGGCGGCAAGATGCCGAAGAAAGGCGCCCTGCCCATCGTCGCCATCCCGACGACCGCCGGCACAGGTACCGAAGCCGACCCCTGGACCGTCATCACCAAGACCGACACCAATGAAAAAATCGGCTGGGGAAACCAGTTCACGTTCCCGAGGCTGTCGATCGTCGATCCGGAGTTGATGGTCAGCGTGCCGTCCGAGCAGACGGCCTACACCGGCATGGACGCCTTCTTCCACTCTGTCGAGTCCTACCTCGCCACGGTCAACCAGCCGGCGAGCGACCATCTCGCCCTTGAGGCGGTCGGCCTGATTACGAAGTACCTCCCCATGGCCGTCAAGGGCGGCGGCAATATCGAGGCCCGGACCAAACTCGCCTGGGCCAGCACGGAGGCCGGCATCTGCGAGTCGCTCTCCTGCTGCATATCCCACCACTCGATGGAGCACGCGCTGAGTGCATGCTTTCCCCACGTCCCCCACGGGGCCGGTCTGACCATGCTTTCTACCGCCTATTTCAGCTATCTGGCCGAGCGGAATCCCAGCCGATTCCCGGACCTGGCGCTATCTATGGGCGAGAAGATCGACGGCCTGCCCGGGGAGGAGCAGGCGATGGCATTCATCAAAGGGCTGAAGAGACTCATCAAGAAGACTGGGCTCCAAGGATATAAGCTCAGCGATTTCGGCGTCAAACGTGAAGATTCGCGAAGGCTTGCGGAGAACTCATTCTACACGATGGGCAAGCTGTTCGCCCTGACGCCGGTGAAACTGACCGTCGATGACGCCACCGCCATCTACGAGCGTGCTTACGCATAGAACCCGCTTCGGCCGACCTTGATCACGCCGCCCCACGGCAACGAATCACAAGGACCCAAATCCCTCGCAGTTGCGCACGTTCTGGTCCGAAAACCTCTGCCGACGGTGGGACACACTCGCCCCGGCCTGCAACGGTTGCCGCTACAGCGGGTGCAGGTTGACTCTGGGGGTAGGAATCTGTTAGAATAGGAAGAGTGAGGCCCGGCGTGTTTTGCCGGGATTGGGCTGAAATGCCGACAGATCGACGACCCGCAGTCATAACGCGGCGGAAAGGCGGATAACCGATGATCGTCCGGTTCCTTCTTGTCGCTGTCACCCCTTTGACAGGGGCCGTGGTCGCGGTCTGCCCGGCGTCACAGGGACAAGAGCTGCCTACTCCACTGCGGATCAACGAGCTGATGGCTTCCAACGGCAAGACCATCTCCGACCCCCAGGGCGAGTATGACGACTGGGTCGAGTTGTACAACGCGGGTCAACAGGCCATCAATGTCGCCGGCATGTACCTGACGAACGATCTGGGGGCCCCCACAAAGTGGCAGTTCCCGGCCGACCAGCCCGCTGTGACAACCGTCCAGCCCCACGGCTACCTTCTGCTCTGGGCCGACGGGGACACCGGCGATTGGGGACTGCACGCGAGTTTCCGGCTCGACGCGGAAGGGGACACGGTCGCCGTCTACGATTCGGATGGCCAGACGCTCATTGATGTCGTGCAATTCAGGCAGCAGACACCCGATGTCTCCTGGGGCCGGGACCCGAACGACGAGGGCCAGTGGCGAGCTCTCGGCCTTGCCACACCGGGAGGTCAAAACGTCAATTTCTATCTCGGCTTCGTCGCCGATGTCAAATTCAGTTGCGAGCGGGGGTTTTGCGAGCAGCCTTTCTCCGTCACGCTCACCACAGCCACTGAAGGCGCGGTCATTTACTACACGACCGATGGGAGCTCGCCTTTCAACGACGCTCGCGCCCAGCCTACGGGCCGGCTTTATACCGGCCCGGTTCCGATCACGACGACAACCTGCCTGCGGGTCGTCGCGTTCAAGCCCCGGTGGAAGGCCTCCCGCGTCGGCACGCAGACGTACATCTTCCTCGACGACGTGATCCGCCAACCCGCCCGGCCTCCGGGCTGGCCGACCGCCTGGGGACATACCGGCTCGGGCGACTATGAGATGGATCCCCGCGTCGTCAACGATCCCCGCTACAGCGCCACGATCAAGGATGACCTGAAATCCGTCGCCACACTATCGCTGGTGACCGACAGGAACAACTGGTTCGGCCCCAACGGGCAGGGAATCTATCTCCAGGGCGAATTGGTCGAGCGGCCCGTCTCGGCCGAGCTGATCTTTCCGGACGAGCGAGAAGGTTTCCAGATCGATTGTGCCGTGATGATCGTCGGGGGCACCAGCCCGGACCGGTGGAAGATGGACAAACTCTCCATGCGCCTGAAGTTCAAGGGCGAGTATGGCCCTGCCTCGCTGCAATTCCCCATGTTCGGCGATGAGGCGACGGACCACTTCGACACCGTGGTCCTGGACGCCGGCATGAACAATATGTGGGCCTACGGCGGCGACGTCTCGCCCACCGACCAGCGAAGAAGGGGGCAATACACCCACGACCAATTCGTCTGCGACATTCAAAACGCGATGGGCGGATATGCCCCTCACGGCCGCCATGTTCACCTCTACCTCAATGGGCTCTACTGGGGATTGTATTGGGTCCACGAGCGACCGGATGAGCATTTCGCCTCCGCTTACCTGGGAGGCAGCGACGAGGACTACGATGTCCTCAAGCATAACTCCGGCTCCGTCATAAACGGCTCCGGGAGCAACTACAACGAGATGTTCAGCGTCGCCAACGCCGGACTGGCATCGGATGCCCAGTACGCGACGATCCAGCAGTACCTCGACGTGCCCAACTTCATCGACTACATGATTACGAACTACTACATAGGCAATACGGACTGGGCTCATCAGAACTGGTACGCGACGCGAAACCGGGTCGATCCCGCCGGCCGGTGGCGCTATCATACGTGGGATGCCGAGCACGTGATGGAGACACTCGACGAGGACTGCACGGGCAAAGACGACAGCGGCGGACCTACCCACCTTCACCGCAGACTGGCGGAAGATGCGGAATACCGCCTGCTCTTTGCCGACCACATTTACGGTCACCTGTTCAACGACGGAATTCTCACACCGGCGGGGGCAGCGGCGCTATACCAGATCCGGCTGGATGAAGTGGATCGTGCTGTTGTCGGCGAATCCGCTCGATGGGGCGACAATCAGGAAACGACGCCGCGAACGCGCGATGTCGATTGGGTCCGCGAGCGAGACTCGCTGCTCAACACGTACTTCCCGCAGCGCACCGGGATTGTGCTCAACCAATTCAAGTCCCGCGGCTGGTACCCCAATGTCGATCCCCCCGCATTTCGCGTGGACGGCGCCGCCAGGCACGGCGGAGGCCTCACCGGCGGCGAGTCACTCTCGATGGCCGCCGCAGCCGGAACGATCTGGTACACCCTCGATGGCAACGATCCCCGCGTGCCCGGCTCGGCGCCTCCTGCAACTGAGGTGACATTGATTTCCGAAAATGCCGCCAAGCGAGTGCTGGTCCCCACAGGACCTTTCAACGACGCCTGGCGAGGCGGAGCGGTCTTCGACGATTCCGGGTGGATCAGCGGCGCCGGCGGCGTCGGATATGAGCGAAGCACCGGCTACGAGAGCTTCTTCCGCATCAATGTCGGCGACGCCATGTACGGCAAAAACACCTCCTGCTACATCCGCATTCCGTTTGTTCTGACCCGTGCCGGCGTGCAGAATATCAGCAAGCTGACGCTCAGGGTGCGTTATGATGACGGGTTCGTCGCCTGCCTCAATGGCACCGAGGTCCAGCGGGCATTGGCCGACGGCACGCCAACGTGGAACTCCGGAGCATCAGGCAGCCATCTCGACAGCGATGCGATCGTCTTTGAGGATTTCGACATCAGCGGCTATCTCAACGCACTGCGCGAGGGGGACAATCTCCTGGCCATTCAGGCCCTGAACCAGGGGACCACAAGCTCGGATTTCCTGCTGTCGGTGGAGCTGACCGCCACTCCCAAAGGAGGCAGTTCCAACCCCAGCGGCGTCGCGCCGACGGCCATCCAGTACGCCTCCCCTGCCACGCTCACCAAGAGCATCTGGGTGAAGGCCCGCGTGCTCAGCGGCACAACCTGGAGCGCGTTGAATGAGGCGGTGTTTGCCGTCGGGCCGGTGGCCGAGAGTCTGCGGATCAGCGAGATCATGTACCACCCGGCCGACACCGGCAATCCCGATGATCCCAATACCGAGTTCATCGAGCTGACCAATATCGGCTCGGCCAAGATCAATCTGAACCTGGTGAGATTCTCTAACGGCGTGGATTTCACCTTCCCAAGCTTCGATCTGGCGCCGGGCGCCTACCGCCTGGTGGTCAAGGATACGGCCGCATTTATAGCCAAGTACGGCTCAGGCTTGCCGGTCGTGGGCCAGTATTCAGGCAGCCTGAGTAATGCCGGTGAGCGGATCGAGCTACTCGATGCGGCTGGGGCGGTGATTCACGATTTCCACTATGAAGACAACTGGTTCGATATCACTGATGGCCTGGGATTTTCTTTGACGGCTCGAAGCCCCAAGACCACGGACCCGAACAGCTACGGCAGTAAGGGTGCCTGGCGGCCCAGCGCTCATGCAGGCGGCTCACCGGGTACTGACGACAGCGGACAGGTGCCCGTTCTTGGCTCGGTGGTCATCAATGAGCTGCTGGTCAAGGATGTGGCCATGTTCAGCTCGAAGTATACAGCCCCTGCGGGTGTGAAAGTCCTCGCCTGGGGGATAGGCAATCTGGCCGACGGCGGAGAAAAGATTGAGCTGAGCAAGCCTGCCGATCCGGATGGAAAAGGCAATCCCACCTGGATTCGAGTGGACCGGGTAGTATACAGCGACGGCTCACATCCGGGAGATTTCCCAGAGGGCGTGGACCCCTGGCCGGTGCAGCCCGATGGCAAGGGTTCATCCCTGAGCCGGACCACGAAAGCCGCTTACGGCAACGATCCAGCGAATTGGCACGCGCCACAGTCGTCACCGGGGAGCGCTAATCCTTAATATGAACCGTCGGCGGAGTATTGAACCGGCCTGCGAGGCCGAATGTAACGAAAGGAAACAAACTGATGGAGCGGACGTTTCCATCGGGAAGGAATGACTTGTGTGATAAGAAGAGGACTGATATTCGCGATACTGGGCCTGTGCATCTGCGCCTGTGCACAGGCGGACTGTCCGCCGGGCGACTTGAACGGCGACTGCAGAATAGATGCTGCGGATCTGTGCATCCTTTCGGAATCGTGGCTGGCCGAGCCGAACAACGCCGTGGCGGACCTGAACAACGACAAGCACGTCAATGCGGCCGATCTGGCGATCTTGGCGGCGCAGTGGGAGCGGACCGGCTGCCCCGTGGTGATCAATGAGGTGCTGGCGCACGCGCACTCCGTGGCGCCGGACTGGATTGAGTTGCATAACCTCGGCAACATCCCCGTGGACATCGGCGGCTGGCTGCTCAGCGATAGAAAGAGCAATCTCAGCAAGTACGAGTTCGCCCCCGGAACAGTCATTGCGCCTCTGGGCTATCGCGTTCTGTATGAGAATATGACGTTCGGCAACCCCCTGGACCCGAATACGCGAATCCTGTTCGCCATGAGCGAGAATGGGGAGAGCCTGTACCTGTCCTCCAATACCGATCAGACGTTCTGCGACTGCCTCATGGAAACGACATTCGGGGCGTCGGAGACCAGCTACTCGTTCGGGCGGTATCGCAAGAGCACCGGCGAGATCGTCTTCGTCACGATGAGCGAGCTGACTCCCGGCCAGGCCAATGCCTATCCCCTGGTGGGCCCCGTCGTCATCAACGAGATCATGTACCATCCAAAGGGAGATGCCGACGCCGAGTACGTGGAACTGTACAACATCAGCGATGGGTCCGTCACGCTGTTCGACTACGTGGTCATGGAGCCGTGGCGATTCACCGATGACGGAGGCATCGACTTTCGATTCCCCTCCGATGCGCCTGTGACTCTGGAGAAGGGCGAATACCTTCTTCTGGTCAAGGATCTTGAGGCTGTCCAGCGCAACATCCCTGCGGGCGTGAAGGTATTCGAATGGGGCAACGGCAGACTCGCCAACCAGGGCGAACTATTGCGCCTGGTCAAGCCGGGCGACGTCGATAGCGCCGGCACGCGCTACTGGATCGACGTGGATCGCGTCGACTTCAGCGATGGGGACCACGGGGACAGATTTGCACAAAGGGTGGACCCGTGGCCGGCAGAGGCGGATGGGAAGGGGGCCTCCCTGAACCGTCTGTTCCCCAAGAAGTATGGGGATGATCCGAATAACTGGCAGGCGACGATTCCCACCCCCGGATCGACAAACGACTGAGCGAACGCGCGAGGCACGGCAGCCACTCCCTATCCACTCCGTGTCGCGCAACTCTCCGTAATCCGTTCGCTGCATCCTGCGAATCCGCACTCAGGTGCGATAAGGAATTCCCTTACTCACAACCCGCCTGTTGCCTATTCGCAGGGCCCATGGCAATCGTCTACCATCATAGAAGTTTGTGTTCCGGTCGACAGCGGTGGAAATACAGGCTCGGGTCGCCAACACGACCCGTCGCCAGGCCGGCAGGTGGCATCGAATGCCACAAATCCCGGAGAACCGCGACAACTCGCACGGAAATGCGATTGTCGATGACGACAAAAAGATGTTTGTTGAAGGGAGTTGACCATGTTGACAAGAGTTGCAGTCGCAGCCGGCATCCTTTGCCTGATCTTGCCTGCCTCCGGATTCGGGCAGGGGTTCTCCCAGGGAGACAAGACCCTCCAGCTTAGCGGTACCGGGCTCGCCGACAAGGATTTCGACACCAGCGCATTTTCTCTGCAAGGCGCCTTGGGCTATTTCTTTACAGACAGGATCGAGGGCGCGGTCCGGCAAGACCTGGCGTTCGCTGATGTCGGTGACAGTTCCTGGAGTGCAGCCACGCGCGTCGCTCTCGATTACAATTTCGATCTGGGCCGAATCTGGCCTCTCGTGGGCGCGAGCATCGGCTACGTTTATGGAGATGATGTTCACGACACATGGGTCGGTGGCCTGGAAGGAGGTGCCAGAATATTCGTCAACCAGACCACGTATGTTCTGGGCACGGCGGAGTACGAGTGGTTCTTTGACAGCGGCGACAACAGCGGATTCAGCGACGGGCAATGGATCTTCAGTCTCGGTATCGGATTCCGCTGGCAGTAATGTATCAGGGTTCGGCGCCCGTCCGGGGATATCGTCGTTCCATGCTGTCTGCAGCGAGGACTTGGCGGCTCCGACGGGTATCTCGCCGATCTCAACCCGATCAATGACAGCAGGCAAGAGCGTGTCGTCCGCGCCTCGTGGATTCTGCTCCGATATGGGGCGGCAATCCGGTCCGGCGCAGACGGCACGCTGATGATTTCACTTCATCGCGCGGTCACAAACGCAAGCACAAAGGGCCCGGCACTGCCCTTTCGCAGTCCCGGGCTCCGTTTGTTCGTCGACGAGTCGTCACCGAGCATGGCCTCTATGGCGCGGGTACGACATAGATCGTCACCTGTGCCACCTGTACGGTCCCGCCGGCCGGCAGAGCTGCGAGGTCCAGGTTCTCCCCCCTGACCCACAGCGTAGTGGTCCCGCCGGGCATGTCGAGAATGTCCGGGTCAAGCCATGCGGTCCAGGTTCCGCCTGCGGCCGATGTCGCCGTGGCCGTGGCTGTGAACTTGGCGCGGAAGTTGACTTGGATCTGGAGGTCCAGGCTGCCAATGTAGGCGATGGGATCGCTCGGATCGGGGTCCAGGGTCGTGCAGTGGCCACCATAGCACATCGTTATGTCGCCGGTGAAAATGGGGCCCGGCGTCTTGAGTTGCTCGTATGCTCCCATATCCACGCGAGTGCCGAGGACACGGGTGTCGCGGTCCAGATCGAGAGGAAGCTGCTCGGCGGTATTGCCGTCACGGTCGAGATCGAGGACATCCGCCGGGATTTTGGAGTTGCTGCCTGCGTCGATGCACTGCGAGGCGCTCTTGAGATGGTAATCGCCGTCGATCCACTCGCCCTCGATGCTGCGGCCGCCCGGAGCAACGAATTGCGGGGCCACGTTCAGGTTGCCGGTGCCGGTCCATCCACCCTTGACGTCGCTGTACACCACGGTGACGGCAGCCGTGTCGTTGCTCCAGATCTCGTCGCCGCCATTATAGAGAATGCTGTTGGCGATATCGATCTTCCCGCCCGCGTCCGAATCCCAACTGTAGCTGGTGATGGCCTGGCCCTTCGGGGAAAGGTTATCCGCGATGGTCGAGTCGCGTATCGTGAGATTGCCGGTGAGGTTGTCGATCGCGGCGCCGCCCATGTCCTCCGCACGATCGGCGGTATTGCCGACAATACGGCAGTTGTGCAGGGTCGCGTCGCCTTCCCAGTTGCACAACCCGCCGCCGGAGAGGAAGGCCCGGTTGCCAATCAACTGCACGTTGACCATGGTGACGGGACCGCCCAGGTTGAGGAGGCCGCCGCCAAAGGCCGCCGTATTGCCCTGAAACGTGCAGTCAATGATCTTCAGAACGCCGCCGGGGTTGTACAGCCCGCCGCCAAGGTGGTGCGGGAAGGGTCCGTCGCCGTTGCCGTCCACGATGAAGAAGCCGTCCAGGGTCGCACCCGGATTGCCGTCCGGCCCGGTGACGACCTGATAGCTGTTGTCATCGCGGTTCAGGATGCCCCAGAGGTCATCGCCGTTGAGGTCGCCGCTCAGCGTAGTCTTGTGGAGCACAATGTCCCGGGCGTCGGGGTTGGGCTGGCCGTATCCCGCATAGCCGCCTCGGACGGCGATCCCGTCCTTGAGAGTGAACGTCGCCTCACGGTCGCCCCGCATGGCGCCGGCGCCGGCATCCGGCTTGTACAGACCCTCGGCCACGACGATCTCATCGCCGGACCCGGCCGCGGCAAGGGCATCCTGCAGGGTGAGAAACGCCTTCGTCCAAGTCTTGCCATCATGGAGCGGGCCCGGCGCGTCGGCATCGACGTGAAGCACGGCCTTGTCCTTGATGGTGAAGTGGACCTCGAGATTCAGATCCTTCGAAAGACTCATGAAGGTCCAGTCGCCCGCCGCCAACGGGCCGAAGTCGCCCTGGAAACCGCAGACGGGCATGTAGATCAGCGTGCAGTAGGTCGGCGCGGGGCCCTGGAACCACAGGGTAATGACCTTCGTCGTACTGTTGATTGAGATTTTCGGCGTGCCCCCCAGGTTCCTCTCGCCCACGCACGAGTTGGAATAAACGCTCGTCGGGCCGGAGAACTGGATCACATCGGATGTGCCCGGCTGGGGCGGCGTAAGTGTCCACTGTGCAGGAGGAGTGGTGCCATTGATCCAGGATACGCTGGCCCCTTCGACTGCACCCGATGTCATCAGGAGCACCAAAAGCGTGCTCACGAATCTGCGCGCATTCATCTTCCCATCCTTTCAATAGAGATCGTATTGGTATTTTTCGCGGTCCTGCCGCGTATCGGGGCGCCCGATAGAGAACTGGTGATAGTCACGGTATCCTCCTCAACCACGACCGTCCGGGCTGTCACGGCTCCAACGGGCCGCCGACCACTCCTTCGTGAGGAATCTCGGCCGAAATCCCTTCAGCGGACTCGGAAATAGTGTACCATCCGAAGTCCGTTTTGTCCACCGAATCCTGCCGAGATTCTGTCCTCAAGAGCCCTTTGCTAGAGTCATTATCTGGTACGAGGTGACAGTCACCGAGTTCATCCCCCGCAATTTTCTCTCATTGGCAAAGAGTCCGAACCGATCCGGGGTATCGCGTAGACCCCTCACAGTCGTTCCCTGCGCGTGCACGACCCGACTTGCCTGTGCAGACCCCCGCACTGTCGAAGGGGAATCCTGTTCACGGTTCGACGTTAATCCGATATACTGGCCTGCCGATGAACTATGTGGTGATCCAGTTTGGACGGACAGAACACTTATGAGCAACGAGTTTTCACTGCCGGAGCGTGTCTGCCGCGTGAAGGCAGAGGACAAAGACATCTATATCGTGGGGACGGCTCACCTGTCGCAGGAGAGTGTACAGGACGTGCGAACGACCGTCGAGCACGTCCATCCCGAGACGATCTGCGTGGAGCTGTGCAAGTCCAGGCATCAGGCGATGACCCAGGCGGACACCTGGAGCAAGATGGACATCTTCAACGTGATCCGACAGAAGAAAGCGACGTTTCTGCTGGCCCAGTTGATTATGACCTCGTTCTACCGGCGGCTGGGCGAGAAGCTGGGCATCCAGCCGGGGGCGGAGATGCGCGAAGGCATCCGCCTGGCCGAAGAGACCAAAGCCGAGCTCGTCCTGGCCGACCGCGATATCGAAATCACCCTCAAGCGGGTCTGGGGATACCTGGGCTTCTGGAACAAGCTCAAGCTCGCCTTCCAGCTCACCATGGGGATCTTCATCCACGATGAGATCGACGCCGACATGGTTGAGACCCTCAAACAGAAAGACCAGCTTGAGGCCATCATGGCCGAGTTCGCCGAGAAGTTTCCGGAGATCAAGAAACGCCTGATCGACGAGCGGGACACGTATCTGGCCCAGAAGATTCGCAGCGCGACCGGCAAGACCATCGTAGCCATCGTGGGTGCGGGCCACGTCAAGGGCATCACGAGCCAGATTCAGCAGGAGCACGACCTGACGGGATTGACCGAGCTGCCGCCCAAATCGATCTGGCCGAAGATCGCGGGCTGGGGCGTACCCATATTGATTCTCGCGTTACTCGCCTACGGCTTCACACGAGGGACGCGACACGGCTTCGAGAATATCTACATCTGGATCCTTGTCACGGGCGGCCTGTCCGCCGTCGGTGCGGCTTTGGCCCTGGCTCACCCGTTGACGATCCTCTCGGCGTTTCTGGCGGCCCCGATCACGACGCTGCACCCGCTGATCGCCGCCGGCTGGGTGGCCGGACTTGTCCAGGCGTTCATTAAGAAACCCAAAGTCAGCGATCTGGAAAGCCTACCCGAGGCTATCGAGACATTCAAAGGGTTCTGGACCAATCCCGTGACGCGCATCCTGCTGGTCTGCGCACTGGCCAACGTGGGCAGTATGATCGGCACGTACGTGGCCGGCGTCTGGATTGGCGCCCGCTCGGTCTGACTGAGGGCCGCTCTACGGCTCGAAGGCACGGCTGTAGAAGCGAACATCGTCGATCAGGCCCGACCAGAATGAGCCGGATGCAAGATTGCCCGCCGCCCCGAAGTAGAAGCCGGCGTTTGAGGATATCAGAGTGCCAAGCTTGCGGGTATCGACAGCCACTTCCCGGCCGTCCACGTACAGAGATCGAAACGAGCCGTCCCAGACCAGACGGATTTGATGCCAGAGGCCATCGGTGATACTCGCATCGGCCACGAGCGGACGAGTGAGACGGCCGTTGTCCGTGACAGTGGTCATAATCGCGCCCGTCGTGGCTTGTGTGCCGAGCCAGATCTGGCCGCCGGCGAGCGACTCTGAGAGAATCGCCTGTCCCGGCTGCCCGCCCTTGATCCACATGATAACTGTAAATGGTCCCGGAGTGCGATTGAACGAGCTGCCCACACTCACATAGTCATCGACGCCGTCCAGTTCCAGCGCCCCGCCGATTCTGCCCTCCTGCGGCCGCCAGAGGGGCGCACCGTGCAGCGTACCGGCGAAATGTCCGAGCTCATCGGCGGCAAGCTCCCCTTCGCTCTCATCGAGCGGCCAGTGGGCCACGAGGCCCGGATACATCAACCAGTACGTGCACAAGCCCGCAAGGTCCAGCCAGGAGACAACGCCATCAGCCTCGGCCGGCGCGACATCGAGAGAGGGCTCCTGCGCCTCCCACTGCTGTGCCAGCATCGCGAAATCAGCAAGATTCAAGACCCCATCGTGGTTGAAGTCAGGCAGGAAGCGCACGCCCAGCAGATACGGCGCGATGGTCTGTGCGATGATGCCCGCGCCCTCGGCGTTCGGGTGAATGCCGTCGGGGAACAGGGACCCGAAATTCTCCAGTGCCGTATACAGATCGATCACGGGCACATTCTTCTGCCGGGCAACCTCATCGATCATTGGCAGGATTTCGTCGCGAATCACCTCGGGTCGAATGGTGAAGCTCTCGCGAAAGGCGGGAACGGGCTTGCAGATCCAGATCTCCGGCTGGCTCGGCAAGGCCCGGAAGACATCGATCATTTGACCGTAGTCGGCGACGAATTCCGTTTTGTACTTCCAGTTTTGAGGCTTGGAATCATTGGTGCCCAACTTGATGATCACGACGTCCGGATTGCACTGTTGGGCATTCACGTACGCCCCCTGGCGGATGTACGGCAAGTCGCCCTGATGAAGCAGCGTAGTTCCGCTGACGCCGAAGTTCTCCACCTGCCAGGCCGGGTCGTATCCCCGCAGAATCCGCTCCAATTGGGCGGGGTACCCGTTGTTCATGGGGTCTATGATCCCGGCACCGTACGTGATGCTGTCGCCGACACACGCCACAAGTTTCGCCGCCGCCGGCAACACGCACAAATGGACAAGGAAGACCGCCAGCAGAAGAATCCCACGTTTCATGTCCTCACTCCTGTCAACGAAGCGGCATCTGCAAGCCGCCGTGCTATTCTCTGCAACAGCCGATTGTCACACGACCCGTCCCCCCAATCACGCACGGATCGCCTGCACGACAGCACGGCGGCGATTGGCAATTCCGCCACTCCTATTCTACCTTACGGACCCCGGGTATGTGAAGCGCATCTCAATCCTCCGCCCGAGCCGGGTGCGGTCGGTATTCGGTGGCGGATTCTGACCACACCCGATGGAAGGACGCCCGCCCGTTGCCTGTTTTCTGTCGGCCCTACGGGGCTTGCGGATATCATTCGCTATAGCTCCTCCAACAATGTT
>Ga0315282_10004700_pt1 | contig 23688 bp, 24 predicted proteins | sample YL17G07_20_MG_FD_203693 | JGI IMG/M metagenome (GOLD analysis project Ga0315282, IMG submission 203693) | Sediment microbial communities from Yellowstone Lake, YNP, Wyoming, USA - YL17G07_20 | ecosystem: Environmental > Aquatic > Freshwater > Lake > Sediment | place: USA: Wyoming | collected... | reverse complement strand
TCAAATCCATTTTATCCATATACTTAGATTATAGTCGTAGATAGAGACATGCGCAACCGTTAAGCGTTTAATTATTTTTTTAGCATTGCGAGCAAGAAACAAAGCCTATCGTTAGTGTCTTATCCAAGCTAATTTAATATATATATATAGCGTTTCTAGCCACCATACACTTTAGGAAAAAGGGTTGATCAGCACGAGGCGTGTTCTCCTGAAATTTGTATCACCAAAAAAAGGAGGAAACTATGCCGATCAACAATCTCTATCATACTTGGAACATGCGAATACGACAATTGCAACCGACAGAAAGAAAAACACGCATCGAAAATTTTACTTGGCTGATCGTAGGAATTCACCAAAGTCGTTCTATATACCTGAGCCGGATCGCAGGTAAGATACTTGGTAAAGCAAAATTGCTCAGTTTTATAGAACGCCTGAGCCGATTGCTGGCTAATCCAGCGATAAATGTTCGTACTTGGTATGAACCCATTGCTCGAAGCTGGTTGGAAAGTCAAGCCAGACATCTTCAAAAATCCGGTTGATTGTAGATGGAACCAAAGTTGGTTTTGCTCATCAATTGCTTCATCGCTGGCGTCATGCCAACGGTATTGCGCACAGGATTCGCCCGAGGGCTCTCCCCGAGGGGCAGCACGACGCCACCTGGTTGATCGTTAGTCCGGCTTACCGGAAACGTGCTATTCCGATTGCCTGGACATTGGTCAAGCATATTAAAGGGCACAGCACACCAGAGGCCCAATTGGCTTTGTTGGCGTATGTTAGAAGTCTTTTACCCAGAGGAATCGCCATTTTGTTGGTTGGTGACTGCGAATTTGGAGTGGTGGAAGTGTTGCAAAAGTTGGATGAGTGGAATTGGGATTACATTTTGCGCCAAAAAGGTCGTACGCACGTTTGTCTTTCTGGATAAACGGAATGGTGTGATTTTGGAAATTGGGTGGAAAAGCCTGGTAGAAGTGTGTGATTGGGGAAGGGATGGCTGACGCAAACCAAGATTTATCCGGTTAACTTGCTGGTGCACTGGTAAGCTAGGGAAGATGAATCATGGTACTTGGCTACCAACCTTCCTGACCGGCGAATGACTTTGCAGGCCTACGACCGCAGAATGTGGATCAAGGAAATGTTTGGTGATTTGAAAAGTCACGGCTCTGACCTGGAATGCACAATGCTGCGTCATGCTGAAAAACTTTCCCGATTGACCTTGGCAGTTTCATTATTGTATGTCTGGTCAATTTCCACAGGTACAAAAACGATCCAGAATAGCCAAAGAGAACAAGTAGATCGTAAGGACAGACGCGATATGAGCATTTTCCAAATTGGCTTGCGTTTCATCGAACGTTTATTTATTAACTCGCTTGCGTATCCTGTCATCTTTTGTTATTACCGATGATATGTCAAATTGTAGGGTAGCTAGATCGTGTCTAATTTGTTGGGAAATTAAATAGTGATTTTATAAAGGATACAAAGGGTTGGTTAGTTTTTTGGGCGTGACTGACACTTCATGATAAGCGGAATAAGAAATTATTCCAAATCAGTTAATCGATCAGGGATTTTGCTAATGTCACGGCTTGGCCTGCATCTGGCGCAAAGCCATCCACCCCCATCTTTTGGGCATATTCAGCTGAAATAGGAGCACCACCTACTATTATCTTGATACGATCACGCAATCCAGCTTCTTCAATAGCCTTGATTGTTCTTTCCATACTGGGCATCGTCGTGGTCAACAAAGCGGAGAGTCCAAGAATATCAACTTTATCATGAAGAGCTGCTACAAACTTTTCAGGAGCTACATCTACTCCCAAATCCACGACCTCGAAACCAGCGCCTTCCAACATCATAGAGAACAGGTTTTTCCCGATGTCGTGCAAATCACCTTTAACAATGCCAATTACCACTTTCCCTACAGGTTCAACTCCAGCATCGACCAACAAGGGTTTCAGGATTTCCAAGCCGGCTTGCATGGCATGGGCTGCGATTAACATCTCCGGGACAAAATAAACTCCTTCTTCAAAAAGACGTCCGACTTCTCCCATCGCAGCAATTAGACCAGTTTGGAGAATGTCTGATGCAGCTACACCAGAAGAAAGCGCAGCCTGGACCTTTTCTGAAGTCATGTCCATGTCGTCATTTAGTACAGCTTGATAGATATCTTCCATTTGACTCATATATCACCTCTATGTAGCGGCTTTCATTGCAATATTTCTTGCAATGGATTTTTAATTCTCAGACACATGTAGTTGACACAAAATGTTCAATTCATCAAATACAGTCCATTCTTCAATGATTTTCCCAGAATGTACTTTTGCTTGCGTAATCCCCATAATTTTCACGGGTTTCCCGCTGGGCTTGCCGTAAATGCCATAACCCGTATGAGTTCCTTTAAATGTCCATCTTAGGGAGGTTCGATATCCTATTTCATCATCGCCTAAAGCACAGAAGTGATCTAAGTGCATCTGACCATCAGGGAAACAAGCCAACCAATCATCAGTAAACTGGATAATATCATCATGCCCAAATAGCTCACGTCCGGAGGCCGAATGACTGTGTATGGTAGAAAGGTATGCTTCGATAAAACTATTGAACATCCGCCGATTCCAAGCGTTATGCCATGTGCTCTTGATGAAATCTTCGATATCAAAACCTTTCTTCTCTTTGCGGGGCAGCTCGGGGGTCAATTTTTGTTCGCCTGCTTTTTCTTGTTTTGAAGCGGAATATTTATCAGACATCATGCCTACAAGTTTGGTGACGAATTCACGTTCATTGAGGCCGATTTGGCGAATAATATTAAGATCATCTCGCACCAGCCATTCTTCAACAATCTTGTTTTTTTTAACGATGCAATCTGCAACTACGCGATACTTCAACCTCTTCCCTGTTGGAGTGCCGTACAAACTAAAGCCCTGGTGATGAGCAGTACTCTGGATCCGATGAGAAGTGTAAAAACCATCTTCATCGTTCCCTGCCCAAATCACATCTTCGGGAAAGAGCCTGCGGTCTGGGAACAAGGACAATTGCTGAACCGTATTCGCTAAAACCGATTTGGCACCAACAATATCTCCACTAGAGGTGTGGATTACAGCATCCTCTGAATAATGCGTATCAATCAACCCAATTTGCTTTTCTTCCCAGATCTTGTAGGTACACCGGATGATATATGCGACAATATCTGTATAATCTTCGTCGAAGCCGCGCATACTTTGTGGACCGGGCGAAAGCTTTTCTAAAACATCATCATAGGGAGTCTTGGATATTGTTTTCATTGGCTCGATTTCCTCTGCTCAATTTGCTCAAACATACGATCAAAGAGATTGATCCCCAATTGCATAAAAATATCGATTAGGTCGATAGGCACCCAGTTCTGTACCAGGGCGTCCCCCTCGCGCCTGTACCAGTCAAAGTCACGTATGGTCATCAATTTGCCTGTTGCGGGGACTCCAAGGAAAGGTCCCCGATTTACTGAAAGCCCAGTATCCCAAATGCCCAGGGAAGCATATTTGCCTTCCGCAAGAATTTCACCATTTTCGATCCCGATCATATGGCCCTTTCCAGGCTGGCTTTGCAGGCCGCGGTCAGGAAAAGCCTGCAACCAGGGTCTCTGGTGGAAATCTTCGAACTCTTCCAGGCTGTAGCAAGAGCCAATCCCCGTAGGGCCATACCAATGCATCTTCGGATGCCAGTATTTATCCATCTCCATACTTCTCAGGTTCTTTCCATCGTAGCGCATCATTCCCTGAATCATTGCCAAAACTAATTGCCTGCTTTTAAGTGTTTCAAGCGGTTCCTGCTCGGTTAAAAGGATACCATCTTCTGTTGTTGGGCCGAGCACCTTGCCCCCCTCTACTCCACGAGCGGGAGGAAGCACCTGGAAACCAGCCTGGCGCATAACAGATATCACATCCAGGATCAGGTAGTTTTCTACGATCATTCCATCTTCTATTCGATAATGCTGGCCAAAGTGGATATTCGTTTTTTCGCCAGTAGCAGGGATACCTAACCAATCTTGAGAGAATGTACCAGTGAGGTAACCACAAGCTGATACCCAATATTCTCCACAACTCTTGCTGCCCAAAAAAATATCACATTTTCGTTTTAAATCTGGGAATGAGCGATACAATGGATGCCAATATCCTGAAATGACCGCATCTACACCTTTCAACTCATTGATGGGTTGGGGACCGAACCAGGCGATCTCTTTATGCATCTTGGTTTTGACAAGATTCTGAATGTTGGCAAATTCAACATAATTCATTTTTTGCCAAAAATCCCAAACAATTTCCTTGTTTTTCTGGTTTATGTTATCAGTCATTATCTTTTCCGTGCCTTTGCGGTAAATTCAGAATAACTATCGTCGACTCATCTAAAAAATAGATGAGTCGCCCGTTTCTCTCCGTCGACATCTTTAGCCTTTAACCAGCCAGTTACTCACGCTAATAGGAAGATGTTGACGGAATTGGTGACGCATACGGCCGAAAATATCCACGCCCATTTGCAGTAAAAGATGTGGAATGTCGAAGGGGACCCAATTTTCAAAGATTGTGTTATCATCGCAGCGGTAAAAATCCATTACCCTCATTGATACCCGCTTACCTGTGGCCGGCACGCCAAGAAAATCATTGCCTGTATGGGTGGCCTGCAAATAGCCCCAACCGCCGGTCACTACATAGCGTCCATCACCAATACGAATAAAATGGCCAATGTCTGTACCACTTCGATCTGGGAACGCCACCAAGAATGGAATTTGGTGAAAGTCTTCAAACCCCTTTAATCCCCGCGTAGTTCCAATGCCCGCCGACCCATACCACAGAAAGTTCGGATGCCAGTGTTTAACCATCTCCATCTTATCCAATACTTCGCGTGTGGGCGGCTGACCATTGTAACAACCAAGCGCAGCATGCATTTTGAGAACACGTTCAATGCTGCTCTGTGAAATAGCGTTATCCTGCGGTGTCAGTATCACCCCATCGTGCGTCCTCGGCGATAGCCAGCGCATTTCCCGACCGAGACTGGGGGCGATCGGCCAATAACCCGCCTGTCGCATCACATCGAGAAAGTCGATAAAGATGTAACTTGTGGCGACTTTGCCATCGCGCAACTCGTGACCTTCGGCATAGCGCACGGCGACTACGCCGTGCGTGGCAGGAATGCTTAGCCAGTCGTCTTCAAATGTGCCGACGTAGTGACCTAAGCAACCGATCCAGTTTGTGTCCCGATAGCGACCGCCTGCAACGATGTCATCGCGCCGTTCTACATCTGGAATGGAGTGGCGCAGTGGTTTCCAGACTTGTTTACTAACCGCATCAAGGCCGTTCAATTCATTGATTGGATGTGTCACGTTCACACTAGCATCGGCGTGGTAACCTGCACGGATTGCATCATCCAGTTCGACCAGCGGTGCATTCACCAATTGCTGCGTGATGTCGATGACGCGTTGCTTATTGGCGATGTTTTCTGCCTGATCAATTGACTGAAACTGATATGTATTCACGGTGTAGTGGTCATCCCTGGTACTCATTTTAAACCACCAAATTAATCTTTGACTTGTTCATCAAAGTATTCTGGTGGTTTGGAACCAATAAATTTAAGCACTTTTTCTATGTCATAACCAAGTTGAGCAAGAAAATCTAAAATGTCGATCATCACCCAATTTTCTGCCAGCTTATCCCCCTCAACCCGCCACACATCCATATAGCGGATTTTCACCTTTTTGCCGCTGGCAGGGATTCCCAGCCAATCACCTGTGTGTGTTGCTTCCTGGTACCCCACAGAAGCAGCATATTCTCCCTGGGCAAAATGGATCTGTTCTACGGCAAATTTATCCGAAAAGGCATGCAAAAAGGGGCGCTGGTGTTCATCCTGAAAGCGCTTCAGGCTGTCCTTGGTACCAATCCCTGCTGGGCCGCGCCAGATCATATTTTCTTTCCAAAATTCTTCTTGCCCTTCAATCACATGATCGTTCAGAGCGTTTATCATTCTTTGAATTAATGCTTTGGTTTCTTCAGTAGGCATGGTTTTGTCCTTTCTCAGCTGGACGATTGGAAGAGCGCACGATTACAGTCAGCAGTATGCTGAATGACTGCCCGGATTAGTCCCATCTTAAACAGGTCTACAAGCTGGAGCGCCTTCACCAATCTATCCATTGAAGAGATTTAATATGAAGTCCAATATGGGCTGACTAGCTTGACGGTGCATTATGCAGATCCAAAATGGCTGCTTAATATTGTGCGCAGCGAATGAGGCATAGAGAATGGCTTGTATTACCGTCGAAACGTCACTTTTTAGGAAGATCAGACCCGCATGACCCATAAATCCATGGATCGGGCGATAGCTATTATCAATAATTTGGTGATCGGTTTGCTTAATAGCCAGGGATTTGTCAATCATACCCATGCACGCAGGATTTTTGATGTTTACCCTGCCAAGACCTTATTCCTCATTTGTGGTTTATATACTCGTTCGAACCAACCCTCCGGACCATCCAAATCTTCAAACAGAAAAAACCAAATGGATGGCATAATCTGGTGCGAATGATTAATGAATTTAGTCCTCCAGTGCGGCCGTAAAACAATCGTATAACGCTCCCCTGCTTTTGCCGACTAGTTGTTTGTTGTGTCGATGAATGTCCATGCTCATTGTGTCTCCTAGATTTTAGATATTTTCAACTGATAAGTTGTTTTATCCTTTGACTGCGCCAGCCGTCAGGCCCTTCACCAGTTTCTTTTGGAAGAACAAAATCACCAATTATTTACTTGATTCAAAGGTTGTTCAATAGTTTGAATTATTTCTTCCATATTACTTCGATATCTGGGAATAAATCTATCCAGAAGGATCGAACCAATACTTGCCAAGTTTGCGCTGCTCAACTTGACGTCGCAACCTATCAAAGAGGTCAACTCCCATCTGCATGAAGAGATCAATCATATCAATGGGCACCCAGTTCTCAATAAGAAGATCACCCTCACGTCTATACCAATCAAAGTCGCGAATCGTCATGAGCTTTCCTGTTGCAGGGATCCCGATGTATTCGCCGAGATGTTTCGAAAACGGGACATCCCATATGCCAATAGACGAATAGAACCCTTCTGCCAGGAAATCTCCTTGTGCAAGCCCAATCATGCGTCCGTTACTAGGATCATAATGGCCGCGATCTCCAAAGCCATGCAGCCATGGCCGCTGATGAAAGTCCGCAAACTCCTCCAGACTCAGACAGCGGCCGATCCCACTCGGACCATACCAGTGCATCTGAGGATGCCAATAATGCTCCTGTTCCATGCTGCGCATGTTCTTCCCATCACGGATGCGTACGTATCGTCCCAAGCCCTTACCCATCGCCTCGACCAGTTGCTTGGTTTTTCGTGTTTCCAGCTCGTCCTGCTCGGTCAGAAGAACCCCATCTCCAGCCCAGGGTCCAGGAACCTTTCCGCCTTCCCCGCCACGAGCGGGCGGTAGCACCTGAAATCCGGCCTGTCTCATGACCGCCAAGAGATCCAGAATTACATAGCTTTCAGCGATCTTTCCCTCTCGCATAAGGTAGAACTGGCCAAAATGGATATTTGTCTTCTCGCCGGTGGCTGGAATGTCTAACCAGTCCTGAGCGAACGTGCCGGTGATATACCCTACGCCCGACACCCACTCTTCTCCACCGCTCAGTCCCCCCATGAAGATGTCAGCCTTTCTCTTTAGATCGGGGAATGACTGTAACAGCGGCTGCCAAAAATCAGTGATGAGCGCATCTACACCCTGCAGGTTATTGATAGGATGAGGACCGTTCCAATTAATGTCCTCGTGTACGGCAGTTCGGATAACGTTTGCAACTTTATCGGATTCAACGTAATTCATTTTTTGCCAGAAGTCCCATACAACCTCTTTGTTTTTTTGATTCTTCTTGTTATCAGACATTGTTTTCTCCTTTTTTTAAATAACGGCTTGCTTAATACAACTAACCCTTCACGGCTCCGGATGTCAGGCCCTTTATTAATTGTTTCTGGAAAAAGAGAATCACGATCACGATTGGGAGTGTCGCGGACACAGCAGCAGCTGCTGCTATGGTTATTTGCCCAGGGTCCTCTCCACCTGTGAATTGCGCGATTGCAACTGAAAGGGTCCAGTTTGATCGGGTAAGGATTCTGGCCAACAGGAAATCGCTGTAGGCTAAAAGCAGGGAAAACAGCCCTGTAGATACGATGCCTGGCCACATAATCGGAATAATCACCTTAAAGAATGCCGACACACGGCGGCAACCATCCACCATTGCTGCTTCCTCGATCTCCCGTGGGATATCCATGAAGAAGCTGCGAAGCATCCATATCGTAAATGGCTGATTTACTGCCACAAGTGTGATGATCAACAACGCCAGGGTGTCAAATAATCCAGTTACCTGTCCAAGCCAGTAGTAAGGCAACACTAATGCCAAGTGGGGAATGGCTCGAAACCCGAGCGCTGCAACCAGAATTAAAACACCAGCGGTACCTGAGTAACGGGCCAAAGCATATCCTGCTAGAGAACCGATAGTGAGAGAGATTGCAACTGTCCCAAGGGTTACGATAACAGAGTTCAAAAAGTATTTATAAAACTCTGCAGTTTGCACAAACTTTGGAATCATAAATACTATCAGGAAGATAATGACTAGTATGCCCCCATAGATAATATAATTCGGCATTGGGATGCGATTAGCATTAAACCCAATCACCACTAGACCGATGATGATCCCAGCGGGGATTATGCCTAACAACCAAGGATTTTTAGGGACAGAATTCAGCCAGAGATCCCTATAGTTATCAAAGGTCGCATTGAAGATGAATAATGGTGTGGGGGAGTACGCCTGCCGTGGCGTTTTCAAGGATTGAAGGGTTGTCCATACAACCGGAGATACGCTGAAAAGAGCATATGCGATCACGACCAAATAAATCAAAGTCAGAGCAATGGGGTTTTTTATTTTCTGCATATTATCGTTCCTCAATTTGTTCGCGGTAAGTGCGTACCAACAATGGGATCAAGACTATCAGGATCATAATGACCGTTAAAATTGACATGGCATTGGCTAATCCTAGTTGGTGCACGGTCATCGCAGTCCGAAAGATGTATAACATGACAGAATCCGCTTTATAGATTGGATTCAGTTGCGTTAGAACGAAGATGCTATCAAAGACTCGATACGCGTCCATAATTGAAATAAGTCCGAGAAACACGAGAAGAGAACTCAGATGCGGAATAATAATATATCTAATCTGTTGCCACCGGTTTGCGCCATCCATTAAAGCTGCTTCCATTTGTTCTTGCGACAAGTTTTGCAGACCCGCATACATAACGATAAAAGGAAATGGGGTGGTTGTCCATATCGTATTGAGAATAATGAGTATCTTCACCGAAACTTCAGTAAAGATAAAAGGCTGTTTCAGAATTTCTTGATAAAGCCAAGCTGCAATACCACTCGGTACAAAGAGTAATCTAAACATCATGGTTCCTACCACCGGAACGATTACCATAGGCAGCAAATAAATAGTGATGAAAACTCCACGAACATGTCTTGAAATTTGATCCACGAACAGCGCTAAAAGAAAACCTACCACGATTGTTACAGGCACTGTTATAGCGATAAACAATACTGTAAACCGAAAGGATTGCCAGAATCTCTGATCGGTCAGCACTTCGATATAGTTGGCCAGCCCAACAAATACAGGATTATTGATATTACGGTACGTCAGGAAATTAAGGGCAAGCCAATTAGCCATAACCAATGGGAACACCAGAAGTATGCCCATAGCAATTAGACTCGGAGCTAAAAACTGGTAGAAAGTCTTTGCTTTCAATTCCTAAACCTTACGAGTTTATGAAATATGGATAGAATGGCCTGCCTGATAAAAATAAACAGACCATTCTATCAAGTTATTCCTGAAGCCTTACTTTTTCACGAAACCTTGTTGGATAGCTTGAGCTAGATACTCATCGGCAGCGGCCTGCAGGGCTTCTGCAGGGGTCTTTTCACCAGTGCCGACCAGTGGCAGCCAATTGCCCAGTGCCGCTTGAAGAAGTGAGAGGGCTGGATTAGTAGGAGGCGCGCCGACACCTTCGGCTAGGGTCGCATTGACGGCACCCAGATAACGACTTCCCCCTCCTCCAGCAGCTGCCACGGAAGTACGAACGATGATTCCCAGTTGGGAAGCATCCAGCTGACTTTGGAAATCTGTTGCTTCCATAATGATCCGGAAGGCTAAATCGGGGTCAACATCGGTTTTTGCAGGTATGACATAGGCATCATAATACGAAGGGCCGCTCAATTTGCCACCCGGGTTCGCGGCTGCAGCAGGGGCAAAACCGATTTTCCCAACGAAGTTAGATTTGGCAGGATTGTCCATATTGGCAGCCCGGCTGGCCCATATATTCACGAATGCTAATTTACCAGTTTCCATACCAATTTCACTATCATCGATACTGTAAGTCAGTCCTTGAGGTCCCATGCAAGCATCTACAACTTCTTTCATCTTTGTCAGAGCCGCAACACCTTCTTGTGAATTGAAAGCCGGAGTGTTGTCGGGGTTAAAGTATTTTCCACTAAACGACCCTATGAAGTTGAAGAATTCAATCTCCCAGGCCCAACCCGCATGCAGGTTCATAGTGAACGGCACGGCTATTGAGGGTTCATTTTTCAGGATTTTACACGCTGCAATCACCTCATCGTAGGTAGTGGGTGGGGTTATATTGTACTTTTTGAACAGATCCATGTTATAGAACATCATCATAGTATTCGCGTCCCAGGGTACACCATAGATATGACCCTCATACGAGACAGCAGTCCAAGCGGCTTCTGGTATATCGCCGAGATTGTACTCGGTCCAATATTTCTTGACCAAGTCATCGAGAGGGTATAACCAACCTGCACTGCTGTATTCAGCAATATCCTGTGCAGTTGTGTGAATGATAGCCCATGGTGCTTTTCCCTCACTAGAAAGCCCGAGGCGTATTTGCTCATGCGCACTACTGCTGTCGAGTTGTTGGATATTCACTGTTAGATTCTTAACTTGGTTGCATTTTTTAAGTTCACTTGCATAGAAATCGGTAATTGGGAACGACCAACCGATCATATTTATTTCAACTGGTGTTGACGGGGCATCAAGGTTGCATGCTGTTGAATCAACGGTAGCTACCACAGTTTTTTCAACTTCGACAGTGTTAACGACAGGAGTTGCTTCTTTTTTTTCAACTTCGACAGTGTTAACGACAGGAGTTGCTTCTTTCGTAGGCATAGCCATAGGCGTAGCGCAAGAAGCAAGAAGAACTCCCAAGACAACGAACAGGTTCAACAGTTTATAGCTTTTCATTTTATTCTCCTTCCGAAACAATATCTTAGAATAGGTTTGTATGATAGATGTTTCCTCGATATTCATTTATTAAGCGCACCTCCTATTAATCAACAATTCCAACTAAATGCCCAATTCAGTCTTCAAAATCGTTTTCGTCGATCTTGATTAAGAAAATTGCACCTTTGCGTAGGATTACCTAACCACATCGCAATCCCGGCATCCCCATACATCCGGCGATTGTATGCGTATGCACTGTTGCAGAATTACTACCTTATGTTGTAGGGGCAATCACTTTGTTTACAGAGTCCGCTTTGGGATTAGCAATGAATTCTAACAATTTTTTCGATAGAGTTCCTTCCTTGTTTTAGAAACGGTGGATATATAAATTCTGAGTTGCTGGGAAAATTTTTCTATTTTTACTGACCTGGACGATACTAATATGGTTGAAAGATTAGTATTGTATACGTATTCTTGTATACGTATACAATATCACGAGATTTTATTTGTGTCAATACTATTCGAGTTTGTTATTTATACTTTTAAATGGGACAGTTTAAGAATAATAAATAAATAGCGTCTTGACAAGGCATGATATACTACGTACAATTGCATACGTATACAGTTGGAAGCTCTTAGCAAATCTGGTGAAACGATGCAATCAATGTCAGCAAAAAAACGCAGAATACAATCTTCGTCCAAATCAGCACCAGATGCCTCACAAATCGATGTCGCTCGGTTGGCAGGCGTTTCTCAAGCTGCAGTCTCTCGCGCGTTTACACCTGGAAGAAGTGTATCTGAAGAAACCCGGGTCAAAGTAATGGCAGCAGTTGAGCAACTTGGGTATCGACCTAACGTGATCGCCCGGAGCTTGGTTCAAAATTCAACCAATATCATTGGTCTAGTCGTCAAGCGGTTTACCAACCCATTTTATGCTCAAATGATCAAAGCCTTCACCAGAGCACTTCAAGAACAAGGCTACTGGGCGCTTGTTTTAAATATTGCTGAAAATCAGGAGCTTGAAGATGCCTTACCGATGGTCCTCCAATATCAGGTGGATGGCCTGATTATTACCTCTGCGACTCTTTCCTCAAAATTGGCTGCAGAATGCGCGCGTTCAGGCACCCCTGTGGTATTGTTCAATCGTTATGCATCTGATGCGAATACCCATGTGGTAAGTTGTGATAATTCTGAAGGAGGCAGAATTGTGGCAGATGCCTTACTCGATGCCGGACATAAGCGATTGGCATTCATTGCTGGTGAAGAATCATCATCAACGAACCGGGATCGCGAAACCGGGTTTGTCAATCGGCTCAAAGAGCGGGGCTACAACCTGACTTTCCGAGAAAGTGCAGGAGATTACAGTTACGAGTTAGGTTATGCTGCTGCACAACGTATCTTACAGCAAGATGCCCCTCCAGATGCGATCTTTTGTGCGAATGACCTAATAGCCATGGGCGCACTGGATCTAGCTCGTCTCAAACTAAATATAAAAGTGCCAGATGAACTTTCAATTATCGGTTTTGACGACATTCCTTCAGCCGCCTGGCCTAGTTACGAACTCACCACTGTTAGACAACCTTTCGGAAAATTGGTCGATGCCACGATACAAGTTTTGATGAATGCCATAAACAATCCTGAAACCGAGGTAACAGAATTAGTGGTCTCGCCAACTCTAATCTGGCGAAGTTCATCCCGACGAAAGGAATAGCCCAGACATTTCAAATACCGGATCAAGAAAAAATCAAATCAAGAAAGATATTTTTTTTATTGCACATTGTATACGTATACATATTTGGCTAACTATCCAAAATATAAATTGAAAAGGTAAAAATGTTTGGATATCTAGGGAAATACCTACGAGTAGATTTAACTTCGCGGCAAATCAAAGTCCAGTCCATCGAGGATTCGCTCTTCCGAAAATATATCGGTGGTGTGGGAATCGCGGCTAAATTAGTATTCAATGAGACTACCCCAGAAATCGATCCGCTTGGCCCGGAGAATGTCCTGGCAGCCTTCACCGGACCCTTCACCGGTACCCGCGTGCCATCCTCCAGCCGGCATCATTACGTTGCCCGATCACCTCAAACAGGAATTTTTGGCGAAGCCAGTGTGGGCGGCGATTGGGGAGCGCAACTCAAACAGGCCGGTTTTGATGGGGTAGTGGTAACTGGAAAAGCAGAATCACCCGTTTATCTGTGGATTCATGATGGTGAGGTCGAACTGCGGGATGCCAGCCCAATCTGGGGTCAGGATTCTTTTAATTCAGCCGAATGGCTAAAATCCCAAACCGATCCAAAATCCACGGCTGCGGTGATTGGTCAGGCTGGAGAAAATCTTGTGCGAATTGCCAGCATTCCTCATATCGGTAGAACCGTAAGGACCGCTGGTCGTACTGGCATGGGGGCCGTTATGGGATCAAAAAACTTGAAAGCTATGGTTGTTTTTGGTACCCAAGCCATTCCAATTGCAGATGATTCTGCCCTGAAAGCCAGCGTCGAGCAGACCCTACCGCACATACGCCAGGTGACGGCGGACTTTACCAAATACGGCACTTCCGGTGGCGTGGAAAATTATGAATATTTGGGAAATTTTCCCATTCAAAACTGGCGTGGTAGCCGCTGGAAAGAAGGTGCCAGTAAAATCTCCGGCGTGCGGATGCATGACACCATACTGGTAGGACGCTATTCCTGTCGGAGATGCACGATCGCCTGTGGTCGGCATGTCAAAATTGAAGAAGGGACCTATGCACCCCTGGATACCGAAGGACCAGAGTACGAGACTGTAGGTACCATGGGAGGTGAATGCCTGGTTGATGACCTTGAAGCTATCTGCAAGGCGAATGAACTGTGTAATCGTTATGGATTGGACACGATCTCAGTTGGTGCGGCCGTCGCCTTTGGGATGGAGGCTTTTGAGAAAGATCTGATCACAAAAGACGATACGGACGGCTTGGATCTGGTATGGGGCAGTGGCGAAACTCTGGTCGAGATGGTACACCGCATCGCGAAAGGCGAGAATATCGGCAAATTACTTGGGAAGGGTGTCAAGGTCGCGGCTGAAGAATTAGGCAGGAACGCAGTTGAATTTGCTATCCATGTCAAAGGTTTGGAGCCTTCGGCGCATGATCCACGGCGTTTTTGGACCCAGGCCCTCAGCTATGCGACTGCTGCCCGTGGCGCCTGCCACAATGCAGCCTGGTCGCATCCTTACGAATTGGGATTGAGCCTCCCGGAAGTCGGGTTGGAAAAACCTCATAAATCTTACGAAATTAACGGGTTAGCGGAGGTTGTAGCTAAATTACAGAACTTCCAGTGTTTGAATGATTCCCTGATTATGTGTCGCTTTGCCCAGGTCGGCAAGGCGGTCACTCTTACCAATGTTGTGGAATGGTATAACATGATAACCGGGCTTTCTTTAAAAGTTGATGATCTTATGATGGCTGGAGAACGAATCTTCAATCTTAAACGGATTTACAATACCCGGCTGGGGATCAGCCGCAAGGACGATTTCTTGCCGCCGCGCTTCATGACCCTCAATCGTAAAGGCGAAGGCCTGAACAATCAATTACCCCCCATTGGGCGGATGCTCAACGAGTATTACGAATATCGGGGTTGGGATGAAATTGGAATCCCCACTCCAAAAAAATTGGCTGCGCTAGATTTAATCGAGCCAGCTCTTTAATATTTGAGAAAAGCAAGGAAGTGCTGAAATGAAACTGGTTGAAAGAAAAGATGTTACCAAAAAACCGCTACCGGGCCGGGTTATCCAACTGGTTGCTGGTCAGAGCGGCGCTGTTTCCCAAAGCGATGTGATCACGATGGGATTTGCCCACTACTCTGAGGAGAGCGGTCCGATGCAACCTCACCACCACGTGGAAGAAATCGTCTATATCCTGGAATCCAAAGATGGTTATGTCCGTTATGGTGGTTTTGGTAAAGAACCCAACGAATTAGGTGACTGTATCGTGCTGAAACCCGGAATGATTCTTCATTTTCCCGCAAACGAATGGCATGTCTTCGAGTTTGAAGAGGGCGGCCATGTCGATATCATCTTCTTTTATTCTGATCCGAGTGTCTATACAACTAATTATAAGAAAAAATAGAACGCGGACAACGCGAATCAGGCAGATTTTCGCAGACTTAAATAGACATTATCTGTAATAGCGGTGTTATTGCAAAAGAGCGTATTTTTCGAGTGAAGCAACATTGTCCCCGAAGCGCAGCGAAGAGGGATCTCTAAAAGGACAGTTTTGCCCGTTTAACAGTAGAGTGCTTCACTAAGGTACGGCTCGCAACAATATGCAACCCTATTTTCGATAACGCCTAATATATAAAATTGCGTGAATCTGCAAAATCATCATCATTTGCGGTTTTCTGATGTCGTTGGAGAACAATTTGCTAAGGAATGTGATATGAACGTTCAAGTTTTTGATCCACGATTCAACCAACTCATCGATAAAAGAAGCGAAATAGAGCAGGTCGTCACCGGTTTCGATTTTACTGAAGGGCCAATCTGGCATCCCGGAGAAAAATCACTAATCTTTAGTGATATTCTTGGCAACTCCATCTACCATTGGACAGAGAAAACCGGCCTGAAAAAATTGCGCCGCAACAGCTATATGGCCAATGGCAACACCTATGATCATAAGGGGCGCGTGGTGACTTGCGAGCATGCCACCAGCCGCGTTACACGCACCGATTTTTCAGGCGATGGAGCGCTTGAAATCCTAGCGACTCATTATGAAGGTAAACAGCTAAACAGCCCGAATGATATTGTCTGTAAACGAGATGGCATGCTCTACTTTACTGATCCGAACGCAGGTCGGAGCCCCGATTACGGTGTACCACGCCAGCAGGAGTTGGAGTTCCAAGGTGTGTATCGCCTGAATCCGTCTGACCTGAGTTTGACTTTGCTGGCAGATGATTTTTCGAAGCCAAATGGTTTATGCTTTTCAACCGACGAAAAACGACTTTTTATTAACGATAGTGAATTTAACCATATCAGAGCTTTTGATGTGGAAAGCAATGGAAAATTGAGTAACGGGCAGGTCTGGGCAGAACTAATTCAAGTTGGAATAGGCGTGGCAGATGGAATGAAAATTGATCGAACTGGGAATATCTATTGTTGCGGCCCCGGAGGAGTTCACTTGCTGGACGCAAATGCCAATTATCTGGGGGTTATCCACATGCCAGAGCAAACCGCCAACCTGGCCTGGGGAGATGACGATCTTTGCAGCCTGTACATCACGGCTTCCACTTCCGTTTATCGCCTTCGAACCCCGGAGCCTGGATTTTCCACATTTGAAATAATCTGACAAAAAGGAGATTCTGTGGACAAAAAAGATATTCTGGTAAACCATAATGACCTGCAACACTTTGTTACAACGCTTCTTGAAAAAACAGGGTTATCCCCTGAAGATGCGGCATTCTTTGCCCAATCTTTAGTGGATATCAACTTGTGGGGCATTGATTCGCATGGCGTGCTTCGCCTGCCAATCTATATCAAACGGCTTAGAACTGACGCTTGCAACCCTCGGCCTAATATAAAAACTGTCAAAAGCGCCATTACGTTGGAAGTATTCGATGGCGATAATGGCCCTGGCCAAATTGTAGGCCGCGCCGCGATGGAGCGGGCGATCGAATTGGCAAAAACATATAACGTCGGGATTGTGGAAGCCTTCCACAGCAATCATTTTGGGGCTGCCGCTACCTATTCTCGTATGGCTGTAGCTAAGGGCATGTTAGGTGTGGCCATGACCAATGTCGTCCAGAATATGGTTGCTCCTGGAGGAAGCAAATCCATCATCGGCAACAATCCATTTTCAGTCGCTGTACCCACTTACGGAGATTTCCCATTCGTATTGGACATCTCCTTCTCTGCAGTTTCTGGTGGGAAGCTTCTATTAGCCAGCAAAAAAGGTGAAAAAATTCCTAGAGACTGGGGTACAGATAAATTCGGAAGACCAACGGATGACCCCGATGAGGCTTTCAATGGCTTCTTGTTACCTGTAGGAGCCTATAAAGGTTTGGGATTGGCCTACGTTGTTGAAATTCTTACTGGTGTTCTATCCGGTGGTGTCTTTCTGGATGCCATGAAAGGTATGTACAAATACCCTGATGATCCAAGTTTGACTTCTCACATGATGATGGCTGTGAACATTTCTGCCATTATGGATCCAGGCGAATTAGGAAACCGGATGACTGAGTTCACGCAAAAGATTCATACTTCACCAATGTGGGATAATCAGCAAGAAATGCTGATTCCCGGGGAACTTGAGTACCGTTCTATGCAAGCTCGGAAAGCAAACGGCATCCCCTTGCCACAAAATTTATATGAAGAATTAGTGAGCCTGGCGACCGAGCTGGGCGTCCCGGTCACTTTATCAAAGATGTAACCAAAATAATTAAATTCTAGAAAAAAGGAGATATAAAATGGAAAAAAAGAAATACCTTTGGTGGCACGAGTTACCAGCACCCGAAGTTGCCCGATTCGCCAAGGAGGTCAGCGATATCGCCATTCTGCCTATTGGATCTTGTGAACAACACGGGCCGCATGCACCTTGCGGCGTAGATGCTTTCAATGCCAGGGGAATGGCTGAGTTGATTGCTCAGAAAACCGATGTGATGCTACTGCCCTGGATGTGGTATGGGTCGCATCCCTACCATCACTGGTATATGCCAGGAACAATTCCATTAAACTATGATACCCACATCGCTTTGCTGGTCGATATCATACAAGGCGCTGCAGTAGCGGGTTTCAACAAATTCATCATCCTGTCAGCGCATGGACAGGTTTCCACCACCTTGGTTGCGGTTCACAAACTGGGGTTAGCTGGGCATTTCACCCTTTCACTGCACTGGTACGATTTCCTACGGGATAACAAAGATGTGCTGGATGATTATATGTGGCACGCTGATGAAGCCGAGACTTCCGTAGGACTGTATTTGTATCCCCAATATATTGATATGAGCAAGGCTGAAAAAGGTGGCGGCGAAGCTCTGATCGATAAAAGGTTTATCATTTCGCCTGGACAAATGCCCAAACCCGGGATGATGTACCACTTCGAAGGGACCTTTGCCCGCCCAGAGTACAAAGAACTGGTAAATGGCGTCATCGGTGACCCAACCAAAGCCACTCTCGAAAAGGGTGAGATCATCGTCACCCGTGTAGTGGATCACATCGTCGACGTTATCGAAGATATTAAAACCCGTTGGCCAGTCGGCACCAAGCCGCCAGTGAAATAATCGGGATTTCGTAGAGATAGATAGGGAATCGTCAATCTTTTCAAAACGGAGAAAGAATATAACAATGAAGCTCAAAGATAAGGTATCGATCATCACCGGTGCGACCAAGGGAATAGGCCTGGCTTGCGCCCAAGAATTTGCCCGAGAAGGTTCCAAAGTTGTCTTGTCTGGCCGCAGTCAGGATTTGGGAGAAAAGGCTGCCGAGGACATCCGGGCAAATGGTGGTGATGCGATTTTCATCCGCTGTGATGTTAGTCAAAACAATCAAATTCAAAATCTGGTTCAAAAAACCGTGCAACACTACGGCCGGATCGATGTGGTTGTCAATAACGCTGGGGTGAATCACAGTGCTAACTTCTTCGATACCACTGAAGATGATTGGGACCGGGTCATGAGTGTAGATTTAAAAGGCACATTTTTGCTCAGCCAAGCCGCTGCTAAGGTGATGGTGGAAAAAAATATCCATGGCGTGATCATCAATATGACCTCGGTCATGGCTGTTCTGGCTTTGGCAGACCAGATCCCATACTGCGCAGCCAAAGGCGGTGCCAACCAACTCACAAAAGCAATGGCGTTAGCTCTCGCTGATTATGGGATTCGGGTCAATGCAATCGGTCCCGGCCCGGTGTTAACCGATCTCATGCAGCGAGTGGTGCATAACAAAGAAAAAGAAGCCGAACTCCTCGCTCGAATGCCTCTAGGGAGAATTGCTGAGTGCCGTGAAATTGCGACCGTAGCTGTTTTTATGGCGAGTGATGATTCCAGCTTTTTCACTGGTCAATGTGTCTACCCCGATGGAGGCCGGATGATCCAGGCTTATTCAAGAAAGCAGGAAAAATAATTCAATGCCGCGCGTGACACTAACCGAACAGCAAAGTAATGAGTATAATCACCCCCTGACGGTTTACACGATTGATATAAACTATGCTGGCCATTTGGGAAATAAAGCTTTGTTGGGGTTAGTGCACGAAGTCCGTGCATATTTTTTAAAGGCGCTTGATTTCATCACGATTGTCGGGAACAAGCAGTGGTTTGGGTTGATCATCGCGGATTTAGCTGTGAACTTCAAAGCCGAAGCTTATGCCTATGACCAACTCATGGCGGATTGGCAAATTGATGAATTACGAGAGAAATCGTTTCGGCTCTTCCACCGTATTCGACGCGGCGAGCAGGTGATCGCTTTGGACGAGACTGGTGTGATTACTTTTGATTATCAATCTGGCCATGTGGTTACGTTGCCTGATAATTTTTTTGACAGAATTACAAATTTTTCGTAGTCGATAATATAAAATTACTGGAGAAATAGATGAATAATCCCAAGGTTGCATTGATAACTTTTGGTGACGCTCGTGACCATGAGTGGGACAACTTGTTCAGCGGAATGACCGAATCCAGACATAAACGCATCATCGAATATTTCAATAAGCTGCCAATCGAACTCAATGCCCTGGAAGATATAGCTCGCGCTAAAGAACAGATCGATGCGCAAGTAGATCAGCTAAAAGCTACTGGGGTTGCCGCGTTCATAGCTCATCTTCCTTGTTGGACTGCGCCAAATTTGGTTGTGCGCGGCGTTCAACGGATGGGTTTACCCACCATCTTAGTGTCCAACCGGCACCCTGGAACCCATGGTACCGTCGGATTATTGGGGGCGGGGGGCGCATTGGATCAGATTGGATATCCCCATATTCGGGTACTAGAGGGTTTTGAGACATCGGTTCTAGCTGATAAGGTTTTGCCTTTCGTTCGGGCGGCTTCCGCAGTGAGCCAATTGCGCGGCCAGGTATTTGGCATGTTTGGTGGACGCTCCCTGGGGATCGATACCGGCACCATAGACCCCATGCAATGGCGGCGACAGTTCGGTGTGGATGTCGAACATATCGACCAGTTGGAAATCATCCGTCGAGCTGAACTCATCGAAGATGAGCCCACTCAAAAAATGGTCACCTGGCTTGAAGAAAAAGTGGGGTCCGTGGATTACGATAGCTCAAAACTGACACCTGAGAAGCTAGGGTTCCAATGCCGATGTTACCTGGCTACCCGTCAGATCATCACCGAATTCGGACTGGATTTCGTGGCTATCAAGTGTATGCCTGACCTAACCAATCACTATGTCCCCCAATGTATCTCGGCGGCCCTGCTACCTGGGCCTTATGATTCGCAAGGTCAACAAAAGCCGGTCCCGATGGCTTGTGAGGCCGATGGTGATGGGGCACTTACTATGCAAATCTTAAATTTAGTTTCAGGGGGGCAGCCAACTTTTTTTGGTGATTTGAGCTATCTGGACGAAGAAAATCTGACTATTTACATTTCCAATTGTGGTGCTATGTGCAGTTGGTTCGCGGGTAGATCCTCCAATGCGGATAAAAACCTATCAAAGATCCAACTGCAACCTTCCTTCCGGCCCGGGGGCGGCGCGACGGTTTACTTCATTGCTGCTCCTGGCTCAGTGACTCTGGCGCGCCTTTCCCGTCGAGCGGGGGAATATGTTATGACCATCTTCACTGGCGAAGCCATCGAGCCATCCCCCACAGTCTATCAAGAATTTGTAAAAGCGCGCGGCAGCCATCAACTTCCGACAATGTTCGTTCGCGCGAACTTGGACTTCGATGAACTCATCGCTGAATTTGGATCCAACCATATTTCCGGCGTCTCAGGTCTGTACGTCGATGAACTGGTTCATGTTTGCAGATTACTCGATATTCAGACCATTGTCTTAGCAAACTAAGAGATACCTCTCATGGATCGTAGAACAGCATTTGCTGCCACTCTCAATCACCAAGAGCCGGATCGGGTTTTAGTGGATTATGGGAAGCATATTGGATCTTTTCATGTTAAGGCCTACGAACGGCTCCTGACGCACCTGGGAATTCATTCTGAAATAACTATTCTCGACCGGATGGCGCAAAATGTGGTTTTGGATGAGGCAGTTTGTCAGCGGCTGGGAATCGATTTCCGCTGGATCGTGCCAAATTGGGTGGGTGTCCGAGATATCGAGATTAACGGAGAGTCTGGTTATATCGATATGTGGCAAACTCTCCATAAATGGACAGAGGTCGGTCAATATTACGCTATCCATACCTCCCCCTTCAATCAAAAAACCATCACCCGCGATGATATCGATAATTTTGATTGGCCTGTCCCTAACAACCCAAATATGTTTTCTGGTCTAAAGGAAAAAGCTCAGAAATGGTTCGAAAATACTGATTATATCGTTGGCGCTGATGGAATCAAAGTCGGAATTTTACAAACCGCATCGCAGCTGCGTGGTTATGACAAATTGTTTATTGACTTTGCGCTCAATCCGGAAAGCGCTCACGCCTTTTTAGACAGAATTTCATCTATTATCAATGAAATGTACCGCCAGTATCTAGAAGTCGTCGGTCCTTATGTCCAGGTTGTGGTCATTACAGATGATCAGGGTACTCAAAATTCGTTGATGATCTCGCCTAAAATGTTCCGTGAATTCATCAAGCCGCGACTGAGATCCTTGATCGACATCATCAAGGCAACTGCGAACGTCAAAGTGTTGATGCACTGCGATGGCGCCATCCTTAAAATTATTCCCGACCTGATCGAGATTGGTGTCGATATTCTTAACCCCATCCAGACGGTTGTCAAGGGTTTTGATGATACTCGAGCGCTCAAAGAACAGTTTGGGGATCAGATTTGCTTCCATGGCGGCATTGACATTCAACAAGTGCTGCCTAATGCAAGTCTGGAAGAGGTGCGTCAGGAAGTCGCTCGGCGAATAAATGATCTTGGGCGTAGCGGTGGCTACATCATTGCGCCATGCCATAATATCAATGTGGATATCCCGGTTGAAAACGTGATTGCAATGTTTGACGCTGCGCGTGAATTGGGTTGTTACCCGTTGGGTTGAATGTGAATTTATTTTAATATTGCTGGGGATACCAAAAAAAAGATGTTTGAAAACGTACTAAAAACAAAACTAAAAGCTGGCAAGAAAACAATCGGTGCCTGGGCGCAGCTCGCCAGCCCGTTTACGGCAGAGATTCTTAGCTCGGCGGGTTTTGATTGGTTGATGCTTGATATGGAACACGGGCCTGGCGATATCCTGTCACTTATTAGTCAAGTCCAGGCTATGAAAAGCTCCGATTCTGTCCCCCTGGTGCGCGCTCCCTGGAATGATTTTGTTGTTATCAAGCGGATTTTAGATGCCGGTGCCCAGGGTGTATTAATCCCTTATATAAATAATCGCGCAGAAACCGAGCAGGCTGTAAAAGCCTGTAAATACCCCTTAGATGGAATTCGAGGGGTTGCTGGAAGCCCGCGAGCGGCTGGTTATGGGCAGAATATTGGTAATTACCTTCAAAGAGCTAATGATGAGATTTTCATCATGATAGCGATAGAGACACCTGAAGCGGTTTCGAATTTGGATGAAATTCTTCAGGTAAATGGATTAGATGGCGTTTTTATAGGCCCAATGGATTTGGCTTCATCGATGGGTTATTTTGGTGATCCTTCCCAACCAGAAGTTCAGGCAGAAATTAAAAAAATTGAGACAAAAGTTCTCGCTGCTGGAAAAGTGCTAGCCACTACGACCGGAACTTGGGAACAGGCCCAAAAATTGTTTGAGCGTGGATATCAAATGCTCATGCTGATGGCTGATGGGGTCTCACTGGCAACATTAGCAACCCAAAAAGTTAACCAATTCCGTGAACAATATCCGAGTGGATAATCTGTTGTGTTCCCAAATGCATTTGAGGTTAATTGAAGTATTCGGATACTATTTATACCCAAATGTTCTAATAGCTGAGGGCAATAGATCTAACATCCCGTTTGTAGTAGACCCAAAATGATACTGCTTCCTGGGTTGGTGTCACCACAATCGGTGGTGGGTAACAAAAAACGCGAGCTTTCGGTGCGTTTTTTGTGCTGAAAGGGGCCGCCAGCGGAAAAGATGGGCGGAGTCGGCGAAGAATCGAGCAGATGTGTATACTTTACCCCCCTGAAACGGCTTAACTCACCGCCCATTATGGTAATGTATAACTGCCGAGTTGCATGACTGAGCAATACAGATGGGTGAGACCAGCCGCGACAGTTTGCGTGGCTTAAAAAATACGGCTGGTGAATGATGTTTGGTTTGCCTCGCTTTCATCTTGAGTCGAATG
>Ga0315282_10004699_pt1 | contig 23688 bp, 23 predicted proteins | sample YL17G07_20_MG_FD_203693 | JGI IMG/M metagenome (GOLD analysis project Ga0315282, IMG submission 203693) | Sediment microbial communities from Yellowstone Lake, YNP, Wyoming, USA - YL17G07_20 | ecosystem: Environmental > Aquatic > Freshwater > Lake > Sediment | place: USA: Wyoming | collected... | reverse complement strand
GGATGTACTCTTCGTACTTCTGGAAGTAGTCCCATGCTTCTTCGTAGGTCTCACACAAGAGGATCTTTGGCCTTGCCTTCATTCTCAGGTATCTGTGTGTTAGGTTAATGCCTTCAGAGATGAGGCGCTGCGATTGGTTTAGGATCTCCGTGTAGATGATTGGGAGAAAGGAAGAATAATATCGAACGTTGTCCTCAATAAGTATAATGGATTGAACGCCGACCAGCCTTGTATCATGATCGACGTTCACCTTGTCTTCGAGATGTTTGATGATGGCAATGATCAGACGGAAGTCTCCTTGCCAGATGAAAATCCTGTCGAACACTGACGTATCCTGATGCGTGAGCAGATCCTTCAGCTCTCTATTATCATACGCAAGAAGAACGATAGGAACCTTCAAGCCTGAATCCCGGACCATTCGAGCAAATTTCAGGGCTGACATATCTTCAATGTGAAGCGTCGTGATGATGAGGTCGAAACGCTTCTCCTCCCCGGCGAGAGCGATCGCTTCCTTGCCGCTCGATACCCTCGTCAACTCTGGCGAGTGACTCAGGTGCAATCCCTGATATTCATTCCGAATTAATTCATACAGCCTTCCGTCCTCTTCAAAGAGGTACAGATCGTATAAACTCGAAACGAGGAGGACGTCCCGGATCCGAAAGCGCATGAGGTTTTGGAAACCCTGGAAGCGCGTTCCGTATCCATGTTCAACCCACGCCGGGTCAAACTCGTACGGATGTTGTTCAAGATTGTTCTTCATGCGGAGGCCTGGATGACAATGGACTTGAAAGTTGTCATCGTTACTGGCTGACAATCTGAAGAGTAAGGTACCCGCAACAATATAAGAAAAAAAAATCAGGGTGGAAAGAAACTCACCCTGATTTTCATTTTTGCGTCAACAGGCTTATAGCACGCCCTGATCCATCATAGCATCAGCCACTTTTAGGAAACCAGCAATGTTGGCACCATTGACATAATTTCCAGGAGTGCCAAACCTCTCTGCAACCTCTACACACGACTTATGGATTTGCTTCATAATGAGGTGCAGACGATTGTCCACCTCCTCTCGAGTCCAACCAAAACGCATACTGTTTTGAGCCATCTCTAAGCCAGAGGTGGCCACGCCACCTGCATTCGCAGCTTTGCTTGGGCCGTAGAGAATGCCCGCGTCGAGAAACATCTTCACGCCCTCGAGCGTTGTCGGCATATTCGCGCCCTCGGAGACAAGGTATACCCCACTCTTGAGGAGGTTCTGTGCATCCTTTGCGTTGATTTCATTTTGAGTGGCACTCGGGAAGGCACAGTGGGCTTTATGATTCCATAACGGACTATGATCCATTTTAGGATCCGTAGCTGTATACATAGCGCTCTTGTACTCGTCAGCGTATTCCTTGATCCTCCCCCGACGGACATTCTTCAACTCCACCACGAATGCCAGTTTCTTCTTGTCAATTCCTTCTGGGTCGTACACATATCCCGTCGAATCTGACAAGGTAACTGCCTTGCCGCCAAGTTGGTTTATCTTTTCGACGGTGTATTGGGCGACATTTCCGCTTCCGGATACCAAACAGATTTTGCCTTCCATTGTCTCTCTCCGCGTCGCCAGCATTTCCGAGGCGAAATAGACAGCCCCATAGCCTGTCGCCTCGGGACGGATCAACGACCCGCCCCAGTTTAATCCTTTCCCTGTAAGCACACCTGTGAACTCATTCTTGAGTTTCTTGTACTGCCCGAAGAGGTACCCGATCTCTCGACCACCTACGCCGATATCACCAGCTGGGACGTCTGTGTCCGGACCAATGTGGCGGAAGAGTTCGTTCATAAAACTTTGGCAGAACCGCATTACTTCAAGGTCGCTCTTTCCCTTCGGATCAAAGTCAGAGCCACCTTTAGCGCCACCCATCGGCAGCGTCGTCAGTGCATTTTTGAATACCTGTTCGAATGCCAGGAATTTCAGAATCCCTAAATTGACAGACGGGTGAAATCTTAATCCACCTTTGTACGGGCCTATCGCGCTGTTCATTTGAATCCGAAATCCTCGGTTGATGTGGATTCCTCCCTGGTCATCCATCCACGGGACACGGAACATGATGACCCGCTCAGGCTCGATGATCCGCTCAAGGATTTTTGCAAAGCGATACTCTGGATATCTCTCCATGACAAGCGTGAGGGATTCAAGGACTTCCTGTACTGCTTGATGAAATTCAGGTTCATTAGGATTCTTGGCTTTCACCTCAGCCATGAGGCCGCTAACATAATCTGTCATAGTTTGTTCTCCTGAAAGGGGACGATGAGCTTCGTCTCCATCCCCTGTCGATACGTTTTGGAATGTTGGATTTGAAACTGCAATTCTGTGGATTATGGGAAAATACCCAGTTCCATGTACGACGTTGCAATTTTGTCGATCGCACTGATGAATGCTGCTGTGCGGAGATCCGGTACATTCTTCTGCTTCATGATCTCTCGAATCTCGTTGTAGGCAACAATCATCGTGTCTTCTAGTCCCGAGTTGACGAGGTCAATCTCATCGGGTCCATGAATGAGTTTTCGTTTTTCCTCTTCGGTCAGCGCTTTGCTTGTTGTCCTTTCAATTGCCATGATGAGTTGATTAGTGGATGTCTCCGCGAAACGTTTTCCCATTCTCCCCAAACGAACGTGCTGAAGGTTCTTGAGCCACTCGAAGTATGAAACAGTAACACCACCAGCATTAAGATAGATATCCGGAAGGACCATGACTCCCTTCTTCAACAGAATTTCCTCAGCCTCCGGCGTAGTCGGCCCGTTTGCCCCCTCGCCAATAATTCTTGCCCTGATCCGCGGAGCATTCTCTGCTGTGACCTGTCTCTCCAACGCCGCGGGGATGAGGATATCGCAATCGAGCTCAAGGGCATCTCCGGTCTTCAAGATATTTGTTGCCCCCGGATAATTCAGAATCGACCTTGTTGACTTTCTGTGCTTAAACACTTCGTCGACATCAAGCCCCTTGGGACTGCAGATTGCTCCTTCATATTCTGCAATGCCAATGATGATACAGCCGCCTTCTTGCAGGAATTTTGCTGCGTTGTAACCAACGTTTCCCAAGCCCTGGACAACGACCCGTTTTCCACTCAGGCCAGGTGCAAGTCCAAGCGCCTTCATATCCTCTGCAATGCCACAGGCCTCACGTACACCGAAGAACACTCCGCGTCCCGTCGCTTCCCTACGACCTCGAATGCCTCCTTGGGTTATGGGTTTCCCGGTGACGCACGCAGCGGCCTCAGTTTGGCTAGGATTGAGCGCCGAATATGTGTCTGCAATCCATGCCATCTCACGTTCGCTTGTCCCATAATCGGGTGCGGGCACATCAATGCCCGGGCCGATGAAACTCTTCTTCACGAGCTCCGCTGTGTATCGGCGGGTAATCCGTTGGAGTTGATCGGTGGAGTACTTTTTCGGGTTAACCTTAACTGCCCCCTTTGCGCCGCCGAAAGGCACATCAACTACAGCGCACTTGTACGTCATCAGTGCAGCAAGTGCCATCACTTCGTCCTCGTTGACCTCCTCGCTGTACCGGATGCCTCCTTTTGTCGGCAACTTATGATGGCTATGTTCTACACGCCAGCCTGAGACCACCTCGTATCCTGAGTCAGTCTGAACGGGAAACTGGAAATGATATACGCCATTGCAGACTTTAATCTGCTCTAACAAGCCCGCTGGATAGCTCAAATAACCGGTGGCTTTATCAAAGTTACGTCCGACATCCTCAAAAAAGCTGGCTTGATTTCTTGGCATAGGCACATCCCCGAACAAAGTTGGTTTCTTGTTCACACTGCCGATATCGGCAGTCTGAGATAGAACAGCCCCGATTTCGTCGGGGCTGTTTATGATATCCTTGGGCTCCTTCAGTTATCGTTCGCACCTTGATTGATCCACTTCGCGATGAGAGCAACCTCCTCCTCGCTAAGTTTCTCCTTGCTCATGAGCGGCATTTGCCTGCCAAATGGCGGGTTTGGTCCAAGCTTTTTGATAACAAGACTGCTGTCTGCATTCCCCGGCACAACAGGTGACCCGTGCATGCCGCCTTGCATAAGAGATTCGTACGTATTCATTGCCAGCCGACTCTCGTTGAATTCGTTCCCCGGGTAGTGACAGGTAACACAATGCTTTTTAAGGATAGGAGAGACTTCTTGGGAGAAAGAGACTTTCTTTCCACTGCAAGTACAAAAGGCAACTGTGATCGTTAGCGCGATGAGAAAAAGGGGTGCCGCTTTTCTCATATCATTTGTTCCCCGACTATGTTCCTCGAAAAAAAAAGAAGCGGTCGTGTTCAGTACGCAGAGAAGATGCTCTCTCAGCGAAACACAAAATTAGGGAGAAAAATCATCAGCGGATCTTCCACATTCGTTGCGTGAGTGAAGATAATTTGGTGCACAAAAATACTTTTTTGAGTCATGAAAAGCAACAGAAATCGTGGGTTGATTCTCAGAATGAAAAAGGGTATATTTCTTGGAAAGAAGAACCGTCAGATCTGCTTTCTCCTCTTTCCAACAAGAGCATTCTCATGTTTCACACCGCCTCTGATAAAGAGATACGAAGTGGAAAAGTAACCGATGTCTACTTCGATCGTGCTGTTGAGATTCTCAAGGCCAAGAGAATCGACAAGCGAGTGAAGGCAGAGTTTGTCGTCAAGCAGTTTCCTGGCAATTACCGGTGGGGGGTATTCGCTGGCCTCGAAGAATGCACGGAGATCCTTCGCGGGCTGAATGTTGCCGTGAAGGCCCTGGACGAGGGAACGATCTTTCAAGCCGACGAGCCGGTCATGATCATTGAAGGGAGGTATCTTGAGTTTTGCGTGTACGAGACACCTCTCCTCGGGCTCATTTGTCAAGCCTCGGGAGTCGCGACAAAGGCTGCGCGATGTAAGTTGGCTGCTGGTGATAAACGCGTCGTCCACTTTGGCGCACGTAGGATGCACCCTGCAATTACCCCGATGATCGACCGGAGCTCGTACATTGGCGGCTGCGATGGCGTGGCGACGGTCAAGGGTGCTGAGTTTCTTGGCCTTGCACCAGCTGGAACGATGCCCCACTCGATTATTCTGCTCTTTGGAGATACTGTGGAAGCAACAAAGGCATTTGATGAAGTCATCAGCAAGAAGGTGAACCGGATAGCTCTGGTGGATACGTTCAACGACGAGAAGTTTGAGGCCCTGAAGGTCGCCCAAGCCTTGGGAAAGGATCTCTACGGCGTACGACTGGACACTCCGGGCTCACGGCGAGGAAGTCTCCTGGCAATAGCGAAAGAGGTGCGTTGGGAATTGGACTTACACGGCTACAAAGCTGTGAAAATTTTTGTTAGTGGCGGCATCGACGAGGAATCAATCCGGGAACTCAATGAGGTTGTCGACGCCTACGGCGTGGGTACTTCGATCAGCAGCGCGCCGGTCCTCGATTATGCAATGGACATCGTGGAAATCGAAGGCGTTCCGATTGCTAAGCGAGGAAAACGATCAGGAGATAAGCAACTCTACAGGAATGTCAAAACGGGTGAGCGATTGGTCCTGCCGGTGCGAGAGAAATTCCAGAAGAAGGGTTACGAACTCATGCTCAAACCATTCTGGTCGAAGGGCAAGTTGCAGAGGAAACTGAAAGACCCTCACGAGATCCGCCAGTATGTCCTTGATCAGTTGAGAACCACTCAATTGTCACTGTGAATTCGCCCGTAGTAGAGATCAGCCCCAAGACCTGGGCTTTCGTCCGGCAGCTCAACGATTTCTCGTCTCATAAATTAACACAGCCAGACGACGCTGCAGTACTTCTTGAATTAGCGCAGACGAAAAATCTGAAGAGAGAACTCGAAGAGATAGCTTTTCTGGCAAAGTTCCTTTCGAACAGTTACGTGATCTTAAAGCGGGGCGGCAGCGACGCAGTAGGCTATGACAAGCTCTCACAGGAGTTTCGGTCAAATCTTGACAAAGTTATTGAGGAACTGAAAGGAATTGTCGCAGAAGCTCCATCGACGACAAAAGAAAACTTCTCCTCGAGGTTCTTCTCGATGACAGCAGATGGGTTTGAGAACCTCATGAATCTCCTCTATGATCTCAGCTGGTTAAAGAACTGGATCATTGATCAGAGACCCTTCGCTTAAGGTGGTGCAAGTTACAGAGGGCACGATTTCGAACTCCTTTCATCTCTGTCCAATAGCGAATGGCTGATTCACAAACTTCGGCAGGTAACGTTGAGAAAGCTGCACTGTTCATCCTCATCGTCGCAGCTATTACGTGGCTCGGTGGCGTCACCATTCGTTGGGTGCTGAGCGGCCGCCTCCTCGTTCCAGGGACACTGGAATTCAAACCGGATCTTGTTCCTGTCGTGGAGAGAGAAGCTTTCAGAATGATAAACTATACCTCAATTCTTACTTTGATTGGCTACGTTGTCGTCCTTCTCAGTGGAACCGTTTTTCTGTTCTCGACACAGCTGAAGCTTAGAGAGAATGGATGGCTGATGATGGCAGTGCTGCTGTTCTACATGTTTACCCCTGTGGAGATTTACACGTCGTATCTCGATGGGAAGATGATTTCGATGGAGTTATGGAGGACACCCGAGCCTTCCCTCTTCCGCGAACTGTTTAGCAAGCGCGTTGCTGCACTCAAAGGGCTTCCCTTTATCGCCCTTCTGTGTTACTACACGATCATCGGCTTAGCAATCTGGCAACCGTTGAAGAAACCAAAGGGATTCCAGCCTACGTATTAAATTGGATTCCTCACAAGGGACATGGAAAATCAAGAACTTCTCACTGAATTAGAATCGATCGCATCGCAGCTTGAAATCAAGCTGCGGTATGAAAAAGGAGACTTTGAGGGAGGGTATTGTGTCCTGAAATCCGAACGGATCATCGTCATTAACAAAAAACTCTCACCGAGCATGCGGCTCTCTGTCCTAGCGCGTGGAATCAGCGAGATCGGTTTGAACAACATCTATGCGAAGCCAGCGGTCAGGGATTTTATCGAAGATGAAGTCAGCAAGGCCGCCCGACAACAATCTTGATCCTTCCAATCTCGACGAGCTCATTATGAAAATTCTCGTGATCAACGGACCAAACTTGAATCTTCTCGGAAGACGTGAAAGAGAAATCTATGGGGACATCACACTTGATGAAATCAATGAAGGATTGAAGAAACGTTTTCCGAAGATCGAGTTCCACTTCTTTCAATCGAACACCGAGGGTGAGATTATTGACGAGCTCCACACCGCCATTGAAAGTGATTACGAAGGCGTAATCCTCAATCCAGGAGCCTACACACATTACGCGTACGCCATTCGGGATGCCATCGCAACGGTGACCTGTCCCGTCATCGAGGTTCACATTTCAAATATCCACAAGCGGGAGGCGTTTCGTTCGCGTTCTGTCCTTGCTGACGTCTGTGCAGGACAGATCGTTGGGTTTGGAGAACTGAGCTATGTTCTCGCCGTCGAAGCTCTCCTAGACAAGGAGAAGAAACGCGGCTGAACAATCATCGCGGGAATATGATCAAAGCAGTTATTTTCGACCTCGATAACACGCTCGTCGATTTCATGGCGATGAAGAGGCAGGCTGTGGATGCAGCAATCCACGCGATGATTGACGCCGGCCTGAAGCTCTCCTTCACCGAGGCAAAAGATCGAATCGACAAGATCTATAAAGAGAAGGGAATCGAGTTTCAGAACGTCTTTGATCAACTCTTGTACGACGTCTTCAAAAAGGTCGACTACAAGATTCTCTCAGCAGGAATCATTGCCTACCGCCGTGCGAGAGAAGCAGCCCTCGTTCCGTATCCGCACGTCTATCTGACCCTCACAGAGATCCTCAAGATGGGACTGAAGCTTGCTGTTATTTCGGACGCTCCAGCACGCGAGGCATGGCTGAGGTTGTCATACTTAAACTTCCACCACCTCTTCGATCTTGTCCTCACCTTCGATGATACTGGTGAGCGAAAGCCAAGCCCGGTGCCATTCAGGAGGGTGCTGAAACTTTTGGGACTAGAACCGCAAGAGGCGCTCATGGTTGGTGATTGGGCTGAACGCGATATGGTTGGCGCCGCAAAAGTCGGGATGAAAACAGTCTTTGCCCGGTACGGCGACACATTCGGGACGGTAGAAACACATGCAGACTATGATATCAACGATATTTCAGAGTTGATGTCGATTGTCAAGAAAATAAACAAAGTGGCATGAAATCCGAGTGGAAATTCCAGAGAGCCCTATGATCGAAGGCATCGGCGTTGACATCATTGAAGTCGATCGGATGAAGCAGACCGTTGAGGAATATGGGGAAACGTTCCTTCGCAAAGTCTTCACTCCAACGGAGTTGAAGTACTCGCGCTCTAAGAAGAACGTCCATCATCACCTTGCCGCTCGCTTTGCCGCGAAAGAGGCCTTTAGCAAGGCCCTCACTACAGGATGGAGTGGGCCGTTTCGATGGCGTGACGTCGAAGTGAACAATGATCGTCGCGGTAAGCCCACAATTACGGTTCAGGGAAGGATGAAAAAGAAGCTTGAGAGGAGCCAAATCCTGGTCTCCATCTCACATTCGGAGCGTGCCGTCGTTGCCGTTGTTCTTATTGAGAAATCTGGCCGTCCGTGACAGCTTGCAACTCAGGAGAATTTCCCGTATCATCTGCCAGTTAACCACAAAAGATGCGAGGCTCAGATGAAACAACTCGGCATCAAAAAACTGTACTACTCCATCAGTGAAGTAAGTAAGATCACGGACCTCGAGCAGTACGTGCTGAGGTACTGGGAATCTGAGTTTGAGCAGCTGAAGCCCGCGAAGAACCGCGCAGGGAACAGGATTTACACGAACCGTGACATCAAACTCGTTTTGCATATCAAGAAGCTTCTGCGCGAGGAACGCTACACCATCGAAGGCGCAAAACAGGTCCTGAAATCCTACGTTCCTGAAGAGACCGGAGAGCAATTGGAGCTTCTCGAAGCACCTCAGCCAGCAATCAAGCTCCACGATGGAAAATTAAAGGATGATATGGCTGAGGTGAAGAAGTTTCTGGAGGAGTTACTCGTGAAGTTGGCATAAGGTTCAGTCCTCTCATTTTTTCTTTTCTCATTTTGACTTTTGAATTATTTTCGGAGCGTAGCGCAGCCCGGTAGCGCACTTGCTTGGGGTGCAAGGGGTCCCGGGTTCAAATCCCGGCGCTCCGACAACAGTGCCTGTGTAGGGGTGTCCCGTCCAGAAAACGGACGGGATCCGCAAATCGTCAGCCGCTCTCAAGAAGCGTTCGTGGAACGAATTGGGACAAGGGGTCCCGGGTTCTTCGCCGAAGGCGAATCCGCCTCTGGCGGAAAATCCCGGCGCTCCGACAACAGTGCCTGTGTAGGGGTGTCCCGTCCAGAAAACGGACGGGATCCGCAAATCGTCAGCCGCTCTCAAGAAGCGTTCGTGGAACGAATTGGGACAAGGGGTCCCGGGTTCTTCGCCGAAGGCGAATCCGCCTCTGGCGGAAAATCCCGGCGCTCCGACAACAGTGCCTGTGTAGGGGTGTCCCGTCCAGAAAACGGACGGGATCCGCAAATCGTCAGCCGCTCTCAAGAAGCGTTCGTGGGACGAATTGGGACAAGGGGTCCCGGGTTCTTCACCGAAGGCGAATCCGCCTGTGGCGCAAAATCCCGCGACGAAGTCGTCCATTGGGGAGCGCTCCGACTATGAACTCTTAGGGTGAGAAGCTTAACGCCATCCTTTTTGTCCCGCCACTTGATGCGGTGCTTGTTTTTTTTCCTTCCCTTCCGTTCTCCTCAACTTTTCATTACATTGTTCACAGACATGTTTTTCTCGTCTCACTGAAATGAGAACTCTCCTTAGAGTCCTTGTCTGGGCCATCACCCTGGGTTCTTCGATCTGGGCATTCTTCATCTATTCACCGGTAGGGCCTCCCTCTGGCAAGACTGTCGTGACGTTCAGTGTCTGGGGTGGCGTTGCTGAGCGCAAAGCGTGGGAGGCTCTTGCCCGAGACTTTGAGAGCAAACATCCGAACATCATCATCGACCTTCAGCTCGTGCCTCTCAAGTACAACGAGAAGATCCTTGCCCTCCTCGCCGCAAACGTTGCTCCCGATGTCTTCTCTGTACCCGCCGCGGACATGATCCCGAAAGGCGTCCTCTATCCAATTGATGATTTCCTTGCACATGACCCAAACTTTCATCCAGAGGATTTTGCTTCCGATATCTGGAAGCTCGGTAAGGTGTACGGCCATTTCTACGATATCCCGGCGACTGCTGCACCTCTGGCTTTGTTCTACAACGTCAGGCACTTCAGAGAGGCCGGCCTCCGAACCCCGAATGAGTATGCCGCAGAAGGTAAGTGGAACTGGGATACATTCCTCTATTGCTGTAAGAAACTCATGAGGAGAGATGAGAAAGGGAACGTAACTCGCTGGGCGTATCGGATCTATGCGGACTACATCATCTGGATGTACATTGCAGCGAACGGTGGAAAGCCGTTCACAGACGACTGGAAACACTGCAACTTCGATGACGCCAAGGTATACGAGGCACTACAAAGAGTGGCAGACCTCTCGCTCGTTCATGGCGTCGCTCCGCCCGTCATCGCGGAGGAGCAGGCTGGAGTGCTGTCATCGTGGATGGAATTCAAACGGGGAAACGTTGCCATGATGCACTCCGGTCCATGGATGATCGGGAGGCTCAAAGGGATGGAGGAGCCGTATGACGTTGCTCCGCCGGCGATGGAACCAGGCGGAAAGCCGATCAATAGCCTTGGGAGTGTAACGGGAATCTGGGTGAAGTCCCCAAACCCCCGCGCCTCATACCAGTGGCAGAGCTATCTCTGGACCGAAGACGCTCGCCTTCTCTGGTCGAGGCTTGGGTTTGACATTCCAATGCTGAAATCACTTGTTGCACACAAGGAAGGGTGGCTCGACACAGACACCGCGCCCAAGCATTTCGACGTCCTTTATGAGATGGTCGATGAGGCCCTTAAACCGCCTGTTTCGGTGACGCCAAGGACACCACAAAAGGTGATCAACTTTATCTATAGATCCGTGTGGGAGCCAGTGAGACTGGGTAACAAGTCCGCCCGACAGGCTCTCAAGGATGTCGAGCCTGAGGTGGAGCGCATGTTAAACGAAGAAAGATGAGCCTTTGGTGAGCGCGCGAACGAGTTCATCGACTGGAAAACGTTTTGGTCTCTTCAAGAAAGAAGGGAGAGACTTCTATGTATTTACTTCACCGTGGACAATAGGTTTTTTTCTCTTCGTTCTGGGTCCGATGATTGCTTCAATAATCATCAGTTTCACTCAATGGGACATCATTACCCCTCCAGAGTGGGTTGGGCTGGAAAACTACCGACAGATGTTCAAACAGGATCCTCTCTTCTGGAAGTCGCTGGGAGTCACGCTCGTCTTCACGTTCGGTCTTGTCCCTCTCCAACTGATTCTCTCCCTCCTTGTCGCCATCCTTCTGAATCAGAAGGTGAGGGGGCTCCCGTGGTTCCGAACAATCTTTTACCTCCCCACAGTGCTGCCGATCGTCGCGAGCTCCATGCTCTGGCTGTGGATTTTGAATCCCTCTGGACTCCTAAATTTTTTCATCGGGGTCCTCGGGATTCCTTCGCGAGACTGGCTGACGAGCGAATCCCTTGCTCTCCCTTCGATTATCTTGATGAGCCTCTGGGGGAGTTTCGGGGTCAGCATGATAATCTTCCTTGCTGGACTGCAAGGGGTGCCTGCTTCGCTGTATGAATCTGCAGAAATCGATGGAGCCAGTGCGTGGCGAAAATTCTTCAACATCACTTTGCCAATGATCTCGCCTGTGGTTTTCTTTAATTTCATCATGGGCGTCATCGGGACTTTTCAGGTTTTTACCCAGGGATACTTGTTAACCGACGGAAGGCCGAATAACTCGACGCTCTTCTACGTGCTCTACCTCTATCGAAACGCCTTTGAGTATCTCAGCATGGGTTATGCTTCAGCGATGGCGTGGGTGTTGTTCATCATCATCATGGGAGCGACACTCCTCATCCTGCGCACGTCGTCGCTCTGGGTGTATTACGAGGTGCAAAGATAGGGTGCGCCAATCATGATTCAATCTCAAATCCGTAGACGAAAGTTCTTCCGTATCCTCATCTATTGTATCTTGGTCCTATCGTCTGTCGTGATGCTAGTCCCGTTCATCTGGATGATCTCGACATCACTGATGAATGAAGCGGATATGTTTCGGATACCGCCTGTGTGGATCCCCAGTCCACCTCGCCTCGCCAATTACGCTGAGACATGGCGTGCACTTCCTTTTACAACGTTCTTCCGGAATACGATCGTCCTCACGGTCGGGAGATTGCTGCCGCTTCTCTTCTCCTGTTCGCTCGTAGCGTATGGCTTTGCTCGTCTCAAGGCACGCCGGAAGAACCTGATCTTCATCGTCATGCTCTCGACGATGATGCTGCCGTATCAAGTGACAATGATTCCCCTCTATATCCTCTTCGCAAAAATGGGGTGGGTGAATACCTACCTTCCATTAATTGTGCCGTCGTTTTTCGGGATCCCATTCTACATTTTCATGCTGCGGCAATTTTTTATGACCATCCCGCTTGAGTATGATGAGTCTGCACGGATCGATGGGGCCTCAAGCTTTCAGATTTTCTACAAGATCATCTTACCCCTTTCCAAGCCAGCGTTGGTGGCGATGTCGATCTTTATTTTCATGTGGTCATGGAACGATTTCTTCACGCCGCTTATTTATCTTCACAAGACGGCACAATATCCTCTTGCGCTCGGACTGCAGCTGTTCCGGAGCTACGGTGAATATTCCACTCGCTGGGATTACATCATGGCAGGATCGGTTCTCATGGCGGTTCCGCCTCTTATCGTGTTTTTCTTCGGACAGAAGTTTTTTGTACAAGGTGTCACAGTCACCGGACTGAAAGAATAGGTAATCAACTCCAGAGGCAATTGTGAGTATTGACATCTCGGCACTCCTTCGAACCACAACACACCCGAAGCTCCTTGCCAACAGAGATGACGTCGATCTGGCAAAAGAGCGGATCGAGAAGTACCCATGGTATGCGCGTCTCTACAAAAAGAAGAAAGCTGGAGTGGATAAATTCCTTGAAAGGCCAATCTACATCTCGCCCCTCAAGCAAGCCTATGAGTATCCGAATTACGATTGCGTAAAGCACAATGTGCAGCTGAAGTATGAGGAGCACAGTCCCTTCGCGCATCGCTGTCCCGTAGATGGAGAAGTGTTCAGGGGTGAAAAGTACGATGCTGCGTGGGCAGGCTGGTATCACGGAATGCTGAGCCGGAAGCTGGTTGAGATGGGGACAATCTATCAGGTTTCCGGAGATGAGCTCTATGCTGAGGCAGTGCGGGATGTTCTCACCCATTTCGCTGAGACGTATTCCAAGTACCCTAACCGGAACAACATCCTCGGACCCGCACGCATTTTCTTCGGAACACTCGGCGAGTCGGTTTTTGGAACCCACGTCGCACTGGGTTATGATTTAGTGTATGAGAGCCCGTGTTTCTCTCATCGCGATCATGTGAAGATCCGAGATCAATTCCTCTTGCCTTTAGCTGACCTCGCCACCCAGTTTGACGAGACGGTCTCAAACCGGCAGACCTGGTATAACAACGCTGTTGCCTCTATTGGGCTCGTGACCAACACGCCTGAGCTTCTTGATTGGGCGTTCAACGGCAAACGAGGATTCCTCTACCAGCTGGCATCGGGTTTGCCGAAGAGTGGTTTGTGGTACGAGGGACCCGGGTATCACTTCTTCACGTTAGAAGGTTTTATCTTGATTGCTGAAATGGCTCGCCATCATGGACTCGACCTCTATGGGATGGAGATTGCTGGACATTCGATCAGAAAGATGTTTGACGCACCGTTGAATTTTCTCGCCCCCGACTTTACATTTCCTCGCATCAAGGACAGCGGAGGTGGATCTATCTTCAGTCCGGAGAAGATCTCAAAGTACGAAGTCGGATATGCTTGCTACCACGACGATCGCTACGGCCAAGTCTTGAGTCATGCCTACGAGAAAAGTGGGATAGATCGTGAGCTAGAATTCTTCTTCGTCTGCAATCTAGAGCTGCCCAAGGGAGAGAAGTCTATTTACTCTCACACGGGCTACAACCTCGACGGCAATGGCTTTGCCATCTTAAGAGACAACACCGACGGCGATGACAAGTTTCTCTATCTCGACTATGGCATTGTGGGAGGTGAGCATGGGCATCCAGATCGGCTGAGCATTGGATATTACGCGTTCGGGCAGCACTGGATCCTGGATCCGTTGAACCAGGATTACTTCAAACCTAATCTCCAAACATGGTTCAGGCAAAGCATCGCACACAACACGGTTGTGCTCAGTCAGTCCACTCAGGCATGGGCGAACGGACATCTGAATTTCTTCGGCGAAACTGCGCGATTGAAAGTGGCGTCCGGTTTTTCTGACCAACTCTATGGCGGGGCGCTCATCCGCCGAACTGTCGCATTGCTCGGCGACTACTGCATTGACATTTGTGATGTGTCTGCCGGCGATGAACGCATCATTGATTATCCCATCCATAGCTTCGGTGAGCTTTCTATCGAGGGCCTTGCCCTCGAGAAGCAACCTGATGATCTCTTCGGCAAACCGCCAGGAATTCCCGGCTACGATCAATTCGCTCAGATCCGGGAAGGAAAAACTGATGAGGTGTGGACCGCAGACTTTAGAAAGGACGATCAAACGGGCTTGATCGTGTACGTTCTCGGTGAGCCCGGGTCTCATATCTTTTCGGTCATGACGCCGGGGATCCGAGAAGACTATGAGAAGCGGCTTCCCATGTTCTTCTGTCGTCGTATTGCTCGAGAGACGCGTTTCGTCTCTCTCATTGCGGCATACCGCGAACAATCTAAAGTCTTGAAGTTCAGAGAAGTCGAGAGAAGCACATATGAAGTTCTTCTCGGTGGCGAACGACACATCGTTCATCTTGATCCTAAGAACAACTGTTACTGGTGCATCAAGTATCGCCAAGAGCAAATTCGGCGGATCAGTGGGCTCAACGTGACGCGAATCGCTTTGAAGGGGGACAAGTTGCTCGAATCTGAATTCCCGCTCGAAAAACTGGACATTGTCATCAAAAGTGGTAACCTAGAAGTCGAGGTGACGGGTGACATTGTGGAGTTGAAGCTTTTCGGATTTGAGGCCAGAAGTATGACCGTGAATGGCAAACTCAAAGAGTTGAGACGAGCTGCCGATGCGATGATTATCTCCACCTCTGACGAGGAGAATCTGGAGTATCTAGGTCCGAACCAAATTGATCTCTTCATCGGTCTGAATAACACTTTGAGCATCGCTCTTGGAAACCCATCGACCGAGGAGAAGCAAACCGAACTCGGAATACAACTGAAACCCGATTGGCGCGAAGTCGTTGACGCTCAGGCGAAAGACTGGGGAGGAATCGTCAACCTGCCCGCTCTAAACAAGAACTCCGTTGTGAAAAGAATCTATCCTGAGTCTTTCGTCATCACCGATCAGTGGCTCCAGGAAGCTAGGACGAGGGATGTCGTTCTTCCTTCGAAAGGACAAACGGTCGAAAGACTAAGCCTAAAGCTGCCTGGGAATATACAGCTTGCAAGGTACCCCGCAAACTTATTGCTGGCAGCGAGAACCTACCCCATTGAGCTCTGTGTCAAAGAACCTGTCTCGGTAGAATATTTCCTGCCGAACGGAGCAAAGGGCACAATGCGGTTGGTATTCAGCAATCGCACACCCGAACCTCGGGAGATAAGCTTAAGAATAATCCCAAGCACTGGATGGCGTTGTGATAAGACGGTGTGGAATATCAATCTCTCTCCACTCGAAAAGAAAGGACTCGATGTCCCGATCAAGCACATACAATACACCCGCGATCATCAAAAGTCACCGATTGAGGTTGAACTGCGGTGTGAAGATTTCATTCAACACTGGCAGAAAGACTTTTATGTCAGCTATTGCTTCAGGGCACCTGAGGCTCCAAACCTAGACGGAACGTTTGAGAAATGGAATACCAACTTTCCTATCGTGATCGACAGCGAGGAGCAAATTTCACGGCTACTTTATGGTAGCCAACCGTGGCGAGGGGCGGATGATCTCTCGGCAAAAGTCTACTCGATGTACGATGACGAATTCCTCTACGTTGGAGCCGAGGTAACGGATGATATCATCTCGACGGAGTTCGATCCTAAGGTACAAATGCCGTGCGATTTTGATTCTATTGAGATTGTTCTGGATACTCGTCTCAACGGCGAGCAGGGGTACGATCCTCCAACTCCCGGTGTATTTCGCCACATCGCTGTGCCTGGAATAAGAAGAATCCTCTTCGACGGGAATACAAGAGGGGATATCCCCATACGATTTCGGCAAATTACTGGGGCAGACACGTTCTGGAAGTTAACGGAGAAGGGGTACAACATCATTGTCCGTATGCCGTGGAAATCCCTTCCTCTCGTCACACCAGAACCTGGAATGAAGATCGGCTTCGACATCGCACTGAACGACAACGACGGCACTCGCTTCCGCACAAACCAGATGCTCTGGGCAGGATTCAATCAAAACCAGACTTGGTTGGACTTGAGCCTTATCGGTGCCCTCATTCTCAAGGAGTAACAAAGACTCGACAACGAAGGAAATCTCGAACGGGACCAATCAACATGTTAAAAGCTGGATTTGGAAAGTCTATCATCACACCTCGAGTGGGAGTTCAATTGATGGGGTATGCTAACCGCACAAGACCATCAACTGGAGTTCACGACGACCTCCACGCTCGGGCTCTGGCTCTTGAAACAAATGGACGGTCATGGGCTCTGTGTGCAGTAGAGCTTTGCTACCTCCGTGAGCCTCAAGTAGCAACTGTGAGGAAGATTGTTGAGAGCCGGACAGGCTTTCCGGGTGATCGCGTGTTCATCAGTGCCGTGCACACGCATTCTGGACCGGATGATCAAGATGGTGAAGCGTGGGAGAAGCCACTAAGTGAACTCATCGCAGAGGCTGTGGTCCAGGCAATTGAACGCATGCGCCCTGCACGGATCGGTGCTGGCTCTGGCTTCCTTTATGGCTGTTCAATCAACCGCCGATGGCTCGACCGACCGATTGATCCTTTCGTTGGTGTGATCCGTATCGACGATGAAAACGGGAACCCTCTCGGAGTACTGGCAAACTTTGGCTGCCATGCAGTCGTGCTTGGGTACGACAACCTCCTCATCTCCGCTGATTGGCCAGGAGTGACGAGTCAAACACTCGAGAGGGCATTAGGTCGCGAATCTGTTTGCATCGTCACTCAAGGAGGAAGCGGCGATGTCAATCCACTCACCAATCAAGTCCGCGCCCGTCTGCAATCAGGAATTTCCATTGGGACAATGAAGGGCCGGGTTTACTACGGAGATCAAAATAAAGGGTTCGAGTGGCACATCGGGGACCGAGGTGGGGGAACGTTTGAAGAGGCGGCGACACTTGGAGAGAACGTTGCAAGCGAAATTCGTCGTGTCATGAAAACAATCACCACAGCATCTTCGGTTGGCGGAGTCTGGACACAGAATCTCTCCATCGAAGGATCGCACCAGCGCGACGATCCACCGTATCCAGAAGACGTGGAGGCACCTCCCCATGTAACAGAGCGTCCAATTCCTTCTGGGCCCAACGGTGAACGCCCTTTAGAGATCATGATGATGGGCATTGACGGAACGGGCATCGTCCTTATCGGTGAACCGGGGGAGATCTTCGCAGAAACCGCGGCTACTATGCGTCGAGAGATGCAGACGTTGGGATACCGTTCCCCATGGGTCGTCGGGTATGCAAATGGGTGGCAGCTTTACCTTCCTCCTGCCCCTTCTTATCCGGAAGGAGGGTATGAAGTAAGCTGGGCCGTTCATCTGGGATTGAGTCCGAAACTGCAAGATCGCATCTGGGAGAAGATTCACCCAATATTGAAGGAACACTCTCCAGGAGAATAATCGTCATGTCGATTCTCGCAATACGCGGAGGTTCGCAAGCAGCGAAAGATTTGAACCTCCCTCCATGGCCTGAGTTTGATATCAGCGAAGAGAAAGCAGTTCTCAACGCTCTCAGAAGTCGACGCTGGTGCAGACTCTCGGGTTCTGAAGTGGAAGAGTTCGAGCGGGCTTTTGCAGAATACCATAGCACCAAACATGCCATTGCTGTCAGCAATGGGACCGTCGCTCTTGAGTTGGCGTTGCTCGCGTGCGACATTAGACCCGGAGATGAGGTTCTTGTCCCTGCTGTGACGTTCATTGCGTCTGCCAGCGCGATTGCCACATCAGTGGGAGCTGTTCCAATCTTCGTCGACATTGATCCCAAGACAGCCGCAATCGACTCGGCTGCAATGGAAGCTGCAATCACGTCACGTACCAGAGCAGTCGTTGCAGTACATTACGGAGGTTACCCAATCGACTTTGATCGGATTCTCCCGATCGTTACGAGGCACGATCTGTATCTGATCGAAGATTGTGCGCATGCCTTAGGAACGGAGTGGAGTGGCCGAAAGGTGGGAGCTATAGGTGACATCGGGACTTTTTCCTTCCAGGAGTCGAAGTCGTCAACCGCTGGCGAGGGCGGAATTGTTGTGACAGATGATGATGAGTTGGCTGAACGCGCGCGCCTTTACCACAACATTGGCCGTGTCATGGGTCAGCCCGGATACAAACACTTCGTGCTTGCTTCAAATTTCCGTTTGACTGAGTTGCAGGGTGCTCTGTTGCGAGTGCAACTGGCGCGATACAGGGAGAAACATGCTCGCCTCAAGCATGAGCATGGATCCTTCTTAGCGACTCTGTTGCGTGATATCGGTGGTGTTGAGCCTCTCAAGAAAGATAATAGGATCACTCAGCGGGGATACTACTTCTTTGTGATACGATATAATCCTGAGGCATTTGGAGGAGTCTTGCGCAATCGCTTCGTCGAGGCACTCAGAACTGAAGGCGTTCCATGTGACATTGGATACGGGATGCCCCTTTATAAACAACCCTCCTTCAAAGAGAAGGAAGTCTCTCGCTGGCTTCCCGAGTCTGCACGTCCATGGCCGGACTATGAAAATTTGTATCTGCAAGCATCGGAGCGTTTCTGCACCTACGAACAGATTACTCTGCCACACCAGCTTCTGCTGCTCGACGAGAGCAAACTTCAGAAGATTGCTGATGCCATTTCCAAGATCAAGGCCCATCACATCGAGCTTCAACAGTAGCTCCCCTCCCATCATCCAACTGTCATGAAAACCCTCAACGCGATCGACTATTCCCTCGTTGTTCTCTACATGCTCATTGTTATCGTGACGAGCATTTATCTTTCTCGCTATGTCAGGAAGACAGAGGACTACTTCAAGGCAGGCGGAAAAGTCCCATGGTTGATGGCTGGGCTTTCCAACTTTGTAACTGGATACTCCGCATTCATGTTCGTTGCAGCGGCCGGTTTCACCTACAAGAATGGACTCGCAGCAGTGCTCATCTTTACCTCGGCTTTCTGGGCGTACTGGCTTGGATTCTTTGTGTATGGCGTCCGCTGGCGTCGAACCCGGATTACATCTCCGATGGAAATCCTCACCAGACGATACTCCCCAAGCACGACGTACTATTATACTCTCCTCTCTACTATCCCGGGGATCATTAGTCTCGGGATGGGAACGTATACGCTCTGTATTTTCATCTCGACTGCCTTGGGGTTCAATGCGCTCATCTTCTCCGTTATTGGTTTGGAAATCACGGGCTTTCAACTTACGATGGTGATCGTCGGGCTCGTGATGATTGTGTACACCGCCTTCGGTGGATTCTGGGCAGCTATCATTTCGGATGTGATCGAGTTTCTTGTCACCCTTATCATGACACTGGCAGTCTTTCCCCTTGCTCTCCTGTTCTTGGGTGGAGGGAATCTCTTCGTGGGAGCCCAGAGACTCATTAGCGGCTCGCCTGAAGGATACTTCTCGCTCATCAAATCGGATCACAGTTTCTTCTTCTTCGCTGCATATTTCGTCAATGTCCTTATGGGATACAACGTTGGGTGGCAGATCGCCCAGCGATACTACAGTGTCCCGGACGAGAGAGACACAAGAAAAATGGCAGTGCTCTGTAGCCTTTTGAGCCTATTTGCTCCGCTCCTTTGGATTTTTCCGGTTATGATTTCACGGCAGGTGTTACCGCATATCGCTGATCTCTGGCCGCAGTTTGCCGATCCAACAGAGGCATCCTTTGTGAGCATTGCACTCCTCATTCTTCCGCACGGACTTGTTGGCATCGTCATCTCTGCAATTTTTTCAGCGACGATGGGACAGGCGAACGCCACTTTTAACTGGCTCGCTGCCGTGCTGACAAAAGAGATCTATGTGAGGCTAAAAAGACGATTCTCACTGCGCGAAGCAAGTGACAAAGCACAGGTGGTCGTCGCAAAACTCATCATTGTCGTTACAGGCTTACTTGGCATCAGTGTTGCTCTATACATCCCACGCTTCGGTGGCGCGTTTGAGTTTGCGCTGTACTTCTATGGAATCTCGGGACCTCCACTCATGCTCCCTGTCATGATCGGCCTCCTGTATACCCGTACGCCCTGGTGGTCGGCGATCGCTTCATCTGCGTTGGGACTCGCTGCCGAGCTTATTGTCCTTGCATTCATTGGAGGGAATCATCCAAATCGGTACGAGCTTCTGGTGTTCACGGGTTTTGTTGTTAGTGGCGGAGCTTTTCTTCTCTCACATCGATTTCCGAACCGAATCAAGAAGGATGAGGACCGCCTTGAATCGCTTCGGCGCGATCTTGACACGCCTGTTTACGCTGCAGACCGATCATTTGACCCGAGCGGTTTCTCTGCGTACCGACTTGTTGGGGTTGTCGCAATGATTCTCGGCGGCATCTTGATGCTGCTTGTTTTCTATCCCTCCCCTGCATCCGATCGTTTTGTGAATTTCCTCTGCGGCCTTTTCACGTTCGGCATCGGAATTCTCCTTACCTACATCTTGAGACAACCTGGGAAGAAGGACACTACACTTGGCAGAACAGCCCACGTCGGGGACACGTGAGCAAAGCATTCTATGGCTTTTCTCCACCGATAATCAAGAAGACACTCCCTTTTGTGATTTCATCCTGTCCGCTCAGCATCCTTGCTTGCCACCATTTTTCTTATATATTCTCTCTTGTCGATTGATAATCAGAGACTCCGGGCATGGTAATCCGAAGCAAGAAAAAAATCATCGTCGTTGGAGATAAAGTTCTCATCGCTCCTGAGGAGGACACCGACCGCACAGCTCATGGCCTCTATCTGCCTCCGAATGTAAGGGAAAAGGAAAAGGTTCGTGGGGGGTACATTGTCCAGGTAGGACCCGGATATCCGGTCGCCAATCCAAATTACCTTGACCAGGAGCCTTGGTCGACGACGCCGAAAGAGCCGGTGAAATACATCCCGCTCCAGGCAGAGGAAGGAGACTACGCGATTTTTCTACGCGACGCGGCGATTGAGATTGAGTATGAGTTAAAGAAGTATCTCATCGTTCCTCAATCTGCCATTCTTGTGCTTGTAAGACCTGGCCCAATTGAGGGTCTCGGAGAGTAGAACATCGATCACGGTCTAGTCCTCAAATAACCTTGCTTGATGACATCTACATCTTCAGTCACGAACACATTCTCGAACAGATCAAAAGTGCAAAGTACGAGCTCGGCTACTACATCCTAAAATTCTACTCGAAGGACGGAAGACCGTCCAAAGAACCCACCGATACGATCTCTGAGTTTTACCTCTCTCCTACAGGCGGCACACTCCGCGACAGTTCCATGAACCTTATTCTATACGATCCTCGGTATGATGTTTACCGAGGATTCAGGCCACCGCATTTGAAGAAAGAAGGGGAAGAGTAACTGCATGAGGGGTTGTTGATGAGGGATGAAGCGGGCCGCTTCTCACTCCTCAAGTCTACTGAGTGCTGTCTCCATCTTTTTCAGTAAGACATCCATGTCAACTGGCTTTTCAACATAGTCCCAAGCGCCGTAGCGAATGGCGGTCACGGCAGACTCAACAGACCCATACCCAGTTACAACAATGACTTTAGCATTGCTGTCGAGGGCTCGGATTTCCTTAAGTACTTCAACACCACTCATGGTCGGTAGCCCTAAGTCAAGCAGCACGAGGGAAGGCCTATGTTCCTTGTAAAGGGTAATCCCCCGAGGACCGTCAGCAGTCGTAAGCACACTGTACCCTTCCTGCGCCAGACTAATGTTTAGCATCCTCAAAAGCACTTCATCATCGTCGATGACTAGTATCCTATGCATGGAGGATTACTTTTACCACTCGAACATAAGAGCCCCCGATACTCTCAGCTTACAACTACGCCCAGAAGGCAAATAAATAGATGGGGAGATCAAAAGCAAGTTTTGTGTGTCTCACCGAGGGTCATCCATACATGTATTTTGGATTCAAACCCTGGTTCTCAGCGATATGCCTAATTTCGTCCTTATAGATTGGGTTCATCACGATTACGACGTCCGCTCTATACTCCCGCAGAAACTCTGGCGCCACAACCTTCTGACCCGTTCCAGCTATGTACATTCCTTGCTTTCGCGGGCTTATGTCAACTATGTACTCGACCTGGCCTTTGATCCCAAGTGCGTTTAGAAACATGATGCCCTTTGAGCCGCCTCCCCAGACCACGGCACGTTTCCCGGCAACAGCCATCTGTTCGAGTTCTCGCCGCCACTTTTCCACCTTGTCACGATACTCCGCTGAAAACACTCTCACAAGAGATGACAGCCTGCCGATTCCGTCATTAGGATTCCATGCTGTATTGGCTACCGCCTCCAGCGGTGACGCCACGATTCCGAGGAACTGCCCATCATAGAATTCACTCAAGCGATGAACCCTGAACCCACACAAGCTAAATAAACGGGAAAGAGAACTGGAGCTGAAGTACGAGCGGTGTTCATAAATAAGGTCCCAGATTCCCAAGTCTCTTAATGTGTACAACACATTGGGAACTTCAAAGAACACTACAGTCTTCATTCGACCCCCAATGGACTTACGCACACTCGCCAAGAAGTCACTGGGAGATTGTATGTGCTCTAACACATGTCTGCAGCAAATGAAATCTGCCTTATAGCCCGCATAACGTTCTGAATAAAAATCCTGAATCACCGTGAACTTCCGCTCCTCCGCATTGGCAGAGCGTTCAGGCACATAGCTAGCGTCAAAGCCGATCCCACGATTGTCCCCAAGTTTGCAGAGCAGCTCTAGGAATTCTCCCTTTCCACAACCGATTTCAATGACATCCTTGTTATGCACCTCGTACCGCTCGATCAACTCCTTGGCCAGGGATTCTGCATAATCCTGGAAGCGTGGTGAAAAATGTAGTGAGTTTTCATAGGCTTGAGTATATCGCATTAGCTCCGGATTGAACGCAAGATTGTAGATGTGTCCACAGTTTCGGCAGAATCCGAGCTGCATATCGCCCCGAGAAACGTTGACTGCTTCCTCACGCGTCGGCATGAGAACATTACAATACGTTGGAACGTTATGAATCTCCATGAATATATCTACCAGAGAAGACGAACAAACGGGACAGTTTTTCTTGGTAAAGGTGTCCATTATGCTTGAACTTCCCTTGCAAATCGTGACAACATCATCAATGCCCCTTCGTCAGTAGCTCGTGGACTACAACAGGTGACATAATGAATTCCTCATTGGCTTGTTGCTTCCGTTCGA
>Ga0315282_10004698_pt1 | contig 23689 bp, 22 predicted proteins | sample YL17G07_20_MG_FD_203693 | JGI IMG/M metagenome (GOLD analysis project Ga0315282, IMG submission 203693) | Sediment microbial communities from Yellowstone Lake, YNP, Wyoming, USA - YL17G07_20 | ecosystem: Environmental > Aquatic > Freshwater > Lake > Sediment | place: USA: Wyoming | collected... | reverse complement strand
GAAGTCGTAAGCCAGCGCGATGACTGGCACGTTTCTCTTCAGCTTCTTTAGGAACCTGTCGTAGAAGCCCGTTCCGTAGCCGACCCTGTTGCCCTTCCTGTCAAAGGCTATGCCGGGGACTACCATAAGGTCTACCTTGTCAAGGGGGAATTTCTTGGGATGTGCGGGGACAGGTATGCCAAATGCTCCCGGCGAAAGCTCGTTAAGGTCGTGTATCTCTGAAATCAGCATCAATTTTTTCTTTATGTTCACGAATGGAACCAGGATCCTTTTGCCTTCCCTGAGGGCCTGGGACAGCATGTCTTCGGTTTTGACTTCGCCTCTTATAGATACATAGAAAAGGATTATCTTTGATTTCTTGTATTCGGGAAGCGAGAGAAGTTTATCTTTTATTACAGCGTCCTTTTCCAGTTTTACCTCTCCTTTCTGCTTGTTTCTCTGGGAAAGCATCTCCCTTCTCAGGATGTGCTTCATGAAGCTGGACATAATTATTAGAATATTATGATGCCGGGAGGCTTTATAATTTTATCGTACAGAATCCGAACTATTTTCTGAAAAAACCGCTGGCATGCAGCGAAAAACGCAGATTTTTATAACAATCGGGCATAGTTAATGTATTGATGCTTATGTGGGTTGCGGGAGTGGGCTACAAGGACGGTTACAGGGATCCGCTTGGGGAGAACACGAAAGCCGACATAATCGGCCTTGGAATTTCCAAGGTCAGCGAAGTGAAAACGCTGCAGACTTACGTGATAGAAGGCGATGTGAACAGGGAAAACGTCGAAAAGGCTGGCAGGGAACTCCTCGCGGACAGCATAATACAGTATTTCAATTTCTCAGCCTTCGACGGCAAACACCTGAAAAATCTCGTGAAAAAGCGGGGCGTCTGGGCTGTGGAAGTGTTTTTCAAGTCGGGCGTCATGGACGTCGTCGGCCTTTCGGTGGCGAAGGCGATAGAAGTCATGGGCATAAACGGAGCGAAAGTCAGGACCGGAACTACTTACGTTATAAGCGGCAACCTGACGGAAAGGGAAATCAAAAACATATGCGAAAAATGCCTTGCTAACGGGCTGATCCAGACTTACAATTACAAGAGGCTGTGAAATGAAGGCGAGGGAAATCGTAATACTGGGGAAGAATGAAAAGGAACTTGCAGGCATTTCGCGGAAGTTCATGCTCGCGCTCAACGCAGAAGAGATGAAAAAAATACAGGACTATTACGCAAAACTCGGACGCAACCCCACCGATGCGGAGCTTGAAACCTTCGCGCAGACCTGGTCCGAGCACTGCGTGCACAAGACTTTCCGCGGGAGCATCGAATACAGGGGGCAGAATATAGAAAACCTCCTGAAATCCTACATAATCAGGGCGACTAAAGAACTCGCATTGCCTTGGTGCGTGCATGTTTTCGAGGACAACGCGGGCATCGTGACTTTCGATGGCGAACACAACATCGCCGTCAAGGTAGAAACGCACAACCACCCGAGCGCACTCGACCCGTACGGCGGCGCAGGAACCGGGTCGGGCGGCGTATTCCGCGACGTGATGGGCGTGGGGGCGAAGCCGATACTTTCGACTGACATTTTGTTTTTCGCCCCGCCTGACTACCCGCACAACAAGCTTCCGAAGGGCGTTCTCCATCCGAAGCGCCTGATGAAAGGCGTCGTTGCAGGCATCCGCGACTACGGCAACAGGATGGGCATTCCGACGGCGAATGGCGGCTTCGGCTTCCATGAAGGCTATATCGGCAATCCTCTGGTATACGCGGGCTGCCTTGGCATAATGCCAAAGGACAGGTACGTGCATGATCCCAAACCGGGGGATAAGATAGTCCTTGCCGGAGGAAGAACAGGCCGCGACGGTATACACGGCGTTACCTTTGCCTCGCTAGAGCTGTCCACAGAGTCGGAGAAGACGTCGAGCGGCGCAGTGCAGATAGGCAACGCGATCGAGGAGAAACGCGTTCTCGACGGCCTGATAAGGACGAGGGACAAGGGCAGCAGGCCGCTTTATTCGGCAGTGACTGACTGCGGCGGCGGCGGGCTTTCATCGGCAGTCGGGGAAATGGGCAAGAAAACCGGCGTGAAAGTCTGGCTTGAAAAAGTCCCGCTGAAATACGAGGGCCTCGAGCCATGGGAAATCTGGATTTCAGAGGCGCAGGAAAGGATGCTGCTGGCTGTACCGGAAGAAAATGTTAACGAAGTTCTGGAAATTTTCAGGAACGAGAACACTGAAGCGACTGTTATAGGAGAATTCACGGGCGACAAAAAACTCACGCTCATCTTTGAAGGCGAAAAAATCGCTGAAATAGAGATGGAATTTCTGCATGATGGAATCCCAAAAGTTTCCAGAAAGGCTGAATTAAAATTCGTTTCTGTAAAAGACCCCGATATCCTGGACGAGGAAAATTTCGGTGATGCCCTCAAGAAGATACTCGCCTCGCCGACCGTTGCCAGCAAGGAATGGGTCATCCGCCAGTATGACCACGAGGTGCAGGCGAAGATGGCGATAAAGCCTTTGCATGGCTTCGGAGGGCCTGGAGACGCGTGCGTGCTCAGGCCTGTTTACGGTAAATGGGACGGGGTCGTCGTTTCGAATGGTTACAACCCACGTTTCTCGGACAACCCCTACAACATGGCGCTTTCCGCGATGGACGAGGCCATCAGGAACAACGTCTGCTGCGGCGGGCGGCGAATAGCGCTGCTCGACAATTTCTCCTGGGGCAATCCAGAGAAGGCTGACAGGCTCGGCGCGCTGGTCGAGGCAGTGAAGGCTTGCTACGACGGCTCGATGGGCTTCCAAGCTCCGTTCATATCCGGCAAGGATTCCCTCTACAACGAATACAGCATAGGCGACAAGGAGACCATTTCGATACCCTATACCCTCGTCGTGACTGCCGTGGGGATAATGCCTGACGTGAGGAAAGCCGTGACGATGGACCTTAAGGAAGAGGGTAATCCAATTTATTCGATAGGCGAAACGAAAGACGAGATGGGCGGTTCGCATTACCACATGATCAAGGCGCTGAAAGGCGGTGAGATACCCGGAGTCGAGTTGCCGGCTGCAAGAACAGCGATGGCTTCGCTGACAAAGGCGATGGACATGCGTCTCATCCGCGCGTGTCACGACTGCTCGGAGGGCGGGCTGGCAATCGCTGCCGCGGAGATGTGCTTCGCAGGCAATCTGGGTATGAGCATCGACCTAAGAAGCGTTCCTCAAAATGGCGTCAAAAAGAACTATAAGTTGCTGTTCTCCGAGAGCAATTCACGTTTCATCGTTGAAATCGAGAAAACGGAGAAAAGGGCTTTCGAGAAGATCATGTCCGGCTGCAAATTCGCAAAAATCGGCGAGGTGACGGGCGACAAGAAATTAATTGTCACCGGCCTCGACGGGAAAGAAATCGTGAATGAAAAAATCGACGGTCTGAAAGGGGCATGGAAATCTACTTTCGACTGGTGATGGTGAAAAAATGGTCAGAACTTTGGTGCTGCGCGTGGACGGGACGAACTGCGACGAGGAGACGATGCATGCTTTCGAACTCGTAGGTTCGCAGGTCTCGCTCGCGCATATAAATGAAATAATAAAGGGCCGAGTCTCTCTCGAGGACTTCCAGATTCTCGCCATACCAGGCGGCTTCGCTCACGGCGATGACGTTGCGTCAGGGAAGATTCTCGCGAACATGATAAGATACAAACTGAACAGGGACATGGTGAAATTCATAGAGGGCGGCAAGCTCGTCATGGGCATATGCAACGGTTTCCAGGCGATAGTCAAGGCGGGCCTTCTTCCCGCGTTCGCAGGCTTCGGGAAGCAGGAGGCAACCCTCGCTGTGAACGATTCCGGCTACTTCATAGACAGATGGGTAACACTGAAGCACGTAAACAAGGGGCGGTGCGTTTTCACCAAAGGCATGAAAAGCGAAATCTTCGTGCCCGTAAACCACGGCGAGGGCAAGTTCGTTGCGCCGCCCGAAATTCTGCACAGACTCGAGGAAAACGACCAGGTTGTGTTCAGATATAAAGACAACCCAAACGGCTCGATGAACGACATCGCCGGCATCTGCAACACTGAAGGCAATGTCTTCGGCCTCATGCCGCACCCGGAGAAATTCGTCACGAAATACATGCATCCGTACTGGACGAGGACCGCAAATCTGCCCGAGGAAGGCGACGGCCTGGCGATATTCAGGAACGCGGTCAACTACGCGAAGAAGAAGTTCTGAATTTAATAAAGCTGCACAGGCAGGCGCACATTTCAGGCATAAACGTATTTAAAGTAGCCTGACAAAATAATGAATTAAATATAAACAGGAGTAAGATAGGATGTCATTTAGAGAAAGGCATTTCGGAGAAAGATCGGAAAGAAGAGACTTCAGACCAAGAGAGATGCACAAGGCAGTTTGTTCTGAGTGCGGAAAAGAATGTGAAGTCCCGTTCAAGCCCACAGAGGGCAGACCGGTTTTCTGCAGAGATTGCTTCGCCAAGAAGAAGAGATTCTAAGTAGAAGACGGGAATTGCAAGACACTTAGCCCGATTTTTTGGGTTATTTGGGTCGGACAAACTTAGCTGAAGCTCCGGCTTCAGCCTGTTATGCTGCAATTACTTCAGATAGCGACCGCAATAGCCGTGCATATCGCTATCGCCGCTACCGACACGAGCAGCCCGGCTTTCAGGAGCTCCTTCAATTTTACGTAGCTTGTGGAATAAGCGATTGTCGTGGGCGGCGTGCCGCTGGGCATTATGAAATCGAGCGAAACGCCCACGCCTGCCAGCAGCGCAAGCGTCCTCGGGTTTATACCGGTCGCGACGGCGAGCGGTATCATCATGGGCACTACCACTGATGCGGCTGCGGTATTGCTTGCAAAGGCTGTCAAAGCGACGCCGAAGGTGATTATGACGAGGGCTATGACTATGGCCGGCTGGCCTGTTATCAGGGTGTACAGTGCATTGGCCATGGTCACATCAAGGCTCGACGTGTGCATAGCGTAGCCGAGCGAAATGCCGCCGCCTATGAGAATAAGGGAAGGCCACTCTATCTTCTTGAAGTCCTCGCCCTTGAGCAGGCCGAAGGCGTACAAAAGGAAAATGGGCACCAGCGATATCGTGCCTATGTCTATCTTGTGTATCTCGCTCGTTATCCACAGAAAAACCGTTATCGCGAATATGGCAAGGACCTTTTTCTGGTTATTGTTGAGTTTCCTTGCGTTCTCCTTCATGCTTATCTTCTTCACCTCGGGTCTGAAGACAAGCGTGAGTATCACAAAGGTCGAGATGATGAGCGCCACCATCATGGGGAAGCCATAATAAGTCCAGTCCATGAAGCCGAACTGGTATCCTGCTTGGTTGAGGAACTTCGCGACGAGCACGTTCGGCGTGCTGCCAACCATCGTGCCGAGGCCGCCGATAGTCGCGGCGAAGCCTATGCCGAGTACCATGGATTTCCCGAATGCCGATTTTCCGGGAAGCATCCCGTTTTCCTTGAGTATGATGAGGCCGATGGGCATCATTAACGCGGCTGCTGCGGAGTTAGCCATCCACATGGAAATGAATGCCGTCACTGCTATCATGCTAAGGAGAACCATGCGCGGGCTTGAGCCGCGGTGGACGAGCTTGTGGCCTATGTATTCGTCGACCTTGTACTTGCTGAGGGCGAAGGCGATGACGAAGCCGCCGAGCACGAGGACGACTATCGAATCGAAGAACGGGGAAAATGCTTCCGCTGGCTTGAACCCGCCGAAAATGATGAGCAGAAAGGGGATGAATAGCGCCGTCACGTGCAGCGGGACAATCTCGGACAGCCACATGAAGAGGGCGGTGAACGTTATGGTGAAAACGATCTGCTGCTGGGTGCCGAAACCGAGAAAGTAGGATGAAAGCGCGCCGAAGAACAGCACTCCTGCAATCACGAAAACGAGCTTTTTGGCGACACCCCACGTGGGAATCTCATGGCGCATAATATTATTTTGAATTAACCTGAATATATTGGTAAATTTTATAAGACCTTCGCCGATAGAATAGATATGAAAGTTCTGATAGTTTGCGGGAGCCAGAGCGACATGGGTGTCGCGAGGCGAGCTGAAGACGTTCTGAAGACCAACAAGATTCCGTTTGAAATATGCGTCTCCTCTGCGCACAGGGATCCCAAAGGGACGGAGAGGCTGGTGAAGAACACTGATGCCGACGTAATTATAGCGATAGCCGGCCTGTCAGCCGCGCTGCCCGGTTTCGTCGCATCGCATACGAGCAAGCCCGTAATCGGCGTACCGGTAGGAGTGAAGCTGGACGGGCTCGACGCGCTGCTTTCGATGATGCAGATGCCGTCCGGCGTTCCGGTCGCGACAGTCGGGATAGACAACGGCAGAAACGCCGCGGAGCTCGCGATACGCATCCTCAGGCTCAGGGCTGAAACCGCGAAGAAAAAGGGAAAGAAATGATAGATGAGGCGGCCATAAGGAGCCAGATTCCTCTTGCCCTCGGAAAAACGAATTTCAATCTGGGCAGGAAGTATGAGGGAAAGGTGAGGGATAACTACATCCTCACCGACAGGAGGATTATAATAACGACAGACAGGATCTCCGCTTTTGACAAGGTACTGGGCACGATTCCCTTCAAGGGACAAGTTTTGAACCAGCTTGCTGCATTCTGGTTCGACAAGACTAAAAGCGTTGTAAAAAATCATATGCTGGACATCCCCGATCCGAACGTCATGGTCGTGAAGGAATGCGTACCAGTTCCGGTAGAGATGGTCGTGCGCGGCTACATAACGGGCGTGACGACGACATCTGCATGGTACAACTACCAGCGCGGCGTCAGGGATTTCTGCGGCGTCCGCCTGCCCGAAGGGCTGCGCAAGGACCAGAAATTCGACAGACCTATAATCACTCCTACGACGAAGGCGGGAAAAGGCGAGCACGACAGGCCAATTTCAGGCGAGGACGCTGTGAAGGAAGGCCTGATTTCGAAGGATCTTTTCGAGCAGCTGTCCAAGGTCAGCCTGAAGCTTTTCGATTTCGGCTCGCGCTTTGTCGCCAAGCACGGCCTGATACTTGTCGATACGAAATACGAGTTCGGCCTGCTGGACGGCAAGCTCGTACTCATGGACGAAATCCACACTCCTGACTCTTCGAGATTCTGGTTCAGTGACACGTACGACGAGCTTTTCGCGAAAGGCGAGGAGCAGAGGAAGCTCGACAAGGAATATGTAAGGACATGGTTTGCGAACCAAGGCTACATGGGTGATGGCACCCCGCCGAAGCTGACGAATGAAGTCATAGTTGAAGCGGCGAAAAGGTATATCGAAGCATATGAGAAGATAACCGGAAGCCGCTTCGAGACTACGCATGAAAACGTGCTGCAAAGAATCGCGAAGAATCTCAGGCAGAAAGGTTATCTGCAATAATATATGAATATAAAGGTGTGATAGCATGGCAATACATCCTATAGAGTACCGTTATTGTTCCGACGAGATGCGCGAAGTTTTCGAGGAAGAAGCGAAGCTGCAGAAATGGCTTGACGTCGAATCTTCGCTGGCGAAGGCGCATGCGCAGCTCGGCAACATCCCGAAAGCCGCTGCCGCAGAAATCTCAAAGAAAGCGGACACGCAGTTCGTGACAGTCGAGCGCGTGCACGAAATCGACGAGGAAATACATCATGATTTGATGGCGATGGTCAGGGCGCTCACGGAAGTCGCGGGCGATGCCGGCAAATACGTGCACTACGGAGCGACTTCTTATGACATCGAGGACACGGCGCTCGCGCTCCAGCTGAGGGACGCGATAGAAATAATCGAGGACAACCTGAAAAAATTGAAGGCCACGCTGGCGACTCTCACCAAGAAAAACAGGGACGTTGTCTGCATCGGCAGGACGCACGGCCAGCACGCAGTTCCCACGACGTACGGCCTGAAATTCGCGAACTGGCTCTGTGAAATACAGAGGGATATCGACCGCCTCGAGCAGGCGAAAAAAAGAATTCTCGTCGGCAAGATGACAGGCGCTGTCGGCACGCAGGCGACGTTCGGCGAGAACGCGAGACGCCTGCAATCGCTGGTGATGAAAGATTTAGGTCTCACACCGGTTATGGTCTCCACGCAGGTCATCCAGCGCGACAGACACGCCGAACTCGTATTTGTGCTCGCGCTGATTGGCTCGACGCTCGAGAAAATAGCGAAGGAACTGCGCAATCTCCAGCGCACGGAGATAGGCGAGGTGCTGGAAAGCTTCGGAGACAAGCAGGTCGGCAGCTCGACGATGCCACACAAGCGTAATCCATGGAAGTCGGAGAACGTCTGCTCGCTCGCCCGCGTTTTGAAATCGCATGTGATGGTGGCGCTCGATAACAACCCTCTCGAGCACGAGCGCGATCTCTCGAATTCTGCTAACGAAAGAATAATCTTCGCCGAAAGTTTCATGCTGCTCGACTTCATGCTGAGGCGCGTAAACGATATTCTTCTAAGTCTCGAGCTACAGCACAACAAAATAAAGGAAAATCTTGATCTAACCAAGGGGCTGGTGATGAGCGAGAAGATAATGATTGCGCTGGTCAAAAAAGGAATCGGCCGCCAGGACGCACACGAGATAATGCGTCAGGCGGCGATGGAGTCGTACGCGAAAGGCGCGCCGCTCAAAGACATCCTGATGCGAAACTCGCAGGTCAAGAAGCATTTTACAGCGAAAGAACTCGATTGCCTGCTCGACCCGCGCAACTACATTGGCACCGCAAGGGAGCAGGTGGATGACGTGCTGAAGGCGTTGAGCAAGAAATAAATTATCTGATTTCAGATTCCAGCGAAACTTTAAAACAGAGAGCATCATATTATCAATATGACTGACGAGTTCACCTACGCAAAGGCTGGCGTCGACATAGAGAAGGTCAAGCACTCGCACGGTGAGATAGCCGAGATTTTCAAGCAGACCTTTTCACAGCGCTTGGACAAGTTCGGGAGGGTTTTGAGCGAGATAGGACATTACGCAGGGCTCATCGACATTGGCGGCGGCAAGACGCTTGCGATACATGTCGACGGCGTCGGGACGAAAACGCTTATCGCTCAGGCCATGAGGAAGTACGACACCATCGGCTTCGACTGCGTGGCGATGAACGTGAACGATCTCATCTGCATGGGCGCTGAACCTGTTTCCATGGTTGATTATCTCGCACTGGAGAAAACCGATGAGAAAATGATAAGTGAAATAGCAAAAGGTCTCGCGAAAGCGGCGAAAGAAGCTGGCGTGGCTGTCGTCGGCGGCGAAACAGCGATAATGCCGGACGTCGTAAAAGGCTTCGACCTGGCCGCGATGTCGCTAGGCATGGTCTACAAGGACAGGATTATAACCGGCGAGAACATGATACCAGGGGACATAGTCATAGGTCTCGAGAGCTCGGGTGTGCATTCTAACGGCCTCTCGCTCGCAAGGAAAGTCCTGCTGCAGAGGCATGACATAGGCACATACGTGAAGGAGCTCGATTGCTCCGTAGGAGAAGAGCTGCTCAAGCCAACGAGGATTTACGTAAAACCGGTCCTCGAGATCCTGCAGAACTGCAAGGTTCATGGCCTCGCTCACATCACGGGCGGCGCGTTCTCGAAACTCGCACGGATAGGCAGCAAAGCCGGCGTGGGCTTTGACATCAAGCTTCCCAAACCAACAAAGCCGGTGTTCAAACTTATACAGCATTACGGCCTGCTTAGCGACAGGGAGATGTTCAGGACGTTCAACATGGGAATCGGCTTCATAATCGTCGCGCCTGGCGAGGAGCCGGAAGATTATGAGCGCATCGCAGACGTCCTGAAGAAATACAACGTCCCGCACAGCGTGATAGGCAAGGTCACGAAAGTCCAGAAGATTCTTGTAAACGGCGTGGACGTGGGTTAAGCAGGATTGCCGCACTTTTTAAGCAAGGATTACATATCTGATTATCATGAAAAAATCCAAGACGGAAGGCTGGAAGTTTCTGCTGGGCATCGGTGTCGGCATAGGGATCGTCGTCATAATTATCGCCGCCGGTTTCATGGCGACTGAACTGCCATTCGGCAACAAGATTGCCATAATCAGGGTGCAGGGCACCATCGCTTCCGGGCAGCAGCTGCTCAGCGATACGTTCACGCCAGAGGAAGCGTTTTACCTGATAAAGAAGGCCGAAGATGACCCGAGCATAAAGGCAGTGATATTCGAGATAGATTCTCCCGGTGGTTCTGTCGTCGCTTCGAGAGAGATCGCCTTCGCTGTCGCCGATATGAATAAACCGACGCTCTGCTGGATGGGCGACGTCGCGGCGAGCGGTGCTTACTGGATTGCCTCCTCTTGCGACCACATAATGGCCGACCCGCTCACGCTTACGGGATCGGTGGGCGTGACCGCATCGTATCTCGAGTTCTCGAAGCTCTTCGAGAAATACGGCATCACCTACGAGCAGATAACGTCAGGCGCGATGAAGGACATGGGCTCGCCGTTCCGCAACCTGACCGAAAGCGAAAGGGGCAAGCTTGAATACATAACCAATGAGATATTCAAGTATTTCATCAGCGACGTGAGCGAGAAGAGAAAGCTTACGCCGGCGCAGATCGAAGAAATATCGACAGGCGACATATTCCTCGGAAAAGACGCTGTCAACCTGGGTCTGATAGACTCGACAGGCACGATAAAAGACGCGAAAGATAAGGCCAAAGAACTTGCAGGGGTCAAGGATGCGGACTTCGTTACGCTGCAGACGAAGGGTATGAGCTTATTCGATTTGCTCGGTGTGTTAGGTTGATTTATAGCGCCACGGAGCCGGAAATACGTGTTCAAATAAAAGTTCCGTTATTTATGCATATTTTCATATCTTTAACATTTTATTCAAGTAATTAAGTAAATAATTGTATAAAATACCTAAAATACAATTATTTTGGAACAAAATTCCAAATTAATGTGTTTATTTTGCAAGAAATAGTTTTCTGCTTAGGCTCTTTCTTAAAGAGCTTACTTGTGCGCGAAATAGATGATTATTTGCTTGTTTTCGTTCGCGTCCACGCGGCCGAACCCGATGCGCTCCATCTGTATGACTGCGTTGACCTTAAGATTCGCCATCTCCGGCTCGCCTATGCCATCGCTGACTCCGTCAGCGTTGACGACCTTCACCTTAACGTGCGGCTCGCTCACCCATTGTATCTTGTGCATGTCGCGGACGATTTCATCTCCCACGCACTTAGTTTTCCTTGAAAGCGAAACGTTGCAATAGCCTTTGAGGCGGACGACCTTGCCTTTAAGCTCTGTATTGTCTTTACCGGAGATGTAAATATTTTTCGGGTCGACAGGGATTTTCTTCTTGCCGCGCTCCGGGAAATCCGGATGGAGCACCTCGAAAACCTCGCGTTTATCAGGCGCAACTTCTATAAGGAGCTTGACAGGGTCGATCACGGCCATGTACCTGTTGGCGATGGGGTCGATGATTTTCCTGTTCTGCGTGTCGAGATTTTCCCAGCTCAGCTCGATGTCGTTCTTGCTTAGGCCGCACTGCATGGCGAGGTTCTTTATCGCCTCCGGGTGGAAGCCGCGCCTCAGCATGGCGCGGACCGTCGGGAGCTTCGGGTCGTCCCAGCCCGAGACCTCGCCATTCGCTATCATCACCTTGATGTCCCTGGTGTGGACCGCGCCGCCAGGGAAGCGTATCATGCCGAAGTTAACGACGTCCGGAAAGCCCCAGCCGAAAATATCAGATACCATCTTCTGCACCGCTGTGTTGTGCTCATGCTCCTTGCCGCGGAAGACGTGCGTCACTCCGAGTTCATGGTCGTCGACAGCGCAGGAAAAATTGTACAAAGGCCAGACCGCGTACTTCGTACCCTTCAGTGGATGGGGGGTCTTGCTGATCCTCAGGAGAGGCGGGTCGCGCAGTACGGGGTTCGGGTCAGCCATGCTGTTTTTCAGTCTCAATACAGCCGAGCCGTCCTCCATCCCGCCGGCGAGCATCGCCTCCCACAGCTCCAGGTTTTTCTCTTTTGAATTCGCCCGGCAGGGGCAGTCGGCTTTCGAAAGCTTGTACTCCTTGAAGGTCTCGGTCGGGCATGTGCATACGTAAGCCTTTTCCTTTTCAAGGAGGTGTTTCGCGTGCTTGTAATAATCATGCAGCCTGTCAGACTGGAGAACCAGCGAATCCCATTTTATGTCCATCCTTGCCAGATCCTCCTTCAGCCATTCGTAGGCATTCGCTTCAATCTTCTTCGCATCAGTGTCCTCTATGCGAAGGATGAACTTGCCTTTGTATCTCCTTGCGTAATAATGACTCAGAAAAACCGCGCGCATGAACTGGCCTATCGACAGAGGCCCGGTCGGCGAAGGCGCGAACCTCGTCGTGACTTTCCCTTCTTCCGCTCCCTCGAGCCCGGAAAGGCCTTCCTGTTTCTTCTCCTGCTTCTCGAGCAGCTCGGGAGCGATGTCCTCGAGTTTCTTTGTCTGCTCAGCAAGAGAAAGATGGTTTACTTCATTTACCGCCTGCTCCACCATCATGCGCACTTCATTCACTCTGGTTCTCGCTTCTGGACTTTGCGAAATCACCTTGCCGAGAACCGCCGAGGCGTTCGCCTTGCCCTTGTAGAAAACTGCGTTCTGCAGTGCGTACTGGAGGACGATGTCTTTTAGTTTCATGAACAAATATTTAAGCCTTGGAAATAAAAATTAATCGTGATTTCATGCGCTTCGACGCGAAATGCTCGGATTGCGTTTTCTTCAGGATACGCCAGCTTCCGCCCGCGGTGGAATGCGCCAACAACGACGGCTCTGTTTGGGACCCAAAGGAAAGGGCGTGTGACAACTTCACCCACAAAAAGAAGCAGAGCCCGTTAGCCTAAGTCTTGGTCTTCTTTATGGCCGCATACAAGCCGACAAGCGCGGCATAGGTTAAAAGCGCGACGTAAGTCTGAATGGCAGTTCTTATTATCATGAACACGAAGCTCGGGATGGAGAGCATGCTGGTATCGCCTGACAGTAGAGTGTAAAAGGTTTCAGGCATCGTGCCTATTACAGTCACCGCAACCACGACCGCGCCCAGGAGCACATAGAATATGAAGGTGTTGAGCTTGTTCTTGGCAATCATTTTCCACGACTTCTTTATCGCGTCGAGTGCGCCGTGCTTTTCAAGCACCGATATGACCGGTGAAACGGTTGTCATGAAGAGGATTATAATGCCTATAACAAGGCCGATCGCAAACCACAGGCCGCCCGCTGCCACCAGCATGAAGCTCCCTCCCGTCAGCATGGCAAAGGCTACCAGGAAAATGCCGCCGAAGCAGGCAAGCATTATGAGACCAATGATAAGGCAAAGCGCCAGCAGCGGCAGGAATCTTTTCTTTGATGTCCCGAGGTCTCCGGAAAGCGCCTTCCTCTTGCCGCTGAAATAGGCCAACGAATTTTCAAGATAGGCAGGCATCAGCAGTATCAAGAAAACCCAGGTGACTATCATCAGGGGTGTGGAATAAACCATGAACGGCATCAGACTCTCCAGCGATGGAATCTCTTCGCCAGAAAAAACTGTGCTCATGTCCCCAAGGAAGTAGCCAGAGATGAACCATGCGGCTATCGCGAAAACCAGCTGCACGGCAAACATTAGTATGAACGCGTCCTTCGCTAGCGGATACCTTACTGACTTTCCGAAAAGCCTGTTGAAATCCAAACCCATGTTCTATATTTGCGCCGGCCTGCTTAAATATTGTGCTAAAGGCTTGATGGTATGCGATTAAAAATTTTTCAGAAAGCCTGCTATCTGTCTTCCGACGTTCTTGCCCGTGTCGACCACGAAGTGCTTCTCGCGGATAGGTTCGAACTGTTCCCGGATTTTGCGATAGACACAGAAATCCGCGTCGCTCAGGCTCTCGCTTTTCGCCCGCTCGTCCAGGCGGCGCTTCGCAGTTTTTTCGCTGCATACGACCTCGACTATCGCGAAAGCGCTCCTGTTTCTCTGCGCGATTTCCTTCACTCGGCTGCGCAGCTCCTCTTTGTAAAAGGTGCCGTCGAGGACGATGTTCTTGGACTGCTTCAGAAATTTTTCAGCCATCTCGAAAAGCATTTTGTAGACGAGGTCCTTCTCTTCCTGCGTATAGGCCGGCCTGGAAAACAGTTCTTTCCTCACGACGTCCGTGTTGAAAAGCAGGGCCTTCGTTCTTTCGGCGATTGCCTTTGAAACTGTCGACTTGCCTGTCCCGGGCAGACCGCAGACCAGAATGAGCGTGTTCCTTTTGCTGTCATCTTTCTTGCTTTCCTTGCCTTTATTTTTCCTTGTCATACTTGACGATTTCTCCCGGAAGCGTGGTGGTGCCGGGCCAGAGCTTCCTTCCCGGATAAATAGAAGTATTGATGCCTACGCGCGCTCCTCGACCTATGACACTGCCGAACTTCCTCCTGTTCGTGTCGAGCAGGACGCCCTTGATCATCGATTTGACGTTCGCTTCGTCGTGCCTCAGGTTCGCGATCTTGGTGCCGGCGCCGAAATTCACGTTCTCATCTATTACCGAGTCGCCGACGTAGGCATGATGGCCGATGCTCGTGTTATCCATTACTATCGAGTTCTTTACCTCGACTGAATTGCCTATCCTGCAGCCGTCACCTACCGATGTCCCGCTGCGGATGTAGCAGTTGGGTCCTATGTCGCAATTCTCTCCTATCGCTGCAGGACCTTCTATGTACGTCCCCGACCTGAGCAGCGTGCCTTTGCCGACCGAAATCCTGCCTTTTAGCATCACGTTCGCTTCCTTCGTCCCTCTTATGTTCCTCTTTGTTTGCGAGAGAAGGAACTCGTTAAGCGAAAGCAGATCCCACGGATAGGTTATCATGAAGCACTTCTGCGTTTCCACGACCCGGACGTACTTGTGCCCGGCGAAGGCGTTGACGGCGTCTGTCAGCTCGATTTCGCCCCTTCTGGACCTGCCGGCCTTTTTCAGCAGGCTGAAAATCTCGCTGTTCAGCACGTAAAGCCCGCAGTTGACCAAGTCGGATTTGGGCTTCTCCGGCTTTTCGCTTATCCCTGAAAGCGCGTTCCCGTTTTTTTCGATGACGCCGTAGTCATCGGGATTTTCAGCTTTCATCGCAAGCACCGCTAAATCTTTAGCGCATTTAGCGATATCCTCGCGTCTGTAAAAATTGTCGCCCATCATCACTATGAATTTTTCTCCCGCGCATTTCTCCGCCTGCAGCAGTGCGTGGCCCGTCCCCAGCGGTTCAGCCTGCCCGACATACGTAATCTTCAGCTTGCCGTATCTTTTGCCTATCCGCTCCTTTATCATCTCCTCCCTGAACCCTGTTACAAGAACCGCCTCGCTGACTATGCCCTGCAACTGGCCGAGGTTCCATTCAAGTATCGTCTTGTTAGCGGCCTTGAGAAGAGGCTTGGGCCTGTTTATTGTCAGAGGGTAGGTCCTTGTAGACTTCCCTGCACAAAGTATGACCGCTTTACCCGCTTTCATAGAACGATTTTGGGTTTCTGGTTTTTAAAGGTTAGACAAGAACGGGCGGGATGGCAGTAACAAGCCACAAGAGCGCATAGCCAATCAGACAGCCAGCCGTGAGGAATGGCATCGCCGGATAAAACCTGTCTTTCTTCGCGAGGGCGAGCAGGCCGAAAAGAGCGAAAGCGACGACAGCAGGAATGATGAGAGAGTAAGCGAAGGCAAGGGTTTTTTCAAGGCCCAGCTGTACCATGCCGTCCATTACCACGCCTGCGAAAATCAGCGGGAATGCAATGTCGCCGCCGCCGAGTATCGCGTTTCTGGTTTCCTCCCTGACCTCGATTACCTCCGTTTCACCTCCCTTCGTGCCTTTGAGCGCCTTGCCTGCATCCTTTATTTTTTTCTCCGTCTTGGTCTTGTACGATAGCATTATGCCTGCGAAGGCGCGGCTCTTGGTCTGGAATTCGGCGAGGGAAATCATGTGCTTCGAATACCACACGGCGAAGATGTCATACGCCGATATTGCGAGCAGCAGTAGCGTTACCCAGACTACGTTTATCAAGGGAACGAGTATGACCGCGATGCCGGCGTATATAAGCGGCTCCGTGACGTTATGCGCCCAGATGTTGGGCCTCCATATCTTGAAAAAGGCGAGGAAAAAGCATATCACGAGCGCTGCCGTCGGGTCTATGAAGACCCCCAAGGTGATAGAGCAGGTCATCCAGACCGCGAAGAAGAACATGACCTTCCACACCAGGAATTTCCTGAATTTCACCAGCACTAGTATGAGGCCCGTGCCTATGAGTATCGCGAACAGCACGTAGAGGAAGGTTTCCGGTCCCTGAATGTCGGGCCGCTCGCCTATCGCCGTGTCCTCGTGCTCCACCACTATTTGTCCTTCAGGCGTCCGCGACACGACCGTGTTGGCGCTGACAGCGTAAAGGCCGATGACCTGAGAGAGCAAGAAAATCAGAACTATCGCAATGGTTATCGGAAAGGTATGCTTCATAAAATTAGTATATCCTGGAATGCTTATTAATTACTTTGAACAAAATTTTAATATGGCATTTCCCTCGCCTGTTGAAATCGACCTTATTCTGAAACTAATCGTTTCCGCAGGCCTTGGCCTGCTGTTGGGATACGAGAGGGAAGTCCACAAGAGGCCCGCAGGCTTGCGGACGCACTCGCTGGTCTGCATGGGAGCCGCGCTGTTCACCGTTATATCATTCAGCTTCAGCGGCAGCAACGTCGATGCGTCGCGCATCGCTGCGGGTGTGGTGACGGGCATAGGATTCATAGGCGGCGGCGTGATATTCAAGTCGGAAGAGAGGGTGATCGGCCTCACCACCGCGGCTGAGCTGTGGGTTGTCGGCGCCATAGGCCTCGCTGTGGGCATAGGCTATTACCTGGCGGCTTTCGTGACGACGGCGATAGTCCTCATAATACTCGTCCCCCTGAAACACGTCGCAGAAGAGGCGCGCAAAAAGTCGCTTTTAAAATAGGCTTGTTTTATTAAATCATAAATATAATGTAGATTTTATCCACCAGCAAAACCAGAAGGCGAGAGTATGTTCCCCAAAGACTACAATTTCCGCGAAAGCGAGGAGAAGTGGCAGGCATACTGGGAGAAGGAAGGAATTTTCAAATTCAACCCGGAAAGCGAGAAGCCGATTTTCTCGATAGACACGCCGCCTCCTACTGTCTCGGGCAAGATGCACCTAGGACACGCGTTCTCTTATTCGCAGCAGGACTTCGTCATCCGCTTCAAGCGCATGAACGGCTTCGAGATATTCTATCCTTTTGGAACGGATGACAACGGCCTTGCAACCATACGCCTTGTCGAGAAGGAGAAAGGCGTCAAAGGGACGGAGATGGACAGGAAGGAATTCGTCAATATCGTCCTCGAGACGCTCAAGACCGTGAGGCCGAAGTACATCCACGACTGGAAGAGAATAGGCATGAGCTGCGACTGGTCGATCTACTACACGACCATAAACGAGCACTGCAGGCGCGTCTCTCAGAAATCCTTCATCGACCTTTACAAAGCCGGAAGGATTTACAGAAAGCGCACGCCTTTCCTGTGGTGTCCCGAATGCCAGACCTCGATAGCGCAGGTGGAGATGAAAGACAAGCAGCAGGAATCGCGCTTCGTTTACATGCGCTTTGGCACCAGCATAGGCGAGCAGATAACCATCGCGACGACGAGACCTGAGCTGCTGCCCGCTTGCGTCATGATTCATGTCCATCCGCAGGACGAGCGCTACAAAAAATTCATCGGCGCCAAGGCCATGATACCATTCTTTAACCGCGAGGTCGACATCATGGCAAACACGGACGTCGACCCGGCGTTCGGGAGCGGCGCCGTGTATCACTGCACCTTCGGCGACATGGACGATGTCGAGTGGATGGAGAAATACAAAATAGACCCGATAGAAATTATGAACAAGGACGGCAGGCTGAACGAGAAGGCCGGGAAATACGCCGGCATGAACTCGCATGAGGCGAGGAACGCGATAATCGAGGACATGAAGCATGAAAACCGCATAGAGAAGATAGAGAAGATCACCCATGTCGTGAACGTCCACGAGAGATGCGGAACGGAAATGGAAATCCTGATGACGGAACAGTGGTTCATCCGCTACCTCGACCTCAAGAGGCAGTTCCTTGATGCGGGAAGGCGGATGAAATGGTACCCTGCCTTCATGCGCTCGCGCTACGACAACTGGATAAAGGGCCTGAAATGGGACTGGAACATCTCGAGGCAGAGGAGCTTCGGTGTGCCTGTACCCGTGTGGTTCTGCGAGAAATGCGGAGAGGTCATGCTGCCAGACGAAATTGACCTGCCGGTCGACCCGACAGTTGACAAACCCAAGCACGCTTGCAAGTGCGGCTCCCGCGCTTTCCGCGGCGACCATGACGTGCTCGACACGTGGGCTACTTCATCGTTAACGCCGCAAATCGCTGCCTCGCTATTCCCCCAAGTTTACGCGAAGCTTTATCCGATGTCTTTGCGGCCGCAGGCGCACGACATCATAACCTTCTGGCTCTTCAACACCGTCGTCAAGTCCCAGATGCACAACAATGTCAATCCGTGGAAGGACATCATGATCTCCGGCTGGGCGCTCGACCCGCACGGCAAGAAGATGTCGAAATCGAAAGGCAACGTGATCGAGCCGCAGACGCTCACCGAAAAATATGGCGCTGACTCGCTGCGCTTCTGGGCAGCCGGCTCGAAGCTCGGCGAAGACCTGCCTTATCAGGAAAAGGACTTCATCACCGGCAGCAAGTTCGTGACGAAGCTCTGGAACGCCTCGAAATTCACGCTCATGCATCTTAAAGACTACAAACCGGATAAGCCGGAGAAATTCGCCGAAATTGACAAGTGGATTCTTTCGAAGATAAGCAGCATCATAAAGGCGTCGACCATCGCCTTCGGGAAATACGAGTATTCGAAAGCGAAGGTCGAGGCTGAGAATTTCTTCTGGCACACTTTCTGCGATTATTATCTGGAAATCACGAAGGACAGGCTCTACAACTCCCCCGCGTATGAGCAATGGGAAGTCGACTCGGCGAAATACACGCTTTACTACATTTTGCTGTCCGTCCTGAAAATCATGGCTCCCATCATGCCGCACATCACCGAGGAGATTTACCATCTTTACTTCGCAAAGGCCGAAGGCTGCAAAAGCATCCACATCTCCGCATGGCCGCAATTGGACAGCTCGCTCGTGAGCAGGAAAGCCGAGAAGGCGGGAGACATGGCAATCGATGTAATCGCGGCGATAAGGAAGTTCAAGTCGGCGAACTCGATGCCTATGCCGCAGCCTCTTAAGGCCGTGACCATCGCTTCCAACGCGGTCAGGCCCGTTCTCAGGGACATCCAGAAGACCATGAAAATCGAGAACGCGAAGATAGGAAAGCTTAAAGAGAAGACGACAGAAACGGAGAAGTTCAAGATTGCGCTCGAGATAATGAAATAAACTGGATGTAATGGTTTTAATTCCGCTGTGCCAATTTCTAAACATGAGATTCGCTTTCATTGTCTTGGCGCTGTTTCTGGCCATCATTATGGCGTTTCCTGCCAGCGCGCAGGACTGCAGGGAAGGCGAAAGGCGCCTCTGCGGCTCGGACGTTGGCGTGTGCGAAGCCGGCAGATCTATCTGCAAGGAGGGAAAGTGGGGCGACTGCGAGGGCGCGGTCGGGCCCAAGGAAAACGAAGTCTGCGGCAACTCGCTGGACGACAACTGTGACGGAGCGGTGGACGAGAACTGCTTCCCGTGGCTTTCGCTGGTTCTCGTAGGGGTGGGCATGCTCTTCATAGGCATAGGCATGATTTACATCCAGCACGGCAAGGGTGAGCGCATGCTCAGAGAAGGCGTCGGCAAGGACTAAAAGCGAGCGATATCGGCTATATTTTGCGTCGAAACCTTTATAAATAATATTTATATATAAATCCTTTATACAATAGTATAAAACCCATCGGGCCATAAGGCCGGATGAGCAGTTAAGATCGTGATGATCTTAATAAAACGTTTGGGAGGGATAACATGGCAGAGAAACCGCACATCAACATAATAACGTCTGGTCACGTAGACCACGGCAAATCTACACTCATAGGTAGGTTGCTTTTCGACTCAGGAGCGATTCCGGAGCAGGAGCTCAGGAAGCTCAAGGAGAAGGCCAAGGAACTGAAAAAGGAAACGTTCGAGTTCGCCTTCGTCATGGACAACCTCAAGGAAGAGAGAGAAAGAGGCTTGACCATCGACCTTATGCACAGGGAATTCGAGACCAAAAAGTACTATTTCACAGTCATCGACTGCCCCGGCCACAGGGACTTCGTCAAGAACATGATCACAGGAGCGAGCCAGGCCGACGCAGCGATACTTGTAGTATCCGCGAAGGACGGCATCCAGGAGCAGACAAGAGAGCATCTGTATCTGGCAAAGGTCCTTGGCATCGGCCAGCTTGTAGTCGCGATAAACAAGATGGACGCAGTGAACTACGACAAGGCCGTGTACGAGAAGACCAAGACCGAGGTAACGAAGCTGCTTCAGACGCTTGGTTACAAGCCGGACAAGATCCCGATGGTGGCATGCTCTGCCTACCAGGGCGACAATGTTTTCAAGAAATCTACCAACATGTCCTGGTACAGCGGGCCGACGATTGTCGAGGCGCTTGACATCGCGATCACTCCGCCCGAGAAGCCGCTGCACAAGCCGCTGAGACTTCCGGTGCAGGACGTCTTCACGATAACAGGCGTGGGAACTGTCCCTGTCGGAAGGGTAGAAACAGGCATACTTAAGCCGGGAGACAAGCTGATCTTCGAGCCTTCCGGAGCGCAGGGCGAGGTGAAATCGGTCGAGATGCACCACAAGCAACTGGCGAAAGCGGAGCCTGGCGATAACGTCGGCTTCAACGTAAGAGGCATTTCAAAGACAGATGTTAAACGCGGCGACGTCGCCGGCCATCTGAACAGCCCGCCGACTGTCGCGAAAGAGTTCACCGCGCAGATAATCGTGCTGCAGCACCCGACGGTCATAACGAAGGGCTACACGCCGGTGTTCCACTGCCACACAGCGCATATGGCAGGCAGGATAATGGAACTCGTCAAGAAGCTTGACCCGAAGACTGGTGCTGTCCTGCAGGAGAACCCGGACATGCTGAAGCCTGGCGATGCAGCGATAATCAAGGTTCAGCCGACGCAGCCTATTGTGATGGAGAAGCAGTCGGAATTCCCAGAGCTTGCGAAGTTCGCGATCCGCGACATGGGCAAGACCATCGCAGCCGGAATTGTGATTGACGTCGTGAAGGCGAAGTAATTTAATTTCGCCTTCCGTTCTTTTTCTCTTTTATTTACTTTCCAGCGCAAGCTCTATCGCTGAACTTACTCCAAAAAAAGCTGTACAGCACCACTTATAAATTTCATCGACCATCTAAAAGGAATGGGGCGAAATACCTTCATGAAATATACCGCTTAATCGGTGCAGCTGGCTATTTGGGCAGCCCCAGAAAGAAAGAGCGCAAATACGGAGAATTTTTGTACGAATTGCTAATGGACAAAATTTATGACAAATTTAAACACGGCGATGATCCTGACCCAGATCTAAACATATTTAGTTACATGAGGCTGATGAAAGCTTATGAATACAAAAAGGCAAAAAAGTTGGCAGAGGAATGGTTTAAAAAGGAATGGGACGATTTTATCAAATTCCTTTAATTTTAAATAAAGAATCTAATTTATTCTCTATGATGTTATGAACCCCATCGATACCAGCGACAGGATTGAGAAATGGCTCGCCGCCAAGGTCAAGGAGACGAACGCGAATGGCGTCGTCGTGGGCATGAGCGGCGGAGTCGACTCGAGCGTAGTCGCCGCCATCGCGAAGCGCGCGCTAGGGAAAAATGTTCTTGGCGTGATACTGCCCTGCGATTCGAACCCCAAAGACGCGAAGTTCGCGCAACTCGTCGCCAAAAAATTCGGCATCGAAACCAGGCGAATCAATCTAACTCCCGTGTTCAGACAATTCAGGAAAAACCTCCCACCGGGCAGCAAAAAAATTCACGGCAATCTCAAGGCCCGCCTCAGAATGGCAGCTCTCTACTACTTCGCGAACAAGCACAATTACCTCGTCCTCGGCACGTCTAACAGGTCGGAGCTCTGGATAGGCTACTTCACGAAGCATGGCGATGCTGCCGCCGACCTAGAGCCGATAGGCGGCCTCTACAAGACGCAGGTCGTCGAACTCGCGAGATATCTCGGCATCCCGAAGGAAATCGTCAAGGCCAAGCCTACTGCAGGCCTCTGGAAAGGCCAGACGGACGAGAAGGAGATAGGGATAGGGTACGCGCAGCTCGATTTAATCCTCTGGTCGATGGAAAACGGCAAGCAGCAGACTTCCAGGCAGGCGGCGAAGGTCATGGACATGATCAACCGCTCGAGGCACAAGCGCAAGATGCCTGAAATCTGCGAAATGCGAAAACAGTAATTAGAAACTGCCTTTCATCGCCTTCGACTTGTCGGTCTCCAGGCGGTTGCTGAGGGCGTTGACGAGGAATTTCTTCTTCTTGTGCGTGATGACCCAGTAAGGATAGTAGACGGGTTTGACCTCGAGCACGCGCATCTCCCAGATGTCGGCTACTTTCTTTACGAAATCAGTTGTGATGGTGAAGTCGAGCGTCTCGCCCTCGCGGTCCCGCTCGATTATCTTGCGGTCGATTTTCATGTGTGACGGATCTGCGGGGATTTTGAGTTTCGGAACCGCGTGATAAGCGCTGCCGTCGCTCGTGACAAGCTTCTTTTCCATCAGGGATTTCAGCGTCGACTGCGCGGTGCTCAGCAGGATTTTCAAATCGTTTGAAATCTTTTCTATGGAATCGCCTTTGTCCTTGCTCATTATTACGTGGAGAAGCACGCTCCTCTCCGCGTTGGAAAGCTCGAGCAGGTCGCTTATGCCGCTGCTTGTTTCGATGGAGTCGCTGCCATACGCGAGCTCGCCTGTTATGCCGTCGACGTAGAATTCGACGTCCTCGCCGCGGCGGACTGCCGAAACCCTCCACACCGGGTAGTTGAGGAATTTGATGTCATCCACCCCTTTGAAGACGCGCAGCACGTCCTCCTCGAAAAATCTCGGAGCGAACAGCGGGAGTTTGCTTTCATACGATTTCGCCACCTCTCCTTCCGGCTCCTCGCCGGGCTCCATCGCCTTGACTATCGCCTCGCCGCCGTGCTGGCTCTTGCGAATTCGGATATCGATTACGAGGGGCTGCTCCGTGACGCCGACGATCATGCCTATTCCAACTGGCAGGTCCTTGATTTCCTCGCGCGTTCCGAGTTCTATCCCTTCCACCGAATCCATTATCGCGCGGATGTCGTTCGGATTGGTGACTTTCAGTATGATCTGCGTGGAACACTGAGACAAAACGTTCTTGTCGACCTTTGCCGGACGCTGCGATATTATGCAGAGGCCTACGCCAAACTTGCGACCTTCGGATGCGATGGTGCGCAGGATTTTCGAACTGGCGACTTCGCCAAGCCCCCGCTCGGGGCAGAAGTTGTGCGCCTCCTCGAGCACGAAGAAGAATTCAGGAATCTTGCCGTATTTCCTCGCGCTGAAAAGCTCCTTCGCGAGCTTGAAGACCACAATCTGCTGGATGTCAGGGTTCGCTTCCTTAAGGTCGATTATCGTGAGTTTCCCTTCCTTCACGAGGTCGTCGGGCTTCGTCGGATTCGCTGAAAACAGTTTTGTGCCTTCAAGGTATTCCAGCAGCGAAGCAAGAT
>Ga0315282_10004697_pt1 | contig 23693 bp, 21 predicted proteins | sample YL17G07_20_MG_FD_203693 | JGI IMG/M metagenome (GOLD analysis project Ga0315282, IMG submission 203693) | Sediment microbial communities from Yellowstone Lake, YNP, Wyoming, USA - YL17G07_20 | ecosystem: Environmental > Aquatic > Freshwater > Lake > Sediment | place: USA: Wyoming | collected... | reverse complement strand
CATCGCGCTCTTCCGGGCCTGCAAATGCTCCAACATCGCGGCAGCCCTCCGCACACTCTCCTACCGACCACGCCAAGCTCTACGACTCGTCACCCAGCCCACCACAAGGAAAACGAAATGACCGTAGGGAGGCACAGGGGTCATTTCACACTCCGGCCGTTGGCTCGTGCGGGCCCCACCTCGTTCCCCCCGGCCTCCGGCAGTCCCCCTCTCCGGCCCAAAAAGGGAGTGCGCAGGGGCGGGCTCTATCGCTCGCCCTCTTCCGGCTTCCGGAACCGAACCTCCGCCGAAGTTAGCGCGACCGCGTTCGGGCCTTCGTTCACGACCACTACGCGGTTTGGACCGCGCCTAAGCGCCTCACGAGGGACCGGGATGACCAGGTCCTCCCACTCATCGCGGCGCCCATCGATCCTCAACGTCTGATAGGGGACGTCCGCCGCGTACACCTCGCGGCCGTTCACGGTTACCCTGAGCCTTGCCGGCGCCTCGGACCCGCGGGCACTCCGCCCGTAGAGGTCACCGACCACACCGACGAGCGACAGGGTGTTGCGGGCCTCGGGAGCGCTCCAGTGCTCGAAGGTGACCTCTGCCTCGGCGTTGGCGTAGCGATCGAGCAGCACGGCCAGGCCGCCGTCTAGGGTGACCCGCTCGGCGCCCGCGCCCGGGCCGATGAACGCTTCGCATCGCCCCGGGTCCTCGGTGACATCACCGAAGGCCACGCGGATAGGCACCCGGGCGAGCGCATCGACGATTAGGCGGTTGTCCCAGGTGATCCACCATTGCGGGGACGCCAGGGCGAGAGGAATGACCGTCTCTCCGTCCGCGGACACGATTGACACATCCGCGCGCCTGCCGGCCATCTTCTCCGGGTCGAGCGCTAGCTGCAGCGCGGCCGGCCTGTCGACCGCGAGCACGAGCGCATCAGCCCCCGCCTCGCGTTGGGCGAGGATGACCGCCGCCCCGCCCGCATCGACCAGGGCGTGGTCAGGGGTATCGGAGTCGACGGCGTACAGCCCCGGGCGGGTGCAGATGGTGTCCTTCGCCGGGCGGTAGAGGACGCGGACGAAGGAGCCACTGCGCGCGTCGTAGACCGACGCCGAATCGCCGCTCGGCACCCGCAGCTCGGCAGCCGATGTCAGCACAAGGTCGCGGGCGGTTACGCAGTAGTCCCACGCACCCAGGTCGACGGCTAGGCGCCCCACCTTGTACAGTCGGTCTCCACCCGTCGGGCGGTAGCCGAAGGACGCGAACCGGACCCCGCGCCGCGCGAAGAACGCATCGTAAGCTGACTGGCTCTCGGCCGCGGCGGTCGTGCCGGGCAACTCCGGCGGCGGGATCACCTGGGTCGGGAGCACGGGCTCGCGCGGGATCGCCGGGATGAGGCCGTGCCGGTCGAGAAACCGCGGCTCCTCGTAGAGGCTCTTCGTCTCATCCTTCACGGGCAGCGGCCTCGATACCCCGATGCCCAGATGCGTGAGCACGTCGCCAAGCACGTTCGCGCGCGCCAGCCCCGGCGCGCCGTTGAGAGCCAGGACGCGGCCGGTGCCCCGCGTGGCGACCGAGTAGGCCGGCGAGCCGACCTTGAACCACTCCGCGAGCACCTCCGTGCCCTCGCGGGCCTCGCCACGGAAGATCCACTGGTTGTCCCCGGGCGTGACCGGCACCTCGCGGAGCCGCCGGGACTGGGTGCCCTCCAGGTCCCTGATGAACCGCATTCCGTCGACGGGCTCGCGGAAGACTCGGCCACGATCGAAGGGCAGCCGACCGACCTGCCGGTTCCTGGAGTCGGTGGACCGGGGCCCGCCTTCAGGCGCCACAGTGGCGACGTCGCCGTAGACGGCCACGGTGTACCCTCGGTCCCCGCAGTCGAAGAAGGAGTCGAGGAACTCGTCGCCGGCCCGTGCGCCGTTACACAAACACACAAGCCGCGAGCGATCGGCGTCCGGCCGGCCGGCCCCAGCCTGCCCAGGCCGCGCCGGCGGCGGCTCGAGCGCGAAGGCCACAGAGCGCCCCGCCTCGCCCAGCAGCGCCAACGTCGGCGCCACTTCATCGGGCGGCTCCGCTGCGTCGGGCGCGACACGGCGGTACAGCTCCACGCGCGGGTCCACGACCAGAAGAGCGTCCGCCTCGAACGGCCGGGCTGAAGCCTCGGGACCGGAGTCTACGAGCGTCGCCGCCATCTTGGCCGCATCGCGGAGCGACTCGGTGAGACTCGGAGCGGGCCGTGACAGCACGGACGCCGCAGGCGGGCCGTCGTCACGCAGCCCGAGCGAGATGTCCCCCACCACTATCGTCGCCACCCCGGCGGCCAGGGCGCCCACCGCCGTCCGAGCGACCGAACGCGTCGTAGGGCTCTCATAGTCGCATACAAGCCCGCCCGCGGGGCCAACCGCCGCCGCCTCGAGCACCGCCGCCTCCCAGGCCACAGTAGGGGCCCTGGGCACGGTGACAGAGCGCCACACCAGGACGCCGTCGGGCACGCGCGGCAGCGCCGCCGCGACCAGCGGCACAGACCTGGTGAGGAGCACAAACGACTTGCCCGCCTGGGAGCAGGCCCGGCCGCAGGCCGAGGCGACTGCGGCCACCCCGTCGGCCCATGCTCGGGCGGCCGCTTCGGCCTCCGCCGGCGTCGCCGTCACGGACACCTGCTGAGGCTCGGGCACATTCCAGATAAGGCCCGCGAGCGAGGCATGCGAGCCCAGGGCCTCGAGCGTCCCCTTGACCGCCATCTCCACGAGCGGAGACTGCTCCGCCGGCGGCACGGGCCTGCCGGCCTTCGATACCTCGACTCCGGCGATGTACACGTCCGCGCCTGCGGCGTCGGCAGCGCTCAGCAGGCCGCCTAGGCGCTCACGATCCGCGTTTCCGGCGTTGAAGCCGGCTCCGCACGCGACGTGGTAGCCGGTCTCGAGGTCGAGCCCATCGCCCGGCAAGGCGACCTGCACGGTCAGGCCCAGCGCGGTGGCTCGCTCGACGTTGGCGCGGTAGGTTGCCGCGTCTGCGGGGTACGCCCCCGTCGGAGGCAGTAGATCGGCCTCGGTCGGCGGGCCGGATCTGACCGTGACGCCCAACTGCGCGGCGAACACCGGGCCTACGCAGGCTGGGACGAGCGCCAAGCCCGCGAGGAGCGGCCCCAGGGTCCGCAAACTGCTCCTCATGCGCGGCCTAGCCCTTCTTCACGCCGATGTAGAACCCGCCGATGAACCCGGCCGCGGACGGTAGGTTGCTGACCATCACCGACAGGAACTTGCTCATCGCGGTATCGGCGGCTCCGCTGTGCGCGAACTGCTGGAAGCTCTCGTTGGCTGCCCCCCAGTTGATCTGGAGCCAGCCCTTGGCCGCCATGATCTGGATGAGGATGAACAAGAGCCCCGCGAGGAGCGCTGCCGCTTTGGCTGCTTTCTTCACGAAGTACCCCACGCAGAAGCCGGCAATGCCACCGAGACCAAGCGTGAGGATTACACCACTGAGAGAAGGCATGTCACATCACCGGCCCCTGTCTTCTGGCGAGTGGTAGCGACTCCTTTCCTCGCGGCTCGCGGTGCAGGACGCGGGCGATGGGGGCCGAAAACAGAGACACTTCCCGGAATCGGGCGTCTGTAGACAGGGCGGCCCGCCGGGTGGGTGCAATGAGGAGGTACCGCCAAAATGCGCGTATCGCGTTGCCGGGTGTTGGTGTTCGGCGCAGTACTCCTTGTCGGCGCCGGCTTGGCGTCGATGTCGTCCGGCTGCGCGGGCGCGCCCGCCAACACGGACAACCATGACAACGGCGGGCAGCAGTGGACCGTGAGAGGAACCGTGCTCAACGCCGCGGATACGCCCGTCGCGGGAGCCGACGTCCAGCTCAACACGAACACGGTGTCGCCCACGCAGACCGCTCAGGACGGGAGCTTCCAGTTCGCCAGCGTCCCGCCGGGGACATACAAGGTCCTGGCCGTCTACACGGGCGCGACCGACCTTCTGTCAGGCGCGTCCGACGAGTTCACGCTGAGCACCGACAACCCAACCGTGACCCTCACGATCAGGCTGCAGGGGTCGGGGCCGCCGGCGCCGCCGTTCGCGGCTGATGGGGTGAAGTGAACCGGCCCATCAAGCGACCTTGGGGTACGCGCACCAACGCCTGATCGGGCAGCCCTCACAGCTCGGGGACGTGGGCCGGCATCTGCGCCGGCCGTGGATCACCATCGAGACGTGGAGCCTCAGCTTCAGCTCGTCGGGTACTACCCCGTCGAGCACGTCGTGCGCGCGGTCCGCGGAGCACGCTGGCGGTACCAGGCGGAGCCTACGCGCGATGCGCAAGCAGTGGGTGTCAACCGGGAATGCCGGTCGCTGCAGCGCGAAGAGGAGGACACAGGCGGCCGTCTTGCGTCCCACCCCGTGGTAGTGCAGCAACTGCGCCTCAGCCTCGTCCGTCCGGAGATCCGCCAGCGCACCAAGATCGAGCGCCCCGTGTGCCGCCTTGATCGATGCGAGCAGCTCGAGGATGCGCGGCGCCTTGATGTTGGCCAGCCCCCCGATGCGGATGGCCTCCTCGACGTCGCCGACGTCCGCCGCCAGCGCTTCGGGCCAGGTGGGGAAGCGCTCCTTCAGCCGCGCGAACGCGCGGTCCGAGTTCACGTCGCTGGTGTTCTGACTGAGGATCGTCTTCACGAGGCTGTCGAGGGGGTCGCTGCGCAGGCGGGTCCGGGCCTCGAGCGTCTCGTCCCCGTACTTGCCCCACAGCGCGGCGGTGATACGCTCGACTCGCTGTCGGCTCCTGGTCGACCCGGGAGACGTCACGGCGGGGCCGCCTCAACGCCCGGGAGCTTGTCAGCCAGCACGCCCACGAGCTTTCCCGAGAGCTCGAGGTACGAGATCACTAGAATCACGCCACACACCGCGAACGCGCCGACCGCGACCCACAGCCTAGGCTCCGCGCGGGCGAAGGCCAGTACCGCCAGCGCCGCTCCGATCACCGCCAGGGGGACCCCCAGCACGGCCACGAAGCGTATGGCTCCCACGAGCGCCTCAGGACCGGAGCCGAGGGCGTGTTGCACCGCGTTGAAGCGTAGGATGACGTAGACCGCGACCGCGGCCCAGCTCGCGTAGGCCGCCAGCGCCAGGGGCCTGTCTTGCCGCTGGGGCTGTGGCTGCCTGGGAAGTCTTGGTTTGGTCAATGCACGCACTCCGTTGCCTTGTGGGTGTTCACCGGGCCGCTCGCAACAGCGGCGGCGGGGGCCAGGTGAAGTCGACGTCCTGCTCTCCCGCGGGCCGCTCCGCGAGCGCCTGCAGAGGGCCGAACTCGCGCGGGCTCATGCAGGGACCGCGCCTGATCGGGACGACCGTTGCCGCGGGAGCACGACGCCCCGGCAGGCTGTCGAAGAACCCTGAGGCTCGCAGCTCGGACAGGGCCTCAGCTACGGCCGTGGGCTTCAGGTCCGGGGTGTAAGGCCCGGCCTCGACCTCGCCAGTCACGTCGAGCGCGGTGTTGCCCGTCGTGTTCGTGAAGTACCACAGCGACCACCCGGACACGCAGCCCGCTGTCCGCTTCATGACCTGAACCACCACGTCCGCCGTGTTCCGTTCGGCCTCCGCCAGCGTCTCGCGCCGCTCGGCGGTGTTGCCGGGGATGTAGCCGAACTCCTCCATCACCACCGGCTTGCCGGCCCACGCGAACCGCGCGAGGAGCACACCCAGCTTAAGGCCCTTCTCGACGTCGGCCGCGTAGACGTAGTGGTGGACGGTGACGTAATCGAGGAACGCCGCCGTGTCGCGCGCCGTGCAGCCCATCACGTACTGCGCGGAGCCCGGCCACTGGTCGGCCGGAGTTCGCCCGTGGGTGCCGGCGGTGATCATGTGATCGGGGTCGACGGCGCGTATGCCGTCGGCTTGGAAGCGCAGGTACTCCAGCGACGTCCACTCCCGGAACTCGTTCCAGTCTCGGACTACGGGGTCGGGGCTGGCGTAGTTGGCGCCGTCCCACCTGAGGTCAGGCTGCTCGACGTCATCAAACGAATCGTGGTGCGTCCCCCACGCGGCGTTCAGCCCGTCGACATCGTCGTAGACCCGCCCCAGGAACGCGCGGAAGCGCGGCAACGCGTAGGGCCCGGGGATCAGCCCGTCCCAGTCCTTCCTCCAGGTAAGGTTGTAGTTGGGCATCGTCCACTCGGCCGCCAGGTTGTAGGACAGCAGCGCTCCGCGGCCGCGGCAGACTTCGGCGATGCGGCGCCAGAAGTCCGCGAGGGTCCGTCGGTTGGTGCGCCCCTCGTCGCCGACGCCCCAGTACTGGCCACCGTCCTGCCACCACTTGCAGTCGTTCCCACCCCACTCCGAGAGCGTGAGCGAGATTCTGATCCCGCGCTTCTCGGAGAGGTCCAGCAGCGTCCTCACGCGGTCGAGCGTTCCCTCAGCCAGCCGCGCGCCGTCGTCCGGCTGCGGATCGGGGAGGATGTCGCCGATCGGGAGGAACACCTTCGCGTAGTTCATCCCGAGCGCCGCCTGTGCGTCCAGGAACCGCTCGATGGCGGGCTGGTCCCAACCCTTCGGCGTCAGTAGCCCCAGGCCCCAGCGGTCGTCCGGGCTCTCCGTCTGCATCACGAGGTTCGAGCCAAACGGCACGAAGCGCGCGCTCGTCTCCGACTCGATGAACCGGAAGCCGTCATCGGCGGGCCGGATGATCGGCAGCGAGTCACTCGACGGCGCCTGGAGCAGAGCTAGCACGAGCGACGCGGTAAGCATGAGGTCAGTGGATCCTCCCCGTCTCGAACAGCTCGCGGACTCGCGCGGACGAGTCGGCGATGAAGTTGTGCGGCACCGCTTCGAGCGCGGCCCGCGTGTGCGTTCCGCTGAGCACCCCGATCACGGTCCCGCAGCCCGCGTTGTGACCCGCGATGCAATCAAGCGGGGTGTCGCCGACGCTCACGACGTGTCGGACGGAGACGACGTCACAGGCCTCCATCGCGCGGAAGATCATGTACGGCGCCGGTTTGGGGCGAGCCACCTCATCTGTCGATACCGACGCGTCCAGCAGCGCCCGCAAGCCGGTCCGCTCGAGGATAACGTCCATGACGGCCCGCCAGAACCCGCTTGTTATCGCGACCTTGATGCCGTGGTCGCGGAGGTACTGCATGGCGTCCGTCGTGCCGGCGACAACGGTAAGGGGCGCCTCGGTGAAGTGAGCCATCAGGCGGTCTTCATAGGCTTGGTTGGCCTCGTCGGCCAGGCTGGCAGCCGCCTCCGGCCAGTCATGATGCTTGTGGCCGGCTAGGGACAGGAACACTTCCTTCTTCGTTCGTCCCTGCTGGTCCCCGAGCGTGTCGAGGTGGGCGTCGAGCTTGCATTCCGTGGCCACCTCGCTGAAGACGCGGTCGATGGTACCGTCGTCATGGATGGTAGTACCGCCCAGGTCGAAGACCACCATCTTCGTGCGGTGGCCGGCATCTGATGTCACGGCGATCCCTCCAGGTGAGAGTCCGCCATATTCTAGCAGAGGAAGCACAGGCGCGGGTGCGCAAAGGGGCCGAGAGGTGTGGCGTGGAAGAATGGGCCGGCCGCGAGCCGTGCGGCCCCGAACGGGAGGAGCAGCACCTGTGAGTGACAATCCCGCGATCTACACACCCGCAGTCGTCTACGCGATCGTGTCCCTGGCTGTCGGGGTCAATATGTTGACCGCCGGCTGGGCAGCGCTGGTCCGCAAGCCGTTGGTCCAACTGCCGCTCGTGCTGGCCGTTCTGGCCGGGCTCGTTTTCACGCTGTACCCTGACGGCCGGAGCCTGACCGTCAACTGGGACGTGCTCTTCAGGCTCGTCTTCAACGTCGTGTCGGTGTACGCGGTCGCGAACCTCATCGGCGTAGCCGGGGGGGACGCGCTGTTCCTCTACCGTCGGCGGGCGGCGGAGCTGAAGGCCGATGAGCAGCCCGCTCCGGAGCCGGCGCCCGCGCCCGCGGATGAGGAAGCCGAGGAGAAGCCCGCCGGCCGCTGCTACTGCTGGCTGGGCGCCTTCAGGGCGAGCTGGTTCCGCCCGGGGCCGATCTAGCCGTGCGCGAGTGAGCACGCCCGTCGGTGTAACGGCGTGCGCCCGGCCGAGCACCCTTCGTAGACGGCGTCGCGCGGCAGCCGGCCGGAACGACGTCCGTGGCGGTGCTGTGTTGACTCTGGCATTCCGGATGCGACAGGTTACGTCGATCCTGGCGGCCTTGCTGATTCTGGGCATGGCCGCGCATCCCGGTCTGCACGCCGCTGGCGGCTCCACACAGCCTGGGTGGGCGGCCCGGGGCCACGACGGAGCCCACTCATCGCGCGTTCCCCCCAGAGATCCTACCCGCGATCGCGTGTCCGGGGGCGTCGATTGCGCTATCTGCGCGGCGCTCAGCACGGGCGGCCTCGTCCGACCGCAGCCGACCTCCGGACCTGCGGACACTCCCGCTCGCAACGTGCTTGCGCCCGCCGCCACCCCTTGCTTCTCAAGCGCAGGCCGACCCAGCTCGGTCCGTGCCCCGCCCTCTCCCTGGTGCTGACAGGAACGCCACCAGCACCGCGCGGGGCTCAGGCCACGCGCCAGCAAAGGGAGGCTACCCCATGCGACGCTTTGCATTCGCGCCGCGCATCAGTGCGCGCGCATTCACGCTGATCGAGCTCCTAGTCGTCATCGCAATCATCGCCATTCTCGCGGCGATCCTGTTCCCTGTGTTCGCGAAGGCCCGCGAGAAGGCCCGCCAGACATCGTGCCTCTCGAACATCCGTCAGATCAACCAAGCGACGACCATGTATGCCGAGGACTACGATGAGGTCTATCCCACGCTCCACACGAACCCCTTCACGGGGCCGTTCGAGGAGCTCGCCGAGTGGGAGTACCTGCTCGAGCCCTACACCAGGAACAGCCAGATCTACTGGTGTCCGAGCGAGCGGCAGTCACCCGGCTACGCTATCAACGCCTGGATCACGTTTGCGACGCCCGAGTCCGCCATCACCAAGCCCGCTACCTTCGTGACGTGGGGGGAGCACGATCCCAGGCACCAGCACCTGTGCTTCCACATGTGGGAATGGGAGGGTTGGGTCGGCGGCCCTTATGTTCCGGGCCCAGTGCCGCCAGCCGACCCGGTGGGGCTCGCGATCAACCGCCACAACGAGGGCGCGAACTACGCCTTCGCGGATGGGCATTCGAAGTGGGACAAGTTCGTCCGGCTCTGGGGCACGGGCCCGGCAACGAATCAGTTCTACCCGCGCCAGTAGGCGCGCACGGCAGTGCGCGAGTCGCCGGTCGGATAGGGCGACCGGTCGGAGGCCGGGTCGCCCTATTCGGCCCGCCGGTCTGCGGCGCGGTACGCTACAATGACAAGGCAATGTCCGGGATGATGCTGCGTTGGCATTCGTCGGCCGAATGGGACAGTTCGCGTATCTTCTAGCGGCCCTGCTGGTGCTCCGCGTGGCCGCGCATCCGGGTCTGTACGCATGCGGCGCCTCCCGACCGTCGACCCCCGCCGCCTGTCCTCATCGCGGCACTCCGGTCTCGAACTCCCCCACGGCGGATCACACAAGCGATCACCCATGTAAGTCCACCTGCCGCTCCCTCTGCGCGGTACTCAGCCCGGCCGACCTGGTACCGCCGCAGCCCACCTGCGGGCCGTCGTACACCGCCGCCCGCAGCGTGCTCGCGCCTGCCGTCGCGCCCTGCTGTGCAAGCATAGCCCGACCAGATTCGGCCCGCGCACCGCCCTTCGTCTGGTGCTGACACCAATGCTGTGAGCACCGCGCGGAGCTCCAGCCGCGCCGAGGACGAGGGAGGCCATCCCATGCGACGCTTCGCATTGGCACCGCGCAAAGGCGCGCGCGCATTCACCCTGATCGAGCTCTTGGTCGTCATCGCGATCATCGCGATTCTAGCGGCGATCCTGTTTCCCGTTTTCGCGAAGGCCCGCGAGAAGGCCCGCCAGACATCCTGCTTGTCGAACATCAGGCAACTCAACCAGGCGACACTGATGTACGCGGACGACTACGACGGGATCTATCCTACGCTGCAGACCAACCCGTTTTCGTGTCCACTGGTGGACCTCGCGAACTGGGAGGACCTGCTGGAGCCGTACACCAGAAACGACCAGATCTACTTCTGTCCCGACCAGCGCGACTGGCCCGGGTACACTGTCAACGCATGGGTTGCGTTCACGACGCCGGTCTCGATGCCCACCAAGCCGGCCACGTTTGTAGCGTGGGCCGAGCGCCCGGCTGGGCATGGGCTCATGTCATTCCAGATGTGGGAGTGGGAGGGCTGGGTCAGCGGGCCCTATGTGCCCGGTCCGACCCCGCCCTCGAGCCATGACGGCCTGGAGGCGGCGCGTCACAATGGGGGATCGAACTACGCGTTCGCGGACGGTCATGTGAAGTGGGACAGGTACGAGCGGCTCTGGGGTACAGGGCCGGAGACGAACCAGTTCTACCCGTACCAGTAGGGGCGAGTGGCAACGCGCCCGCGGGCGAGCGGGCAGGCTGCCCCGGCATAGCGCTGGGGCAGCCTGTCCGGCCTCAGAAGTGACGCCACCCGCTCCAGTCCGAGAGCGGAGTGACCCGGCCGTGGGGTAGCTCCACCGAGCAACCTCCGGCTGACTCCGTTACGACCCCGATGGCCGTGAGTCCAGCGTGCCCCCGCAGACCCTCCGTCGCCAGCCCGACGCGATCCGGCGGCAGGCAGACCAGGAGCTCGTAGTCGTCCCCGCCGACGAGAGCCGCCTCGACCGCGGCCTCGCGCGAACCCAGAGCCTGTACCAGCTCGTCGGACACCGGCAGCGACTCGAGCCGAATGCGGACGCCCACTCCGCTGGCCGCCGCGAGCTTGAGCGCATCGGAGGCGAGCCCGTCCGACAGGTCCATCATCGCGGTGGCGCCCAGGGAGCGAAGAAGCTGACCTTCCGCCACCCGCGGAGATGGGTATAGGTGGCGGCGGATGACCGCCTCGACCGCGTCCGTGGGGCCGGGCAGCCCCCCGAGGGCAGCCCTCGACTCGCCCAGGGCTCCTGTTACGCAGAGGACTTCTCCGGCGGCGGCTCCCGATCTCAGCACAGGGCTGCCATCGACCTCACCCAGGATCGCCAAGCTCAGTGTTGTCGGACCGTCGATCCGGACGACGTCCCCACCGCACACCGCCAGCCCATACCGAGCCGCAATGTCTCGAAGCCCCTCGTAGACCGCGTCCAGCCAGCTCACGCGCAGGTCGGCAGCGCATGCGACGCTGACCGTCGCCGCCACCGGCCGCCCACCCATCGCGGCCACGTCTGAGATGTTACAGGCCCCCAGGCGCCACCCCACGGAGCGCGCGTCGGCGAGCGGCGATGCACCCTCATCGGGTCCGAGGAAGTGAACCCCCTCGACCACCGTGTCGTGGGCGAATAGCACGCACCTGCCACCGACATCGAGGACGGCGCAGTCGTCACCGATGCCGACAGTGACCGGCGGCCCCGGGGGTCCCAAGAGGCGCGCCACGCGCTCGATCAGCGCCTCCTCTCCGATGTCGCCGACGGTGGGTCTCACGGCTCGCCGCACCCGACCTCGGCGGCGATCCTGCGGAGGTAGGCGAGGCACTTGCCGTGCTCCGCCTCGAAGTCGTCCCATCCGCACTCCACCGAGGCTCGGTAGTCGTATCCGATCCCGTCCAGGGCGCGCAGCAGGTCTCGGAAGCGGTACGAACCGGTTCCCGGTGCACGGCGGCCCGTGTCCGCGATGTGAACGTGCTCAAGCCACTCCGCCGCGGCCTCGACCACCTCCGGCCCCTCGCCCTCCTCACTCATATGGAAGCAATCCGCCAACACGCCCACGGCGGGATGGTCGACGAGGCGGGCCACCGCGACCGCCTCGACCACGCGGTTGATGAAGTTGCACTCCTTTGAGCGGAGGGGCTCGATGGCGATGTCGAGGCCGCACTCGAGGGCGATGTCTCCCGCCTCCGCAAGGAAGCGCGCTAGATCGGCGCGGCCCTGCTCGGCCGACCATTCCCGGGGCAGCGCGCGCGCTCCCCCACTGCCGAAGACGACGACTTCGACGCCGATCTCGCTCATGCGACCGCAAGCGACCTCCACGTAGGCCAGGACTGAGGCCAGATCCACACCCGGCCCGGTGACCTTGAGGTGCCCGGGGATGAAGCAGTTGCACGCCTCGAGAGGCAGCGGAAGCGCCAGGATGCGCTCGCGCACCGGCTCGTACGCCTCGTCAGGCTGGTCGGGGAGGAACGCCCCCACCGCGAGCTCGATGAAGTCCCAGCCCGCGATGGCCGCGGATTCGGCCTTGTCGAGCCCGGCGCAGACGCCGAATCTCACGCCGTCGCCTCCTCCGCGGGCTCCTCGCCCACGAACGCCCCCCGTGACACCAGTTCCGCACGCAGCCTGCCGGGCTGCACCTGTCGGGGCAGAGCTCCGTCCTTCGCGGCCAGCGCGGCCGCTACGCCCGCCGCCTCCCCGAGCGCGAAGCAGGTCGGCATGATGCGCAAGCTGCTGTGCGCGACGTGATCCGCCGAGATCGGCCGACCCGCGACGAGCAGGTTGTCCACGCCGCGCGGCAGCAGGCACCGGTACGGGATCCCGTAGTAATCGCCCTGCAGAGAGCGGAGCACCGTGCCCTCACCGTCCGGGTTGTGAATGTCGATCGGGTAGCAGCAGCATGCGATCGAGTCGTGGAAGCGCCTGCACTCAACAGCGTCATCGCCCGTGAGCGTATACTCGCCAACAATGTGGCGGGTCTCCCGTACTCCGACTTGTGCGGCCACTCGCACGATGAAGGCGTTGCGGAACGCGGCAAACTCGCGCTTCAGCACCCCGAAGACGGCCTCCGCTTGGCGGCGCGCGGCGATCTCCGCACGAGTCAGCCCTACAGCGTCCGAGCCGTCGATGTGCGTCACGCGCGTGGTGTTGAACAGCAGACCTCCGGGGTGCACCGTCCGCATGAAGAGCACGTCCTCGCGGGGGCAGTCCACCTCGCCTCGCTCGCGAGCCGCGCGATAGGCCGCCATCATCTCGTCGCCGGCCGGCATGGCGGCCAGGTCGACTCCTCCGACGTGGAAGCATGCGGTCAGCGGCTGGGTCAGTCCGTCTTCGGGACGCCCCTTCACCGTCGCGCAGCCCGCCCGGGCGGCGATATCGGCGTCTCCCGTGCAGTCGATGACGACGTTGCCGACCGCCGCTCTCGGGCCGCCCTTCGACGCCAGGGCAACGGCCTCGATCGAAGCGCCCGCTCGCACCACGTCGACGGCCGGCGAGTACAGCAGCAGCTCGACGCTCGCCTCCTCGAGCATGTCGAGCGCCGTGACGATCAGCGCCTCGGGATCAAACAGGGGCCCGTCGATCCCCCCGAGGTGATGGGACATGCGGTCGCGTGTCTCAGCGAACAAGCCGCCCACGACCGCGCAGCCGCTTCTCTCCCACGGCATGAAGATGGTCACGAGGCCGGCTGTGCCGGTGCCGCCAAGGAAGCCGTGGCGCTCCACCAGCGCGGTCCTGACACCCGACCTGCCGGACGCGACCGCTGCGGCAATGCCGGCCGGTCCTCCTCCTACGACCAGCACGTCGGCGCTCAGCGCGACCGGGAGATCGCGCTCCGGAAATCGCACCAAGTCCATCGGTCCCCACTCCCTTGAGGCGGCTCAGTGCGTGACTCTGGGCCAGTACGTCTGCATCGCGAAATCGGGGCTCTTGCCCTCCGTGTGACACGCGAGGCAGGTTGCCTCGGTAGGCTTCTCGGCGGTCTCATGTCCGTTGGGGCCGGCCGGGCCGACTCGGTGGCACGCCACGCAGGACACATCGGGCATGCGCGCCGCACCCGCCGCCAGGGCCTCGGACGAGTGACAACTCCAGCAGTCAGGGTCGAACTCACGATCGAGATCGCGCAGCGTCCGCGCCGCGGTCGCGTGACGCGTCGTCTTCCACTGCTCGTCCTGCGCGACGTGGCACTGGGCGCACGCCTGAGGCCCGGACGCCGGGTCGGGCGGCGCGGCGGCAAGCGCGGCCTGCTGGAGCCTCTGGGCCTCGGTCTGGTAGTCCGCGATAGCCTTGGCGACCTGGTCGTCGTCGACGATGAGGTCGTCCATCGGGATGAGCTGGTCGTCGCCACCCGAGGCGTGACCCGTCTCGTCGACCTTGAGAGTGATTCGCCCGACCCACTCCCCGTTTCGTCCCGGCGCGAGCAGCCACGTTGACCCGATGCGCTCAGCCACCTGGAGCGATGCGCCCGAGTGGCCGCAGATGACGACGTCGATCCCCACCACGGCGCCCGCCAGCGCCCTCGCGTCCTCGAGGTTGCCGTGGAACAGGACCAGCAGCACTTGGCATTGACTCCTGAGGTCGGGCACGAGCCTCCGCGCGACCTCGGTGGGGTCGTCGACCGTGACGCCCTCAGGCAGGCCCTTCTGGCTGAACGCGAACGCGGATGGCGACGTGAGCGAAACTACACCGACCTTCACCCCGCCGCGGTCGATGATGCGCGGGCCGGTGTCGAGCCCTGACAGCTTCACGTTGGCGGACACGTACGGCGTCCCTGAGGCGGCGGCCAGGGCTGTGAGCACTGCCGGGCCCAGGCTGAAGTCCTGGTCTCCGATGGCGACCGCGTCGTACTTCATCAGACCCAGCGCACGCTGCTGGTACTGGAACTTGAGCTGCTCGGGCTCCTCCGCGAGCACATCCCCCGTATCGACCAGAACCGAGTTCCTGTACATGTCGCGCAGCTCCGACACGGCCCCGGCTTGGCGCGCGAGCCCACCGTACGGGTTCCCCGGGCAGCGGCAGGCCTCGAGCTGCCCGTTCGCACTCCCCGTGTAGATGATCGTCACGGACGCGGGCGCCAGGCCGATCCTGTCGGCGACCGCCAGCGCCGCATCCTTGTCGGCCAGTTCGGCGACCTCCACGTTCTCGTAGAGGAGCATGCACTCACCGTAGACGCCCAGCTCGCCACGGAACACCGCGTCCGCGTAGAGGCCGTCCATCACCTCGCGCGATGTAGCGGCGGCACGGATCTCCTCCGGGTCCAGGCCCGCCATCTTCAGGGGCACGTCCCAGTAGGTGGAGTTGCCCGCCTGGCCGCGGAAGGTCAGGTATGACAGCATCCGTGCCGGATGATCGCGCCAGACGGCGGCTTGCCGCGCGGCCTCCTCGATCTCCGCGATGCCGCCCTCGGACGTCAGTTTCCCGTCGTCGGACACGTAGAGCATCGGATGCAGGGCGAGGGTGAAGCGCTCGGCCACCTGCGGTCGCTGCGCGAGCCCGACGACCGTGGCGACGGACTCGAGCGCCGGCGGGCTGTACGGCCGGTAGAACAGGTCTATCCGGCCGGGCTCGCGCGTCCGCGTGGAGTCGAGCCCCGAGCTCGTGTGCTCCGGGAGGACCATGAACCACTCGCCGAGATCGGCCAGCGCCTGCTGGACTTCCGGCAGATTCGGCCTCTGCTTCAGCTCGGCCGACGGGAAGAAGAACGCCGGCAACCACCGCACGCCACCCAGCTTCGCGAGCTGCCGTCCCTCGTCGGTGTCAAGCCGCACCGTGCGCGTGGTGAGCCCGGGCAGCAGGTCCGCGAGGCTCGACACGAGGGGCCGCGGGCTGCTCAGCCTGACGCTGTCCGTTGTGACGATGGTCAGCTCGAGCGGCGTGGGGTCAGTGTACTCGCACTTCGCGTCGCTGCCCGTTCCCACGCAGTTGCCGATCTTGCCCGGCTTCACGCAGTCCCTGGCGGACGCGCATTCCGGAACACCCGCGCAGCGGTCGCCTCGAAGTCCGTCGGGCAGTGCCCAGCACAGAGTCCTCAGCAGTGCGGGGGTCTCCATGTCACCCACGTACTCAAGGTTGTTGACGTAGAGAGTGGGGGTGCCCTTGATCTGGAAGCGCGCGGAGCGCTCAGCGTGCGCAAGGAGGGCGCGGCCAATGTCGTCCGTTGCGGCGAGAGCGTTCACCTGGTCCGTGTTGTAGCCGATCGCGCCCATGACGACCGCGGCGGCTACGCTGGGCTGTTGTGCGCGAAGCTCTGCGTAGCGCGCCAACGACTCCGGTCCGTGCAGCCGTCCGATCGCTATCTGGCGCCTCGCCTCTTCGATCGACTGCGGGCCGAACGTGGACTCGAACTGCTGCTGCTCCGCGTTCCAGTGGCATACATACCACCTGCGGAGGATAACCCGGTCTTCGCCGAACAGCCTCAGGGCCTCGGCAAGCTTGGGATCGAACTCGAGGCAGTATCCGCAGCCCCACGCGGTGTAGTAGTCAAGCACCAGCCTCGGCCCCGGAATGGAGTCCTCCTGCGCGGTGTAGCCGGCGACCAGCGGCGCAGCGTCGGGATCGTCCGGCACGCGCGGGGCGAGGGGAATCTCCCGGGCCCGGTAGCTGTCGATATTGGCATCGGAGACCTTCAGGTCCAGGCGAGAGAGAGAGCGGGCCTCGAGGTTGAATTCCAGGAGCAGCGTCTTGCCGGCTCGGTCGACCAGCCCGCCCGGGCGGCGGTAGTGGGCGTTAATGGCGATGTCGATCCCCGGCACGGCCTCGGCCAGCGCGCGCGTGCGGTCGCTTCCGAGGTGGGACAAGACCAGCACCAGGTCGACCTTGGGCCGCAGCTCGGCGACTGCCGCGGCGACGCCGGCGACGGGGTCGCCCACTTCCGCCCACTCGGCCTGGCGCGGGTCGGCCAGCGCGTAGACGTCCTGCGGAGTGGCGGCGGTGATGCCGACCTTCACGCCGCCAACCTCAACGATCGTGGAGCGCTCCACACCGGCCTTCCGAGCAGCCGCATCCGACATGTTCGCGGACAGGAACGGGGCGCCGCCGAGGCTGCCGGACTCCTTCAGGAAGTCGGGTCCCCACTGAAGCTCCTCGTCGCCGACGGCGTACGCGACGTAGCCCATGAGCGCACAGGCCCTTAGGTGTGCTCTGGTGCGCTCCTGGTCGACAGCCGGGCCCAGCGTGTACTCATCATAGGCCGAGCCGCCGAACTGCCCGCCGGCATCCACGAGCAACGTGGGCGTCAGGCCCCCGCGGCCGATCCTCCTGACCTCGGTGGCGCGCCTGGCGACGCCGCCGTCCCGGCTTACCGCGCACTTGCACGGCGTAACCATCGCGTGTGTCTCGCCCGTGTAGACGATGGTGATGTCAACCGCCCAGACCGGCCCGGTGACCAGAGCGAAGCATACAAGCGCCCGCGCAAGCCGGGCGGCCGTCTCATACATGCGCGTGGTTACCTCACATTCCGCCCTCCCCCGCGCGGTCGACCGCCGCCGTCGCCCCCGCCCTTCGGATCGGCGCAGCAGCGAAACCCGATGTAGTCGCCCATATTGGTCGGCTGGCGCGGGCCGCCGGTCGAGCAGTCGAACTTGTCGATTCGCTGGTCGCGAAATGACCCACCGCGGATGTCGGCCGTCGCGTCGGCGCCGCCCCAGGTTCCGATGTACTCGCTCACGTTGCCGATCATGTCATAGATGCCGTAGCCGCTGACGCAATAGGGGAAGGAGCCGATGCGCGAGGCCTGGCCCTGTCCGGAGCCGTAGAGCCCGATGTTGCAGGGACCCTTCGCCGGGGCGTCGCCGTAAGGCCACTGGCGCGAGTCGGGCCCCTTGCAGGCCTCCTCCCACTCGTCGGGCTCGCAGAGACGCTTGCCGTGCTGCTTGCACCAGCCCTGGGCGCTGAAGAGGTTCACATTCATGGTGGGCATCGCGCCGACGATGTTCGGCGCCTCATAGATGTCGATGCACACGGTGCCCTCGACCAGCTTCATGCCGGTTGGGCACTTGGGGTCGGCAGGCGACGCCGCGGAGAACACGACATCGGCCGGCAGATCGCCCTTGATGAGCGGCGTCTGCTTCCCGGAGGCGCCCTCGAACGCGCGTTTCGCAGTTCCCTGAATGAACTGGCCCAACTCGGCCAGCGAGATCCGGTCGTCGCCGTTCGTATCGCCTGTGCCCTGGACGGCGCCGGCGATGCAGAAGCCGAGCAGCGGACGGGCCAGGTCGGTCTCGGCCAGGGCCTCTCCCGGCGAGACCGCCGACACCAGCGTACAGCTCGCCGCGAGCTTGTCGAGCGCGTTGTCCGGTGTCTTCAGATCCTGCGGAACGCCTTCGGGCTTGAACGCCGACCAAGGGGAGGCGTCCAGAAAGAGCACCTTATGCTTCGCGGGGATCGCGGCTATAGCCGCGGCCAGATCATCGAAGCTCAGGGACGTCTTGGCCAGGTCATTGGGGTCTGCGTCGTGCGGGCAGAGCGCCAGCACCGGCGACGCGTCAGGGCCCGCCAGCAGGGCGGTTGTCAGGCACAGGTACACCACGACAAGGTCCTCGGGGCTTGCCCCCGCGGCTACGTTGAGCGCCTGTTTGAGCGTCTCGAGCTTCGCGTCGGCTCCGGCGAGCGCCGCGCAGTGCTCCATCGGCACGCCGCCCAAGTCGGGATCGGTCAAGCGCTGCGCGATGAGGTAGCTGTACGCCGCACCCTCGGCCCGGGCCGGGACGTTGAAGTCAGAGTAGTCGGTCACGCCCGCACAGATCGCCCACTTGCCCGGCTCGGTCGGTGCGGTGTCCTGAGCCAAGCCGGCCGTCGTAGGCGCGACCAGCGCCATCGCTATAAGGTACCAGCGTGTCATGACATTCTCCTAGGTTCGTGCGACCCGCGGCTCGACCTCGTGCGAGGACGACGAGGCTTTGCCTCTTCAACCGATGCCGCCACGCTTCCTGCGGGACCGGGCGGTCCGCGGGCGCCGTCCGGCGAACCATGAAGCCGCCGCGCGGACGGAACGTCTGATTCCGGGAACCGGAAGGTGATTCGTCCTGATAAGCCTGTCGAACGCCGGGCGCTGGGTCGTGCCGGCTTCCCTCGTCGGAATCGTCCTCGCTCTGCCTCTAGTGGTCGCCGCGGCCGTCAAGCTGACCAGAGCCGTCTACCGTGAGCGCGACTCCGCCTACGTCGACGCCTGCCTGGCGAACCTGTCTGAACTCGGCGCCGCCATCGAGCAGTACACTCTCGACCACGACGGCCGCACGCCGCCGTCCCAGGTCTGGGCCGATGCGGCGCTCGCGGTCATGGGCAGAGAGCAGCCGTTCTGCTGTCCATCCGATCCGTCGCACTCGCGGAACTCTTACGCCTTCAGCGACCAACTCACGGCCGGCGCCCTCGATGAAGTGGCGAACCCGCACGACGTGCCGATGGTCTACGACTCGCGCCGCGGGTTGTGGAACGCGCGCGACACGTCGCCTGAGTTCTGCGTGCCGCCCAGGCACGGGGCGTATAACAACGCGCTGATGGCGGATGGCTCGGCCAGGTCGTTCGCGAGTTATGACGCATGGGCGGCTCCTCAGTTCCGCAGGGGCACCTCGACGGAGAGTGAGGAGGTGGAGCCGCTGCCGGCCTATGACGGCCCCACGCTGCTCTACGGCGACGCGTCGGGACTGCGGGCGGAGTACCCGTCCGACTGGCAGGCCCGGCCGGTTCCGCACGGCGTGCGCTTCGGCCCGGCGGATCGCCCGTCCGCGTCGTGCGAAATCGTTGTCGGCGGCTCGTCCGCGGAGTCGGAGCCCCCCGAGGAGCCACTGCCGCCGCAGGCGCAAGTCGTTACTACCTGGAAGACGAGCATGGCCCCGGTTCCGGGCGAGTTCCCGGTGACTTGCCCGGTGCGTGAATACACGTACGACGGCCGTCGCGTGTGCCGGCTCTCGGTGCCGACACGCCCATCGGTCCGCGTGACGGTCGCCGCGACCGAGGACCAGTGGGAGGCCCTGCGCCCGGCGCTGTTTGTGCCAGTCGTGAGCCTGCGTCTCAGACGCGCCGCGGGGCCGTGAAGGCCGGGCAGAGCACGCGGCCGAACCACTGACGCGGAGGTCCGACAATGAAACGCTGCTTCCCACTTGCGGTGTGCTTGCTATGTGTTGGCGCCGCACCGGCCCGTCCGGAGCCGCTGCGGGACGTGCCGCGCGACCACCCCGCCGCATGGGCCGTCGCGAGCCTCTGGCGCGCCGGGATCGTGCGCGGCGACGAGGATGGGCTGTTCCGCGGCGACCGGGCCCTGACGCGCGAGGAGGCCGTCGTGTTCGCGGCGCGGCTGTACGCCTACGTTTCGGCCGGCTTCGTCATGAGAACGGGTCAGTCGATCGACGACTACCTGGTCCGTTGGCGTAACGTGCCGGCCTGGGACGAGCTGAACCCGTACCGTGGGACGTGGGCCGCGACGGAATGGAACTACCTCCGCTTCGCCATGCCCGACGATGCGGATGTGCTGGCCGGCTGGCCGGATCCGCTTCCCACCCGCTATGACGCGGCCCTCGCCGCCGCGCGCGTGCTCGTGAGCGCGAGAAGAGTCGCGCGGAGCGCGCCCGTACGCCGCCTCAACCGCGACATGGGCGAGGCCGCGAAGGGTAACGACACCCAGCCCCTCGACTGGACCCCTTGGTCGGAGGGCGAGGACCCTCACTCTTTGGGCGATATGACGAGCGACCGGTTGTCGCCCTCGCCTTCGCTGTAGGTGTACACATCGGGGTCGTCAGCCAGCTCCAGGTGGACGATGCGTCGCTCGTACGCCGAGAGCGAGTCGAGCACGGCCTCGCGACCCGATTCGCGGACCTGGTCCGCGATGTGTCTGGCCCTCTCCCGAAGCTGATCGGCGCGCCGCTCGCGGTAGCCCTCCGCGTCCACTAGGACCCTGGCCGACGAGCCCGTGCGCTTGTGGAAGATGCCGCCGACGATGAGCTGCAGGGCCTGAAGGGTCTCCCCGTGGCGGCCGATCAGGATGCCGACGTCAGTGCCCGCCATGTCGATGGCTATCTGCTCATCGTCTTCGTCCGAGACGGTCGCGAGAGCGTTCAGCCCCATCTTGCCAAGGATCTCCTGGACAATCACCGCCGCCTCGTCGCCCGGTGTCCTCGCGCTTGCCTCCGGCATGCAGCTCTCCCCTTCCGACGTGGGCCGCTCTACTCGTCAGAGCCCGCCTCGACCCCTACCCCGGCCTCGCGCTCGGCTTGTCTCTTCGCCTTGCGCTCCTCACGGCGCCTCCTGCGTCCGCCGGATTGAGCCGCGTCCTGCTCGGCCTCCTCGCTGGGCGTACGATCGTCGCGGGTGAAGTCCACGTCGATGGCCTCGCCATCGCCGTCATCTGAGCCGTCAGCCCGCACGCGCTCGCGCATCGGAGCGAAGAACCTGGCCAGCAGCCCGCGCGCCCCGGTGTCGGCGTCTCGCAGGCTTATCTCTTCCCCGAGCCGCTGGACCACGGGCCCGGGCTCCTCCCGGTCGGCTGGCGCGCTCTTCTTCCCCCTGTGGGCGGCGGACGGCGCCTGCTGCGCCTGCTTGGCCTCCGGTCGCGAGCGGCGCGGTCTCTCCGGCTTCGGGCGCAACTCCTCGGGCAGGGACCCGTAAACGGCCTCGTCTCCGCCCCGCTGCTTCCATTTGTACGCGAGCCACAGCGACTGAGCCGTGGAGAACACCAGGAAGACGGTCCAGTACATAATGAACGCGGACGCGACACTGCGCATCATGAAGAAGAACATGACGGGCATGAGGTACATCATGGTCTTCTGCATCTGCTGCTGCTGCCGGTCGGCGCTCGCCTGCTGTGGTTGCAGCTTCATGGAGGCGATGAAGGCGATCACATAGACTATCAGCAGGGCCAGATCCGGCTCGGCCAGGTTCGGGATCCACAGGAAGCTCCCGTTATGAAGGGGGTAGGCGTACAGTCTCACCGCCTGGTAGACGGGAATGAGGATCGCCATCTGCAGGATGGACGGCAGGCAGCCCGACTTCATCGAGATGTTGTACTTGCGCATCAGCTCCTGCTGCTTGCGCATGACGGCTAGATTGTCGTCCTTGTGCTTCTCCTTTAGCTCGGCGATGATGGGCTGGACGAGCTTCATCTTAACGCCCATCGTCTTCGATGCCACGTAACCCCATGTGGTGAGCGGCCAGACCAGGACCTTGACGATGAGCCCTAGCAGCATGACCCCCATGGCGTACGCGTAGTGCGGGCGGGAGCGGCCGCCGAACAGCGCGACCAGGAAGTCGAGCAGCCTGTAACGCCAGTCGCGCGCGTTGTGCGTGTCGAGTAGCCGGCTGCTGATCTCAGCGGCCTTGATCTTGTCGTTTCTGTCGCCAACGCTCTCGTGGTCCCAGACGGCCCTATTCGAGTCGAATGTCAGGGCCTTCAGGTCTTTGACGAATCGCTTCTCCTCGTGGAGGCGGTCCAGCGCGATCCTCGCGGCGTGGTAAGACGCGTGAGCGGCGTAGGGGCTGCCCCGCTTCTCCTTCGCGAACGCCTCGTAAGCGTCGCAGGCCTCCCGCCACGCGCCGTCCTGCTCGTAGATAACCGCGATGTGAAGGCGGTCGAGCTCCGACTGTTGGGCCTTGGGATCGGCCGCGATACGCGCCTTGAGCTGTTCGATCTGCTCGTCGGGGGGCGCGTCGCTACGGAACTCCTGCGTCTGCGCAAGCTGCGCGACCTGCTGCCGCTGACGCTCCGCCTCGAGCGTCTTGGCCTGCTTGTTCATCATGTAGAGCATGATCATCCAAGGCACCAGGAGGATCAGCATCAGGATCCTCTGGCGCCTCATCTGCTCTTGTCGCTGCGGGTCAGCGCTCATGCGGAGCTACTCCCTAGGTTCCATGCGGCGTGGGCGCCTCTCGGGCACCGGGTCCTCGCCGCCGGGCGTGAACGGGTTGCATCGGCAGATCCGCCATAGCCCCAAGGCCATGCCGCGCAGTGCCCCGTGCACCCGTACCGCCTCCATCGCGTATAGCGAACACGATGGGGTGAACCGACACGACGACGGCAGCACGCGGCTCAGCGTCATCCGGTAGATCCGGATCGCGCCTATCAGGACAGCCCGTGCAAGCCGCGCCCCGAACCACGGGCGTTCAACGACCTCGCCGCCCGGGTTGTCGCGTGTCCCGTCTACACTCGAGCCTATCATCGCCATTGGGCACTGTCGGGCTCTGCCACGAGGCCGGCCTCGACCATCAACCCAACGACGGACTCGCGCAATGCGCCGAAGCCGAGGTCGGCGGCCGGCGGTAGTGCCCGAAATGTCACGTCAACCGGGCGGACATCGTGGTTGATCTCGCGCCTCGCGATCTCGCGCACTCTTCGGCGGATCCGGTTTCGGACGACCGCCTTGCCCACCTTGCGGCTCACGATGACGCACAACCTATGTCGGTCGCTGCCGCCCTTTCCGACCTTCAGGATGCCCGCCGGACACGAGTAGCCGCGCCCGCGCCGCAGGACCGCGCGGATGTCGGCACTTCTAGCCAGACGCCCCAGCGTCTGCCGGGGTCGCGAGCCGCCAACCGTGACCTCCAAGGGGCCGCCCAAACCACGTCGCCACCCACACCGCGCTGAGCCGTGAGCCGGCGCCTACACAGCGATCCTCTTGCGGCTCTTCCGTCGGCGCCGCTTAATCGCCTGGCGCCCACCGGGCGAGCTCATGCGGGTGCGGAAGCCATGCACCTTGTGCCGCCGCCTCACGTTTGGTTGGTACGTACGCTTCATGATGATACCTCCGCGAAGGGTGCCGCGTATTGCCGCGGAGGCGATCCGCGGACGGTGTCTCCCATACGAAACAAACGCGGCCACCGAGGGCGGCCGCACGTTCGAGAGTGATTGTACCATAGCGGTCAGATGGCCGGCAAGTCGCGCGGGACGGCCCTGCCCCCCGCCCTTGGGCCCGGGGGCGGGTGAGGGATGCCACCCAGACCGCCAGTCCTCAGCCGGGCGAAGCGCGTGACGAAGTGTGTCCCGAGCC
>Ga0315282_10004696_pt1 | contig 23700 bp, 21 predicted proteins | sample YL17G07_20_MG_FD_203693 | JGI IMG/M metagenome (GOLD analysis project Ga0315282, IMG submission 203693) | Sediment microbial communities from Yellowstone Lake, YNP, Wyoming, USA - YL17G07_20 | ecosystem: Environmental > Aquatic > Freshwater > Lake > Sediment | place: USA: Wyoming | collected... | reverse complement strand
GGTATTTTTATTGACAAACACATATTTGTTCGCTTAATGAATTTAACTATCAGTAATGTGGCATGATATTTTACCATTCATAACTATTTTACTGTGATTCTAAATTTCTACCTTTCCGAATTACAGACTTTCTTTAGTATTTTCTTGACAAGACTATAAGCCTGTTATATACTATTTTGAGGCTATAGTTTTATGGTTTTTTTGTATTATCTAAGATTAACTTCTGTTTTTCAGTAATGCAATTCTGTAGGAAGGATTAGATAGAATGGGAAAAGTTAGAGTTGCAATAGCAGGTGTCGGGAACTGTGCTTCTGCTTTGGTTCAGGGAGTTCAATATTATAAGAATGCTAAGGAAGATGAGTTTGTATCAGGATTAATGCACGTAAATCTTGGAGGATATCATATAAGAGATATTGAGTTTGTCGCCGCCTTTGATGTAGATAACAACAAAGTAGGAAAAGACCTTTCAGATGCGCTTCTTGCTCCTCCAAATAATACGATTCAATTCGCAAAGATTCCAAAATTAGATGTTGAGGTTCAAAGAGGACCCACAAAGGATGGTCTTGGAAAATATTATCGTGAGACTATTCATGAATCTGATCAAGAACCAGTTGATGTTGCAAAGATACTCAAAGAACGAGAAGTTGACGTCCTGATCAATTATTTGCCAGTAGGAAGCGAAGAAGCCGTTAAGTGGTATGCTGAACAAGCGTTAAAAGCAAAATGTGGTATGGTCAACTGTATACCAGTATTTATTGCCAAGACAAAGGAATGGCAAGAGAAGTTCGAGAGCGCAGGCGTTCCAATCATCGGTGATGATATAAAGTCACAGGTTGGCGCTACAATAGTACATCGTGTCCTTACAAGGCTGTTCAGAGATAGAAGCGTTAAGCTGGTTGATACATCACAATTAAACGTTGGTGGAAACATGGACTTCAAAAACATGCTTCAAGAAGAAAGACTTTCTTCAAAAAGAATATCGAAAACTGACGCAGTTATATCTCAGTTGAATTATGACATGGGCGCAGACCACGTTCACATTGGGCCAAGTGACTACATACCATGGTTGACAGACAGGAAATGGTGCTACATCAGCATGAGAGGTACAGCCTTCGGCGATGTTCCATTGAATCTTGATCTCAAGTTGGAAGTCTGGGATTCTCCAAACTCCGCAGGTATTGTAATAGATGCCCTGAGATGTTGTAAATTAGCCCTTGATAGAGGAATAGGTGGGGCGCTTATAGCGCCATCATCATATTTCATGAAATCCCCTCCGATCCAGTATTCAGATTCAGAAGCTCGTGACATGGTCGAAGCCTTCATCGCTGGTAGATAAATAATTGAGGGATATATATAATTAGGGGAGAACTCAGGTTCTCCCCTAAATTTGGCAGGGACAAACCTATGTGTCTGTCATGTTTTTGTCATCCTTTTATTTTGCCTTGCCTTATTATCTCTGATCGATCCATTTTCTAAGACTGGTGTTTAACCATATTAATTATTTGTCTTATAAAAAATATGATCGTAGGTTGGGTCGAAGCATGAGACCCAACTTTGATAATATTGTGTTGGGTTTCGTTCCTCAACCCAACCTACTTTTTTGTTACCTTGATTTATGCAGAAAATGAACCATCCCTTATTTTTTATCAATTATAAAGGATCGGAAAATAATATATGATCCCCATACGTGATACTATTCAATCAAAAACACCCCCAATAGTTACAATCGGGTTAATTGTAGTTAATAGTATTGTTTTCTTTTTTCAGTTATCTCTAGGCTCCCGTCTTGATAGCTTTATTGGTACTTTTGGGCTTGTGCCGTTAAGATTCATTCACCAGATGGAAAGAGGAAATATCTTAATTGGACTATTGCCGTTATTCACCTGTATGTTTCTCCACGGCGGATGGCTTCACATAATAGGAAATATGTGGTATCTGTGGATATTTGGCGATAATGTCGAAGATCGTGTTGGACATGCCAAGTTTTTCATTTTTTACATCCTCTGTGGACTTTTATCTGGTCTTACACATGCTTTAATGAATGCAAATTCTGGATTACCTACTGTTGGGGCAAGCGGAGCCATTGCAGGTGTTATGGGAGCATATATTATTCTCTATCCTAGAGCAAAAATATGGACTTTGATACCTATTTTCTTCTTTGTGCAGTTTATTGAGATACCGGCATTTATATTTCTTGGTTTTTGGGTCTTAATGCAACTTTTGATAGGTGCTTTTTCCACGAATATGGGTCCACTAAGCGGTGGAGTCGCATGGTGGGCGCATATTGGTGGATTTGCGGCAGGTGCTATACTTGTCCTTGTATTTAAGAAAAGAGAAAAAAATATTCCAAAGCGATATGCAGATGAATACAGACCATGGTAAAAAGGATGAGGGATGAAGGCGGAAGGATGAAAAAGATTAGGAGGTTGGAAGATTAAAGACTATGATCTTCTAATCCATTTTCATCCCTCATCCTTCATCCCTCATCCTTCATCCTTTAAATTGCGGGAGGCTTGAATTTATGTCTCATTTTTTTCAAATATTCTGGATATTTATTATGGTTACCGCTCTGGCTCCCGTAATCCAGCGGCGCATGCTTGAAGCAGGCAGGATCAGGCTTATCAGACAGTTTGAAAGGAGACGCAACAGCCGTGTAATAGCTCTGATCCATAGACAAGAGATTATGAGCCTGCTAGGTTTTCCTCTTATGAGATATATCAATATTGAGGACTCCGAAGAGGTCATAAGAGCTATAAATCTTACAGACGATGAAGTACCTATTGACCTGATATTGCATACTCCGGGCGGATTGGTTCTTGCGGCTGAAAGAATCGCATGTGCGCTCCAAAGGCGCAAAGGAAAAGTTACTGTTTTTGTTCCGCATTACGCCATGTCAGGTGGTACATTGATTGCTCTTTCCGCTGATGAGATCGTGATGGATAAAAGCGCTGTTCTTGGTTCTGTTGACCCTCAAGTAGGCGGATACCCCGCCGTTTCGATACTGAAAATTTTTGAAACTAAGAACAAAGACAAGATTGACGATGAAACATATATTCTGGCAGATATATCAAGGAAAGCAGTAAAGCAGTTGAAAGACTGTGTTAAAGATATAATAAAAGACAAAATGGATGAAGAAAAAGCCGAAAAAGTAGCCGATCTACTCACCAGAGGGGAGTGGACTCACGATTATCCAATAACTGCCGATGAAGCTAAAGCGATTGGTCTTCCTATTTCAATTGATATGCCGGAGGAAGTTTATCAGATTATGAATTTATTTCCACAACCCGGGAATAGAAGACCATCAGTCCAGTATATCCCTGTTCCTTACAAATTTAGCGGAAAGGACGGAAAAGCATCTCATAACATAAATTAAGAAAGGTAAAATATGAGTGATCAATTTACAATTCAGGAGATCATAGAAATAGCAATTGAAATAGAAAAGAACGGAGAAGTGTTTTATCGTGCACTTGCGGAATCAGCAAATACTGCACCGCTCAGAGATTTATTCAAGAATCTCTCTGATGCAGAAAAAAAACATAAAGCCATATTCGAGGAAATGCTAAAATCCGTTGGCGGGTATCAGGTATCAGAAATCTATTATGCCGATGAATACATGGGTTATATGAAAGCCATTGCTGATGAGCAAGTATTCAAGAAAGATATATCCATACTTGAAGTAGCCAAAAGCCTGAAATCTCCGAAGGAAGCCATTGAGCTTGCGATAGATTTTGAAAAGGATTCTATCATTTTTCTTCACGAAATGTTAGACATAGTAAACGAATCTGAAATTGAAACAGTCAAAAAACTGTTAGACGAAGAGAGAGGGCATATCCGCAGGTTATCTACAATAAAATCGCAAGTAAGTTAGGAGAGACAAGTGCATTTTGTAAAGGATGGTAAATATGTATCTGATTATAGGCTTTTGTTGACATTTAATGATGAAATAACCAAGATAGTTGATCTTAAACCTTATCTTAAAGGTAGTATATTCGAACCATTAAAAAATATTGAATATTTTAAGACCGTTAAAGTAAATAGTGATATAGATACAATAGTATGGGAAAATTGCGCTGACATATCTCCAGATTTCCTGTATGAAATAGGTGAAACAATATCTAAAACAACATTTGTTGAGAGACCAGCATTTAGTTAATAATAGGATGGTAAATATGGAAAACAGTCTGCTTGAGCTTAAACTAATTCTACCAGAAGAAGAGCAAGAGAGAATATCACACAGTGATGAAGTCTATGATATTATCATAATCGGGGGTGGACCTGCTGGTATGACTGCCGCTGTTTATGCGGCTCGTAAACAAATAAAGAGTCTGCTTGTTAGTAAAGATATCGGCGGGCAACTCCTCTGGACGTCTGATATTGAGAATTATATGGGGTTTCAATACATCAGCGGAAAGGAACTGACGGAAAAATTTAGATCACAGATGGAGCAGTTTCCCATAGTTGACATTGTTCTTGGTAATCCAGTAGAAAAGCTGGAAAAACAGGATAGCAACTTCGTTGTTACGACAACCGATTCCAAGAAGTTCACAGGAAAGACTATTATAATCGCAACAGGTAAACGTTACAGACCAATGAATGTTCAAGGTGAAAAGGAGTTTGTTGGGAGAGGAGTCAGCTATTGCGCTACCTGTGATGCGCCTTTATTTGCTGGAAAAAACGTAATGGTCGTTGGCGGTGGAAATTCCGCTTTTACTTCCGTCATTGACCTGATGAAACTCGCTAATAAGATATACGTTGTTAATATAATGGATAACTGGCAAGCTGATACAGTTTTGCTTGAGAAAACTAAAGGTGCAACAAATGTTGAGTGGATGTTATCTCATCGTGTAACTGCCATACATGGTGACAAATACGTCACAGGGGTATCCGTTGAATCACTGAAAACTAAAGAGACAAAGAATCTCACTGTTCATGGAGTCTTCATAGAGATAGGTCTTATACCAAACTCCGAATTTGTTAAAGGGTTTATACTGCAAAACAGTCATGGTGAGATTGTTGTGGACTGTTCTTGCCAAACGAGCGTAACGGGCGTGTTTGCCGCAGGCGATGTGACTACTGTTCCTGATAAGCAGATCAGCATCGCCATCGGAGAAGGCTCAAAAGCGGCTCTTAGTGCTTATAAATATTTGATAACAGATGGTCAGTCTGCGCAGGAATGACAAAATTGTGTACGTGCCATTCCTGTGAAAACAGGAACCCATAATTTCTAGTGTATCTGAGCGCTAGAGGATTCAGTTCAGCATTCCATATATTAATATAAGAATCGGTACATCGGTCTATCAATTGACACACCGATTATACTCCATACGCTGCCAACAATAAATTCACCCAATATCAATCCAAGAAAGAATGGGATAGCTTGACGATGCAATTTAATTCCACCAATCTTGAGAACGATCCATTTAATAACAAAACTCATCAATATGGAGAACCAAAACACGTTCATAGACCAACTACTTGAAACAGCATAACCAGCCGGATGGAATGGCCACCAGAAAAATTTAACTCTCATAAACATAAGAATAAGAGTTGTTACAAATCCGACAATTGAGGCGATGCTTGATCCATAATCAGGTGGTTGCGGTGATGATAACTGTCTCTGCAATCGGTTGAAAGGCTCCCATGCAAACCAATCAGGCGCTCCAATATTATAGGAAATGTGAATATGAGCCCAAAAAGTTGACAACGAAGACAACGGCACAGCTATAATCATGGCTATAAGCAGACGCCTGTTGCTTATACGAGTTCTCTCAGCGAGTTTAAACCCTTCCAGTTGATGAGGCATAGGGTGTCCTCTATAAGCCCTGTTGAAGAAATACAGATAGGCGAACATCGTCAAATTAGCAGGTCCAAGGCGCCTTGTTCCTAGTATCTTTGGTAGCGTTTGATCGGGACCGATAAAGTGCAGGTCGTGAACAGGTGACCCAAGTTCCGCTCTCATTCTGCATATAGCCGTTGATATTGCATAGTAGATTATGAAGAAAATGACTGTAACCCATATAGACATCCCTGCCATATAGCAGAAGCCTATTAGATATGCAAGTGCGCCGATCATTCCCAGAACTGCCCACCTATAAGGCATTGGTTCGCCTGCATCATCACTTGGCGACCCTCTGCCAATAAACCGTTTTAATACTTTTGTCAGGTGCTTTCGTGTTGTCCAGATCGCTATGATACACAGGCCCATATATGCGCCAAATGCCTGCTCCTCGATGTAGGGAAAATTGGGAAGATTATTCAATCCCAATACTGACGCTATTATCCTCTGCCATTTCCAGAAAAGATAGAAGAACCAGCATGAGAACGAAAGGTCTAACGGAATGAAAAAAGCCATACCGATAGCAAACGGGAATATTGCGACCGGTGTCCATCCTATTGCATCCCAGGGTTTGGACGTGAAAAACGGCTGTATATCATATAATCTTCCACCAAAGCTAGGCACCGTCGGGTATAGGAAATTTAACCCGTTGATTACGTCAATTGCTCCGGCAAAACCGAAGCCTATCCACATAATTTTATTTCTTATAAGTCCTGATAAACCTCCACCAGTGGTCATCTCAAGAGGCAACTGCATGACAGGATAGCTAAGTTTTTCCTGCTCTGTCCATTGCTTACGCACAACGACGTTTATGCACAGCATCACGAACAACAAGCAGAAAATAAACGAAGACCACCATAAAACAGGCGTCATCCAGAATTTTATATTTTCCCATGTATATAGGCTTGAATCGCCTTTGTAATAGTCGCTGAGTAGCCTTTTGTCTCTTGCCGACAGCCATGTAGGAATATATCTGTGGAATAATTCTGCCCATTCATTTTCGGGTGTTGCATACCAAAACGGGTGAGAGGGAAGTGCGACCAGAACCCGCATCATATCATGTTCTGCTATCGAGGAAGCTATCGCCAGCATCACGTAAACTGTTACAAGCTCGCCTTGGTTGAATACGAATCTAGGCAGGATTTTCTTTAGTAACTGGTTTATGCAGATAAGCACAAAAACGTAGAAAATTACGTTAAAATATAGAGATACAGTGGTAGGAAATCCCTGTGCCCGGGAATCCATAAGCCAGTATGAATTAACTGGAATGAGAAGGATACCGATCAAGAGCGCACGCCATGTAACCCCTACTGATCGTCTGTCGTATTGGTTTTTCAATATCTATTTATACCTATCTGTTAGCGTACCAAACTACATAATCTCTAACATTCTGATAATTTGGCGATTTCTTGTCTAATACTTCTAAATCACAGAGCGGATAAGCATACTTAAAATGACCGGCTCTGACGTCCACAATCAAATAAAATCTAGTAGAATGGGCATTACCATTCTACATAGACTTATCTGAATAATTCGTATTTCATTCATGGCTAAAACAGACATTTCTAAAACTTACCTAAACAGCAATCTCTGTCTTTGCATCAGCAGATCGGTATACTGCAACAAGCATTTTTAAGACGTTAAGGCAGTTATCGAATGACGATATGGGTGTCTTTTTGTTCAGGACGCAGTCAGCGAAATGGAAGAACTGAGTGTCTACATGGAATTTGCTTAGATCAGGAGTAGTTGAAGCTACTCTACCATCAGATTCTCCACAGATACCGAATGGCCACATAGTAGCACCGCCCTCCGTTCCCATTACACGAAGCCCAATAGTCTCGCTTGGTGTAAATCCAGCCCATCCGTTATCCATCAAAACAGTGGCGCCGTTTTCAAAGTGAATGATAGCTGTCGCAAGGTCTTCCACGCTGAATTCCTCTGGAGTAGGCACACGATCCCATCCGCTTGCTCCCTTTCCACGAGGACCAAACTTTGCATAAGTTGCACCACTAACCCTTGTAGGTTTTGGACAGCCCATTAACCACCATAGAACATCAAGGAAATGGACTCCATTATCAATCATGGGCCCCCCGCCAGATAAAGGCTTGCGTGTGAACCATCCACCCATGCCGGGGATACCTCCTAACTGACGCAGATACGTTGTCCAACCATAGTATACCTCGCCTAGTTTGCCTTCTTCCAATAGTTGATGTATGTAAGCCGCCTCGCTAGTATAACGAAACTTCATGGCGACCATTGCAACCAGACCTGAAGCCTTCGCCGCTAATACCATCGCTTCACCATTCTCGACGGTGTTTGCCAAAGGCTTTTCGCAAAGAACGTGTTTGCCATGCTCAAGGGCGTATACGCTTATAGGAGCATGGAGATAGTTCGGCACACAAACGCTTACAGCATCAACTTCCTTATCTGCACATAATTCCTGATATGTAGTGTAGCCTTTGACACCATAATGCTCTTTTGCTTGTGCGAGACGTTTCTCATCTGCATCACAAACAGCAACAAGCTTGGTATTTGGTGTTTGCACGTAACTGTCAGCGTGCCATCTTCCGATCCCCAAACCTATCACAGCCATATTTACTTTGTCCGATACTTTTTTCATCAGCACTCCCCTTCTAGTTGAATTTAATATTATAAAACTCAAAATTCTTTGTTTCTCAATGCTTTTGAAAACTGTAAATCAGTATATCAAATCAATAAAACGATATTCAATAGAAGATGTTAATGTTCCTGTAATTCGGAAAGGTATTCTATACAAATACCCAAATTCTTTATCATGTTTTCAAAAAATCAAAATATAACCGAAATTATGACAATGAAAACGAAACTGGAATGAAACTCTTGAAATTGGCAACCAAATAAGATAGTATATATCCATTAGTTGTTTTTGATCTTGTTGTTTTTATGTTTTTTTGATAATCTATTTTTTGCCATTGTTTATTGATGATCTTGAGTTTATAATTGAGATGATTATGGAAAATTATAGCGTGCTTTTCTTTACAATCACTTTATTCATCTACTTTTTTGCTACAGTATTGTATATAATCTATGCAATATTCAAGAAAAACACAGCAGGCAATCTGGCTACGTGGGTGCTTGGTGCTGGTATTGCGGTACAAATGGTAGCACTAATATCGCGAACAAAGGAAACCGGTTATTTTCCATTTATGACAATATACGAGACTCTTGTTTTTTGGTCATGGATCATAGCATTGATCTACTTATTTTTACAATTCAGATTCCGAATAAAGGCTCTTGGCGCATTGATAACTCCGATAACATTTCTCATAATAGCAGTCGCATTCGCTCTGCCTCCTGAATATCAAAAATCTATTCCATTGGCTCCTGCTTTACAGAGTCACTGGCTGGAGTTTCACATAATCACGTGTTTTATATCCTACGCTTGCTTTGCTATATCTTTTGTTGTTGGTATAGCGTATTTGCTTAAACGAAGGAACGATTTAGAAGATTCACTGGCAAAAGACAAATTAGATATGCTAGGCTACAAATCCATAGGCTTGGGATTCCCATTTCTGGCGTTGGGGATCATATCCGGCGCCATCTGGACTAACGCCGCATGGGGAACGTACTGGTCATGGGACCCGAAGGAAACGTGGGCGTTAGTTACGTGGTTCATTTATGCTATATACTTGCACCTTAGAATAACAATGAAACGAAAGGGTGAGTCAGCGGCTATTACCTCGATAATAGGCTTTGTGTGCGTTATATTTACTTTTGTGGGTGTAAACTTCTTGTTGCCGGGATTACATTCATATCTATGAAGGAGAATTAATATGTCTGGAAAAAAAGGATCGGATTGGGCTTTTCGTGGGTTCTGCCTCGGCGCGCCAAGACAGAAAGATTTCGATTTATTCAAACGATTGATTTCAGAAGTCTTGCCAGCTTATGACTGCAATGCCCTGGTTCTGTTGATCAGGTATCGCTATCAATTCAAAAGCCATCCCAAGGTCGCCGATTGGGAACCGCTTACACTATCACAATCAAGAGAAATAGGCGATCTGTGCAGAAAAAACAACATCCGCATAATCCCAAAGATGAACCTGCTTGGTCATCAATCTGAGAAGGAAAAAGGCTCGGAACAGGGATTGCTGAGAGTCTATCCCGAATTTGACGAAACGCCTGAACTTCAATCGGTACGTTACTGCCGAAGCCTGTGTCCACGTCATCCAGATGTTAGTGGAGTGGTTTTTGATCTTATGGATGATATGATTGACGCTTTTCAGGCTGATGCGATACACGTTGGTCTGGATGAAGTCTTTGAGATAGGAACTTGTCCAAGATGCAAAGGTTTCTCAAATGCGGAGTTATTCACCGATTGGGTTAATGCACTTCATGGTCATCTTACGGGAAGGAACGTAGAGATGCTGATGTGGAGCGATAGATTGCTTGACGGCAGTGCCACTGGTTATGGCGAATGGGAAGCCTCGATGAATAATACGTGGCAGATGGTTGACGAGATACCAAAAGACATCATTATGTGCGACTGGCACTATGGCGAACGTGAAAGCTATCCATCAGTACCATATTTCTCTGAAAAGGGATTCAGGTTTGCCGTCGGTCCATGGAGAGATTTGAAAGCTACTCAGGCATTTCTCAACTACGCCGCAGATAATAAAACTGAGCAGTTAATAGGATTTTTGCAGACCAGTTGGTGCGATTCTGGTGCGGTTGCAAAGTACTTACTTGATGCTGATAACAGTGTTGGTGAGATACCCATACAAGTCGGCGAATCCTTCAAGTGGACGATGACTTTTTAGTGGTACACATAATTTGTCATTCCAGCGAGGGCTGGAATCCAGTAGAATGGATAATACTATGAATAATGTTAAACCTTTCTGGATCGGAAACGAGATGGATCGAGAAAGCCTGTTTTTTGTGCAAAAAAGCGATGATGAGTTTCCTTGTGACACGCTGTTATTTACTCCTGATAGAATATTATCGGTTAAAAGCGCGTCAGGAGAGATCGCTTACGAAGAAGGTAAAGACTATATCTTAACTTCAGATAGGATAATATCTCTGCCAAAGGGTTCCAGAATACCATTCAAGACTGATGCAGAGATGCACCCAAGCCCTGATTCCCCACAATCAATAGCAGCATGTCGGGATGGAAAAAGTCATCTATTTTTTGGTGAAGGACACTTTTTTCACGATCTTCAGGCAGAGATTACATATACACACAAGGATAAATGGGAATCACCTGTGCCAAAGTTTGCCCTGAATCATCTGCCAAAGCTTATGAAGAAACTAAAGAACAGTGAATCCTTAAAAATCGTCCTTTTTGGCGATAGTATATCTGCAGGGGGCAATGCTTCTGGCGTAACTGGTGCTAAACCATTTATGCCCGATTATGGACAGCTTGTTGTTAATGAACTTCACAGCGTCTATGGTTCAGACATTGCCTACAAGAACCACTCGGTAGGCGGTACAGCATCAGGATGGGGATTAGAGAATATTGCTGTTGTAGCTAACGAGAAACCCGATCTGGTTATACTAGGTTTCGGTATGAACGATGCCAGCGGGAGAGTTACCCCTGCTCAGTTCAAGGCAAATATTCAAAATCAGATGGAAGCGATCAGGAAGGTTCAGTCTGATACCGAATTCATACTCGTCGCAACTATGACAGCGAATCCAGAATGGACGGCATCCTCACCTGACCTTTATCCATTATACAGGGATGAGTTGGGAACTTTATGCGAAAATGGCGTTATACTTGCAGATGTGACGTCCATCTGGATTGAAATCCTGAAAAGAAAGAGCTTTGCTTCTATGACCGGTAATGGCGTCAACCACCCCAATGATTTTGGTCATCGCATTTATGCACAGGTTATCCTTGCTTTACTGATAGGAAAATAAAATGAGACTAAAAGATCAAGTTGCAATCGTTACAGGCAGTGGACGTGGAATTGGACATTCAATAGCTCTGACCTTCGCAAAAGAAGGGGCTGATGTTGCTATTGTCGCAAGGACAGAGTCGGAGATCGAATCTGCGAAACAAGAGATTATTGATCTAGGTTCAAAAGCCATTGCCATAAAGACTGACGTAACAGACGAAAATCAAGTAAACTCTATGGTACAGAGAGTCATGGACGAGTTCGGAAGAATTGACATACTTGTTAATAATGCAGGTTTTGCCAAACATGCCTATATCCAGGATATATCAAACGAGCTATGGGATACGACCATGAATGTCAATCTTCGTGGTATTATGCTCTGTACCCGTGCAGTATATAAACAGATGATGAAGCAGAAAAGCGGATATATAATAAACATCTCATCCGGGGCGGGCAAACACGGCAGTACCATGTATGCAGTGTATTCTACGTCAAAATTTGGAGTTATAGGCTTCACCGAAAGTCTTGCATCAGAAGGTAGGCAATACGGCATAAAAGCCAGCGTTATATGCCCGGGACCAGTGGCAACAAAGATGAGAGCAGGCAATCATCCTGATGATGACGTATCAAAACTCATGTTACCGCAGGACATTGCTGATGTGGCACTATTTCTGGTTACACAACCAAAACGTGCATACATCGGTGAAGTTGTAGTGTCTACTTTTCTATATTGATAGAACAGTAAATTTTCGTCTGGGTATATCAAAACTCAATTTCCCATCAGCCCAATCACCAAGATCACGCTGTGTTACAGGATCATCAGCATGTCCGGTGTGTTGAGATTGTAAAGCGACGCTTGCATGAACTGACTGGTCATTGAAGTTTGTTAATACCAAAATGTCTGAATAATAATAAACACCAACTTTAGACCGAACCTTCACTTCAATCGGAAATCCAGAAAGCATCTCTGACCGCAACGTATCCACAAGGCTTTGAGGCATACTTGGCAGTGAAACTGGTTCGCCTGTTGTTACACGTCCTGAACCTTCTGGATAGCGGAAAGTCTTTGCGTTGAATACAAGCACCTTACCATTCCCATGCTTCTTTCGGGTTAATATCGGTATATTTCCTTTGGGATGGATGGCAGTCGCCAGAACTTCGGCAGTAACAGGATGAAGGTTTGCTCTAAAGTGAATATGCGCTTCTGCATCTTCTGAAGACTGATTGACTGAGAACCGAAACGTCCAGATGTCAGCGGGCGTAACAGGCGGGTTAGCATAACCAGCAAGCCTGAGTATCCTTTCATCAAAAGCGAATTTTTCCAGAAACCCCGGCGTAAGCATGGCGGTTCCACCATTTTCAACAAAGGCAATTACTCGCTCTACAATATCGGGATCTTTGGTTGATTGTACTGGGAGACATATTGACTTTGCATTATCTGGAAAAAGATGGCAAGGCACTATGGGCAATCCCAACATGCCAAGATAGTCAAGAAGATACGCTTCATCCTCTCCGTCAGTGTTGACAGGCTTATAAAAAGCGATTCCTTCGGGTTCACGACCATCAAGAATGCCTGCAAGCCTTTCCAATTCGGGGATTGATTCTATAAGTGCCTTTGTGTTAGGATTTTCAGGTGAGTAAAGCCCAGGTTCATAATGAAATCGTATAAGTTCACGGGCACCTGCAAGTATGCTCTGTACAGCTTGTTCAACGTAAATCTCAGGATAGCAGTTGATGAAGTCAAACCATCCACCGCCGATCTTTTCTTGCGATATGGAAGCTAACCAACTATAATTTGCGAAAGCTTGATATTGATGGACGTATTCAACAAGCGGGTCACGTACCTCTGTGCCTACCCATACCTCATCAAAGTTAAAAGGATGTTGCTCTACGTCATAGCCGAATACATGAAACCTGTCATACCACTGTGGATATTTTATTATCACCTTTGCATTAGGGTTTTCTTCTTTTGTTGGATTTATGATTTTCTCTTTTGCAATGTAAGCCAACAGGTTTCGATAATATTCTCCCCAATCCGCTTCACCACAAACAGAATTACATTCAGAGCAATGGCAATATGTACAGAGAAAGTCATCAACGATGATCTCGTCAAAGATACGTGCAGTACGGCGGACGATTTCTTCTAATTCCTCTTGCGTTCCGAGATTCGTATAGCAAAGCCACCATCTGCCATGAGTGCTTCCCTTTCCCGTGCCATTAGTTGGAGTTAATCCTGCGGATACTTCCAAGCCATTCTTTCTAAAGAAATCCCTTGCCTTCGTCAATACTTCTTCGCCGGGGAAATGTCCACCTCGAAGGCAATCAAGATAAACCTTGTTGATTTTATTTGCATTAAATAGTCTCAAGGCTTCATCTAATCCTGCATCATCCGAAAAGTAAGCGTTCACCAGTTGCGATGGGACAAATGCGCTGAAACGCAAAGGTCCTGTGTGTCCGTTTCTTATGGATTCTTTCATCTCTCATCTCTCATCCTTCATCTCTCATCCTTCATCCTTACTTTATCCTCTAGGATGAAATTTGCTATGTATCTGTTTCAATCTTTCGCTGTTTACGTGTGTGTATATCTGTGTAGTTGATATACTGGCGTGACCGAGCATCTCCTGAAGCGATCTTAAATCAGCGCCATGCTCAAGCATGTGTGTAGCGAAACAGTGCCGAAGTGTGTGGGGAGTTATTTTCTTCTGGATACCTACAGACTCAGCAATCTCCTGAATGATCCATCTTACTCCATCTCTAGTCAGTTTCTCGCCTTTATAATTAATAAAAAGCCAATCCTCTTTTGGATTTAGATTTGGTCGTCCAGAATCAAGGTATTTTTTCACAGCCTCAAGCGCCATAGAGCCAACAGGCACAACCCTTTCCTTGTTTCCCTTTCCCAAACAGCGGATATATCCAATCTCAGGGTTCAAATCCGTTATCAACAGATTCACTACTTCTGAAACCCTAAGACCACAGGCATACATGACTTCAAGTAGTGCTTTATCCCTTAATCCCAAAGGTTTAGAAATATCTGGTTGATTAATGAGCGATTCCATCTCTGCAATACTTAATACAATTGGAAGCTTATTCCAAGAGCGCAATGGTTCCATCGTCAAGGTTGGATTATCGTTGATATATCTTTCAGCAACTAAGAATTTATAAAAGGTTCTTAGCGAGTCCATCTTCCGATCAAGCGTGCTTGATGCAAATTCCTGATCACCTAGATGCGCCAAATACTTCGCGATATGCTCGTGTTTGACATCCAGTAAGGGCAATTCCGCATTATTTTCAATGAACTTAGCAAAATTCTGCAAGTCCCGCCTGTAGGAATTAATTGTATTGGATGATAATCCCCTTTCTACAAGAAGGAAATCGGTGAATTGTCCTATAAGTGTCTCGTATTTCGTACTCATTTCGTTTCCTTTGCGATCCATTCCAGATAATCTGGATTGCCTTCCATAATCCGAAAAGTCAAAATCTCTGGCACCTGATATGGGTGTATCTCTTTGATTTTTTCTGTCAGTTCTGGAATTAGGTCGCTTCTGGTTTTCATAATAAGCAGACATTCCTCTTCTGTGCTGATCTTACCTTCCCACCAGTATTTGCTTTTGATCCATGGGATAATGTTTACACATGCAACAAGCCGTTCGGACAGAACTGTATCAGCGATCTCATCAGCAGAATCCTTTGGGCAAGTGCAAAATACCATTCTCATATATAAAAAACCTCCATCGTTTCAAACTCCCCTCTTGAGAGGGGTCCGGGGGTATAAAAACTTACCATTATTATTGCTAGTGGTCAACCAGATTAATTTTTCGTCCTATAAAAAATATGATTGTAGGTTGGGTCAAAGCATGAGACCCAACTTTGATAATATTATGTTGGGTTTCGTTCCTCAACCCAACCTACTTTTGAGATTCTTTTGAGATTCATAAGTTAAATATTTAATTCGGTCAAGCACTAGAACAAACCCTTGATCATACCGCCATCTACCTGTATGGTTGTTCCTGTAATACCGCTCGCTTTCTCCGAAGCTAGAAAAGTCACGAGATCAGCCAGTTCTTCTGGTTTTTGCATGCGTTTAATGGGTATGGTCTCGATCAATTCATTTCTGAGTTCGTCAATAGGTCTTCCTGTATTTGCTGATCTCTCCTCAAATATCTGCCGTATCCTTTCCGTATCAAAAGACCCCGGGCAGACGTTATTCACTGTAATATTGTATTTTCCGAGTTCTCTTGAGAGAGTCTTTGCAAGGCTGATCACCCCAACACGAAAAACGTTAGAAAGCACCAATCGATCGGCAGGTTCTTTTACAGTATATGACGTATCATTTATTATCCTGCCCCATCCTTGCTTTTTCATATATGGGATAGCTTCTCTGCATATTCTTACGACGTACATAAGTAAGCGATGAAATGCCAATTCCCATGCCTGATCATCAAGATCGAAGAAACTGCCGGGGGTAGGACCACCTGTATTATTCACAAGTATATCTATTCTACCAAAACTCCCGATGGTTTCACTCACCAGGCGCTTAACGTCGTCACAGACTGCCAGATCAACAGTTAGCGCCAGTACGTCGGTGTTATAGGTACTTCTGATTTCCTCTGCTGTATGCTGAAGTTCAGTTTCATTTCTAGCACAGATAGTCACTTTTGCGCCTTCACGTGCCAAAGCCATAGCACATGCTTTACCGAGACCTTTACTGGATCCGCCAATAATCGCCACTTTATCTTTTAATCCCAGATCCATATCTAATTCTCCAATATTTTCATTAGCATGTCATTCCAGCGAAGGCTGGAATCCAGAACGGTCGTAACCTATCATGAGTTATGCGTCACTCGCTACTTTCTGTTATGGATTCCTGTTTTCATGGCAATGACATCATTGATTTAGTGAATAAACCATTAGAACTTCATGTTTTTGAAGCTCTTGACCTGTTCGGTTATTGCCTTTTCAGTCGGGAGCCTTTCGATACTCGATGCGCCGAAGAAACCGACTACTCCTTTGGTATTTTTAAGAACGTACTGTGCATCCTCTGGTTCTGCAATCGGTCCGCCGTGACATAATACAAGAATGTCAGGGTTGACGGATTTAGCCGCATCGTGCATAGCCTGAACACGCTTGATGGCTTCTTCAAGCGTAATAGCTGTATGCGCACCTATGGACCCTTTTGTCGTCAAGCCCATGTGTGGAACTAAAACGTCTGCGCCAGCCTTCGCCATCTTTTTTGCTTCGTCCTCATTGAATACATAAGGACAAGTCAGCATATCCATATCATGAGCAATCCCGATCATTTCTATCTCAAGATCGTAGCCCATATCTGTTTCCTCAAGCCCCTGACGCATCACACCATCAATAAGCCCGACAGTTGGAAAATTCTGGACGCCTGAGAATCCTATCTCTTTAAGCTGTTTGATAAATACAGGCATAAGCCTGAATGGATCAGTTCCGCAGACGCCAGCCAATACAGGCGTATTTTTCACAACAGGGAGAACCTCGCTTGCCATATCTACGACTATGGCATTAGCATCGCCATAAGGCATCATTCCAGCGAGAGACCCTCTTCCAGCCATCCTATATCTCCCAGAATTATATATGATTATGATGTCCGCACCACCCATTTCGGCGCATTTTGCTGATAATCCCGTTCCAGCGCCTGTTCCTATGATCGGCTTGCCTTCGCTAACAGATTTCCCTAATCTTTTCAATGCTTCTTCTCTTGTAATACTCATTTTTAACCTTCCTTTCTGTATTTTCAAAACTCCCCTCTTGAGATGGAATCGAGAGTATGTTATTTGTCAGGATTGGATCGAGATATACTTTCTACTAATGCCCGAAGAATTTCTGCAACGCTCCATGCCTGAGATATACAACCTCTTGGATGATGCGGAAAATCACCATCGAATATCTCAGAAACCGTACTAAGTCCTGCATCAATAAAGTGGTTATGAGTAAACTCACCTAGCAGACCTTTGACGAAACCTAACGTTTGCTTATTTTGGCCATTTAAATTAACGTAAGCCGTAATAAAATGGCCTAAAAGCCATGCCCATACTGTTCCCTGATGGTATGCCATATCACGAGAGCGCTGATCTCCAATATACTGTCCCTTATACTTCTTGTCGCCAGGAGATAGAGTTCTCAAACCATACGGCGTCAGCAATTCTCTTTGAACTACATCCAGAACAGATTTTGCTCTTTCCTCTATGAGAACCTGATAGGGCAGGCTTATAGCAAAAATCTGGTTGGGACGTATGGATTTATCATAATAATCTCCATCAACGCAGTCATATAGATAACCGCCTTTCTCATACCAAAACATATCGTTAAAGTTCTCTTTTGTCTTTTCAGAGAGTTCAGTATATTTCTGAGCAGACCCAGAATAACCCAGCCTATAAGAGAAATCTTCCATCGTTTTAAGTGCATTATACCACAGGGCATTGATCTCGACTGCCTTCCCGCGCCTTGGGGTTACAACCATATCACCGATTTTGGCGTCCATCCACGTCAACTGAGTACCTTCATGACCTGCGTGGACAAGCCCATCTTCATCTACACGTATGTTGTATCGGGTTCCTTCTCTATAATTATAAATTATGTCTTTAATAACATCGAAAAGTTCTGACTCGATAAACAGCAGGTCTTCAGTGTAGTCAAAATACTTTTTCGCTGCGTAAATAAACCACAAAGATGCGTCAACTGAATTATACTGAGGTTTTTCTCCTGATTCAGGAAAGCAGTTTGGAATCATCCCTTGACTAACGTATCTTGCAAAATTCTTTAATATATCTTTAGCTATCTCATATTTTTCTGATACAAGGGCTATACCCGGCAGCGAGATCATGGCATCGCGCCCCCAATCGCCAAACCAGTGATAGCCTGCTATTATTGATGGATAATCATCACGCCTTACGAGGAACTGATCGGCAGACGTCAGCAGGCATGATACGCAGTATTTAAGATTATCCGGTGTTGACCTTAGTAATGAGCTTTCTGAGATCATGCTCTTTCGGCTTAGTTCGTGCAGGCGGGAACTATCCAGATCAAATACTGAAGGGTCTTCCGTTGAAGCAATTAAGGCAACTTCTGCTCCCTGTTTCAATTCACGACTGAAATAGCCCGGATTGTATAGGTCTTCGTGACTTTCCTGCCCCCGTTGAGCCTCACACACGTACTCAAAGTTTTTATACCAAGATGGTACTGCTTTGAAATTTCCTCCGCTAAACAAAAGCGACAGGCTTATGCCGTTCATATACACTGACATTGAGTCATTACCGTGTTGAAGGTCAATTTTAGGGTTATAACCTTCGTGCATGCGCTCATGAAAATCCCGACATGCAACGAGTGGACGAATTTCGATATTTATTGGTTTTGACGCCTCAATAAGTTTATAAACGACAAATACAGTATTCCTCCCATGAACCATGAAAATATTTTTTTCAATGACCGCATCCTCTATTATATACTTAAACGTGGGGAATGGATCAAGCTTGAAACTGTCAAGATATTTATATCCTTCTGGATAGATAGCGCCGGAGTATTGGTTACAGGATATTTCATACCTTTTTCCGCCTATAATAATCGTCTCCTCTGCTTTCGATAGAGCGACCATCCTGTGTGTAGGTGGTTTAACAGCAGATACTAAAAGACCGTGATAACCCCGTGTATTTACGCCAATTATTGTGCTTGAGGAGTAACCACCAATACCATTAGTTTCCAGCCATTCCTTTTCTATCGCTTTATTGAAGTCACCGCACACGCTTCTATCAAATGAGATCATTGAATATCACTCCTGATCATGTAAAGTTCCCCCCTCTTGAGCTAATCTTTACTCATAAATCTGTAAAACCTTATGAATAAAGGATTTATAACCCCCTTTTTGAAAGGATGAAGGATGAGGTACGAATTGCTTTTTTCATCGTTCATCCATCCTCCTTCATCCTTTAAGATCGGGGGATGTGTTATTTATCTGTATTTCCTGATTTGAAGGGCAACCATGCTTCTTGGGGACATATAGACGTTGATTGCATTCCCCTCAACTTTCACATTTATGTCAGCATCAATCGGCAGTTTTATAAGGCTATTGGCGTCTATCAGATCAACCATGCTGAGTTGCACTTCCACGTTCCCATCATTAAAGTTCTCGATGACAACGTGCCTATCACCTATTAGATAAAGTGATACTTTACTTGGTGCGTCAAATTCTACCCCAAACGGTTTCAGCATCCTATTGCGCAGACTCAACAGAGATGCCCTGCTCATATTCATAACCGACTTAGGGTCGCCACTGACCTTTAGTATCTGAACGTTATGATCGCTCAGGTCAACCTGTCCCTTGAGCATATCATAGAACCCGTCAGTTACAAGCAAGGGTTTATTTGATATTACCATCTCAAACAGTTTGGGGATAATATCATTATCTTCAAAAGCATGAACGGAGAGAAAAACCGATTCAGCAGGTTTGATCTCAGGAGAAGGAACTAATGGCAGACCCAGCATCCCAACGAAATCAAAAATATATGGCTCATTGTAAGCATCGCTGTTGGGTGGTTTCGGCGCCAGCACACCTTTTATCTGTTTGTTTCTAACGATCTCTGCCAGCTTAAAAAGTCTTGGTATTTCAGTTCTCAGTTTTTCAACATTAGCGGGACCTGTATCAGTGAGAAGCGAGCCGTAACAGAACAACAGACATTCTTTAGCATCTGCCAGAACGGTCTGACGTGCCTGTTCAACATAAGTCACCGGGCTTGTGCCATAAGGATCAAACCATCCACCGCCCGTCTTTTCTCCACCGATAACACCAAGCCAGCGCATTATGTAGTATGCCTCATATTGAGCTTTCTGGCCCCATTGCTTATTATCCGGGTCTCTCGTCTCAGTGCCGACCCATATTTTATCGTAGTCTTGCGTCTCTTTAATAACCTCGTATCCACGATTGTGGAATTGATCGTACCATTGAGGATATTTAATTATTATCTTAACGTTCGGGTTGACTTTCCTTGCAGGGGCAATTATACGCTCTCTGCTCATTTTGACCATAAGATCATTACGATATTCAGACCAGCTTTTATCACCTTTGGCTTTGACACACTCATCACATTCGCAGTCTGTAAATAGAAAATCATCAATCATAATTTCATCGAACATCGAAGCTGTATATTCAAATATTTCCTGTAAATGATTCTGAGTCGGAACATCAGTGTAACAGCTTATAGGACCCCAGCCTGTACTTTTCTTACCCACAATCGTCGTAGTTACACAGCCAGACACATCAATACCTGCATCAAGAAATGCCTTTTTTGCCCGTTCCAAAGCTGATTTTTCAGCAGTGTACCCGTCACGGAATGATTCAACGTAGACATGCGTAACTGCCGTCTGTTTGCACCATTCTATGGCTTTATTGAGACCATCGTCGCTTGACAGAAGATCACGAACATTCTGTGCTGTAAACAGCGTTGAAAACCTTAGCAAATCACGATTTTTGTTAGCTAATTCCCACAGATCAATCTTTTCCATGTCTGGTCTCCTTAATATAGTTTGTGATTCCACTGATAAACTTACAAAAAACATAATTGCCAGAAAATGCGATATAAATAGACAGATGCCAATTTTCATAGAGCAAAAGTTTAAAGCCTTTCTTACTTGATAACCACAAAGTATTTATAGATTCTAAACTACCATAAATTTTTTATCACGAATTACACGAATAAACGAATTTCACGAATTAGCTATCATCAATATTAATGAATTATTTGTGTAATTCGCTTTACTCGTGTAATTCGTGATCAAATTTCTTCTTTTCCACACTAAAGACGGAAGAACGAAAAATCTTAACGATTATTGAATACAATCTAACACAAAGACATATTAATGTCAACTGACATTTCAACTATAATTTTTAGAAATTGTTGATCTTTGTATGAATAACTTGTTATAATGCTAAAGTAACTTTAATAAGAGAATTCTGTAATCTTAAATCTGTAATTTTTTAATTATATCTGTGTGAATCTGTGTTCATCTGTGGTTCAATTCCTAAAAGGAGATGCAAAAAATGGTAAAAGTTGAAGGGAATAGTATTTACGTTGAAACTCGGACATTGAAAGCTACTTTTGGCAAAGGCGTATTAATCTCGCTTATCCGCAAAAGCGATGGGCGAGTTTTTGTCCAATCAAGTCCTGATGGGAGTTCTCCACTCCGACTTATATACTCCGGACAGGAATCGGTATCTCTAGTCGGAGAAACGGGTGATCAAGTTATGTGTCTGCCTATAAATGATCATCATGCAGAGATACGCTTCAATTCGTGGAACGGTGATGGTTTATTAAGTATATCAGAGGATCAGGAAACTGGCGATCTGATCGTTGAACCAAGCGGGTACGCCTCTCGATCCGGGTTGCGCGCGTGCCGATGGATGCTGATGGGAATTGATAAAGGATTGGAACTCGTCGCACCACTCTATCAGGGAATAAAGTTGCCTCTCGAAGACCCTCTAATATGCAATACTCACTGGAACTGGCCAATTCGTTGGGAAGCGGGGATGGCTATTTTGCAGGGCGATAACGGCGGTTTCTGGGTACACTGTCAGGATGATCGCTATCGTTACAAGGCTATAAAAGTGGGAACACAGGACGACCCACAGTGTCTTGGATTCGATACGGAAACTTATGGACCACTAGATCATAGTTTAGGCACTGGTGGACTTGCATGGCGTATCAACATTTATGAAGGTGACTGGCACGTTCCTGCAAGCCTATATCGTGATTGGCTAACTCAAGCTTATGGGTTAGATTGTGCAAAACGTCCTGAATGGGTAAAAGATGTGAGGTTAGCGATCAGTTGGTGTCCTACCAAACCTGATATACTTGATTCTCTGGCAAAAATACTGCCGCCGTCAAAGGTGCTATTGCATATTCCCAACTGGCGTTCTGATCCTTATGATGAAAACTATCCAACCTTCGTCCCAAGTCCAGAAGGACAGGCATTTATCAAAAAAGCACAATCTATGGGATTCCATGCAATGCCTCACTGTAACTCCGTAGACATGGACCCGACTCATCCTGTCTATTCCTACGTTCGTGATTTTCAGTATCGGTCAATGGAAAGCAAACGTGTAGAAGGCTGGACATGGGATAGTGGGCGTGTGAAGCCCGTTCCAGAATCCAATACAGCACGACTAAAGCATAGAGATAAAAAGACAATGGTGAAGGTTCATCCCGGTTTAGGTATGTGGCGATCCATCTTGGCGGAGAATGTGCGCTCTGCTGTGGAAACGTTGTCTCTGGATTGTGTATTCCTTGACGTGACCTTGTGTTCGTGGAACCTGCATAATTGTCTGGTAGATAATACAACATCAACAGAGGGGATGAAGCGTCTTATCGCCCATATCGCAAGCCTGAAAGATAATCTGGTTGTCGGTGGAGAAGGGCGTAACGAGATCACCATGCAAGAGCATGGATTCATACAGGCGCATTTGTTCTGGGGTTCGGTAGATGTTATGGAAAGAGTTTTGAATAAAGGCCTATGTCCCTTGAACGAGTTTATGTTTAGTGAATGGTGCCGTTCATTTGGTTATTCAAATCTTGGCGGTCGCAACCATGAAGAACATCTGCGAATGAAGGCACACATAGCTCTGGATGCCATTCCAACTCTGACCATTGGTTCTGAGAATGACTTAGAACAACCTAATGAGGCAGTGAAAGAGATACTTTCCATAGCAAAAAGTTAAGACAAAAGCCATCAAAAACTTTGTTAAATTAGAAATAAATGCGTTTGTAGCCCAACTTTCAAAGTTGGCAATTCACGAATCTATTATCAGAAACAAAGATAGAATCTTGGGCTACTTTTAAATTTAACATTGTCAAGTTAACTATACTTTCGCAGTTTTAAATAACTGAAAAAATGGGAAAGAAAACATCCAACTCCTTGTTATTAGATTTGATAACAAAAATCTTACAAGGAGGAAAATATGGACACTTTCTTTCCATCAATACT
>Ga0315282_10004695_pt1 | contig 23703 bp, 19 predicted proteins | sample YL17G07_20_MG_FD_203693 | JGI IMG/M metagenome (GOLD analysis project Ga0315282, IMG submission 203693) | Sediment microbial communities from Yellowstone Lake, YNP, Wyoming, USA - YL17G07_20 | ecosystem: Environmental > Aquatic > Freshwater > Lake > Sediment | place: USA: Wyoming | collected... | reverse complement strand
GCGTCAACGTTCAGCGGCGGCGTCTCCGCTGATACCGCCTTGACCAGGCTGCACTGCTCGCGTATCGCCTTCGCGTCCTCCAGCTTGAGGCCGCTCACCGTCGTCCGCTCGCGCTCCTCGCGCTCGGGGCTGAAGAAAACGATGATGAGCCGCGATCCCAGCGCCTCGAATTGACTCATAACCTCCGCCCGCGCCCCTTCGACGATCGACACCATCACGATCACCGAGCCGACGCCGAAGATGACGCCGAGCATGGTCAGCGACGAGCGCAGCTTGTTCGTCCACAGACAGGCCAGCGCTACTTTGAGACTCTCAAGCCAGACCATACGAGCATTCTCCGCGGGGGCGCTTGCGCCGCCTTCACGCGCCCCCGCAATCAGCGCAATCTGCGCATCGTGCCGCGCTTACCTCTAGCGCCCATGCCTGCCGCCCGGGCCGGTGTCAATCTCGGTTTTCTTGCGCGATGGCATTCCCTCGGGCTTGAGCAACAGCACTTCGTCCCCTTGCTTGAGCCCGGAGACGATCTCAGTCAGCGCGTCATTGCTCAACCCCGTCGTCACATAAACCCGGTGCGCCTTCTCGCTCGCCATGCGCTCCACATAGCTGCGGTCTCCCTCCCGGCGCACGGCATCGTTCGGCAGGTACAGTGCGTTGCTGCGCTCGGCGGAGATCATGTCCGCCGACGCGGTCATCCCGGGCCGCACCTGAGGCGTCGCGTCGGTGAACGTCACCTCCACCGAGAACCGCACCACCTGCGCCTGCCCCGGCGGCGCCGGCGTCGCGGTCGCGCTCCCAAATGCCGCGGGCGCCACCCGCGTCACGCGCCCGTGGAAGGTCTTGCCCTTCAGCGAATCCAGCGCGATCTCGACCGGCATCCCCAGCCGGATCTTCGTGATGTCCACTTCGTTCACGTACACCCGCACCAGCATCTTCGACATGTCGCCGATGGTGCAAATGGTCATGCCGCTGGTGAACGTCGCCACCCCCGACGTGATCAGCTCGCCCGCCCGGATGTTCGCCTGGATCACCTGCCCCGAGCGCGGCGCGGTCACCACCGCGTCGGCAAGCTTGGTCTCGACCTCGTCGAGCGCCTTCGCAATCTGCTCCTGCGACGCTTTGGACTCCTCGATCATCGCCTGCTGCACGCGCTGGCGCTTGCGCTCCGCCTGCGCCAGTGCCAGCGCCGCTTCGGCCTGCTCCAATTGCATCTCGCCGGCCCGGATCTGCTCCACCCGCGACCCCTCTTTGACCAGCCCCAGCCGCTGCTGCGTGCTCTGGAGCGCTGCGTGTGCCGTGTTGTACTGCGTCCGCGCGCTGTCCACATCCTGCGCGGCTATGAAGCCCTTGGCCAGCAGCTCCTGCTTGCGATCGAGCAGTTGTTTCGCCTCCTGCTCGCGGGCCTGCGCCTGGTCCACGTCCGCCTGCGCCTGTGCGATCTCCTGCGGCCGCGCCCCTGCCTTCAAGTCGGTTAACCTTGCCTGCGCCTCGCGCACCGCCGCCTGCGCCCGCTCGACCTCGCGCTGATCGCGCACCACCGTAACGTCGTAATTCTCCTGCGCCTGATCCACGCGCCGAGCCGATGCTCTGAGCTGCGCCCGGATCTGGTCCGCCTGGCTCTCCAATTCCGGCACCTCGAGCACCGCCATGACCTGGCCCTGGGTGACGTTATCGCCCTCCTCGACGAACATGTTCTTGATGCGACCGCTGACCTTGGACTTCACCTCCACCTTGGTCGCCGGCTCCACCGCCCCCGTCTCCGACACCTTGACCAGCAGTCGCCCGCGCTCGACGGTTGCCGTCGCCGGCTTCTTCGGCGGCTTGCGCATCTTGAGCCGGATCCCATACCCCGCGCCGACCAGCAGCGCCAGCGGGATCACCACGAACATGCCAATCCGGATTCCCCGTTTCACACTAACACGCTCCCGACCTCGTTCCGATATTCATCCACATGACACAGATTGTGCAGATTCTATGAACGGATTAGCTCCAGGTTACCTCGTTGTGGCGGCCCGGCCCGGAGAGGCCCTGCCCAAAGCCTACATCTCTGCGCAACCCATCGCCCCACGTGTGATCTGTTGAATCTGCGAAAGCTGTGGATGCTCCTACCCTATGGCACCACCACGGCCTTCAGCCCCAGCCGCTGTTCCTGCGCCGCGAATGCCTCCGCGATCTGCGCCAGCGGAAACCGGTGGGTGATTAGACCTTCAACCCTCACCCGCCCCCGTGCCAGCAGGTCAAGCGCGACACGGTGCTGCCGGGGTACGCTCCCGTGCGAGCCGTGGACATAGCACTCCTTATAGTGTATCACGTTGCTGTCAAGGCTGATAGCGCGGCTCCCGCGCGCCAGCCCTCCAAAGTAGTTGACCCGTCCCCGCGGCCGCACTACTGCGAGCGCCTGCTCCTGCGCCTCGGGCGACGCGCACGCCGTGATCGCGATATCCACGCCGCGCCCGCCCGTCAGCTCCATCACCGCCTTGACCATATCCTGCTCATCGGTCGCAACGAAGGCATCCGCGCGGAATTTCCTCGCCAACTCCAGGCGCCGCCGCGAGCGCTGTGCCAGGATCACCAGCGTCGCACCCAGCGCCGTCGCCGCTTCCGCCAGCAGGATCCCCGCCGGCCCCGCGCCGATGATGAGGACGCTCTCGCCGGGCTTGAGGAAGCTTCGCTCCAGCCCGTTGAGACAGCATGCCAGCGGCTCGGCCAATGTCGCGGTCTCGTAGCTCATGCCATCGGGGATACGGTGCACCGGCCCGTAGTTCACGGTGATCTGATTCAGCGGCAGCAGCTCCGCGAACCCGCCCGGGAACTGGTAGCCCAGCGCGTAGTTGATGGCGCAGTTGTTGCCCATGCCGTCGCGGCAGTACTCGCAGACGCCACAGGGCACGTCCGCCGCCGTCGCCACGCGATCGCCGACCTTGAACTTCTCGACCCCCTCGCCGACGGCGACGACCTCTCCCGCGATCTCGTGCCCCAGTATCTGCGGCGGCTTGACCCGCGGGTTACCGTGATGGTAAATGCGGACGTCCGAGCCGCATACCGCGCATGCCCGCACGCGCACCAGCATCTCGCCCGCGCCGATCCGCGGATCGGGCGCCTCCTTGACCACCAGCCTATCCAGATCCTCGAGCACCGCCGCGCGCATCACACCATCTCCAGCACCACTCGATGGTGCAACTCTTCTGATCGCCGGCTCTCTTTCGGGGCGCTCCGGAGCGCGGCATGGCCGCGCCGCATCACCGCCAGCGCGTCGCTCACCTGCGCCAGCGGAAACCGGTGTGAGATCAACCGCTCTGCCGGCAGGCGCCCCTCTTCCATTAGTTGCAGCACCTGCTCCCAATCATCCCGTCCGAACCGCCCCGGCACCGAATTCCAGCTCCCCACGATCCGCGCCTCGCGCCGCAAAAGGCTCGCGTACTCGTCCTGGGTCAGCGTCACATCCCCGCGCATGTTGCCGACGAGGACCAGCGTCCCGCGCTTCGCCACCACCGATGCCGCATCGCGGAATGCCGCCGGCGCGCCCGCCGCCTCGAACGCGACCGAGACGCCGGCGCGTCCGACCACGTTGCGCAACTGGTCGGCCCCGCCGCGGCCGTCGACGCCCTCCTCGAGGCCGAAATCCCGCGCCGCCGTCAGCTTGCGGTCATCCACATCCACCATCACCACGCGCGCGCCGGCGATGCGGCATAACAGCCCGATCACGATTCCGATGGGCCCCGCCCCGAACACAGCGACCGCGTCTCCCGGCCGAACCTCCGCCCGCCGCACCGCGTGCAGCGCCACCGCGCACGGCTCGGTCAGCGCGCCCGCGGCAAAGCTCACGTTCTGCGGCAGCGGGATGCAGTTCTCCACCGGAGCCGCGACGTATTCCGCGAACCCGCCGTCGCTGCGCGAACCGAGATAATCGTACGCATCACACAGGTTGGGGAGCCCGGCCCGGCAGCTCTCACACGTGCCGCAGCGGATCAGCGGATAGACCGTGCACCTCGTCCCCGGCGCGGTGCCGCGCGTGTCCGACCCCAGGCGCTCTATCTCCCCCGCCAACTCGTGTCCCGGGATCAGCGGAAACCGGTAGGTGCCGGTCTCGAAGATGCGCGCCACATCCGATGCGCAAATCCCGCACGCGCGCACCCGGATCAGCGCCTGCCCCGCCCTCGGCTCGGGCGCCGGCACCTGCTCTACGCGCAAGTCTCCAACGCCGTGCAGGACGGCTGCTACCATGTCTTCAGGCACTCGCTCAGCGAGGATCGCCCCTGGAGTCATTCCGAAACGTAGCGCCGCCAGTACGCCACCGACTCGCGGAAATCGTCGAGCACGCGGTACTCGTGGGGGTAGCGCTCCCGGTGCGACAGCTCAAGCGCCAGCGTCACCTCCTGCGCACCCCCCTGCTCCAGTGCCGCTAACACCTTCGGGGCCGTGATGATGCCCTCCTTGTTGTGCTCCTCGGTAAACGCCCAGTGGCCCGCCTTATCCGCCTTGCTTTGCTTGATGTGCACGACCGGGGAGTACGCGCCGAACTCCCGCAGCCACGCATACGGATCGGTTGCTTCGGGGTCCGCGACATCGCCGTGATCCACGTCGAGGCACAGCCGCATCGGCGCCGATTCGCCGGGCGCGCCCATCCCTTCGTTCACCCGCTCCAACAGCCGTCGCGTGTCGGGGATGTTCGACGCCATCTCGCGCGCCACGCTCATCGGCTCGAACATGAGGAACTCCAGCCCCAGTTCCGCCGCGCGCCGGCCCAGCCGCTGCCACGCCGCGATGCCCTGCTCCACCCGCTCGCGCCGGCGCCCCTCGTCCTCGAAATCGCGTACCGACAGAATCCCGAAATGACTCCCCACCCCGCGCGCGCCCAGGCGCTTCGAGATTTCCAGGAAGCACTCGAACCACCGCACCCACGCTTCGCGCACCGCTGGCTGCGGATGGAGCACATGGTTCACACGGGTGTAGCTGCTGGTGAAGGTGGTGTCGATGACGACGTTGTTGCGTTGGGCGTGTTCGCACAGGAGCGCGATCTGCTCGTCGATCACGTGTCCAGGAAGAAACGGGTTGAGCAGATCCGCCACGAACTGCACGTAGCGCACCCCGAGTTCCTGCCCAACGATGCGCAGCCACACCTCCGGCTCGGGAAAGCGGTTGGTGGCGAAACCGGCGTTGATTGCGAGGCGAAAAAGAGTCATCACGACATTGCGGGCAGCCGCCCAAGCCATCGCGCTTCGGGCGGCCACACCGATCTCATAACTCCATAGGGAGAGGGGCCTTAACTGTTAAAGGGACAGGAACTCGCCTGTTGCGGAACGTCGCCAGGCGCGTCCTGCCATCGGTTCCTGTCCCTCGATCCCCGACAGCGTCATTTCTCCCGGCTCTGGAGGCGCCGGCCCAAGGCGCCGATGCGCTCGCCGAGGCCTTTGAGCGCCTTCTCGACCTCGGCGCCGCTGACCTTGGAGCCCTTGAACAGCCTGTCGGCAAGGCTCAGGGCATGCTCGGCCAGGCTGATGTACGCTCGTTCAACGGTCGGCCCCGCCCACGTCCCCGCGCGCCGCAGGTCGGTGCCGGCCGCCTGCAAGTAGCCGCCCACCTTCTGACGCTGCCGCTGGGCCCAGGCAGTGGAGGCCAGCCGCGCGTGGTATGCGGCCAGCGCCTGAAATGCGCGTGCGAAGGTGCGGTGCAAGGCCTGGCGGTCGAGGGAGCCGATCTTGCTCGCCGCCTTGTCCAGCTCCTGGGGCACGGGCCGCAGGAGCTTCGCGGCCGAGCCTGACGCGGAGGCAAGCTCTTCTCGGAGAACCTGCGCTGCCGCCCTGAGTTCCGCCGCTGCGGCCGGCTTGTCGCCTCGCTTGAGGTCGGCATCCGCCTTGCGGAAATGCTGCTCGAGGGCTTGAAGCGGCCCGGCCTTATGTACGGCCTTGGGCTTGGCCGGCGCCGCCCACGCGATAGCCACGCAGCCAGCCGCCGCGATAAGGGCCGTCACTACGCTCAGCGTTGTGCGCTGCATGGGTACGCCTCCCTCCTGTCGCGAAGTGGAGCGACGACGCGGGGACGACTGATTGCTCCTTCGACCGCGTCAACTCTCCGGGCGCGCGCCGCCGGCTGCCCGCGCCGTCAGGATGTCGCGCACGCGCTTCGGCAGCACCAGCGTCGCCGACTCCAGCACCTCACGAATCGACGACAGCAGCGCCGGATCGCCGTCCCAGTTCTCGAGCACCAACTCCTCCCCGGCAACGTTGATGAACCGCTGAAGCACCAGCGCGACGAGGAAGATGTCGTCCACTTCGCCTATGATCGGGATGAAATCGGGGATGAGGTCCAGGGGCGAGGCGAGGTAGGCTACGGTTGCGGCGAGAATGGCCTTCTCGCGCGCCGGCACCTTGGGATGCACCGCGAGCCGGGCGATGAGCTTGGCCAGGTTCGGCAGCGCCAGCAGCGCCTGCGCCAGCTGCTGCTTGGCGCGCTTGCGCCGCTCGCGCGATGTGCGCTTGCGGTCGAGGGAGGGATGGCTCGGCACGTCAGGTGTCATGGTCTGACAATCGGTAGCACAGGGTTCAAACCGGAATCACGCGTATGGACGGGGAACGTCATTCCGAGCGCTGAGCCCCGATGTGCGACGCGGCGTGAGTGCGGTCACCGCTGGCGCCGCGAGCGGCGCTTGTTACTCTGCGAAGTAGCGAAGCTTCTTCGCTACGACGCCTTCGTCCGCCGTAGCGGAACTTCGTCGTCCGCGAAGGCGGGAGCACGAGCCGGAGCCCCGACCAATCGGGGCCAACCCTTCCGGAGGCGCGATCATATCGCGCCACAGCCGCGTCTCCGGAGCGGCGGACACCGCCGCACACGGGGCTCCGGAAGTGCGGCGCAGCCGCACTCAGCGATCAAGCGAGAGCCTGCCCCGCCTGCCCTGCCTGCCCCGCCTGCCCCGAGCGCAGTCGAGGGGAGTTTAGTCGAGGGGAGCGCAGTCGAAGGGAATCTCGGTACCGAATAGGCAACCACGCCGCCAAGACCGCTCGCAGAGTCTATCCCGAGCGAAGCCGAGGGGCTCGGGGTGACATCACCCGCTCGGTGAGGTCTTCGCGCTTGTTACGCATAGTCCCGGTTACGGTAGACCCGGGTCCGTCGTGGAGTCAGCACCCCGGCCAGCCCCGAGCGCCCCGCTGCCTCAGCTCCCCTCCGCCGCCGTCTCATCCCGCCGCGCCCCCATAACGTCCTCGTAGATCTGCATCAGCTCTTTGTCGAACAGGGTGCGCTTGCGCTCGATCGCCCACTGGCGCACCCGCTCGAGCACGAGCGCGGCGACGTCATCGCTCAGCGGGATGCCGTACTCGGCGTACTTGTTCTTGATTGACGCGGTGCCCGAGTGCTTGCCGATCAGGATCTGCCGCTGGAGGCCGACTTCCTCGGGCGAGAAGGCTTCGTAGGTCATGGGGTTCTTGAGGATGCCGTCGGCGTGGATGCCGCTCTCGGCGGCGAACACGCCGGCACCGACGATCGCCTTCCAGATCGGGATGTCGCGCGCCGACGCCTTCGCCACCAGCTCGCTCAGCCGCCGCAGCTTGCCCATGTGCACCTGCATCTCGATCTTGTGCAGGTGCTTAAGCGCCATCGCGACTTCCTCAAGCGCCGCGTTGCCCGCCCGTTCGCCGAGGCCGTTGACCGTGGTGTTGACGAACGTCGCCCCGGCGCGAATGCCCGCCAGCGCGTTGGCGGTCGCGAGGCCGAAATCGTTGTGCGTATGCATCTCCACCGGCAGCCCCGTGCGCTCAATCAGCTCCTTGACTTGCGCACACGTGCCAAACGGCTCCATGATGCCGACGGTGTCGCAGAAGCGCAGGCGATCCGCCCCCGCCTCCTTCGCCGCCAGCCCGAACTGAACCAGGTACTCCATGTCCGAGCGCGACGCGTCCTCCGCATTGACTGAGATGTGGCGGATGCCCTTCTCCTTCGCATAGGCTACGTTGTCGGTCATCGCGCCGATCACCCACTCGCGCGTCTTGTTGAGCTTGTGCTCGATGTGAATGTCCGAGGTCGAGATGGATATGGCGACCGCGTCAACCCCGCACGCGACGGAGGCATCCACGCTCGAGCGCACCGCCCGGCACCACCCGAGCACGCTCGCCTGCAGGCCCATGTGCGCCATCTTCTCGATCGAGGACTGCTCCCCGCCGCCCATCTCGGGGATGCCCGCCTCGATCTGGTGCACCCCGATCTCGTCCAGCATCTTCGCGATGTCGAGCTTCTCCTGGTTCGAGAAGACAACTCCCGCGGTCTGCTCCCCATCGCGCAGGGTCGTGTCCACGATCTTGATCGCGCCCGCCGGCGCCGAATAGAACCTCTCCATCGTTTCGATCCTCCTCCTGGCCGGCCCGCCACCGGCCTGCCCCACCTCACGGGGACAGGAACCTGGCAATCGCCGAAGTTCGCAGGCGGCGCCTGGCCGCAGTTCCTGTCCCCCGCAGTCCCCCAATTGCTTACCTAATATTACCCTGTATCGGCTCCCTCCGCCAAGCGCTTCCGCAGGATTTCAGTCACCGCCTGGGCGTTGGCGCGCCCCCGCGTCGCTTTCATGACCTGCCCCACGAGGAACTTCAGCGCCTGCGCTTTGCCCGCCTTGAAGTCAGCCACCCCGGCTGGGTTCTCCGCGAGCACCCGCTCCACCGCCGCCGCAAGCTCATCCGTATCCTGGATCTGCGCCAGCCCGCGCTCGTCTATGATCTCGCGCGCGGCGCGCCCCGACGCAAACATCTCCGCGAGAACGTCCTTGGCCGCGCTCGTGGTCACAGCGCCTTGCTCCGCCAAGCGGATCAACTCCGCCAGGCGCTCGGCCGGCACTGGCGCCGCCGCGGCCGAGGCGCCGCGCTCGTTGAGGAAGCGCAACAGCTCACCGGTGACCCAGTTTGCGGCCGCCTTGGCTTCGACGCCGCAAGCCGTCACCGCCTCGAAGTAGTCGGCCAGGGCGCGATCCCCGGTCAGAATGCCCGCGTCGTACTCCGACAGCCCGACCTGCTCCACCAGGCGCCGCCGCCGCGCCTTCGGCAGCTCCGGAACCGCCGCCCGCGCCCGCGCCAGCCACTCCTCACCGATCACGAGCGGCACCAGGTCCGGCTCCGGGAAATAGCGATAGTCCTGGGCCTCCTCCTTGGAGCGCATCGCCGCGCTGGCGCAGGCGACTTCGTCCCACAGGCGCGTCTCGCGCGCCACCCGCTGGCCGGCGCGCAGCAGCCCCTCTTGCCGGTACAGCTCGTGCTCGAGGCAGCGCAGCACGGTGCGGAACGAGTTGAGGTTCTTGATCTCCACCCGCGCGCCGAACTCCGCCGACCCCTTTGGCCGCAGCGAGATGTTGGCCTCGAACCGCAGCTTGCCCTCCTCCATCCGGCAGTCCGACACGCCGAGGTACAGCAGCAGGTCGCGCACCCCGGTCATGTAGGCCGACACCTCGTCGAGGCTGTTGAGGTCCGGCGCACCCACGATCTCCAGCAGCGGCACGCCGCTGCGGTTGTAGTCCACCAGGGAGTAGTCCCCCGCGCCGTCGGGATGCACCAGCTTACCCGTGTCCTCCTCGAGGTGAACGTCGTCGATCCCGACCCGCTTCGACCTGCCCGCAACGTCGATCTCGAGCCGCCCGTTGCGCCCGAAAGGTTCGCGCTTCTGGCTGATCTGGTAGTTCTTCGGGAGGTCGGGGTAGTAGTAGTTCTTGCGCTCGAAGATGCACGGGCTGACAATCTCGCACTGGAGGGCGAGGGCGACACGCAGGGCGAACTCCACCGCCTTCTCGTTGAGCACCGGCAGCGGCCCCGGCAGTCCCAGGCACACCGGGCAGGTCTGGCTGTTGGGGGGCGCGCCGAAGCGCGTCGAGCAGCCGCAAAAGGCCTTCGACTCCGTTGCCAGCTCGGCGTGCACCTCGAGCCCGATGACGGGCTCGTACGCCCTCGTTCCAGTTTGTGCCGACCCTGTCATACGTGAAAGACTCCGCGCAGGTCGATTCTGAGAGAGCATTCGCCGTATGGCGGGCGAACTCCGCCTGCGGAGCAGCGTCTTTCGCGCCTCGCCCCTCGATACCGCCCGTCCGTGGGACACATGGGGCCGGTCTTCCGACCGGCCCCATGAGGCAATGCGCCGTTGGCCGGCTACCCGGCCCGGACGAAGCCCAGATCCAACCCGGCCTCGCCGTCTACGCGATTCCTTTTTGCAGCTTGGTCGCGGCGACGGTGTTCTTCATCAGCATCACCACCGTCAGCGGGCCCGCCCCGCCCGGCACTGGCGTGATGTACGCCGCGCGCTCCGCCGCCGCCTCGAACTCGACATCGCCGACGATCTTGTCGCCGACGCGGTTGATGCCCACGTCCACGACGATCGCGCCTTCCTTGACCCACTCGCCTTTGATGAGCCCCGCCTTGCCTACGGCAACCACCAAGATCTCCGCGCGCTTGACGTGATCGGGCAGCGCCCCGCGCTCGCCGGTTCCGATGTGGCAGACCGTCGTGGTCGCGAACTTGTCCAGCAGCAGCAGGGCAACCGGCTTGCCCACAATATCGCTGTGGCCGACCACCACCACTTCCTTGCCGTACAGGTCAACGCCGGTGGCGTTGATGAGTTCAATCACCCCCAGAGCGGTGCACGGGGCAAGCGCCGGCCGCCCAAACACGACCCAACCCATGTTGGCCGGCGAGACGCCCTCGACGTCCTTGCCGGGGGCGACCGAAGCCTGGAGTTCCCGAGCGTTCATCCCCTGCGGAACCGGCATTTGCAGGATGATACCATTCACCGCCGGATCGGCGTTGAGCTTGGCGATGAAATCCGCCACCGCCTGCTGCGTGGAGTCAGCGGGCAGCTGCTCCAGCCGATAGCCGATGCCCAGTTTCTCCGCCGCCTTCTGTTGCTGCCCGACGTACACCGCGCTTGCCGGGTTCTCCCCGACCTGGATCGCCACCAGCGCCGGGATGACGCCCTTTCCCTTGAGCCCGGCCACATCGGCTGTCACCTGCTCCCGGATACGCTCGGCGATCGGTGCCCCTTTGAGTAGCTCTGCTGCCATCGTAGTGTCTCCTCTGCCCTGGATTATTCGTACGCCAGACAGCGGCGGCGCGAAGGCCTCCGCGTTGGCGACACATGCGTGCGCGCGGTGTATCCATGCCATCAGTGGCCACAGGTCTAATCCGTGGCCGTCATGAATGGCCCGGCGATCGGCCGGCTACTTGCACACGGCCTCGAGCACTCGCTGCCACACCTCATCGCGCGTCTTCGGCGCGCGCGCGACCAGCGGCGCCAAATCCCGCCGCATCTGGTCGGTATACGCCTCGTCCTTGATGCCCGCGAGGTTGATCTCGACATTCAGATATGCGGCCTGGAGCGCGGCCTCCGCGAAGACGACGGCGACGCCAACATCGCTGATCAGGTTTGCGCTGCCCTTTGCCGCCAACTCGGGGCAGGTCGCCAGCACTTTGTCGCACGCGACCACCACTCTGTGCGGCACCTGCGCTGCCACCTTCAGCGCCGCCTGGATCGCCTCGGTGCGCGCCGCCTTCTCCTCAGCGCTCGCCCGCGGCAGGGCGTACGCGCTCGACACCTTCGAGTACACGTCCATGTCCGCCTGCACCAGCTTCGTCAACTCCCCCCGCAGCGCCTCCGACTGCTCCAGCACGCTCTTGACGTCCGCCTCGACCTCGCGATAGGCCTCCTTGCCCACCGTGAAGTTCGCCACCATGCTCTCCAAGGCCGCACCCAGCGCCCCTACCAGCGCCGCTGCGCTCCCTCCACCCGGCGCCGGCAGCTTCGCCGCCAGACGGTCCAGGTATTCCCCCATCGGCTCGCGCGCCGCGTCTGCCATGTCAGCTTACCTCCCCGTCTCCCTGACTCGATTCTGCGTCACCCGCGGGCGCAGACGTGACGCGCAGGTCAGGCGCCCTGACGCGTTCGGGTGATCTCCACCTCGGCGTAGTCCATCAGGCCCCCCACCGGCACCTCCGACTTGCGGGTCCGCACCACCACCTGCTGCGCCGGGAACCGCTCCAGAATCGTCCGCGCGATGTCCTCCGCCAGGGCCTCGAGCAGCGAATACTGCTTGCCGGCCTCGATCTCTCGGATCAGTCCGTAGACCGCCGCATAGTCTATGGTCCGGTTCAGGTCATCGCTCCCACCCGCTGGCTGCAAGTCCAACGTCAACTCGACGTCGATGTAGAACTTCCGGCCCATGCGGCGCTCGTCGCTGTGCACGCCGTGATAGCCGTAGAAGCTCATATTGACCAGGCGTATCTTGTCGCCGCTCATATCCGTCCGCACCCGCCCTGCCGCGGCCCGCATTCGATGATCCGCTCGTCGGTCACGATCCATCCCACCGGCCGGTCGCCCTCACCTCGCGGCACGCGCCCGACGAGCTGCTCGTGGAACGCGACACCCACCGAAGCCGCATGTACCGCGGGGTCGCTCAACAGACGATCGTAGAAGCCACCGCCGTACCCCAGCCGGTACCCCTGCTGGTCGAACGCCAGGCCGGGCACCAGTATGATGTCGGCCTCGGCCGGGTCTATGGGCGGAGCGTCGGGCGCGGGTTCCATGATCCCGAACGGCCCCGGCGCCACGCGCGGGTCATGGGCCGATAACTGCCGGAAATCGAGCCGCTTCTCCGTGAGGAGCGTCCGCGGCACCGCGACCGTCTTGCCGAGCGCGAGCGCGAATCCGATGATGGCCTCCGTCATCACCTCGCTGCGGGTAGAGAGGAATGCGAGGATCGTGTTCGCCTGCGCATAGCGGCGCCACTCGGCCAGCCGCCGCGCGATGGCTGCGCTCTTGGCCGCACGTTCTTGCTCGGGGATGGCGTCACGGATCTCGGCCATCCGCCTGCGCAGTGCTGACTTACTCTCCAACCTCGCCCCCGCGGCTCTCCGGCGCACGCCCGAGTCGCGGTCCTCGCGGCAGGGCGCTCCCGGCCCAGGCCGGCGGCCGCCGCGATCCCATTCCGGGCACGTCGCCAGAGTACGGGCGAGTATACTACAAGGCCTTTGGCTTGTAAAGGAAACGAGCCGGCGTTGTGAGCCCGGGCCGGCGACGGGACCTACCGCGCCAGTTGCGCCTAGACGAACCGGCACCGAGAAGCCTATTTTCGGGGGGGCGCGAACATCTCCCCGGGCGGAGTGGTGCCCGGCATGGGGGGCGGGGCAGCCTCGCCTGGTAGCGCGGTGGGAGCCAGACTCGCGCCCCGGCGCAGGAGCACGGCATACTCGCCGACACGGGCAACGCGTCGGTAGCGCCGCGCGAGGTATCTCGCGATGGTGGGCTCGATCGGCGTCTGCGCCTGCCACGCAGCGTCGCTGGGCGCCAGCACGACCATCCGCGTCTTGCGTGATTCCAGCGCGAGTACTGCTTCCGCCGCTTCGTCGGGTGGCACCTCGCTCGCGAAGACGCAATCCAACCGTGTCGCGCTCGGCCGCTCCGCCAGCACGTAGAGCGCCGGGCTGTCGGGCGCACAGAAGATCCGCTCATTCGGCAGCGTATGGCGCTGGAGGTATGCCACCAGCTTATTCACGGCGCGCGCCTGGTGCGCGGGCAGATAGGCCGCCTCGCCCGGCGCAGTGGTGAGCGGCTGCCAGCCCGCGGGCGCGGCAACCCGCATCCCCGAGCCTGTGATCTGCTGCGCACTGCTCGCCGCGAGCCGCCCCCAGCCGTTCCACACGCTGCCCGTTCCAATAAGCGCCAACGTCACCGCGCCCGCGCGAAGCGCCCGCAGATGGTCGCCGCCGGGCACACCAATCAGCGACTGGGCTGTCGCCTTTGCCGCCCAGCCCAGGAGCGCCGCGCCGACCAGATATGCTGCCGGGGCCGACAACGCCAGGTGATATGCGTCGCGGGTGGCGAGACCCCAGGCCCAGCCGATAGCGCCCATTGCGATCACCGTAAGGCCAACGAAATGCGCCTCCTCCAGTCGCCGCGCCACCAGGTGAGACAGCAGGCGCGCGAAGGCCAGCGTGTAGATCGCCGCCGGGATCCAGACGGCGGCGTCTCCCGGCCACGGCCTCAGCATTCGGAAGACCTCCCCGCGCGCACCCCCGGCCAAGTCGCCCCACATCGGCGCCAGCGCGCCCCGCGAAGCGAAGTATACCAGCATCGGCGCCCACACCAGTGCCAGGCCGAGCGCAAACGGGGCAAGCGCCCAACCACCCAGGCTCAGATCAGCACCCGCGACCCCGATTCGCCTCATGACGACAGCCCGCTGCCGCAGCAGGAGCATCAGCGCCAACGCCGCAACCGCCGACAGCCCCAGGTGGATATCGGTCGCCGCCGCGATCCCCGCGAGCACCCCTGACAGAACCCAGTTTGCACGCCGATCGCCGCTCGTCGCCAGCCCCACGCCGATGGCGCACAGCGCGAAGAAGCCTGCCAGACCGCCTTCCCCGATGAGCGCGGTGAGCACCGCGGCCACGAACGCGACTCCGGCAGGCATAAACCGCTGACCCACATAGTAGGCCGCGAGGGGCAGCAGAACCGGCCCCACGCTCTGGATTATGTTGCCCGCGACCAGCGTGCTGCCCAACGCTGCAAACATCCCCGCATGTAAGTACGGCCCCGTTGGCGGAAACACGCTGCGCAGATCCCGATAGAGCACGCCGCCGGACACGATGAGCTGCCCGGCGTGCGCGAGCGCTCCTGCCTCGGGGGTCGGCAGCGCGTCGTGCAGATGGATCATCTGCCACCGCGTCGCCAGCCCGATGAGGACGAACGGCGCGATGATGCGGCCGGCCGCGGAGAGCGCGAGCGCCACCGTAACCAGCGGCGCTGCGTTCATAGGCCGTTGCATCTTGGCGATGCCGGCCCGCATCGGGCCGGCAAGCAGCGCGAACTTCGCCGCGCCGGTCGCTGCCGCAGTTGACCAGAAGAGAAGCGCGGTCGCGATCACGCGACCCGGCCATATCACGTCAAGCCACAGCAGGAGCAGCGGCGCGTACGTCAGCGCCTCGGCGGCAACCGCGGAGCCCCACGACCGGCCGGCCCGCCGAAGCGCGGCCACTGCCGGTGCGGAGAGCGCCGCGGCCGCTCCAAGCCAGAGGGCGGCCGTGATGATGGCTGAGCGCGGCGCGCCCAATGAAAAGGGGGGGTGATTCGCGGCGGTGAAAACAGTGAGGCCGGCGATCGCGGCCCCGCCGCAGATGCCGGACGCGATGGCGCGCGCGACGCTGATCGTGGGCGCGAAGGGCGGCGCCGGACCCGCGGTCAAGGCGGCGTCATCGTTGGCACGAATGATCGGGTCTCGCGTATGGGGCCTCACGTTCCGCGCGTTCGCGATAGAGGCTCACGGCGTGCAAGGCAACGCCGGTTCTGACGGCGGGAAACCGCAGGTGATTATACGTTCCGCACCGCGGGGTGGTCAAATAATGGTAAGCGCTTACCCTCGAAAAAATCTCGGCTCGCCAAGAGGGATTTGCGCGCGCAAGTGCGAAAGGTTGTAACGCGTATCGCGATGTTCTTCATCGCGGTCGCACAGCGCGCGCCGAAGCCTCCTGGGCGTCAGGGTATGGTCGTTGCGATTCGCTTTGCCCGCACCCATGGCTTCGGACAGACGAGGTCCGTTATGTCAGGCGAAGCGTCGGCGCCTTCCCTGAGCTACGATTGTCCTCGCGGCGCGCAGCGCTTGGGGCGCGGATTTATCAACTTTCGCTGGGGGTGATTGCAGGAGGAGACGGCACACAACCGTCGCGGTGGCAACTCCCTTTGGGGTCTTATCCTGTGCCGCATGTCGGTCTGCCGAAGCGATTGTCGCCGTAGTGTTGGGGGCGCCGCCGGAGATCCCTTGGGTTCTATCCACAACTGTGGAAAGCCTTGTGCATAACCTCTGAATCCACCTTGCAGAACCTAATCTGCACCAGGAGGCAGATCATAGCAGGGTAACCGATCTCGAAAAGCATCATATGATCCCGACAGGTACTATGGGCATTGGATGACGACGGCGCAGGCGCCTGCGCCTCGGGTTGCTCCGGGGTTGCAGCGCATGCGAACATGCAATCATCTTGCGGGTGCCGGCGGCGGGGCCGGGGTCCGCGGCAGCGCCCTCTGCGGCTTGCACGCAACCACTGTCGTTCAGGGGCAGGCCGAAGGGCTTTTCATCGCAACTCTCGTCGCCATATTCGTCGCCTTCATACAGCACCGACCGCACCAGTGCCAGAGCCGCCTCAAGCCGAGCGCCTTCGGCCTGTCCCCCATTTCGTCTCGGGCGCGTCGTTGTCTCAGGCCTGCTCCCCTGCGTCCGATGTTGGTAGCCGCCGTGTCGGGACGACCAGTACTCTAGGAGGATCCCTGACGATGGGTCGCTCGGCTGACGTCCTGTCCGAACTGTGGCAAGAGCTCGTCGCAAGCCTGGAATCAACGCTCTCGCGGGCCGCGCTCAACCGCTGGCTCAAACATATTACACCATTGTCCCTCGATGACGACTGCCTGCGCGTCGGCGTCCCCAGCGCCTTCGCGCGCGACTGGGTTGAGCGCAAGGCGGCCGACCACCTGCGCACCGAGGCGTCGCGCATCCTGGGCCGTCCGGTTCTCATCCGGCTCGTGGTGCAGCAGCTCGATCTCGGCTTGTCCGAGGAGCCGGCGCCCCCGCCGCCTGCCGTGCCGCGCGGCTCGGGCACCCACCGCCGGGCAGATGATTTCGCTCCGACGCCCTTGGTCCCGCGCTACACGTTCGACAACTTCGTCGTGGGCCGCAGCAACCAGTTCGCCCAGGCCGCCGCAGTCGCCGTCGCTAACACGCCGGCACGCGCCTATAACCCCCTGTTTATCTACGGCGGCGTCGGGCTCGGCAAGACCCACCTTATGCACGCGATCGGCCATCAGGTTCTCGCTACCCACCCCGACCTCAACGTCGCTTACGTCACCGGCGACACCTTCACCTACCACGTCGTCACCTCGATCCGCGAGGATCGCTTCGGCACCTTCCGCAGCCGCTACCGCGACGTCGATCTCTGGCTCGTGGACGACATTCAGTTCATCGCCGCCAAGGAGCGCACCGAGGCCGAATTCTTCCAGACCTTCAATGCCCTCTACGAGACCGAGCGCCAGGTCGTCATCACCAGCGACCGTCCGCCCAAGGAGCTCCAGATCATGGATGCGCGCTTGCGCTCGCGCTTCGAGTGGGGGCTCATCGCCGATATCAAGCCTCCGGACCTTGAAACGCGCATGGCCATCCTGCAGCGGAAAGCTGCGCTCGACGGCGTCCACATCGAGGATGATGTCATCCGCTACATCGCCAACATGGTGCAGTCCAACATCCGCATCCTCGAGGGCGCGCTGACCAAGGTTATCGCCGCTGCGTCGTTTACCGGGCAGCCGATCAGCCTCCCCCTCGCCGGGGAGCAACTCAAGGATCATTCCGTCGGCGACTACATGCGCCCCATCAGCATCAGCCTCATCCAGGAAGTCGTCGCCGAGCACTTCCATATCAGCCTCTCCGATATCACCGCGCGCAAGCGCACGCGCGAGGTGGTCTTCCCGCGCCAGGTCGCGATGTACCTTGCGCGCGATCTGCTCAGCGCCTCTTTCCCCGAGATCGCCAAGCGCTTCGGCGGTAAGGACCACTCCACGGTTATCCACGCCTGCAATAAGGTTCGCGACCTCCTGCAGACTGATGCGCAGCTGCGCGCGTTGCTGAGCGAACTCACCAACCTACTTACGCCGCGATGATGGCCGTCGATGCGCAGGTTGCCCGCAGCAAACTTGAAGTGTCGTCCATGGGGCGCATGGTCCGCGACAGGTCCCTGCGTTCGATCGACGGGGAAGCTGCCGTGTCTATCGCTTGTGGGTAGCACTGTGCACAGAGTGGTGATCGCCGGCGGCGGCACTGTGATAGAGGTCTGTGTTCATAACCAGCGGGCAATCACCCGCTCCCTACACAGCATATCTACCCCTCGCTTGGCCGCTATCGTGCGGCCAGCGCGAGTTGTCCCCAGCTTTCACAGGATTATCCTTATTATCGAAGAATCATATAATATTAGTGTCTACTTACTATCGCAGTGGATAATGGGCCCGGGGCGACCATGTGCCTGCTCTTTCGCTGGCGGGTGCGCCCCTAGCCCGGGCACAATAAAGCGGAGCAGCCATGTCCCCGGGATAGGTCGCTGCCCCCAACACAAGGGTCAACCCTGTCGCAGGAGGTAACTGGTGAAGCTGACAAGCGGTCGCGGTCAACTCTCAGATGCTCTGCAGCTCGTCTCGCGCGCGGTTACCGGTCGCAGTACGCTGCCGATTCTGAGCAACGTCCTGCTCGAAGTCAAAGGCGAGCAACTGCGCCTGCTGACGAGCGATCTTGAGATGTGGGTCGATTGCAGCGTCGCCGCTCAGGATACTGAGGAGGGTGCGATAACGCTGCCAGCCAAGATCCTCAACGAGGTTGTCGCAAGCCTACCCGAGGCTGCGGTTACCGTCGCTACCGATGACGGGAATGCGATCACCCTGACCTGCGGCAAGTCGCGATACGCGATCCAAGGGCTGGCGGCCGAGGAATTCCCGTCGCTGCCCGAGGTTACCGGCGGAGTGACGCTGACGCTCCCGCAGGCACGGCTGCGACAGCTCATCCGGTCGACCGAGTTCGCCGCCTCGGCCGACGAGACGCGCGCGGTGCTGGCCGGCATCCTCATGCTGTGGGATGGCGCGAAGCTGAGCCTGGTGGCGACCAACATGCACCGGCTTGCGCTCGACAGCGCCATCGTCGAGGGCGGCCCGGCGGAGCAGGTGCGCACGGTGGTGCCCGCGCGCGCCCTGCGCGAGGTCCTGCGCTCTCTTTCGGGCGACGCCGACGCCACCGCGCGCGTGCATCTCGGCGAGAGCCAGGCGGTGTTCGACCTCGGCCGGGTCTCGATAACGTCCCGCATCATCGAGGGCCAGTTCCCGAACTATGAACGGGTGATTCCGACCGAGTCCGAGCACACGTTCCGCGTCGACCGGCATGACCTCCTCGCGGCGGTGCGTCGGGCCGATATCGTCGCGCGCGTGGAGGCCAACAAGGTGACGCTGCGGCTGCAGCCCGGCAGCATGCTGATTGAGGCGGAAAGCGCGGAGATCGGGCGCGCGCACGAGGAGGTCCCCATCGAGCTCGAGGGCGATGCCGCGGAGGTCGCCTTCAACGCGGAATACATGATCGAGGCGCTCGAGGTCATGGCGGAAGAGCGGGTCCGCATGGACCTGTCGGGTCCATTGAGCCCCGGCGTCCTTCGACCCGATGCCGAGTCGCCGTACCTGTACATTATTATGCCGATGCAGTTAACATAGCCAAGCGGCCACGCCGGCATCGGCAAGCGAGGTGGGCAGCGCACGGTACTCGTCCACCGCGAGCGGATACGGACTCCGCCAAGGATCCCCTACCGGGCGTGGCGCCGGTCGGGGATTCTTCGCACAACGCGGGGAATCATGAAGCTTGAACGATTGCGGCTGCGCGATTTCCGCAACTACCACGACCTGGATCTGACCCTCGGCGCCAGCTGGATCATCCTCACCGGCGCTAACGCCCAGGGCAAGACCAACCTGCTCGAGGCGATCGCGGTTTCGTGCGCCGGCTTCTCCCCGCGGCGGGCGGCGGACATCGAGATGATCCGTTGGGGCCAGGAGAGCGCGCGGGTGACCGCTTGGTTAAGCAGCGACGTGCGGGGCACCCTCGAATTGGAGGCGACTCTCGCTGCACGCGGGCGGCAGATCAAGGTCAACGGCGCGGAGCGCCGGCTGGGCGACCTTATCGGGCTGGTTGGTCTGGTGCTGTTTACGGTAGACGACCTCGACGTGGTCAAGCGCGACCCCTCGGCGCGCCGGCGCTTCCTCGACGTTGAGCTCGGCGCACTCAGCCGCTCCTACTACTGGACCCTGGTGCGCTACCGACGCGTGGTCGAGCAGCGCAACCGCCTGCTCAGGGCCATTCGCGATGGCTCGCGGCATTCCGCGGAGTTGGAGTCGTGGGACGAGCAGCTCGCGCGCTTCGCCGGCGTCATCGTCGAGAAACGTGCCGCCTTCATCAATGCTGTTGCGGCCGAGGGTGACCAGGCGTATCGAAGGCTGACGGGCAAAGCCGAGGCGCTGGAATTGCGATATCGCCCGGCGCTGGGTGACGAGCAGGCATGGGCGAGGCTCTGCTCGGCGGCAGCCGGTCCCGAGGATCTGCGGCTCAGGATTGGGGAACGAGTCGCGCGCGCCCTCACCGAGGGGCGGGCGAAAGAGTTGGAGCTTGGAATGACCGTGGCCGGGCCGCATCGAGACGACTTCGACATTATTGGCGGAGCGGTCGACCTGCATCGCTTCGGTTCGCAGGGCGAGCAGCGCACTGCCGCCATCGCGATGCGCCTGGGGTTGGTGCAGGTCTCCGCCGGGACCATCGGCGAGCCGCCGCTACTCCTTCTCGACGACGTCCTGTCCGAGCTCGACGCGGAGCGCCGCGCCGGGCTCTTTGAAGGCCTCGGGGCGGCGGGACAGACGATCGTCACCACCACCGACATGGATGCGGTTCCGCCAGGGGTGCGCGCGGCGGCGAGAAACTTGCGAGTGGTCGACGGGCTGGCGACCCCGATTCCATCCGCGGCCTGACCACCGGCGATCAAAGCGGTGCGCTGGGGCTGGGGCGCCGGCCTCGGGAGGCGCCGCGATACGAGTAATGAGATGACATCGCGCGGGCATCTTGGAGGGCTACTCGACGAAGTGCTCCGGCGGCACAACCTCGACCGGCGCGCCCGCGCGCAGTCCGCCATTGCGCTGTGGCCCGAGATCGTCGGCAAAGACATTGCGCGCAATGCCTGGCCCATCAGCGTGGCGCAGGGGACGTTGCTGGTCGGGGCGACCAACCATGCGTGGGCGCAGACGCTGCACCTGATGAAACAAGCCCTGCTCGATGCGTTCAACGCCCGCCTCGGCGACGATACGCTGCGGGATATCCAGGTGCGGGTCACCAGCCGCGGCCGAAGCGCGCCGCCCGCGCCGGCCTCGGCGCCCGACCGCGCGCAACTCCCGCCGCTCACGCGCGAGGACCAGCAGCGCATTCGTCAGCTCACCGATGCTATCGCCGACGCCGATCTGCGAGGGAAGGTGCGTCGCGCGGTCGTAGGGCTCATCCGCCTGCGCCGCTGGCGGGAGGCTCAGGGCTGGCGCCGCTGCGCTCGCTGCGGGCGCGCACTTCCCGCCAAGCGGCGGGTCTGTTCGGCTTGCGCCGGAGGCCGCTGATAGGCGCATCCGTCACGCGTCACCTGTCGGTGGTACGACGCGTGTCTGCCGGCGCGCGCAGCGGCCTTGTACAATGCAGGGTGGCGTGTTACACTCGGTTTTGGTTTCCCTTGTTGGGCAGACGCATAGGAGGCGTCAGCGTATGGCCGTGAGCAAACCGCAGGCGCGGATGGCGATCGCGCTTCTTATTGCCGTCGGGATCACCGGCGGATGTGGTCCCTATGCGACGTACCGAGGCAAACCCCGGGACTTCTCCACCCATCGTTTCCGCCTGAGCTATCCGGCCGGGTGGGCAGTTTCCGAGCTTCCGAAGATGCGCCACGACCTTATGATCCTGGCCGTGCTCAGCGAGAATATAGTCACGAGCCCCACCCAGCCCGCGTCACCGGCGATGATCTTCGTCCGCGCGTATCAGATGCGGCCGACCGAGACGGCCGAGACCTTCATGGAGCGCTACTACGACTACTTGACGCCCAATTGCCTGGACATCGATTTGCGCAAACTCGGCAGCCAACAGGGGGCTCAGGCGTGGGAGGTGACTGCGGCGGGCGGCAACCTCCACGCGAAAGTCTTCGTGCTGCCACGCGAGAAGCTCGCCTATGAGGTCGCCGCGGCGGGTACCCCCGCGCAGCGCGAGCGGTTCGCCAAGCAGTTTCAGAAGGCTCTCGACACGTTCGAGCTGCTGCCGGCTCGGAGCTGAGCCGTGCAGCACGGCGCCGGCGCAAGGCCGGTTGCGCGGCGCCAGCCAGGTGGGGCAGCCGCGAGGTGCGGCTTCCCGGGTGAAAACCGATGAGCAACCAGTGGAACGGACCTCTGCAGGAAGCGGGGCCCTGTCGCTACCGAATCCCCCGCAGCTACAAGCCCCAGATGCGCACCGACGGCGTGATCTTTGCCTCGGCGCAGATGCTGCCCGACATCAAGTCCGATGCCTCTCCGGAGCAGGTTGCCAATGTCGCGTGCCTTCCGGGGATCGTCGGCAATTCCATCGCCATGCCCGACATCCACTACGGCTACGGCTTCCCGATTGGCGGGGTGGCGGCCACCGATGTCGAGCAGGGCGTGGTGTCGCCGGGCGGCGTCGGCTATGACATCAACTGCGGCGTGCGCCTGCTGCGCACCAACCTGCGCCGCGACCAGGTCGCGCCCAAGATCGAGGCCGTCATCAACCAGATCTTCCGCGACGTCCCCTCCGGCGTCGGCAGCGAGGGCCGGGTCCGCGTCAACGATGCGGAGCTCCGGCGCGTGCTGCAGCAGGGCGCCCAGTGGGCGGTGGCCCAGGGCATGGGCTGGGCGCAGGACCTTGACCACATCGAGAGCCGCGGCCGCCTCGACGGCGCCGACCCGAGCCTGCTCAGCGATCGCGCGCGCAAGCGCGGCCAGCCGCAGTTGGGCACCCTGGGCTCGGGCAATCACTTCCTGGAGGTGCAGGAAGTGTGCGACATCTACGACGAGAAGACGGCGCGCGTGTTCGGCATCGACGAGCTCGGCCAGATCACGATCATGGTCCACACCGGTTCGCGCGGGCTCGGCTACCAGGTTTGCGATGATGCGCTCGCCGTCATGCAGCGCGCGATGAACACCTACAAGATCGATCTCCCGGATCGCCAGCTCGCCTGCGCGCCGGTGACATCGCAGGAGGGGCGCGAGTACCTTTCCGCGATGGCCTGCGCGGCCAACTATGCCTGGGCCAATCGCACCTGCATCGCCCACTGGGTGCGCGAAGCGTTCGCTCACGCCATGGGCGCAGCGCCGGCGACACTGGGCCTCGAGGTCGTCTACGACGTCGCCCACAACATCGCCAAGCTCGAAGAGCACGACGTCAGCGGCAAGCGGCAGCGCCTCTGCGTTCATCGCAAGGGCGCGACACGCGCTTTCCCTGCCGGCCACCCCGACCTGCCGCGCGACTACGCTGAGGTCGGCCAGCCGGTCATCGTCCCCGGCGACATGGGCACCCATTCATACCTGCTGGTCGGCGTGCCCGAGGCGATGCCCGAGACCTGGGGCTCGACCTGCCACGGCGCCGGGCGTCTCATGAGCCGCCATGAGGCGATCCGCCGCGCCAAGGGCCGCGACATCATCGCGGAGCTCCGCGGACAGGGGATCTACGTCCGCGCCGCCAGCCGCGAGGGGGTTCTCGAGGAGATGCCGGCCGCCTACAAAGACGTGGACGTGGTCGTCGAGGCATGCGAGTGCGCAGGCATCTCGCGGCGCGTCGCGCGCATGCGTCCGCTTGGAGTCATGAAGGGCTAGCTCGTCAATCCTCGGCGGCTGCGCACAGGCCAGCCTCGTCAATCGCCCAGTCAGCCTGCCGTCAGGGACAGCATGATATCACATCTCGAACCGACCACCATACTCGCTCTGATCGCCAGCCTGCTCGGAATCCTTGCCTCCGCCGAGTTGTTCACCAATGGCATCGAGTGGCTCGGTCATCGCCTGAACCTCGCCGAAGGGGCGGTCGGCAGCGTTCTCGCGGCCGTCGGCACCGCGCTGCCCGAAACCTTCATCCCCTTCGTCGCCATTCTCATCGCCGGCGGCGATGCC
>Ga0315282_10004694_pt1 | contig 23703 bp, 14 predicted proteins | sample YL17G07_20_MG_FD_203693 | JGI IMG/M metagenome (GOLD analysis project Ga0315282, IMG submission 203693) | Sediment microbial communities from Yellowstone Lake, YNP, Wyoming, USA - YL17G07_20 | ecosystem: Environmental > Aquatic > Freshwater > Lake > Sediment | place: USA: Wyoming | collected... | reverse complement strand
AGGAGCGGCTGGCCAAGCTGGCGGGCGGGGTGGCCGTGATCAAGGTGGGCGCCCCCACCGAGGTCGCCATGAAGGAGAAGAAGGCCCGCGTCGAGGACGCCCTGAACGCCACCCGGGCGGCCGTGGAGGAAGGGATCGTGCCGGGAGGTGGGGTGGTGTTCCTCCGCGCCATGTCGGCCGTGGACACGCTCAGGCTATCGGGGGACGAGAAGACTGGCGCCAGCATCATCCGGCGCGCCCTCGAGGAACCGATCCGCCAGATCGCCGAGAACGCCGGCGCCGAGGGCTCTATCGTGCTGCAGAAGGTCCGGGATGGCAACGGGGCCTTCGGCTTCAACGCCGAGACGGAGACCTACGAGGACCTGATGACCGCCGGGATCATGGACCCCACCAAGGTCACCCGGGTCGCGTTGCAGAACGCGGCCAGCGTCGCCGGGTTGTTGGTGACCACCGAGTGTGTGATGAGCGAGATCCCGGAGAAGGAGAAGACCCCGTCCATGCCAGGAGGCGGTGGTGGCATGGGGGACATGTACTAAGTGGTTGCAGGGGGGTTCCTCTGTGTTCGGTTCGGCGTCCCCGGCGGGCCTCCGGCCGGGGACGCCCTCCGAAGACGCTCACAACGGTTTGGCGTCGCCGATTCGGCGGATCCCTTGATCCGCACGATCGCCCGAGCCTCCGCCGGACTGCTCCAGCCGCTGACCGCCATGCCGGACCGTTTTCTCCCGGCTTCCCGCGCGGAGGCCGCCCGCGGAGTAACTTGCCAGGGGCAATCGGCCAGCCTTGGGCGGCGCCTGGAAGAGCAAGTTGGAAGTGCAATCTGCCGCACAAGTCTTCTGCGACAGGATGAAGGTGGGATAACCCCCGCGAGCCGGGAGACAGCCAGAACGCCCGCTCGTGGGACAGTGCCCCGCAGCCGCGGGGCGAAAGGAGTAAGAGGCCATGGGAACGAGACTATATGTGGGGAATCTGCCGTTTGACGTGGATGAATCGCAGCTGCGCTCGCTCTTCCAGGAAGAGGGGCGCGAGGTCACCGAGGTGAAGATGATCACGGACCGGGAGACGGGGCGCCCCCGGGGATTCGCGTTCGTCGAGATGGGGAGCCAGGCGAATGCCCAGGCGGCCATCACTGCGCTGAACGGGCGGGAAGTCGGCGGTCGAGCGTTGACCGTGAACGAGGCCCGGGAGCAGGCGCCACGCGGCGGCGGGTTCGGTGGCGGGCGGTCCAGATACTGAGCACGTACGACAGGCTGCGGCCACCCCTTGTGCTCCGCAACAACTTCATGCGGCTTCCCGTTCTCCCGGTAATTGTGTTGGAGAAGTACCACCAAGGGTCGTCGATCGAGTTCTTGCGGAGCATAGGAATCACGGAGAGCAGAATACCGTAGGGAGGGACCTTCGGACGGATCGACATCATCTGCCGTTGGCGCGTCTGCGTCCCTCGGTCGGCCTCCGTGCCAATCGACGCGACGCAAGAGGACACAATGAACATTCAGGACTGGCTCAGCCAACTCCTCTCCCACCCCGCAGCGGATCCGCTCGACTGGGAGAGCTACTGCGTCACCATGAGCGACGCGACGTGGAAGGCCCTCTGGCGAGACATCGAGGCGACGCAAGCCTATGAGGATGGCCTGGAAGCGGGTTTGCGCCTGCTGCAGGCCACGCAGCGGCACCGCGTGCAGCTCGGTCCGCGGGGGTACCGGTCCAACCAGATCCTGCTCTATCGCAGCATCCTCGCGATGCTCGACAAGGCCGACCGCTGGGATGCGTACCTGGCGGCGTGGGAGACCATCTGGGCACAGACGAGTGAATGTCTTCCCGTGAGGGGGGACGCCCTGATGGGCGGCGATCTGCGGCTTGCGCCGTTCGTGCGGCGGGCCGATGGCGGGTTCGGCGCCCCGCCGCTCCCGTATGGCGCGCCATTTCCAAAGACCATCGCCGTGCATTTTCTCTTCCCTCAACTCCGCCGGAAAACGCTGATCGAGCGGAAGCTGGTGCAAGAGCGGGCTGGGAAGCGGTTCTCGGAGCGTCGGCCCCTGGGACGGGACGCCCTGACCGCCGATGAGATCCAGTCACGGCTCGCCCGGATACGGGAATCCGCTCGGAGAGATGAGGCGGAACGGCTGTGACAGCCGCTCAACGGCCCCACCGGACAGCGGATCACAATGGAGGTCAAGGTGGGTGACACGATCCTCTTCGACAAGTACGCCGGGTGCAAGGTGACGGGGGCCGACGGGGAGCACCTCATCATGCGCGAGGAGGACGTGTTGGGCATCCTGGCGTAACGCCACGCCGGGTAGGGGCGAACCCGAGGGCGACCGTGATGCTCTATTCGATCCTGGCCTCGCGGGCAGTACCCAGAGCGCAACAGTACAACCAGGGAAGGAGAGTCGTCCCATGAGGCTGCGTGGTTTCCTGCTGCTGATCATCATCGTCGCCTTCGCTCTCCTGAGCATGGTCGGCCAGATCCTTGGTCTGTATACCGATTGGCTCTGGTTCCGCGAAGTCCAGTTCACGTCGGTTTTCCTCACCGTGCTCCGAACGCAGGTCATCCTCGGGGTGGTCACGGCCGCCGCGTTCTTCTTGATCCTGTACGTTAACGTGCTCCTGGCATGGCGGCTCACTCCGCGCGATGCCATTGTGGTGGCGGACGACGCCCTCGGGCTGCCCAGCCCAGAGGTCCTGGAGCCCCACGTTCGCCGTCTGGCCTTGCCCGTGAGCGTAGTTCTGGCCCTCCTCGTCGGCTGGGCGGGAACGGGCCGATGGGAACTGGTCCTGCAGGCGTTGAATCCCACGCCGTTCGGCATCCGGGACCCGCTCTTCGACCGGGAGGTGGCCTTCTACGTGTTCCAGCTCCCGCTCTGGAACTCCCTCTACGGCTGGCTGATGCGGGCCCTGCTCTTCTCGGGCCTGGCCGCTGTCGCCGTCTACCTCTGCACCCGAGGGATTGGGATCTCTCCCGGGGGCCTCGCGATCGCCCGCCGGGCCCGGGGTCACCTCCTGGTTCTGGCGGCGCTCCTGTTCCTGCTGAAAGCCGCCGGGTACCGGCTGGCCATGTTCGATCTCCTGTTCTCCCAGCGGGGGGTGGCCTTCGGCGCCGGGTATGCCGATGTCAACGCCCAGCTCCCCATCCTGAAGGCTCTGATCGTCCTGGCCGGCCTGGTCGCCCTCCTGTGCCTGGTCACGATCCGCCTCCGGAGCTGGCGTCCTCTCCTGGGGGGCGTCGCTGCGCTGGTGGGCCTGGCGATCCTGGGCGTTGTGTACCCGGGTGTGATCCAGCGGTACCAGGTGTCCCCGAACGAGATCGTCAAGGAGAAGCCGTACATCGACTTCAACATCCGCTACACCCGCCTGGCCTATGGCCTGGACAACATCGAGGAGCGGGAATTCCCGGCGGACCAGGCGCTGACCCTGCAGGACCTGCGCAAGAACGACGCGACGATCAAGAATATCCGCTTGTGGGACACCCGGCCCCTGCTCGCCACCTACAGCCAGCTCCAAGAGATCCGGACCTACTACAAGTTCACGGACATCGATATTGATCGGTACACCATCAACGGGGAGTACCGGCAGGTGACCCTGTCGGCCCGGGAGCTCTCCTCGAAGGATCTGCCGAGCCGGATCTGGATCAACGAGCGGTTGACGTATACGCACGGCTACGGCGCCGTGGTGAGCCCGGTGAACCGGGTGACGCGCGAGGGGCTCCCCGAGTTTTGGGTCAAGGACATCCCTCCCGTGGCCTCCAGCGATCTCCGGATCGCCCGCCCTGAGCTGTACTTCAGCGAACTGGCCAACGACTATGTCTTCGCGAAAACCCAGGCCAAGGAGTTCGACTACCCGGCGGGGGACCAGAACGTCTACACCACCTACGATGGACAGGGCGGGATCCCGCTGGGCTCCTTCGGGCGCAAGGTGCTGTTCGCGGCGCGTCTGGGGGACATCAAGCTCCTCCTCTCCAACGACCTGACCCCCGGCAGTCGGGTGCTGATCTACCGGAACATCCGGGAGCGGGTCCAGCGGATCGCCCCGTTCTTCCGGTACGACGACGATCCCTACATGGTGATCTCGGCCGCGGGCCGTATCGTCTGGCTCCTGGATGGCTACACCGTCTCGGAGTGGTTTCCCTACTCGACGCCGACGCGCGGGCTGGGCAACTACGTGCGCAACGCCATCAAGGCGACCGTGGACGCCTACGACGGGACGGCGCGGTTCTATATCGCGGACCCGGCGGATCCCCTCATCCGCACGATCGCCCGGATCTTCCCCGGACTGCTCCAGCCGCTCAGCGCCATGCCGGCCGACCTCCGCGCCCACATCCGCTACCCCGAGGGGCTGTTCCGGATCCAGGCGGGGATGTACGCCGTCTACCACATGCGCGACACCCAGGTCTTCTACAACAAGGAGGACCTCTGGAGCCTGCCGGTGCGCCCCGTGGAGGGGCGGGAGCAGGCCATGGAGCCCTACTACCTCATCTTGCGCCTGCCCGGCGAGCCGAAGGAGGAGTTCGTCCTCCTCATCCCCTTCACGCCCAGCAAGAAGGATAACCTGGCCGCGTGGCTGGCCGCGCGGAGCGACCCGCCTAACTATGGGAAGCTCGTCGTCTACACCTTCCCCAAGCAGAAACTGATCTACGGCCCTCGCCAGCTCGAGGCCCGGATCGATCAGGACTCGTTCATCTCCCAGCAGCTCTCCCTCTGGAGCCAGCGGGGCTCCCAGGTGATCCGGGGGAACCTCCTGGTCATCCCCATCGAACGCTCTCTCGTGTATGTGGAGCCGCTCTACATCGCCGCCGAGAAGGGGCAGCTCCCGGAGCTCAAGCGGGTAATCGTCGGCTTCGGAGACCGGATCGCCATGGAGGAGACGCTGGACGGCGCGATGGCGCGGGTGTTCGGCGGGCAGGCCCCGCCCGCGGCCGCGGCGGCGCCGGGCCCCCCGGCGGGGGCCGAGGCCTCGGTGAAGGCCCTGCTGGATTCCGCGGCCGCCGCCTACACGCGCGCGAGCGAAGAACTGCGCCGCCTGGGCGAGCTGTTGCAGCAACTACGGGGGGCGGGCAAGCGGTAGGGGCGGAAGGCCGGGATGGGAGGCAAACCGGGAGAGGGGGATGGGGCCTGAGGGTGGGTCGTCCGAGGGTGCCATCGCCGTGGCAGGCGTCGCCGCACGCCGGGCCATTGGATGCGGAGTTGCGGGACCACACACAGCACCGAATGGGAGTGCCTTCGTAGCAGCACCAGAGCGAACTCCCAGTAGTGCAGCAAGGAGGGAATGTACGATCTCCTTGGATCAACCACAACCCCCAATGGTGTTTCCGGTCGAAACAAGTGACTCACGAAGGAGGAGGAGAACAATGGAACAAGATAAGGGAGATAGAGGCGCGGAGCAAAAGCGGAAGGTGAGTTTTCGACAACGGTGGGATGAAGCCCGACCGACCAAAACGGTTGTCTTCTGGTCGTGGGTGGGCTCTGTTGTTCTAACAATGATTATCGGCTTCGCATGGGGCGGATGGGTTACGGGGGGGACTGCCAAAAGCATGGCGGAGAAAATGGCGGAAGATGCTGTCGTCAAGCGCCTGGCGCCGATCTGTGTCGTCCAGTCCAACCGGGATCCGGGGAAAGACCAGAAGCTCAAAGAATTGAAAGAAACAGGTACTTGGCAGAGAGGTGAGTACGTAGAAAAACAGGGGTGGGCGACAATGCCCGCTGAGGAGAAACCCGATAGTAAGGTTGCCGAGGAGTGTGCCAGGCTGCTTATGCTGATCGGCAAGTAGAGAATCTCATAAACACAAATCCTGTATGACTGGAGCAGTCACAAGATGGAGCGCGGCCAGCCCTTCAGCACTGTGCACCCGCTGTTGATCGGGTGAAAGGAGGATGCCATGGACGGCAGTCTCTGGTTGGGAATTCTCATTGGGCTCGTTGTGGGAGGCGGGTGTGTCTGGTACTTCAAGGTGCGTTCACTCCAGAAGTCCGTTATCACGATGACCGGCGAGTACCGGACCGCCGAGAAAGGGCGCAAGGATCTCGAGGAGAAGAGCAGGCAGCACTGAATCGGCGCGGGATGGTTGAGATCGAGCCTCGACCCGAGACGGGGAATACTCTCCGCGTGGGGATGTGGACACAAGGGGCGAGTTGCGAGGGCTCAATGGCGCTCGTCGGGGGGGGAAGCCGTGCTTGGCCTCAGCCAGCTAGTCGCTCACTCGGGCTACGCTGCCATCTTCTTCGTCGTGCTCCTGGGGAACCTAGGCCTGCCGGTCCCCGAGCCATCGGCGTCCTCAGCCCGGTAGTCGGCGACAACATCGGCTATCGGATCGGACGGCGGTACGGAGGAGCCGTTATCGCGATGAAGAGGTTCAAGTCGCTGCAGGACCGCATCCTGGTCAGGCGCCTGGAGAAGAAAGAGGTGACGAAGGGCGGCATCATCATCTCGGATGCGGCCTAAGAGAAGCCTCAGGAGGGCAAGGTCATCGCCGTGGGCCCCGGGAAGGTGACGGGCGACGGGAAGCTCCAGCCGATGCCCGTGGAGGTGGGCGATAAGATCGTCTTCGGGAAGTACTCGGGGAGCGGGGCGAAGCTGGATAAAGAGGAATACCTCGTCCTGCGCGAAGAAGACGTCCTCGGCATCCTGGAGTAGTGCCGCCCCGGGTGGGGAGGCACCCCCTCCGGGCGCGCGCAAGTTTACCGATCATACTACACCCTGAGAAGGAGACACGCACCGTGGCAGCCAAACAGTTGCGCTCCACCGAAAAGGCCCGCCGGGGCATCCAGCGCGGCGTGAGTAGGTTGGCCAGCGCCGAGAAGGCCACCCTGGACCGCAGGGAGGGGGACGTCGCGCGCGACAAGGAGTTCGACGCGCTCCCCGCCGACCAGAGAGCTAGTGCCTGCATCGGAGCCGCCCAATCCCTTGGTGCAACGGACTCGCTTGCGCAAGCCGCTGAACTCGAACCGTCGGGCGCAATACCAGGAGAGGAATATAGGATGAACCAACAATCTCTGGCCTTTTGGAGCGTCGCCGCTGCCGAGATGCTGCAGCAACTTCAAACGGCACTGGAGGGATTGACGAGCGATGAAGCCAGACAACGGCTCGCCCGCTATGGCTCGAATCTCCTGAAACCGAAAAAACGGTCGGATGTCTTTACGCTCCTGCTTGCTCAATTCAAGAGTCCGATCATTCTCATACTTCTTTGTGCAACGGGATTGTCCTTTGTTCTACGCGATCCGGTTGATGCGCTCATTATTCTGACAATTGTCCTCGTAAGCGGTCTGCTCGGGTTTTGGCAGGAGCGTAGTGCAACAGACGCAGTGGAGAAGTTGCTCGCCATCGTGCAAATCAAGGCCGCCGTGCTTCGCGATGGAGCCCCCAAGGAAATTCCAGTCGAAGAGATTGTCCCCGGGGATATGGTCATCCTGAACGCCGGAGGTATCGTCCCCGGAGACTGTCTGGCCCAGGAATCCAAAGACCTCTTTGTTGATGAAGCAACCCTGACGGGTGAAACCTACCCTGTAGAAAAATCTGTTGGGGTGCTCGCGGCATCGACACCGCTGGGCCAGCGGACAAACGCGCTCTGGATGGGAACCCATGTCGTAAGCGGCTCCGCGAAGGCCCTCGTTGTCCAGACGGGCAAGCAAACCGAGTTCGGCAAGGTGTCCGAGCGGCTCAAGCTCAGGCCGCAGGAGACGGAATTCGAACGCGGCATCCGGCGGTTCGGCTATTTCCTCATGGAAGTGACGCTGGTGCTGGTGATCGCCATCTTCGCCATCAACGTCTATTTGGCACGGCCGGTCCTGGATTCCTTTCTCTTCTCCTTGGCACTCGCGGTTGGGCTCACCCCGCAACTGTTGCCGGCGATTATCAGCATCAACCTTGCCCACGGCGCCAAACGCATGGCGCAAGGGAAGGTGATCGTCAAGCGGCTCGCCTCGATTGAGAACTTCGGGAGCATGAACGTGATCTGCTCCGATAAGACCGGCACCCTGACCGAAGGGATCGTACACGTGCACTCCGCCCTCGATGTGGAAGGGGCTCCAAGCGAGAAAGTCCTTCTCTACGCGTATCTCAATGCGATGTTCGAGGCAGGCTTTACGAACCCGATCGATGAAGCCATCCGCACCCATCGCCAGTTTGATCTGTCCGGCTACCGGAAGCAGGACGAAATCCCGTACGATTTTCTGCGGAAGCGATTGAGTATCCTGGTGTCCCATGAGGATACGCATCTGATGGTGACCAAGGGTGCGCTGCTGAATGTGCTCGCCGTGTGTTCATCGGTGGAAACTGGAGGGGGAAGACTCGTCGATATCGCTGCGGTGCGGGAACGGATCCAGGGGCATTTTGAAGAGTTCAGCACTCAGGGCTTTCGTACGCTGGGCGTCGCTTACAGGAATGTGGGATCTGTGTCACTCATGAGTAAAGACCACGAAGCCGGCATGACGTTCTTAGGATTCCTCGTGCTCTTTGATCCGCCCAAGCCCGACATCGTCAAAACCATCGGCAGCCTGAAGAGCCTCGGCGTGTCTCTGAAGATCATCACGGGAGACAACCACCTGGTCGCGGCTAACGTCAGTCATCAGCTGGGATTATCGAATAGGAGAATCCTCACCGGGCCGGACCTCCGCCAGATGAGTGATGGCGCACTGCTCAACCAGGTGGTTGACACGGATGTCTTCGCAGAAATCGAACCGAATCAGAAAGAGCGGATCATCCTTGCCCTCCGGAAGGCCGGCAATGTCGTGGGGTACATGGGAGACGGGATCAATGATGCCTCGGCGCTTCATGCCGCCGATGTCGGCATTTCCGTGGAGAGCGCCGTGGATGTCGCCAAAGAGGCGGCTGACATCGTGTTACTCGAAAAGGATCTGTCGGTGCTGGTGCAAGGTGTGCGTGAAGGGAGGACGACCTTTGCGAACACGCTGAAGTATGTGTTCATGGCGACAAGCGCCAATTTCGGTAACATGTTCAGCATGGCCGGCGCATCCCTTTTTTTGCCGTTTCTCCCATTGCTGCCCAAACAGGTGTTGCTCACCAATTTGATGACCGATTTCCCCGAGATGACGATCGCGACCGACAGCGTGGATATCGAAATGGTTGCCTATCCTCGGCGCTGGGACATCAAGGCAATACGGAGGTTCATGATTACCTTCGGCCTCGTGAGTTCGGTCTTTGACTACCTCACCTTTGGCGCACTGCTGTTCATCCTGCATGCGACTCCGGGTCAATTCAGAACCGGCTGGTTTCTGGAGTCCGTTGTGTCAGCGGCTTTGATTGTGCTTGTTATTCGAAGCCGGAGGCCGTTTTTCAAGAGTAGACCGTCGAAATACCTGTTCATGGCAACTCTCTTGGTTGTAGTCGTGACGGTGATCTTCCCCTTGACTCCACTTGGGCGGGTGTTTGGATTTAGCCGGCTGCCAATTCTCTTCTCTCTGCTCATAGGGATAGTCATCATGGCTTACATTGTCACGGCGGAAGTGGCGAAGATGATATTCTACAAGAAGGTGAAATTCTGAACGGGAAATGTACGAGAGATTGGAACCGTCGCCAAGCACTGGTTTTGCAACTCACTGCGCTCGCCCCAATGCTTCGCAGTTCTTATACCTTGAATGGCCCCTGCACCGGCTCGTCTGGTTGGGCTCAGGTTCGTTGAGACTTCGCTTCTAAGAAGGAGACCTCACACTTGAAGGTGAGCAGCAAGAGCATTCTCGAGAGCTTGCTCCATTTGACGGCGCGCCCCCGCGGAAACGGCTTGGCACAACAGGACGCCGGCGACGAGCCACCGCTGCGATCGGAACTATTTAGCAGCGACCAGATGGAGCAGCATGGCAAGACGCTGGCGGCGTCGCACCGGGTTGAGGTGCGACGGGCTCCGGACCAGCTTCTGCCGCGGCTAGCCGAGAATGAAGGCGTCCTGATTGGAGCCTGCAATCTGCTGACGGCGGCGCTCAAGGCGACCCGCCGGATTGCGCCGGCCGGGGAATGGCTGCTGGACAACTTCTACCTGATCGAAGAGCAGATTCGGACGGCCAGGCGGCACTTGCCAAAGGGTTACAGCCGGGAACTGCCTCGCTTGCTGAACGGCCCATCGGCTGGACTTCCGCGTGTGTATGACATCGCTTTGGAGACGATCTCGCACGGCGATGGGCGGGTGGATCCGGAAAGCCTGAGCAGTTTCGTCGCAGCCTACCAGACGGTGACTGTCCTGAAGTTAGGCGAATTGTGGGCCATCCCGATCATGCTGCGCCTGGCCCTGATCGAGAATCTCCGGCGCGTTGGAGCCCGGATCGCCGCCGACAGGACCGATCGAAACCGCGCCGACTATTGGGCGGACCAGATGACGGAGATCGCGGAGAAAGACCCGAAGAGCCTGATTCTCGTGATCGCGGACATGGCACGGTCGAGCCCGCCGATGGTGAGTACGTTTGTTGCCGAACTTGCGCGCCGGTTGCAGGGACAGGGGCCCGCTTTGGCATTGCCGCTCACCTGGATCGAGCAGCGACTTTCCGAGTCTGGTCTGACGATCGAACAGTTGGTACGGTCGGAGAACCAACAACTGGCCGCCGAACAGGTCTCCATCAGCAACAGCATCGGCAGCCTCCGATTTCTGGGGGCGATGGACTGGCGCGAGTTCGTCGAGACGATGAGCGCTGTCGAGCAGACCCTGCGTGAGGATCCTGGCGGCGTCTACGGCAAGATGGATTTTGCCACCCGCGATCGCTACCGTCACGTGGTGGAGAAAATCGCGAAGGGCAGTCGGCTATCCGAGAGTGAGGTGGCGCGCACAGCGATCCAATTGACCCGCGAGGGCGCCGCCAGGAAAGGCGGCGACGATCGAGCGGCACATGTTGGGTTCTACCTCATCGACAAGGGGTTGCCGCAACTCGAACGAATGGCGGAGGTGCGTCTCTCTCCCGCTGTGGTTGTTCAGAGAATGAGCGAACAGTGTCCTTTGCTCCTCTATCTCGGCACGATCACGCTGATGACGGCGATCGTCGCCGGAAGCTTCTTGGCGAAGGGACATGCCAGTGGGGTGCATGATTGGCTACTCGCGCTGATCGGGATCCTCTCGCTCGTGTGCGCAAGTCAGTTGGCGGTGGCGCTGGTGAACTGGCTGGCGACGTTACAGGCGACGCCGCACCTGCTGCCGCGAATGGACTTTTCGGGAGGAATTCCGCCGGAATCGCGCGCTCTGGTGGTGATCCCGACTATGCTGATAAGCCCTCACAACATCGAGGATCTGGTCGAGGCGCTTGAAGTTCGGTTCCTGGCAAATCGGGACGAGAACCTGCATTTCGGTCTGCTGACTGATTTCCGCGACGCCGGGGAGGAAACGATTCCGGAGGACGCGCCGCTCTTGCGGCTGACCCGGAAGCGTATCGAAGAGCTGAATGAAAAGTACAGGGGGGGAAAGAGCGACACGTTCTTCCTCTTTCATCGCCCGCGCCGATGGAATCCTCGGGAGCGGATGTGGATGGGGTACGAGCGGAAGCGAGGGAAGCTTGCGGAGTTGAATGCGCTGCTGCGCGGCGGCTCAAGGGATCGCTTTGCACTCGTGGTTGGTGAGACTGCAGTCTTATCGAACGTGAAGTACGTGATCACCCTTGACACGGATACGCAACTCCCGCGCGATTCGGCGTGGCAGTTCGTGGGAGCCATGGCGCACCCGCTGAATCGTGCGCGGTACGACGAAGACAAGCAACGTGTCTGTGAGGGATACGGCATCCTTCAGCCGCGCGTGGCCGTGAGCCTGCCAGGCACGAATCGGTCGCGGTACGCGCGACTGTGCGGGAGTGAGCCAGGCATTGACCCGTACACGCGCGCCGTTTCCGATGTGTACCAGGACCTGTTCCATGAAGGCTCGTTCATTGGCAAGGGGATCTATGACGTCGATGTGTTCGAGCGGGCGCTCATTGGGCGATTTCCCGAGAACCGGATCCTCAGCCACGATCTTCTGGAAGGGTGCTACGCGCGGGCGGGGCTGTTGACCGATGTGCAGTTGTACGAGGAATATCCATTTCGCTACAGCGCGGACGTGAGCCGTCGGTACCGCTGGATTCGCGGGGATTGGCAGATTGCACGCTGGCTGCTGCCGGGAGTTCCTGGCCCCGGCGCCAGCCGTCAGAGGAATCCGCTCTCGGGACTGTCCCGATGGAAGATCTTCGACAATCTTCGTCGGAGTCTCGCGCCTTCGGCATTGACACTGCTGTTGCTCCTGGGCTGGACGGTCTTGTCACCCGCCTGGTTTTGGACCTTGTCGGTGATCGGAATCATCCTAGTTCCTTCTTTGAGTGCCTCCATTCTGGATCTGTTTCAGAAGCCGGGCGACGTGCTGCTGCGTCAGCACCTCGCCGCCGCAGTACGCTCGGCTGGCCGGCACTTCGCTCAGGCGGTATTTACGATCGTATGCCTCCCCTTCGAGGCGTTCTTCAGTCTGGATGCGATTGTGCGCACGGCCGGGCGGATGCTGGTCACACACACACGACTACTGGAGTGGAGTCCCTCGAGCGACTCGGATCGCACGAACTGCGCAGACCTCTCTGCCTCCTGTCGGACGATGTGGATCGCCCCCGTCCTCGCCGCCGCGACGGCGTTCTATCTGACGTTTTCGAGGCCGGTCGCGCTCGCAGTGGCTGGGCCCATACTGGGCCTCTGGTTTGCCTCCCCCGCTATCGCCTGGTGGATCAGCCGGCCGCTCGCTCGCCGCGGAGCAAGGCTGACCGCTGGCCAGACCATCTTTCTCCGGAAGCTTTCCCGGAGGACCTGGGCGTTCTTCGAGGCATTCATCGGCCCGGAAGATCATTGGTTGCCACCTGATAGCTATCAGGAGCATCCCGTTGCTGCGGTCGGGCATCGCACGTCGCCAACCAACATGGGACTTGCGCTCCTCGCGAATTTGTCCGCGTACGACTTCGGCTACATTCCGGCCGGACAACTCATCGAGCGCACGGCGAATGCCCTCCGCACGATGGACGCCTTGGAACGGCATCGAGGCCACTTCTACAACTGGTACGACACGCAGTCTCTGAAACCGCTGCCACCGCTCTACATTTCGACGGTGGACAGCGGGAACCTCGCGGGCCATCTGTTGACATTGCGGCCGGGCCTGCTCGCGCTTCCCGATCACAAGATCCTGGGGTCGCGATTGTTTGACGGGCTCAGCGATACACTGAGGATTCTCGTGGACGCTGCGGGAGGCGCCGCTCCGGCCCAGCTCGCGGAACTGCAGAAGGATCTGGCGTCCGCATCCGATTCCCGGCCAACCACGCTCGCGGCGGCGCGGCTGTGCCTGGACGGTCTGGCGACCTCCGCCGCCGAGGTGGTCGGCGGCTTCGATGCTGACCCCGAGAGCCGAGCGACGTGGTGGGCCCGTGCCCTCGCTCGGCAATGCCAGGCTGCCCTCGATGAACTGACGTTTCTCGCCCCGTGGATCTTGCTGTCGGCCCCTCAGAATCGGCTCGGCGAATTGCGCGGCATCGATGAGATCCCAACGCTGCGCGAACTGGCAGGACTTGAGGAGGAGCTGCTCCCGGCAATCGAGCATCGGCTCGGCTCGGATGCGACGCCCGAGGAGAGCGAGTGGTTTGGTGAGCTTCGACGGCTCATCACGGAGGCAAGCCACCGCGCCAGGGCAAGGATTGCGGCCATCGAACGCCTTGCACTGCAATCCAGCGGACTCGCCGGTATTGAGTATGACTTCCTGTACGACAAGGCGCGTCATCTGCTGGCGATCGGCTACAACGTTGGTGAGCGCCGGCGGGACTCGAGTTACTACGATCTGCTGGCTTCGGAAGCGAGATTGTGCAGTTTCGTGGCGATTGCGCAGGGACAACTGCCGCAGGAGGGTTGGTTTGCCCTGGGACGCCTGCTCACTAACGCCGGTGGAGAGCCAATTCTCCTTTCGTGGAGCGGTTCGATGTTCGAGTACCTCATGCCGCTCCTGGTGATGCCGACCTACGAAAACACGCTGCTCGACGAGACCTACAAGGCGGCTGTGGAGAGGCAGATCGAGTATGGAAAGAAGCGCGGAGTGCCGTGGGGTAGTTCGGAATCCGGCTACAACACGATCGACGTTCATCTCAACTACCAGTACCGAGCGTTTGGCGTGCCCGGCCTGGGTCTCAAACGCGGACTAGCCGAGGATTTGGTCATTGCACCGTATGCCTCGACGCTCGCGCTGATGGTGGCCCCCGAGGAGGCGTGCCTGAATCTGCAGCGACTCGCCGCTGAAGGGCTGGAAGGAGAATACGGCTTCTATGAAGCCATCGACTACACCCCGTCGCGTCTCCCACGCGGGCAATCGAACGCCGTGGTTCGGTCCTTCATGGCACATCACGAGGGCATGAGCCTCCTGTCTCTGGCCTATCTGCTCCTGGACCGTCCCATGCAGAAGCGATTTGAGTCGGATCCGTTGGTCCAGGCGACCACGCTGCTGCTCCAGGAGCGGATTCCAAAGGCCACGGCGTTCTATTCGCACGCCGCCGAGCCCTCCGACTTACGTACGACTCCCAGTGGTGCGGAGACGCCGGTGCGCGTTTTCAACAGCCCGAACACGCCGATACCGGAAGTGCAGTTGTTGTCGAACGGCAGATACCACGTGATGATCACGAACGCGGGCGGCGGGTACAGCCGCTGGAAAAACATCGCCGTCACACGCTGGCGCGAAGACAGTACCTGCGACAACTGGGGCACATTCTGTTACATCCGCGACGTGACCAGCGGGGAGTTCTGGTCAACCGCATATCAGCCGACGCTCAAGCAATCGGAGCATTACGAAGGGATTTTCTCGGACGCGCGAGCGGAGTTCCGCTGCCGCGACCACGACTTCGACATGCATACGGAGATCGCCGTTTCGCCGGAGGACGACATCGAGCTGCGCCGAATCACCATCGCCAACCGCTCTCGGATGCGCAGGGCGATCGACGTCACGAGTTACGCGGAGGTCGTTCTCGCATCGCCTGCCGCGGACGAGCTGCATCCGGCGCTCAGTAATCTCTTTGTTCAGACCGAGATCATCCGCCAGCAGCGGGCGATTCTCTGCACTCGCCGGCCCCGCTCCCTCGACGAGCACGCGCCATGGATGTTTCATCTGATGGCCGTGCACGGGGCGGACATCGGAGAAATTTCCTATGAGACTGACCGCCTGCGGTTTATCGGCCGCGGAAGCACCGTCGCCGATCCGCAAGCCATGAACGGTTCCGCAGCGCTCTCGGGCAGCCAGGGCTCCGTGCTGGATCCGATTGTCGCAATCCGGTATCGGATCACGCTGGATCCGGAAGAATCAGCGACGATCAATATTGTCTCCGGCATCGGGGACACCCGCGACGTGTGCATGGGCCTTGTCGAGAAATACCAGGATCGGCGTCTCGCGGATCGCGTCTTCGAGCTGGCGTGGACCCATAGCCAGGTGGTCCTGCGGCAGATCAATGCCACCCAGGCCGACGCGCAACTCTATGGACACCTTGCCAGTTCGGTCATCTACGCCAATTCCTCGCTGCGCGCCGACCCGAGCGTGCTCACCAAGAACCGCCACGGGCAATCCGGTCTGTGGGGCTACTCCATTTCCGGCGACTTGCCGATCGTGCTGCTGCAGATTGCAGACCCAGCCAATATCGATCTGGTACGCCAACTCGTCCAGGCCCACGCGTACTGGCGCCTCAAAGGGCTGGCTGTGGACCTGGTGATCTGGAACGAAGATCACGCCGGGTACCGACAACTCCTCCACGAACAGATCATGGGGCTGATCGCGGCAGGCATAGAGGCCAACGTGACAGATCGACCCGGCGGCATCTTTATAAGATCTGGGGACCAGATAGCGAACGAGGACCGTATTCTTCTTCAAACGGTCGCTCGCGCCATCATCACCGACAGTCGGGGAGCGCTGGCGGACCAGATCAACCGTCGCGGCCTCGTGCAAGTAACAGTCCCGCGCCTCACGCCGACCCGAACCCCCCGCGCCGGACCCCCGGCGACCGCCGCGTTGCCTCGCCACGATCTGATCTTCTTCAATGGGCTGGGCGGATTCACCCCGGATGGGCGCGAGTACGTCATTACGACCGCGCACGGGCACGTGACACCGTCGCCATGGGTGAACGTGCTCGCGAACCCGCACTTCGGAACCGTCATCTCCGAGAGCGGCTTTGCCTACACCTGGAGCGAGAATGCCCACGAGTTCCGCCTCACTCCCTGGTACAACGACCCCGTGAGCGATTCGAGCGGAGAAGCCTTTTACATCCGTGACGAAGAGAGGGGCCACTTCTGGTCCCCCACGCCGCTGCCCAGCCGCGGAGCGATGCCTTACGTCAGCCGGCACGGCTTCGGCTATAGCGTCTTCGAGCACACGGAGCGCGGCATCCGCTCAGAGCTGTGGGTGTACGTCGCCCTGGACGCGCCGATCAAGTTTACGGTGTTGAAAGTGCGAAACGAGTGTGGCCGATCCCGCCGGCTCTCTGCCACGGGATACGTGGAATGGGTGCTGGGAGATCTGCGGCCGAAATCGACAATGCACGTGGTCACCGAAGTTGACCCCAACAGCGGAGCGCTCTTCGCGCGGAACCCATACAACACGGAGTTCGCCGACCGGGTTGCCTTTTTCGACGTGGACGATGCGACTCGGACCGTAAGCGGCGACCGGACTGAGTTCCTTGGGCGGAACGGCACGCTTCGGAGTCCGGCCGCAATGAACCGGTTGCGGCTTTCCGGGAAGGTGGGGGCCGCTTTGGATCCCTGCGGCGCGATCCAGGTGACCTTCGAGCTGGCCGACGGGCAAGAGCGCGAGATCATCTTCAGGCTCGGCGTAGGGCGAGAGGCCGATGACGCCAGCAACCTGGCGCGTCGCTTCCGGGGATCTGCTGCGGCGCGTGGCGCGCTCGAAGCGGTGTGGCAGTACTGGAATCACACGCTCGGCGCAGTGCAGGTGGAAACACCGGACCCGTCCCTCGACGTGGTGACCAACGGCTGGCTCTTGTATCAAACTCTCGCGTGCCGTCTGTGGGCGCGGAGCGGATACTACCAGCCGGGGGGCGCCTTCGGTTTCCGCGACCAGTTGCAGGACGCGATGGCGCTCATCTACGCCGCGCCACACCTCCTGCGCGAGCACCTACTCCGCTGCGCGGCCCGTCAGTTCCGGGAGGGAGATGTCCAGCATTGGTGGCATCCCCCCTCGGGCCGGGGCGTGCGGACGCACTGTTCGGATGATTACCTCTGGCTGCCCTTGGCGACCTGCCGCTACGTGCTGATCACGGGGGACACCGGGGTGTTGGATGAACCCATCCACTTCGTCGAAGGCCGCCCGGTCAACGCGGAGGAGGACTCGTATTACGATTTGCCCAGCCGGTCTGAAGAAGCCGCCAGTTTATTCGAACACTGTGTGCGAGCCATCCTGAGGGGCCTCAGATTTGGGGGGCACGGCCTGCCGCTCATCGGCTCCGGTGATTGGAACGACGGCATGAACATTGTGGGCGAACACGGCAAAGGTGAAAGTGTCTGGTTGGGCTTCTTCCTGTATGAAGTGCTCATGCGGTTCAGCGAGGTTGCCCGCAGGCATGGGGACGTCTCCTTCGCCGCACGTTGCCAGCGGGAGGCGGCTCACGTGCGCCAGAATATCGAGCAGAATGGCTGGGATGGCGAGTGGTACCGCCGCGCGTACTTCGACGACGGCTCGCCGCTTGGGTCGGCGAGTAATCCCGAATGCCAGATTGACTCGATTGCGCAAAGCTGGTCTGTTCTCTCCGGGGCGGGCGATGCCGAGCGCTCGCGCATGGCAATGGAAGCGGTGGATAAGCGCCTCGTTCGCCGGGACCATGCGCTGATCCAACTCCTGGACCCGCCCTTCGACAAGTCGAGTCTGGATCCTGGCTATATCAAAGGGTACGTCCCAGGTGTGAGGGAGAATGGCGGGCAGTACACGCATGGGGCGATCTGGGCGGCGATGGCGTTCGCTGCATTGGGCGACAGTCGGCGCGCGTGGGAACTGTTGGGAATGATCAACCCGGTGAACCATGCGAGGTCTCCGGAGGCGATTGCGACCTACAAGGTCGAGCCGTACGTCATCACGGCCGACGTCTATGCGCTCTCGCCGCACATTGGCCGCGGTGGATGGACGTGGTACACGGGCTCGGCCGGCTGGATGTACCGGCTGATCGTGGAATCACTCCTGGGGCTGAGGCTGGAAGTGGATACGCTGCGGTTTGCTCCGTGTCTCCCGGCGGACTGGAAGGGGTTCACGGTGCACTACCGGTATCGGGAGACTGTCTACCACATCGCCGTCCTTCGTACACGCGCCGGGAATGGCGAGACGAGTGTGACAGTTGACGGCGTCGAGCGACCCGACAAGGCGATTCCCCTTGTTGACGACCGTCAGGAACACTCGGTCGAGGTGAGAATACCCGCCGGACGTAGCGAGCATAGTGTGTAGAGCCCAATCCGAAGTTATCAACCGCCAATCCCGCCATAAGCGGGACAAGACCACCAAGACCAGAAGGACTCGCGGCGCGTCCCCGGCTTCGCGATCTCCTGATCCACGGCGAACCCTCCAGTAAACAAGTATCATAAGTACCCTACATCCCCTTCAGGGGGAAACCAGATCCATACCGCCCTCCTTGGGCCGATGGTCCGGCGCGGGGCCACTGCCGGGGTCCGGTACGATCGCCCTCCAATCCCTCGTCCCGCGTGATCAGCCTGCGCCGCGCCAGCCTAGTCGGCAGTGCATCAAGAAAAAGGTGCCGGACACCCGGGACGATAGAAACTCATAATTGCATGGTCGTCCACTGTTTACGGGATCCATCCGGCCAGCATGCTCGCGGGCCCAGAGTGGCGATACGGTGTCAGTCGAGCAGGCGAAGACGGAGAAGCCGCTGCGCCAGGCGGTAGATATCCTGGCGCGATCCCTCTTCCCGGCGACCCACGGCGACCACGAGGACCTCGACATGAGCCTCGTGGAGCCGGTAGATGATGCGGTAGCGCTGGCCAGCAGCCCGCAGGCTGCGATATCCCGTGAGTTCTCCGAGGAGTGGCTTTCCCTGGACTTCAGGATCCTCAGAAAGCCCGTCGATCCTGTCGCGAATCCGCTCGAGGGTGCGGCGGTCCTTGATAGCCGCCAGCATGGACCGGGCGCCTGAGGTGAGGAGGACACGGTACCGGAGGGATGTCACAGGCCCAGATCCTGCTTGACCTTTTGCCAGGGCACGGTCTTACCGGCTTGCGCTTCCTTCACGCTTCGCCGCAAGGCGCGCATCAGCGCGTCGTCTCCGAGGATCTCCAGAGTCTCCACGAGGCTTTCGTAGAACTCCCAAGGCATCACCGCGAGGACGGGCTTCCCCCGCTTCGTGACGGTAACGGCATTCGCCCCGGTGGGCCGGTTTAGCTCCTCGGCCAGCTGCAGGAGTTGAGACCGCACCTGGGTAATCGACAGCGTCTTCGTCATGGTATTCCCTCCAAATTGTCCACAGGAGTGTACATTGGAATGAACATCATGTCAACTCGGGCGCTGCTGTTACTCCTGGTCCCATGTCACGCATTTCCACTTTCACTCGTACTAGCTCCAATCCAAAATTGCCAACCACCAAGGACACCCAGCGCCGCCGCTGGGTGATCATGGCGGTTCAAGGGTTTTCTCGGATCGGGGTTAGGTTTGTGCTTCTTCATGCTGAACCAGGACGGTGGAAGAGACTCTCCCGGCTGTCACCCGATTGTCTTATCAAGCTTCCAACTCGGGACACTAGGTCAGATGGAACACCGTGACCTCTGGCGGGGCGTTCAGCCGGACCGGTGTGAACGTGGTACCGATCCCGCGACTGACATACAGGTGGGAAGCATTGATGCGGTACAGCCCCTCAGGATAGGGGGTCCAAAGGTGGGCCATGCTGATATCCCCTCCCGGAAGGCTCACTTTGATCTGACCCCCATGATAGTGGCCCGACAGGGTCAGCGGAATTCCATACGCAGCGGCCTGGGGGAAGATCTCCGGGTGGTGCGACAAAAGGAGCGTCGGGACGGCGGGATCCAGGCCCCGCAGGGCGGCCTCCAGGTCGGCCCGCCCGGCGACCAAGTCGTCGATCCCGGCGACCGCGAGGGGGCCCTGCTCGGTCTGGATCACCCGATGCGCATTATTCAAGAGTGAGATCCGGGACTGCCCGAGGATCGCCTGGATCTCCTTCGGCCTCCCCCACAAGTGTTCGTGATTCCCCAGCGTGGCAAAGGTGCCATACCGGGTGCGGATCCGGGCCATCTCCTCCACGCAGCCAGGGAGAAAGGACATCGAGTTCGAGATGAAATCCCCGGTCAGGACGAACAGATCCGGCTGAAGTGCGACGATCTGGTCGGCGTAGCGCCGAATTTCCTCCCGCGTCATGTAGATGCCGGCATGGATGTCGGTCAGCTGCACGACCCGCAGAGATCGCCCGAAGGGCAGGCTGAGTTCCTGGACATCATAGGACTTGGCGGCATACGCGGCCCCGTAGCCGGAGAGAACCATGGGGGCCGCCGCCAGGCTGCCGACCCCGGCCTGCAGGAAGCGACGCCGGCCCAGATTCACGGGATCGCCTGCGGTCCGGCTGACGGGACCACGAGACAGGCGGACGACCGTCCGCCCCAGCCTGCCGATGACGCGTGTGAGGAAGAGGAGCAAGGCGGAGAACAGCGAGCCGAAGTTCCAGGCGGCGACGGGATAGAACAGGCCGAACCGTGCCGCCACCGGCGGATCCACCCAGGGGATCGGCCTGAACAGGGTGTATCCGTTCAGGACGAAGAGCAGGACCATGGCGACACCCACCAGGTGGATGGCCCAGGACTTGAAACGGTTGGATCGGCGTGAGGACCGAATTGCTCGCCGAATGCGGACAAAGAGATATACCTGGGCGAGCAACACGACAGCGAGGGCAATCAGGCGGAGCCTGGGGAACCGCATTCCGAATATCACGAGGCGGCCTCAGTCACGCGAAGGAGCCACTTCGCCCAAGACGCACACGACCTCGGGCTATCCCGTCCGGAACCTGGCCAGCGCCTTCTCGTCGATCTCGATGCCCAGGCCCGGCTTCTGCGGGACCGCCACCTGGCCGCCCTGCATGGGCGGGAGCGGCTCAGTGAGCAGCTCCTCCCGGAGCGGGTTGGGCGGATACATGTACTCGAAGATCAGAAAGTTGGGGAGGGCCGCCGCCCACTGGAGCGACGCCGCCACCGACACCGCTGACGAGGCCCCGGTGTGGGGTGCCACGGGGACGTCGAACGCGCTGCAGAGCGCCGCGATCCTGCGCGCCTCGGTAAACCCGCCGGCGCGCCCGAGATCGGGCTGGATGATGTCGATGGCCTGACGCACGAGGAGCTCCTTGAAGGCCCAGCGGTTGAATTCCGACTCCCCCCCTGCGATGGGGATGTCCAGCGCCTGGGCGAGCTTCGCGTAGCCATCCAGGTTCTCCGGCGCCACCGGCTCCTCGAACCAGGCGACCCCCTCTGCCTCCAACCGTCGCCCGATCCGCAGCGCGGTCAACGTGTCATAGGCAGAGTTCGCGTCCGTCATCAACTGCACCCGGTCGCCCAACGCCCGGCGGATCTCGCGCACGTTGCGGAGGTCGGCCTCGATCCCCTGGCCGACCTTTAGCTTCATGGCGGGGAAGCCCTGCGCCGCCAGACGCTCGGCCTCCCGGACCAGCTCTTCGGTGGGCTTGAACAGAAGCGACGAGGCGTACACGGGCAGCGAGGTCCGCCCGTAGCTCCCCAGGATCCGGTGCACGGGCTGCCCCAGCGCCTTGCCGATGATGTCCCAGAGGGCGATGTCCACGGCGCTCATCGCCTCTAGGACGTACCCCTTGGAGTGCCCGCGGCCTCGCATCATCGCGTACATCCGATCCCAGAGCAGCTCGACGTTGAAGGGGTCCTGGCCAAGGACCACGGGGCTGAGGATGTCCTGGATGACGCTCGCCGCCGCCCGCGGGGAGAAGCGCGCCAGGCCCTCTCCGAACCCCGTGATGCCCTCGTCCGTCTCCAGGCGGACTAGGGCGGCGTGCATGCTGGTGTACACGGCCGTCCCGATGCGCCAGGGCTCTTTCACCGGCGCCTCCAGGACGATCGGCTCGACCTTCGTGACTTTCACCGTCCCTCTCCTCTCTGTCCTGCGAATCCCCCGTCGTACCGGCGGCTCGGTCTACTTGAACAACGAGAACTCGATCTCCTTGGCGGTGAGGAACTCCAGCAGGGCCGGGACGCCCTCCTGCGTCTTCCGGATCCCCCGCTGGATGGCCGGGATGATCTGGCCCGGCTGCGTCACCCGCTCGCCGTATCCGCCGAAGGCCCGGGCCACGTCGGCGTAGTTGCCCGAGATGTCCGTGCTGCGATACTTCTCCGTCGCCACCTTCATCACCGGCAGCTCCATCGCCATGGAGAAGTTGTTCAGCAGGACGGACAGGATGGGGATGCGCTCGCGCACGGCGGTCTCGAAATCCATCCCGGTCATGCCGATGGCCGCGTCCCCCCAGACGTTCACGCAGAGCTTCTCGGGCGCGGCGAGCTTGGCCCCTATCATGAGCCCCAGCCCGTACCCGAGCTGCGTGGTCTTGCCCCAGCCGAGGTACGTCAGCGGGGCCACGCATTCCCAGAAGGGGGAGAGCTGGTCGCGCGGGCTCCCGGCATCATGGGTGATGATGGTGCTGGCCCGGTCCACCGTGTGCATCAGGTCCCAGAGGACGCGGTACGGGGACAACGGCACCGCGTCCGAGGTGAGCTTCGGCAGCCACTGGGCCATCCACTCCGCCTTCACGCTCTTGATCTCCCGGACGACCTCCTCCTGCCTCCCGCGCGGGCCCTCGCCCAGCCGGTCCTTGACCTCGGCCACGAGCGCCTCGAGCGTGAGCTCGGCATCCCCGATGAGGGCGTAATCGGCGGGGACAGTCTTGTTGAGGTCGGCGGGATCGAGCGTGGCGTGGACGATCACCTTGTTCTTCGGCATGGCCACGGCGAAGTTGCTGGTGGCAAAGCTGCACCCGATGCCGAAGATGACATCTGCGTTCTGCAGGAAGTGGTGGACGGTCTTGGGAACGGAGCGGCCTCCAGAGCCGAGCGACAGCGGGTGGTCCTCGGGAAAGGCGCTCTTGCCCCCCAGGCTCGTCGTGACCGGCGCCTCCAGGAGTTCGGCCAGCTCGCGAAGCGGCCGCCAGGCGCGCGCATAGTGCACTCCCTGGCCGGCGTACACGACCGGCCGCTTTGCCTCCACGAGGACCCGGGCCACCTTCGTGACCGCCTGCGGGTCGGGGGCCGTGCGGGTCGCAAACGTCGGGCGGTAGGCCAGCGGCTCAGGGACTTCCTCGGGGAAGACATCGGTCGGGATCTCCACCAGCGCGGGCCGCGGGCGCCCGTTCCGCACCTGCGTGAAGGCCCGCCGCAGGGCATCCGGGATGGCGTCGGCGCAGGTCACCTGCTCGCACCACTTGGTGACGTGACGGTAGTTGATGAACGCGTTGAAGTAGGGGGGGATGTTCGTGAGCCGCCGCGGATAGCCGGCCGGCAGCACGACGATGGGCACCGATTCCCCATAGGCCTGGGCCACCCCGCCGAAGGCGTTCTCGGACCCGGGGCCATGCTGCATGGCGAAGACGCCGATCCGGCGGCCGGAGGACATCCGGCTGACGGCATCCGCCATGTGCAGCCCGGTCCGCTCCTGGCGGACGATGATCGTCCGGATGCCGGCCTGGGCGGCCGCCTCGATGATGGGATTGACCGGATACCCGATGAGGAACT
>Ga0315282_10004693_pt1 | contig 23704 bp, 13 predicted proteins | sample YL17G07_20_MG_FD_203693 | JGI IMG/M metagenome (GOLD analysis project Ga0315282, IMG submission 203693) | Sediment microbial communities from Yellowstone Lake, YNP, Wyoming, USA - YL17G07_20 | ecosystem: Environmental > Aquatic > Freshwater > Lake > Sediment | place: USA: Wyoming | collected... | reverse complement strand
GCCAGTGCCAGCGCATTTAACCGTGATTAAACAGGTGATTAATGATAATAACGGTAGTAAAATTCCGGCCGATTTTATCATTAACATTACCGGTTCCGGAGTTTCCTCAACTACTTTTGCCGGCAATGTCCAGGGCACAACCGTAACTCTTTTGCCCGGTTCGTATAATGTTGATGAAGTCACACTAGCCGGATACCAAAAAACTTTAAGCCAGAACTGCTCGGGTACGATTGCGGCCGGGGAGACTAAGACTTGTACCATTATTAATGATGATATCGCACCATGGCTTAGGTTAATTAAACAAGTTATTAACGGTGATTTAGGCCAAGCCACTACCAGCGATTGGACGCTAACGGCCACGGGTAATCAATCACCCACGCCCACAGTTCTTACCGGTAGCAGTAGCGTCATCAGTGATGTTACTTTTACAGCCGGAACTTACACCCTATTGGAATCAACCGGACCAACCAATTATACGGCTAGTAATTGGCAATGCACGGGCGACGTCCTAAATCAAGCCAATCAAATAACTTTAGCAGTGGGACAGTCCGCTACTTGCACCATCACCAATACTTTTACTCCGGTAGCTATCACCGCTACTTTAACCGTAATTAAAATTATTAACGGCGGTACAGCTACCACCAGCGATTTTACTTTAACAGTCGGTTCAACCACGGTCTTAAGTGGCATAGCGCAAAATTTTACAGCCGGTAATTATCTGATTACCGAGCAGGGACCGGCCAATTATACCGCCAGCTTTAGCCAGGATTGTCCAAACGGTAATATAACTTTAGTGGCCGGCGATATTAAAACTTGTACTATTACCAATAGTTTTAGCCAACCAGCGGTTTGCGGTGATCACAGCTGTAACGGTAGTGAAACTTGTTCCAGTTGTCCGGGAGACTGCGGTAGTTGCGGCGGCGGCGGTGGTACAACGGAAACGCCCGTACCTTTTGGTTTTGGTCCGCCTCCGGCCGTAATCCTGCCTCCTGCCATCATTCCACCAGTAGCAGCGACTCCAACGCCACCTCCGGTTATTTTAGGCCAGGTGGGCGCACCGCAATTAGTTATCAATAAAGATATCAGTTACCAGCCAGGAATTAATTATTATAATCCGGGCGATAACCACGTACCTTATACCATCGTTATTGCCAATAACGGTAATTTAACGGCTTACAACCTGGTCTTGGTTGACACTTTACCGGCCGGTTTTTCCTACAGTGATAACGATTTAGCGGAGAAACGTTGGGAGTTAGGTGATCTTAAGGCCGGTGATATCATAAAAGTTGACTACCAGGTTGATATCCTTAAAAGCGTTAAAGCCGGGAGTTATGATAATCTGGCTACGGTTATGGCAGATAATCATAGTCCCATTAAGGCCAGCGCCAGTATTACCATCAAGCAGGTGAAAGTTTTAGGCGGAGTGTTAGCGCCTACCGGTTTAAGTAAGAGGAATTTACTAAGTCTGTTAGCTTTAGTTGTACTGCTATTATTAATCTCCCTAACCGTTAACCGCCGTTATGTAAAACCCATAGAATTCATCAATCTGAAAATAAACTTTCTAACTAAATATTTTTCCAAATAAAATAATGAAACTATTAATAAAAAGAAGGCTGTTAAAAACTCTGGTAATTATGCTGGAGTTTTTAGCCATTGCTTTAGTCGCTTTTCTAGTAATTTCACCCTTGTTACCGAATTTAGAGTACGGGCTAGCCGAACAGTCAACAATCAATCAGGCTAAGTGGCAGGACTTAAGCGAGATGAAAAAACAAACCGTACAGCTGATAAATCATCTGCCCAAGAATGCCAGTATCTCTAAAGTTAACCGTGTCATTATCCCGAAAATCGGAGTTAATTCGCCGATTATTGAATCGCCAGATGCCAGATACGCTTTAAATCGCGGTGCTTGGCGCACGCCCATAAGTTCCACGCCGGATAAAGGCGGTAATATGGTGCTGTCCGGCCACCGCTATAAATATTTGCCGCCCAATAACTTAACTTTTTATTTATTGGATAAATTAGTGGTCGGTGATGTGATCTCGGTTGAGTGGCAGCAAAAAGATTATTATTACTGGGTAAAAAAGACTAAAATCGTTGAACCGACCGATGTTTCCATTCTTAATCCGACCGCAACTACGACATTAACCGTCTATACCTGCGATCCGATTTATTCGCAAAAACATCGCTTGGTGGTTATCGCCGAATTGACTAACTAAAGTAAAAGTGTTGTTAGCTGATGACCGGCCTGAACCGCACCGCATTCTGCGGGGCGGTTATTTTATTACTAGCCAAAATTAGAAAATTTAATTCATGATGATATTTTAATGCCAATTTAATTTAGGTAACAGTTTTTATCCTAAATTGTATTAAATAATGCAAATAAACCGTTGGTTAGATATATTAGTTAGCGAAAATCTAAAGAGATTATGAGTTATAATCTCTTTTAACATAAAAGGTCGACTAATTATTAATTAAACTATCATATGAAAAAAATAATTACTGTTAGTTCACTATTTACTTTAGTGATTTCGTTTTTTGTCCTGCCCTCGGTGGTAAGTGCGGCGCCTTTAACCGTTGGTAACGACAATACGGTGCGCGGTCAAGTCGATGGTAATTCCAATTTCGCCGTAATTGATATTAATCATCCGTCTACGGCTTTAGGCGTACTGAATAGTTTCGCTTATTACGCAACCAGCACCAACCCTTTTAGGTTCGTTTTGGTCGATAGTACCTCTAAAGTTCTTTGGCTAAGCGACGCCATAACACCGGCCGGTACGGGCGCGCAAACCTATACGCCGCCCAGCTATGTGGTGGTGCATCAGGGAGATAACTTAGGTCTTTACTTTCCCTCGACCGGCACTATAACTTTCGACTCTACCGGCGCGATCGCTTCTTCTACGGCTTCCGGTTTAGGCGTACCGATTATCGGAGCGACGCTGACTTTTACCGCTACTTCAAGCCGCACTTATTCTTTTGTCGGAAATGGCCAAATCGGGGAGTTACCCAGCGTCCCGTCCATATTAAGTCCGTCTAACGGCGCCACCCTGACCAGCGCGGCTTTTACGCAAATTGATTGGACGGATGCTGCCGGTACTTTTACGCCCATGACTTACCAATATGAGGTTTACTCGGACACTGCTTATACGAATTTACTTTATCAAAGCGGCTGGCTTACCGATTCGAGCATTCCCACGGCTGGCAGCGCTGACGGCGTTTATTACGTCCGCGTCAGGGCGCAAGACAGCTTAGGCGATTTAAGCAACTGGAGCAATGGTGCGGTCAGCCCGTACGTAATTACGGTTAGTGAAGCGGTTTTACCCGGCTTGCCGACCGTACCGGCGATTACTTTACCGGCTAACGGCGCCAACCTAAACAGTTCCATCCTTACTAAAGTGGATTGGACTAATTCTACCGGTTCGTCCACGCCAATTACTTATCAGTACGAGGCTTATTCCGATGCGGCTTACACCTCTTTGGTTTATCAAAGCGGCTGGCTAAGCGCTTCGGAAATCCCGACGCCCAATACGCCCGATGGAGTATACTACCTTAGGGTGCGGGCCAAAGATAACTCCGGTAACTTAAGCGATTGGAGCAATAGTCCGGCCGACCCGTATGTAATAACGGTCAGTACTTCGGTAACGCCCGGGATAATAAGCGCACCTATGATCTTCTTTCCGGCTAAAGGCTCAACTATAAATAGCCTGGCTTTAAGCAAGGTTAATTGGACAAATGCCACGGCTTTAGCCACTCCCATCACCTATCAATACGAAGCCTATAGCGATGCGGCTTATAGTTCATTAGTTTATCAAAGCGGCTGGTTGCCGGTCTCTGAAATCCCGACGCCCAATACACCCGAAGGGGTTTATTACGTTAGGGTCAGGGCCAAGGACAATTCCGGAAATTTAGGCGGCTGGAGCAACGGTCCGGACAAGCCTTACTCATTTACCGTAAATAATTCTACCCCGATTAAACCCGGTATTCCGGGCAAAGGCCATGGCAAAGAAAATGGCAATGACAATAATAATGGTCATGGCCATGACAATAATAACGGTAGGAACACCTATAATTATCCCGTGCCTAAAGGCTGGTACAAAAATTTTGATAAATTCTGGCAGCGCTTTAGCGGTCAGATTCAGAATAATCAAAATAATTATCATAGCGTAATGGGTAGTAATATAACAGAAAATCAGAATAATAAAAATAATCATTTTACCGGTAACTTAATAAATTCAGGAAGATCCAATTTATCATCTAGCCATCGCGGGAAATAAAATCGCAAGAAATAAAATGGCCAAGAAAAATCCCTCCGTCAAAAACCTAGACGGAGGGGTTTTGTTTATTGCTGTGTACGTTGCGGCAGAGTCTCCCCGCATTTTGCGGGGGACTCTGCCGGAAAGACAACTGGCAAAGTCCCTTTCCTGGCGTCAAGCAGACTCTGCCACAACGGATCAAGTAACGGGTTAAAGCCTACTGGTTAATATTGCAGGTACAGGGTATTAAGGGATGACTAGTTATCGCTGAATTGACTAAATAATATAAAAATGTTGTTAGCTGTTAATAGTTTGTGCATAAATTTAATTTATAATTTTCGCTTAAAAAAATTGGTCAGAATTGAATTTTAACAGCTTCACAATTTAATCTAATTTTAGCTACTTATTTTACTTTTTTATTAACTTGACGCTAGCTTATAATCTTGATAAATTTATATAACCATCTAACAGTAATTTTAGCCAATAACCTTTACCGATTAAACAAATTTTAATTTCCAGTTGTAAATTTATCTGCGATTAATTGACATAATATATTTAAATAATAATAGAGCCGTCATCTATTATGCGCTCAAGCCCATGCTATAGACTTAATCAAAGATATTTTTATATATGGCCTGATACTATTTTAGTATGAGGTTTTTTTATTTTCCCTTACGAATTTACGAATTTGACAACGAATATTTGTAGGCTCCAAGTTGTACTTGGAGCCAAAGTGCAGACCGTTTATAAATCGCATTATGGCTCCACGCTAAGCATGGAGCCAACAAGTCTGTAGAATTTGTATATTCGTAATTGATTCATAGATTCGTTAGGTTCAGTCGAATAAAATATCATCAAACAATTTTTTTAAGGCATCAACGTTTATTTTCAAACATTAACGCCTCCAATTACCAGCTGATTTTATTATGGTAATTTTTCTATTGGAGGCTTTTTATATTCGCTTGTCATCCTGGAGCTGTAACGCAAACCGTAATTAGTAGCGGAAATAACAATTTTACGTTGCGGCAGAGTCTCCCCGCATTTTGCGGGGGACTCTGCCGGAAAGACAACTGGCAGAGTCCCTTTCCAAGCGTCAAGCAGACTCTGCCACAACGGAAGCAGAAATAACAATTTACCCGGTGGGGTTTACATAAAAGGAGTGTAATAAAATACAATTATTTATTAACCAACAGGTTGAGTCGCAGCGGTTTAGGAAATTAGCCATGGCTCAGCCTACCGATTAAATAATTCGCTAGAATAAATTATTTAATAGGTAAAGGGGGAAAGTAAAATTTTTATGAAAAAGAAAATTTTATTATCTCTAGCTGTTATCGTGGCGATTTCGCTGGGCGTGGTGGGTATGAGTGCTTTTGAAGCGCATGTGATTAACATCACGGCGAAAATTGAGAATGCGTTAGGTACTTCTCTTAACGAGTTACCTTTTGGCACGGTCTTTCCGCAGGAGTATCTTATAAAACCCTTAACAGTTTTTTTGAGTTCTTCATTTATGGATACGGGCAGAGTGGACGATGTTCACTATATTATCAAGCAGAAAATTAAACCCTGTCCGGTGCATAGAGGAGATTGTACCCCTCCGCAGCCTAATACTGATTGTGCAATACCCAATGACCCGACTTGCGTACCTGATACGACTGAAGCTACACCTCATAATCCAACCGGCTTTCATTATCTAAGCCTTTGTTCTTTTCTTTCTAAAGCACCTGACAATACGCCGAGTAATGACACTGGTGAGCTAAGTTATTTTCAGAACGACCATTGTTTAAGTGTGCCAACACCGCAAGACGGAGCTATTGGTTATTTATCCAAAGCGGCAAATGATACTTCAGACACTTGGAATATTGACCTAAAAGTTCCGCCCATAGCTGGTAATGTAGCTCAAGATTGGCCAACCGGTTGTCCGACTGTTACGACTAATTCAGCCACTTATGGCTGCGATCTTTGGGTTGAAGTAACCGAATTTAGCCCAACTAAAATCGGAGCGAATTTAGCAACTTACGTAGCTCCTACGTCATGTAATGTAAATGTTAGTAACGGCGGAGCTGAGCCCAACACGATTGTAGAAGGTATCGCTGATGCAGACCCTGGAAATACTGTCTGTGTGGCTGCCGGAACTTATGGTGAAGATGTGGTTATAAATAAATCAATTACCCTGGCTGGCGCAAATCCGGCGACCACCATTATTAATGGGCAAGTAACCGGGCAAGGTAGCGCTGTAACCATCGCGGCCAATAATGTGACCTTAGAAGGCTTTACCGTCAATGGTGCTGGTATTGCAGCGCTCTGGCTAAATACCGCAGTTTCCGGAGCCAATGTACACGATAACCATCTTTCTTCCGCCATTGGTGGTAACCCGGTAACTGCTTTAACTACTCAAGGCCTACAAAGTAATGATAACTTTACTAACAATGAATTTACCGGTAATGGTGCAGGCCAGTTAGCCTATGTAAATGGTGAAGCGAGTCTGGGCGCTGCTCAAGCGTCAGACAACGTTGACTTCATTCATAACACCTTTGATGGCACAATTGCTGCCGGCGGAGAAGCGCTGGGCAACGAATCAACCAACAGCAACACCAACCAGAACGTGTTCAAAAGCACTCTTACCAGTGCCTACGCTATTGCCGAAGCTTGGAAAGCGGATGCAAAATTTGATATGAATAACTTTGATGGAGCTGGTGGCATTAAGATAAGGAACAGTGATGGTTCAGGTACGGTTAACGCCAAAAATAATTGGTGGGGTGCAGCCGTACCGGTTGGTCATATCGCAGGTTTGGTTGACGATAGTTTAAAAGCTGCGGTAGCTTTCCCGGAAAATTAATCTCTGATTTATTCCTCCCGATATTTAATCGGGGGGAAAGATTAGGGATTAAGAAAATTAACAATTTATCCCTCACCCTGCCCTCTCCCGCTCATTTCTTCGCGGGAGAGGATGACTTGTCGGCTCCAGGTTGTACCTGGAGCCAGAGTGCAGAACGTTAATATTGATAATCAGATTACGTTGCGGCAGAGTCTCTCGCAGAGGACTCTGCCGGAAAGACAACTGGCAGAGTCCCTTTCCTAGCGTCAAGCAGACTCTGCCACAACGGAACCCCCCTGTCATGCTGAACTTGGTTCAGCATCTCGCTCCCTTGTCATTCCGGACTTGATCCGGAATCTAGATCCTGAAACAAGTTCAGGATGACAAAGGTAGTGGTGTTCAGGATGACAAATGATAGAAAATTAACAATTTACCCCAGTTAGAAAACAATTATTAAACGTACAATTATCCCGGGAAAATTATGTTGGCGATGGCTCTACCTGATGCCATTACCGAAATAATTTTCTAACGGGGTTTACATATTAATTAAATAATAAATAACGTTAAGCAAACCATAATTATTAATTAACCCCGACAGTGAGGGATTGAAAATCCTTAGCTTGTCGAAGGATTCAAGGTCGAAATAATTATTTAATATATTTAAGCTTAACTTTACCCCGTCAAATAATTTTCGACGGGGAAATAAAAAATTTATGGAAAAAAGAATTTTATTAAGTGTTGCCGCTATCATAGCGCTCGCCATCGGGGTCGTTGGCATGAGCGCTTTTGAAGCGCATGTTATCAACGTCACGGCGCATATTGAGAATGCCTTGGCGGTTAATACCACACCAATTAATTTTGGCACAGTCTTTCCACAGGAGTATCTGACCAACGCCTTTACTATTAATTTAAGCGACTCTTTTAAGGGTCAGACCAGGCTTGATGATGTTAATTATAATATCGTGCAAAAGCCAAAACCTAAAGGAGACAGAGATGCCATAATCACTTTCTGCGATACTCCTGCCTCGCCAGGAAATGGAGTAAAGATTGAAAAATCTGCTTATGTACTTTGCCGAGATTATATTGGAAAAGCATACAAATGGGAGGAAGGCGAAAAAGAATGTACCCATAAATCTATTTATAATGACTATTGCTATTTAGATCTCTGCCCTTATTTGTCAAAATTATCCGACAAAGCTCCGGTAGCTAATGATACTGATGCCCCGAGTTATTATGTTGCAACCAATGCTGAACCTGCTCATTGTATAACTCCGGGAGAAGCATCAGGCGAATTATCTCAAGCAGCCGGTGACACTACAGATACCTGGACGGTTGATTTAAAAGTCCCACCGGTAGCCGGTTATGTTGGCCAGGAATGGCCAGTCGGTTGTCCGACCGTAGCTTTAGACTCTCAAGATTATGGCTGCGATCTCTGGATTGAAGTAACTGGGTTTAGTAAACCGGAATGTAGTGATGGCTTAGACAATGATGGCAACGGTAAGATTGATTTCCCAGCTGATCAAGGCTGTGATTCACCAACTGATAATGATGAATCTACAACTTAATCGCGATCATTTAACGTTATCCGCCTTCGGCGGACCCGCACTACAAATGCGGGACATACGAATTAAACATGCCTTAATTAATTTAAAAAAGTCGTTAAGGCATAAAAACATATGAAGAAAAAATTAATTTTAACTGGCATAGCCCTGGTCGCGATTAGTCTTGGTGTTATCGGTATGAGCGCGTTTGAAGCGCATGTGATTAACGTCACAGCGCATATTGAAAACGCTTTAGGAGTTTCCACTAACGCCTTAGATTTCGGCACGGTTTTTCCGCAAGAATATTTTGCTAATCAAAACTTTACCATCAATTTAAGCGATTCCTTCAAAACCCAAACCAGACTGTCTGACGTGGAATATAAGATTGAACAAAAACCCAAATGTATTAATGATATACTGCAATATGTACCGTGTGAAGTCGGAGCTAGCTCAACTAATCCGAATATTTGCGCCTGTCCGGTAAGAACAGCGCAAGTGCCAGACCTCTGCCGTTTCTTATCAAAGATGCCGCAAGACGGTGACGGCGATGTCGGACATCCGAGTTATTATATTGACAATTCGCCAACTGGTCCGTCGGCTAATGATGAATGTTTACCTTCGGCAGTTTTGGCTTCCGGTAAACTGGATAAGCAAACCAATGATCTATCCGATACTTGGACGGTTAACTTAAAAGTACCGCCCATTGCTGGTTCAGTTGGCCAAGACTGGCCAGTCAGCTGCGCGGATTTTACCGTGCCCACTGATGGCACGACTTATGGTTGTGATCTTTGGGTGGAAGTAACGGGGTATAGTACACCAACAGATACTTGTGGAAATGGAGTAATTAATCCACCCGAAGACTGCGAACAACCAAGTACTCAAGGCAATATTTATTGTCCCCAGTCAACCTCAGAGTGCGTAGGCCATCAAATACGATACAGAGAGCTTTATGGCGATTGTAATGATACTTGCGGTTGTGAATTTGATTCCTTCGGCCCCCTTGGTTGCGTTAAAAACAGTTGCGGAGCAGCCTGTGCGGTTGATGTGGATTGCGATGACGGAAATCCTGCTACCACAGATACTTGTAATTTAACTACCTGTGCATGTGAACACGGTCCTTATTGTGGCGATGGAATTAAAAATGGATCCGAAGTATGCGATGACGGCGTGCACAACGGCCAGTATGGTTATTGCAATGCCGATTGCTCTGGTTATCTTGTTTGTGGAAATGGAATTATAGAAAATGGCGAAGAGTGCGATGACGGCAATACCAACAACAACGATGGTTGCAGTGCTACTTGTCAAACAGAATTCGCTTATTTAATTATTCATAAGAATGTAGTGAATAATGATGTTTGTAATAAGGACGCTAGTAATTTCCAAATGACGATTGATGGAAATAATGCTGATAAAGATACGCCAATTTACGTAGGGGATACTAATAACCACGTGGTTAGTGAAACTGATACTTTAGGATATGATAAAACCTATAGTGGTGACTGCGACGCAAGCGGTAATATAACCGCGGCATGGAATCAGACAAAAACTTGTAATGTTATAAACACTTGTCCGTATGGCACCATTACTGTTAAAAAAGTTGTAAAAAATAATAATGGTGGAAATGTCGCTACATCTACTTTTCAATTATTCATAGACACTACTAATGTAATAACCGAAGTACCAAAAAAAGTTACTGTAGGAGCGCATAATGTCCATGAAAATGGAATTTTTGGCTATTCAACAAGTGTTGGAGGAGATTGCGATGATTTGGGCGATATCATTATAGCTGCCGGTGCAAGTAAAACCTGTATAATTACTAATGATGACATTGCGCCAAGTATTCAGCTTATTAAGACCGTAGTTGGCGGCAGTGCAGTTCCTGACGACTTTGATGTATCAATTGATCATGTAGTAAAGACATCTGGTTCATCTAACCCAGTAACCGCCAATTCAGCACACATTATTGATGAAGAAGTGCTAGTCAGTGGTTATAGTTTTACGTCCATTACTGGCAGTTCTTTCCTAGGAGTGTCTTGTCCTAACGCGTTAGAAGGAACTATTACGCTATTACCCGGTGATGTCGTAACGTGTACGATTACCAATACTAAATAGTAAATATTGATCTCTGATACCGCTCCTCTTATCCGCTATAGATAACCCGCCATATATTATTAAAAATAACCGCCATATAGAGTATATGGCGGATATGGTGGGTTATGGCGGATAGGGGAGAATCAGGGATGAATTTCCCTCACCCTACCCTCTCCCATTTCGTTCCTCATGGGAGAGGGGAAGCCTCATGTTTGTTTGTTCTCTCTCCCACGAGGTACGCAGTGGGAGAGAGACAGAGAGAGGGTGGGAGAGGGCGGGGTGAGGGGAGTGGCTCAAATGGTGGAAATGAGCCGGTAACCCCCTTAATCCCCCTTTGCAAGGGGGACAAAAGAAATTATGAAGAAAAAAATAAGTAAAACAATCGTAACCATGTCATTGCTCATAATAGCAGCTATGGGTTTTTCTCTATTGGAAGCGCGCTTGATTAACGTGGTAGCGCGAATCATAGAAGTGGAATTCAGTCCGGTCGGACCGTTGGAATATGGTGCGGTTTTTCCCCAGGAAAAACTGGATAAAACTTTTAGCATAACTTTAAGCCAGAGCTTTATTGCCGGCGCGGGTACGGTCAATAGCGGTTTAATTAATTATGTGATCAAACAAAGACCGGAATGCGTTAATAATTCTAACCCGAATGACCATCCTCGAGTTGACGAAGTTTCAGGTAATTTCGTTTGTCCTGCCGGTTCTCATCTGATGCCTTTTCTTTGCCCGTATTTATCCAAGCATGAAATAACCGCGGATGGTACGGCCGGAGAAAACGACGGCCTTGGCCTTAACGCTTTTCACGGTTTGCCTAATTGGACAGCCGCTACTACTTTAACCCTGTCACAACAAACTTATGGACATTTATCAGCAGCCGGTAATGATTTAGCCGACCAATGGGATATTAATCTTGACGTACCTTGTTTTAACGGCAGTTGCGCGCAGGATTGGCCCGACTTCGTCAAAAACCAATCAGGCAATCCGGGAATTAATCCGGCCGATTATACGGCTGATCCGGCCAGTTTGGGCGTGGTTTACGGCTGTGATTTATGGATTGAAGATACCAGTAACTTTTTCGTGGGTAATGATGTGACCATAAGAAGCGAAGTTGATACCCGCAGTGATTTTACCATCGTTGACACCAATCATCCGGCTAGCGGTGCGGGTACTTTAACTTTATTCCAATATTATGCCGGCAACCTAAATCCCTTTCGCTTTATCGTGGTAGATACGGCTAATGTCGTTAAATGGGTCAGCCCGCAGCTAACGCCGCTTATAGTCGGAGTCAATACTGTTGCCACTTCAACCGCGGTTCAAGCCGGTTGGAATGTCGGACTATATTTTGCCAATACCGGTACCATACCGTATGCTTCTGGCGGAGCTTTAGACCCTTATACTTTCGGCGGGTCAGGCGTACCCATAATGGGAAATACGTTGGTTATTGACAATTCCGTTAATCGAACCTATTCGTTCATTGCTTATTAAACGGCTTAATAATTAAATAAGTTATAATTTATAATTTGTAATTTGTAAACAATTTATAATACTAAATATTAAATTTATAAACATTTAATTTAACTAGAAGAGTGAGAAAAAAACTTATGACACAAGAAAATGAAAATAAAAAAGAGGAAGAAACTACCACGGCAGCCGCGCCTGAAAGTCCGATTAAAGAGAATAAGAATAACTGGTTGAAACGGATTATTTATGGCGTCATCGTCATTATTATTGTAGTGGCTGGCGTGCAAATCGCCATAGCCGATAAATACCAAGCGCAAGTCCAGGTCATCGCGGGCGAGAAAAAAGTCGGAGTTAATCCAACCACCGAGATGCTGGATTTCGGCGATTTATCCGCCGATACTTCGGCCACGCGCACGGTTACTTTAAAAGCCGGCGGTATGGATACTTTCGTGCATATCACGAAAGTCGGCGCCATTGGTGATTTAATTAAAGTCAGCGACAATAATTTTACTTTGAAATCGGGCAATGAAAAAAAGGTGGAATTTGCTATGTATATGCCGACCAGCGCACCGGTAGGGAAGTGGTATAAAGGCAACGTCATAATATTTAAGATACCGAAGGTGTGGTAATAGTAAAAATTTACAATTTACGAATTTACAATTTACAATGAATTTACAATTTCTAAATTTTAAAATTTAAAAAATTGAATGAAAATTGAAAATTGTAAATTGAAAATTAAATGGATATAAAAATAAATAAAGTCATTAAATCCATTATTGAATGGTTAATCTATGTTGTCATATTTGTCGCCATCGTCTATGGCACACCCATGGTTTTAGCTAAACTGCTGCATACTCCTTACCCAATCGCGGCCATAACTTCCGGCTCAATGTGGCCGGCGCTAAAGCAGGGTGATTTGATTTTTATTCAGGGTACGAGCAGTAAAACCGATTTAAAAGTCGGCGACATCGTGGTTTACCAAAATGAGAAAGGTTTTACCATCCACCGTATCGTTAGTCTAAACGAGACCACCTTAATTACCAAAGGCGATGCCAATAATGTTGAAGATTCACCGGTTGACTATAAAGAAATAATCGGTAAAACCGTATTAATCAGCGGTAAAGTTTTGCGCATTCCTTATTTAGGCAGATTATCCCAGTTGTTTAAAAAGAGCTAAATTTTACGTTGTCATGCTGAAGGGAGCCGTAAGCGACCGATAGCATCCCAGGTTAGTAAGGAATGACTCGAGATCCTATCGCTGCGCTCTAGGATGACAGTGCAGAATCGCTCCGTTCTAGAATGATATATAAAATTAATTGAAAATTTATAAATTAAATAATTGAAAATTGTTTGTAAATTGAAGATTGATAATTGAAAATTATAGTATTATGAATTCACATAGACGGACAAAAAAGACCCTAAAAAAACCAGGCTTAATAAATAAGCTCAGTTTCGGATTGTTTAAACGTTTAAGAAGTAACGCCCTGGCCTATCGACTTATTTTAACTGGCGCTTCAGCTAAAAAATTAAGCCCTTATTATCATACCTTTATCTATTGTTCCATCAGAGGCTTAAGCAGTATAATTTTAGGCTTTAAATCATATTTACCGCGCTTATCCGTAAAATCGTTAGCCGCCACGGTTATTTTAGCCATGCTGGTAACTCAGATATTTAATCTGGGCGCTTACGAAGCGCATATCATTAATGTTACGGCTAAAGTGGTTAATGATGTGCCGGAGGTTGATCCGTTAGGCGGACAGTTTTGCGATAATGCTTCGGTAGAAGTCATTATCACCAGTAGTTTAGTCTCGGCCAGTATCATTTATACGTTGGATGACAGCGATCCGGTTTGCGGCGTAAATGGTTTACTCTATACCGGTCCTTTTAACCTGACGCAGAGCGCTACGCTAAAAACCAGGACTTGCCACGACGGTAAGCAGAGTGTTATCGTCACTCAAGTCTTTGAGATTGAGCAGCAATTTTGTCCCTGCGAGCCGCAGCCGGAAATTTGCGACGGTATTGATAACGATTGCGACGGCATTATTGATAATGTCTATGAAACCGTAACCGCCAGCTCTTCGCCGTTTGAGGCGCGTTTAAATAACGGCCAAATTGTAACACCTAGAGTGGAGAAAAGCGATAATATTTATGCCAGGCAAAATGTCAACCAAGCCAATACCAAATATATTTATCTGGATTGGTTGTTTAATGACATACCGGCTGACGCCGCTATGGGTTCAACCACTTTAATTTTTGAGCATCAGGAAAAAAATATTGATTTGGCCGTAGAATGGTTTAACGGTTCTGATTTTACGGAAGTTTGTCAGGCTTCATCATCAATCAGCGATCTATTGTCAACATGCGATTTAACTCCTTATATCAATACGCCGGACAAAGCCGGAACCGTTAATTTGCGTCTACGGTTGACGCAGGCCGATGGCGATGGCGATGGAAAAGATTGTCATCATCAACCTAAAATTCACTGGGAAAAGCTGGACTGGGCTAATCTTGAATTAAGCTATACTCATAAAGTGGATTGCCATCCCTGCGATAAACTGGTTATCAATAAGGTTTATTATGATGATCATTTTAATTATCAAGATAAAAACTGTAATGACGGACAAGACGATTGGTTTGGTTGTAAAAATAACGGGTTTGATGATTGTTATAATCATCAAGGCAAAAACGAATGGCTGGAAATTTATAATACCTGCGATAATTCAATGAATATTTCCGGCTGGAAAATTAGGGATAACTATTCGACCGTTATCATACCGAAGTCCGAACCGATTCCGCCTAAAGGTTTCGCCATCATTACACCGGATGATTCAACCTGGGATTTATGGCCCATACCCGACGAGGTGATTAAAATCGTTTTAGGCAAAAATTTCGGCAATACCTTAGGTGATGACGGCGACCGGGTGATCCTAAAAACGCCCAAAGGCAAAGTGGTTGATGCTTTAAGTTATGGTAATGACCATTCTATTTTTAATTTGCCCATCCCTTTACCGAAAAAAAATTATCTATTGGCGCGAGTCCCAACCGGTTATGACACAGACCAAGCCAGCGACTTTAAATATTTGAGCTTGCCTAAAGTTAAGGTTATTTCGCCCAATGGCCATGAAATTTGGACTATCGGTGAAACTTACGAAATTAAATGGCTGGCGCAAAATCCTAACGGTCCGGATGATGCTTTGAAAATTGATCTCTATTATTCCGCCCATAGCGGCGATGACTGGGCTTTGATCGCTAAGGATGAAGCCAATGACGGCTCTTATTTCTGGCGCCTGCCTTTATTCATTGACGATTATTTTGTCATGTCGGGCAAAGCCAGAATTAAAGTGGTGGCTCATGGGCCGGAAAATTTCATGGTGGTGGCCGATGATATGAGTGATCAGGATTTCTGCCCGCCCATAAACTATAGTTTACTGACCGAAGAAGAAAAGCAACTTTTGGCCTTAATGAATTTGCCTGATTATGATGCCGCCTCTAATTTAGTTGATGACGAAACTTTTTCTAAGGACAATCCCGATGTTGAGCTGCCGCCTCCAAACCTTAATCTGCCGAACGATCAGCTTGATAATTCAACCGCTAGCTCAAGCGATAGTTTGCTGCCGGCTGCTCCTTTTGTTGATAATTTAACCGGTACGTTAGACAGTGAAAATCCGGTTATTGCCGAACCTGATCAGGCAAGCTCAACTAACCTAATGGGATTGGAAAATAATCAATCTTCGGCTAACCCCGACTTAGTTGGTTCCAGTCAACCAGTGATAGTTAATAATGATAATCAAGCCAGCAGCACTGATTCAATCGGAACAGACCAGGCTGATTTAAATCCGGCGCCAGACGATTCGTCACCGTTAACCGTTCCCATAAACGATCAAATTGAACAAGGCGTGATTAACGAAAACCAAAATAATTCGGATAATACCACACCACCGGAAAATACGGCTGATGTCCCGGTTTCACCGGATCAACCAGAGCAAATCAATCAACCGCCTGCGGTTGTACCGGAACCCATGGCTACTCCGGAGACAATTAATGTTCAAAATACTACACTCTAATATCTATTAATCATCAGCAAAAATGCAACTTATAAAGTTGCATTTTTTATTTACGTTATTGCCTTCGGCAACCCGCACTACAAATGCGGGACATGCGAATAATGCCATGCGGTCTACTACGTTGCGGCAGAGTCTCTCGCAGAGGACTCTGCCGGAAAGACAACTGGCAGAGTCCCTTTCCAAGCGTCAAGCAGACTCTGCCACAACGGAATTGAGGCACATGCCCGCAAACGCGGACGGTTTTTGCTAGTAATAAATATGCAACTAATTAAAGTTGCATATTTTTGTTTGCTTAAAAATATTTTAGCTCAATAGTGCCTTAGCTTAAGCTTAAACAGCCAACTATTGACAAATATATGCCTAGATGCTATAGTTAAAGGTTTTAAATAAAGTTGTTAATCTAATTTAATATTTAAGCTAATTTTAGCTATATTTAATAATCATTAATATTAAAAAAATGGAAAAAACATTTATTTATCAGCCTAAAACTAAGAGAAATGCTAATTTTATTAGAATTTCGTTTTTAACTATTGCAGTCTTATTACTGCAGTTTTTTGTTCCCTTAACACTTGACGCTGTTACCTCTCCGACTTTGGTGCCTACTGGCGTTGGTAACTATAGTGATTGGACCGGTAATCCCACCAATACGGCCGCGGGAAAAGTCAGCGCAGTAGCTTCAAACGACGGTGATACCAGCTATCTTAGCGCCACTACCAATAGTTCAAGACAAAGTTTCACGCTACCGGGTGCAGCCGTACCGGCTGGCTCAATCATTAATTCGGTTACTTTGAATGTGATGGCTAAATATTCCGGCGGCAGTACCAGCATCCAGCTGTTTGCGGAAAATGGCACGGGCAGCAGCAACCGCAGCACCGATAGTGCACACACTCTGACCGGTAGTTATGCCAGTTATAGCCGTGTTATGACCACCAATCCTTTTACTGCCACGGCTTGGACAGTAAGCGAAGTTAATAGTTGGACCACCAGATTTGGCGTGGTTAAATCCAGCACTGCTTATACGGCCAGAGTTACCCAGATTTCCGTAGTTGTTGATTATACCGCACCGGTTCTACCCGCTCCTAATCCGGCCTTAGCCCAATCCTGCGGTATTGATATGGTGTTGGTGATTGATACTTCTACCAGCATTGATAATACCGAGTTGGGTCAGATGAGAAGCGCTTTTGTTTCCTTCGTTAATACCATGTTGCCGGCCACACCGGCTAACATCGCCGTGGTCTCTTTTGATGACAGCGCGGTGTTACAGCAAAGTTTTACCAATAATATTACGACTTTAACCACTAAAATAAATAGTACCGATGGCGACGGTTATACTAACTGGGAAGCGGCTTTATTGCTGGCGCGTAATCAATTTACGGCTGATGGAAAACCGCATTTGATTGTTTTCAGTTCCGATGGCAATCCTACGGCTTCCAGCGCCGGTCCTAATGATACTAGCCAACCTAATGCTCATTTAGTTCCGGCTATTTTACAAGCTAATCTGGCTAAAGCGGCTGGAATCAGAATCGTTACTTTAGGTATCGGCGGTGAATTAAGTACGGCTAATTTGCAGGCCATTTCCAGCGCCGATGCAGTTTATACTTCAGCCAATTTTAATACTTTAACCACTGCTTTACATGATTTAGCTACCGATTTGTGCGGTGGCACGATTAATATCCATAAAATTATTGATCAAGACGGTAATATCCAAACAACTCAAGACCAGACGGCTGGTGTTGGCTGGAATTTTACCGTCACTAACTCTTCAGTCATTGATACACCGGTTACCGGTGCTAACGGTTATACTCCGTCGGTTAATGTTAAAACCGAACAAGGCCCGTTTTCTGTCAGTGAAACTTCGTTACCAAGCGGTTACAGTTTAATTACCGCCAGTTGTACCGGCTCTTCCGGCAGTAACGGTACGCTTAACGGCACCACTATTTCCGGCATTGCTGTTAGCAATGGTGATATTGTTGCCTGTACTTTCTATAACATAGAATTAGAATGTGTAACCGATGCTGACTGTGATAATGGTCTTTATTGCGATGGCCAGGAAACCTGCGTGCAAAACGTCTGTTTGCCCGGCACACCGGTAAGTTGTTCAGTTAATGACATTTACGGCATCGGTAGTTGCGGTAGTGATCCGGACAATAATCCGGCTACTTATGATTTTAGAAATCCTTTCATCAGCCAATGCGATGAAACAACGGATAGCTGTACTGCCGGCGATCTAACTATTACTCATGATTGTAGTGTGGCCGATTGCCAGGCTCAATGTGATGAGCAATATGCTTGCGCCGACACTATCTGCCATACGCAAAACGGCTGTGTTGGTAATGATTATTATACCTATCTGGATATAGCTAATAATTGTCAGAGCGATTGTGCTTGCAGCCATAATGCTTGTACTGCACCCACTATTTCTTATAACGATCCGGCTTGTACCGAATGTCAGGCTAATAACGACTGTACTAAATTAAATCAAACTTATTGCGACGGTACGGTCATTAAACATGATCAAGGTGTTTGTGTTGAATTTAGCTGTCAGGCTCAAACTAGTATTATTCAAGATTGTAATGACGGTTTGGCTTGCGATGGTTTAGAAACCTGTTCCCAGGGCGCCTGTCTGACTGGCACTGCGGTAGTTTGTTCAAATTACGATTTATCAGGTATAGCTAGTTGTACTAATGATCCTGACAATAATCCTTATACTTATGATTATCGCTTAGCTTATGCTTCTGTTTGTCAGGAACCAAGCGGTACCTGTTCAACCGGTGATGAGTCTATAACTCATAACTGCAGTACTGATTGTGGCGGTTGCGTTATTGATGCCAATTGTGATGACCAAAATCCTCATACAGCTGATACTTGCGATACCTACGGTTGTCAATGTCAACATACCGCTTTGCCTTATTGTGGCGACGGCATTAAAAATAACGACGAACAATGCGACGGTAGCGATGGTGTTACCGAGCATTACAGCTGTACCGATCAATGTAGTTTAGAATATTTACCTTATTGCGGCGATAGTATAGTTAATAATGGTGAAACCTGCGATAACGGCGTGGGCAACGGACAAGTTTGTACTGCTGGTTATGGTCAGACTTGTCATTATTGCACTGGTAACTGTACCGATGCTTCTATTACCGGACCTCATTGCGGCGACAGTATTAAGAACGGTGAGGAACAATGTGATGGTCAAGACGGCTTAGTTGAACATCAAAGCTGCAGTGCCCAATGCACTCTAGTTAATTTACAATATTGCGGCGACGGTAGTTGTAATAACCAGGAAAACTGTTCAAGTTGTTCACAAGATTGCGGTCAGTGCGGCGGTGGCGGTGGTATCTGCGGCAATGGTTTGACTGAAGGTCAGGAAGCCTGCGATAACGGCACGACTAATGGCCAAGTTTGTACGGCTGCTTACGGACAAACCTGCCAATATTGTACGACGGATTGTACCATGGCCACGGTCAGCGGACCTCATTGTGGCGATGGTAGTTGTAACGGCGATGAAACCTGCTCAACTTGCTCGCAGGATTGCGGTAGTTGCGGCGGCAATAATCCCGAACCACCCATACCTTTTAGCATAATTCCTTTACCAATTCCTACGGTAGAACAACCCCAAGTTTTAGCTGCAGTTGGTGCGCCGGATTTGACCATTACTAAGAATATTGAAAAAGATTTTGTTAATCCCGGTGATAAAAATATTGCGGTTACCATTACGGTCACCAATAGCGGTAACTTAACGGCTTATAATACGGTTTTACACGATAGCTTGATTGATGGCATAAGTTACAGCCCTGATTCTCCGGCTAGTGGCTTTGCTTCAACCGATCTTGACTTAACTCATCGTAATTGGACCTTGGGCGATCTTAATCCTGGTAAAATTGTTACCATAAATTATCTGGTTAACCTGGCCAGTGATATTGAACCCAGTATTTATATCAATCGGGCAGTGACTCAAGCTGATAATAACGGACCGGTTAATGCGGCCGATCAAGTTGAAGTCAGACAAGTTAAAACTTTAGGCATGGAATTGGCTCCCACCGGCTTCGAACCGGTTGAACTCATCGGTTTAATCGCCCTGCTTGGTTTGATCCTTTACGCCATCTTAATCTTAAAAAGAAAATATCAATTTTAAAATAAATTAAATAATAGTGATAATCTATAAACATAAATTAACTAAAGCTCCGGTTATTGTACCGGAGCTTTTAGTTATTATCTTGCTAATTTATTTTTAAAAATGTTGCCTTAATGCTAAGATTAAAATAAATTTTTATAATAATTTCTTATTTGCTGATTGTTAAATTTTTGATAAGTTTGAGGATTTTCAATGTCAGTTTGCCAATTCCCCGGGTTGTTACAAATGTAATTACGGATTTTATCTAATGATTGTTCGTTTCTAATAATGTGCTCGTAATAATTGCGTTGCCAAACTGATTTTCCCACAGTTTTGTTCATTTCATTTAATTGTTTGGTTGATTGATATTTATAATAACCAATGATTTGCCCTAATGTCGGCTGTAGGGGCGGGGTTTCCCCGCCCTTTGACGATAAAGATATATCGGAAACCGTAATTATGGGCGCGGAAACCGCGCCCCAACAATCATTGATAAAAATTATGCCATGTAGATGGTTCGGCATCACAATGTATTCATCTAAATCAATATTGACAAAATGTTCCGTAATTCTACACCAAAATTCATTTACGTATTTACCCAATTCATTTAATATCATTTCTTCATTTTTTATTTCTCCAAATAAATTATGTCTATCTTTTGCACATATTGTTATAAAATACATTCCCACTTGACTATAATCATATCCCTTTAAACGAATTGAACGCCTACCGTCAAATTGTCCTGATAACTGTTTATACTTTTTAAAATTATTTATCATAATTTTAATCTACTACAATTTAAATAAAATAGATAAATTGAATTGGTTCCAATAGCAATTTAACGGAAAGTAAGGGTTCAATATTTTGAACCCCAACTTATCAAATTCTCTGTTTTATGCTATAATTTACACATGAGATTGAGTCAGAAAAAAGCGAACAAAAAAGATTGGTTGGCTTTTTTAATATTAAGCGGACTGTTTTTAAAACTGTTTTATCCTATGTTTAAAAAGAAAAAGATAAAAAAAATAAGGAATAATTTACAGGATTTTGTTAAGCAAGAAAAAAGAGAAGTTAATGAATTAACTCGCGGCCAGGAATCGCTCGGTCAATTCTGCAAGGATGTTAGTTGCATTTTTAAAGATTTTTTTATTCCTCATACCGGTAACGAACATCGGCCGAAAATCCTGCGCACAAAATCATTGGCGATTATCGCCGTTACCCTGGCATTACTGAAGATTGCGGTTACCGGATATTTATTTCTTATCTATCCTAATCCGGCTTCCATGGCCGAGCTGATGAACCAGCGGGTGCTTGAATTAACTAACCAAGCCAGAATTGATAATCAAGTTGAGACCTTAAAAATAGATCCTTCGCTTAATCAAGCGGCACTGGCTAAAGCCAACGATATGCTGAAGCAAAATTATTTTGCTCATATCGCACCCAACGGTAAAAAACCCTGGGATTGGATTAATCGTGATGATTATGCTTATTTATACGTTGGTGAAAATTTAGGTATGAATTTTTCTTCCGCTGAATCTGTTCATAATGCTTTGATGTTGTCACCATCCCATAAGCGGAATATTTTAAATAATAATTATCAAGATATTGGCATCGCCATCTTAAGCGGTATGCTGGAAGGGCAACAAACTAATTTACTAGTAGAATTATTCGCCAGTAAAAAATCGGTTGGTCTAGCTCAAGCGACTAAGCCTAAGACCACTACCGTAGTTTCACCGGCTAGCCAGCCGACTATTCAACCGCCTGTGCCATCAACTTTACCGCCACTGGTGCAAGCCACCGAGACTTTATCGGTGATTAGTCCGCCAGAGCAAGCCTCGTCAAGCAAAGTCTTATCTAGCCAAACTCCCAACCAGGAAATGACTCCTTCTCCGGATTTAACCGTTGCGCCTACCAGCACCACCATGGTTTCCACCAATCCTCCGGGTAATCAATTAAATCACCCGGCTAATTACAGTCCTAATCAGGAAATTGATCATCATTTGCCGCCCAATGTTTCTTATTTTGCAGCTATTAAAAACAGTAGTCTAAGTCTGGCTGATAAATTTATTAATCTGTCAAATTATATTTTCTACGGAGTTTTGATTTTAATGATTATCGCTTTATTAATTAATATTTTTGTTAAAATCAGTATTCAGCATAAATCAATTATTATCCAAACCCTGGTTTTGATCATTATTATTATTAGTTTAATTTATTTTCATTTCCACTTGTTAGAAATTCTAAAAGACCAAATCGCGGTTATTTAGACGTTGAAAGTTTGCTTAAATTTTCATTATTTTCTATAATAAATAACTAATAGCATATCAATCTGATGTGCTTTTTAAATATGAAATCAGCTAAATTAGATAAAACTATTGCCGTCGCTATGTCCCAGCATAAATCCCTGCGGGATTCTGCGGGGCAAGCAGGCGGTTTAAAGAAAAAGCTTATTGCTGTTGCCATGTCCGGAGGAGTTGATTCTTCTACTACGGCTCTATTATTAAAAAAACAGGGCTTTGAGCCCATGGGTTTTTTTATGCGTTTAATAGATAGGCAAACGGCAGGGGAGCTAGCGGCCAGAAAAGTTTGCCGCAAATTAAATATAAAGTTTTACGTCATTGATTTAAGTAAGCAGTTTAAAAAATTGGTAATCGATTATTTTTTAACAGGTTATCGGACAGGTTTAACGCCCAATCCTTGCATTAGATGCAATCAATTAATTAAGTTCGGCGAACTATTAAAAGCGGTAAAAAGTTTGGGCGCTGATTATCTGGCCACCGGACACTATGTAAAAATATTTCCGCCAAAGGCGGATCAGCCTCTGGCTGAAAAAATAAAAAATAAATACAAATTACTAAGAGCTAAAGATAAAACTAAAGATCAGTCGTATTTTCTTTATACTTTGACCCAAAAACAGTTAACCAGCATTCTATTTCCTTTAGGAAATTATACTAAAAAACAAGTTAGACAGATTGCTGAACGGGCAGACCTGCCTTATTTAAAACAGGAGAGTCAGGATATCTGCTTCTTGGCTGGTGGTGACCATAATAATTTCCTGCGCCAGAACTTAAAATTAACTCCCGGCCCCATAGTTTTGTTTCCCTCTTTAAAAAAGGGACGTATTGCCCCCCTTGTAAAGGGGGGTAGGGGGGTTATAATCGGCCAACACCAAGGTCTACCGCTTTATACCATTGGCCAAAGAAGGGGAGTTAAAATCGGCGGCAGCGGACCGTATTATGTAGTTAAGACCGATTATAAAACCAATACTTTGTTTGTAGTAAAAAATTATAATGATTTGCGATTATTTGGTAAACAGTTAACAGCGACAAAAGTTAATTGGCTAAGCGGTAAACAGCCAAAAT
>Ga0315282_10004692_pt1 | contig 23706 bp, 21 predicted proteins | sample YL17G07_20_MG_FD_203693 | JGI IMG/M metagenome (GOLD analysis project Ga0315282, IMG submission 203693) | Sediment microbial communities from Yellowstone Lake, YNP, Wyoming, USA - YL17G07_20 | ecosystem: Environmental > Aquatic > Freshwater > Lake > Sediment | place: USA: Wyoming | collected... | reverse complement strand
GCGGTTCGCCATGCCACCGCCCCAGCAGAAGCCAACCACGCCGACTTTGCCCGTCGATTGGCGGTGTCGCGCGAGGAACGGCACGGCAGCCGCCAGGCGTGCGACGGTCTCGTCGGGGTTCAGCCCCCCGAACAGCTCGCGTACCCGCGCCTCGTCGGCCGGCGTCCCGCCTGCGGGCGACAGGATGTCGGGGGCGAATGCCAGGAAGCCTTCGACGGCGAAGCGACGCGCGACATCCTGGATATGAGGAGTGAGTCCACGGTTCTCGTGGATCACCAGCACCGCCGGATACTTGCCTCCGCCCTTCGGCCGCGCAAGGTAACCCGCCATCTTCGTGCCTGCGGCATCGTACTCGGCGCGCCCGACCTCCAGCCGCTCGTCCTTCTCGGCGATCACCTGTGCGTGCGCGGACCTCTCGCCCGCAACGCGGGCAAAGCCGACCGCGGTGGCTGACGCGGCGGTCGCCACCCGGCCGAGAAAGCGCCGGCGGCTCATGGTGCCATCCCCGAAGTGGTCACGCGGTCCGACAATCGGCTCGTCCACAGTGCCCTCCTCCGCAGCAAAGCTCTGCCTCAGACCGCCAGCTCCCCGTCGAATCGGCTGCGCTTCGTTGCGTTGCTTTTCTCCCGGCCTTGGGAGATGTCTGGCGTGCATGCCGCCAGTCAGGTATAAATCTCTACCGCAACAGCGCCGTCGAAACAAGGGCGCGCGAAGATTGAGGGACAAAGCGCCGTGGCGACCGCTTCCCGCGAGTTCCAGGCATTCGCCAAGCCGGCCGGGTGGTGGTGCAACCTTGCCTGCCGTTACTGCTACTACCTGAAGGCCGGACAACTCTATCCTCAGGGCCCACCGCCCCGCATGACCGACAGCCTGCTGGAAACCTACATCGTCCAGCACATTGAAGCATCTCCAGGCCCGGTCGTCACCTTCTCGTGGCACGGCGGAGAACCCACGCTGCCTGGACTCGACTACTTCCGCAGGATCGTGGCGATCCAGGCGAAGCACCGGCCCTCCGGCCGGCGCATCGTCAACGGGATCCAGACCAACGGCCTGCTGATCGACGAGCAATGGTGCAGGTTTCTGGCGGACGAAGCGTTCGGCGTGGGGCTGAGCCTGGACGGACCGGCCGATCTGCACGATGCGTATCGCGTGACCAGGGGGCAACAGCCAACCCACAAGCAGGTGGTCCGGGCGTTCAGGCTTCTGCGGCGTCACCGGATTGCGTGCGACATTCTCTGCGTCGTGCACAACCTGAACGTGCGGCATCCGACCGGCGTCTACCGTTTCTTCAAGGAACTGGGCGCGCGTTACCTCACCTTTCTCCCGCTGGTCGAACCGGCGCAGGACGAGAGCGGAGGCGCCAGCGCCCGCAGCGTGCCGGCGGAGGCGTACGGGACCTTTCTGTGCACGATCTTCGACGAGTGGCTACGCGAGGATATGGGCCGCCTGGGCGTGCAGATCTTCGAGGAAACGGCCAGGGCCGTGCGAGGACACGAACAGGCGCTGTGCGTCTTCCGTCAAACGTGCGGGGACGTGCCGGTGGTCGAGCACAACGGCGACGTCTACTGCTGCGACCACTTCGTGGACCCGGGACACCGCCTGGGCAACATCCAGCAGGTGCCATTCGTGGAGCTGCTCGAGAGCCCGGCGCAGCGCGAGTTTGGACGAGCGAAGCTGGACACGCTGCCACGCTGTTGCCGGGTGTGTGAAGTCCGCAGGCTCTGTAACGGTGGATGTCCGAAGGACCGGCTGCTGCGGATGCCGGGCGAGAAGGAGAGTCTCAACTACCTGTGCGTCGGCCTGAAACGCTTCTTCATCCACAGCCTCCACCTGCTGGCGCAGTACGACAGCGCCACCTGAACACGGGCGACGCGGTCGATCACAGGAACGGAACCTCGATGGCGACGAGCGCCGCGAAGAAGATCAGGCCGAACACGAGACCGAGCTTCCAGAAATCCCTGCGCGAGAGATAGCCGGAGCCGAAGTACACGGGCGCAGGCCCGCGAGGGCCATCAGGGAGAGCGCCGCCATCGCAATCTCACGCCGCGTCAGTCGGCCCAGCGCACCGAGCTCCGCGGCGGCCCAGTGCACGACCTCCGGGCTCGCCTTCACCTCTGGCGGATAGAGCAAGAACACGAGCAGGGGGATGAGGGCGACGAGCAGCAGACCGACCGGGAGGAAACCGAGCGCCCACTGCCTCCAGCCAATCGAGATGCCAACCGTCCTGCGGACGATGTCGGCAGCGAGCAGGTTGGGCGCGAGGGAGGTCAGGAACATCGAGCTGGTCACGCACGTGGTCGCGAACGCCGTCCACATGCGACAACCAGAGAGGGAATGGGTCAAGGCGCGCCCTTTTCCTTTCCTGCGTCAGCCGAACATGCGCTATCGTCTCGGGCGGAGAGACCGATGGACATACTCAACGCCATTGGAAACACGTCGTTGGTTCGACTTCGCAAGGTCGTTCCACCCGATTGCGCGGACATCTTCGTGAAGCTCGAGTCGGAAAACCCCACCGGCAGCCTCAAGGACCGGATGGCGCAGGCCGTCATTTCGCGGGCGGAGGAGGACGGTCGACTGAAGCCGGGAGATACCGTCGTCGAGTACACGGGGGGCAGCACGGGGACATCGCTTGCGCTCATCTGCGCCGCCAGGGGCTACCGTCTCCGGATCGTCACCTCAGATGCATTCAGCCTGGAGAAGCGCGACCACATGGCGGCGCTGGGTGCGGAGCTCACGCTCGTCCCAAGCGAAGGAGGCCTCACCACCAAGAAACTGATCCTCGACATGATCGAGGTGGCTCGGAAGTTGAGTCGGGAGCCGCACACCTACTGGACCGATCAGCTCAACAACCACGACGCCATCGGCGGCTACTATTCGCTGGGCGAGGAGATTTGGAGTCAAACGAAAGGGGAGATCGACGCCTTCGTTCACTGCGTGGGTACGGCGGCTTCTCTGCGTGGAGTCGCCACAGTGCTGAAGCGACACCAGCCGGGTGTCAAGATCGTCGTCGTCGAACCCGCCGAATCCCCGGTGTTGCAGGGAGGACGGCCCGGGCCTCACAAGATCGAAGGAGTCGGGATCGGCTACATTCCTCCGCTCTGGGACCCGACTCTGGTGGACGAGATCCTGCCCATCAAAACAGACGACGCGAAGGACATGGCCCGGCGCATCGCCCGGGAGGAGGCGCTCTTCGCCGGGACGTCTTCCGGAGCAAACCTCGTCGCGGCCATGCAGGTGGCAATGCGACTGGGGCCAGGTGCCAGGGTGGTGACACTGCTGGTTGACTCGGGCCTGAAGTACCTGAGCACCGACGTGTACAGGAGCAAATGAATCGAAATCCACCAGCGGCCGTCGGCGCAGTCCCACAACCGCGTGCTTCGAGTTCGACAGCGTGCTCGACTTCAGCCAGATCCGGGGCGCCGTCGCTGCCATGAAGAAGAGGTTGGGGAAGTAGCAGGCCCGCCTGGCTCGTCAGAGCGTATCGACCGCGGGCAGCCCTACCGCCGGTTGCCGACGGCGAGACGCAGCGTGCGCAGGCGGAGATCGAGTTCCTCGGGGCTGAGGGACGCGTACTTGGCGGGAAGCAGCCGGCGGCTGGACGCCTCGAAGACGGCCAGCAGCTCCATGTACTCGAGGAGCTCCACGTCGCGGCTGGGGAAGTAGTCGTTCACGGCGGCCACCAGGTGCTGTTCGGTGACCGGCGCGTCGCCGCCCGCCTCGCGCGCCGCGTTGTCGTTCGCCAGCAGGATGACCGCCTCCACGTCGGCGTTGCTGTAGCCCACGAGCTTCTGCGAGAACGCCTCGCGGATCGACGCAAAGTCGACCTTCGTCTGGACGCGGTTCTTGCGCACCGACGCGCGCGCCACCTCCTCGACCTCCTGCGGCGTCTGCGAGTAGAGGAACGGGATCTTGCGATCCAGGCGGCCGGCGCGCTTCAGATCGACGTCGAGCCGATCGGGCCGGTTCGTCATCACCAGGAACAGGATGCGTCCCCGGTTCGACGTGTCCGACATGAACTCCTTGATGCGGGCGATGACCCGGGACGAGGTGCCGCCGTCGCTTTCCCCTTCGTTGGCGCCGAACGCGCGGTCGCCTTCGTCGATGATCACCACCACCTGGCCGATGGCGCGGATCACACCGAGGATCTTCTCGAGATTCCCCTCGGTCGCGCCCACCCACTTCGACCGGAAGTTCTTCAGCTTGATCGTCGTCAGGCCGCACTCCTTCGCGAACGCCTCGGCGACGAACGTCTTGCCGGTGCCCATCGGCCCGGTGAAGAGGATTCCCATCGGCACGCGGCTGGTGCGGCCCTCGCGGATGTTGTCGGCGACGAGGGCGAGGTCCTTCTTCACCTCGTCCATGCCGCCCACGACCTCGAAGCCGTGATCCGGCTCGACGAACTCCACCAGCCCGAAGCACTCGCGCTCGAGGATTTCCCGCTTGCGGCGCGCAATCAGCCGGTCCGCTTCGAGCCGGCTGCGTTCGGCCGGCGAAGAGGTCGCCACGGCGACGTCTGGCGCTCCGGGCGCCAGCAACTTGCGCACCTCTTCGTGACCCAGTCCCGCGGTCAGCGCGGCAAGCTTGTGCGCCCGCTCCGCGGTGTCCGGGCCCGGTCCCAGGATCCCTTCGATGAATGCCTCGCGCTCGGCGGCGTCTTCAACGGAGGCCGGCGGCGGCGCGAGGATTGTCGAGATCTGGATTGCCTTCAGCCCGGCGGTGATCTCCGCGTAACGATCGACTTCCTTGTCGCTCAGGCGCGGATCGGCCAGCTGCGCCACCGCGCGCCGCGTATCGCGGTCCGGCATCGGCACCTCGACGACGCCGACGCGCGGGTTCGAGACGATCTTGGAGGCGATCTCGCTCAGGTTCTCGGCCAGCAGCAGCACCAGGTTGTCGCCCTTGTCGATGGCGGGCAGGAACGACCAGCGGTGCAAGGTGATAATCGCCGCGCGGTCGGCGTCCGCCTGAAAGGTCGGATCGCCCGCCGGCGCCACCGCTTCCGCGTATTCGACGACGAGCGCCGCGCGCGTCGAGCCGATCAGGAACCGCTCGAGCGCGGGCAGCGCGCGCTGTTTCTCGGTGCTCAGCAGCACGTCGTCGACGCCCGCGGTCCCCGGCGCGCGCCTGGTGAACCGTGTGCCGGTCGAGAGGTTGTAGACGGCAATGGCGTCGCGCGATTCCTTCAGCAGCACCTCGGTGAGGAAATCGACGAGCGACCAGGTGCGGCCGTCGCAGACGACAACGTCGAACACGTTGCCGTGCAGCAGGAACATCGTGGCTTCGCCGCGCAGGTAGCGTCGGCGCAGGTCGTCGGCCCACTCGGGAAGCAGGCGCGCCTGGGTCATGTCGTGCTCCCGATGCCCATGGAATTCAGCATCTGCTCGGTGTCGATGGTCGCCTGGCGGATCGACTCCACGCCGTCGAGCAGTTCGTCGAGCTGCGTGGACAGCTGCTGCGGCGACTGCATCGTCACGATCTGATCGGCGATCAGCTGGAACGAGTTCTCGATGAGATCGAGCTGCCCCTGCGCCACCGACAGGTAGCGATTGATCTCCTTCATCTTCTCCTGGCGGCGCAGGATGATGGCGAGGTTGCGCTTGGCGATATCCGCCTGCGGGTCGTTGTCGACCGTCGACTTGATCACCCGCTCCCAGCGCTCGCGCTCGACGTCGAGGGTGTGGAGATTCACCGACGACAGGTAGGCCTCGTACCTGGCGCAGGTGATCGCCATGTCGATGAAGGCGTCGACGAGCCGGTCGGTCTTCACCAGTTCGCCGCGCAGCAGGTCGCCGGTGAAGGACGGGTTGTTGGCGGCCAGCCGCCGAATCTGCTGCTGGCGGGCGACCAGCGCGTTGACGCGCTCGCGCTCCTCGTCGCCAAGTCCCTGCATGCGCGCCTGGCGCTCGTCCGCTTCCATCGCCGCGCGCAGTTTCTCGAAGCGCGGATCCCACAGCAGGTGGCGCAGGCGCCTGGAATCCGGGGCGTGCAGCAGCCACAGCGCCTCGCCGCCGATCGCGATGAGTCCGAGGATGGGGTTCAGCGTCAGCAGGGAAGCGGCAAGCGTGCCGAAGAACACCGACAGGTTGTATGGGTTCGAGAAGGCGAACTTCAGGTACGGGCGCTTTTCGAGCACCGAGTCGCGCAGGATCGCCCGGGCCCCTTCCATGGCGGCGGTGGCCATCTCGGTGCCCGTGCGCGGCGCGGCCGGCTTCTGCGCCTGCACGGGGAAACCCTGCGCCCCGGCAGCCTGCGGGCGCCCCGGCGAGCCTGGGGTGGTCGGTTTCCCTTTGTCAGGCGAGCCCGGTTTCTGGGTCGCAGCCATGGCTCACATTCTACGCGAGCGGCGCGGATGGCGCGTACAGCAGATCGAGCAGCTGCTTCTCGACCGCCCGGAACTCCGCCGAGGACTTCAGCGCGATGTCGCGCACGGCAAAGAACGGCACGTCCACGCGGTGCAGGATGCGGGCAGGCCGTGCCGACAGCACATAGACGCTGTCGGCCACGTAGACGGCCTCGGATACGTCGTGCGTGACGAAGATGATCGTGTTGTCCTCGCTGCGCGACACGTCCAGCATCATGCCCTGCATGCCCCAGCGCGTCTGCGGGTCGAGGGCGCCGAATGGCTCGTCCATCAGCACGAGCCGCGGCTTGTTGATCAGCGTGCGCGCCAGCGCGACGCGCTGCTTCATGCCGCCCGAGAGATCCTTCGGATAGCGGTCCGCGAACTCGGACAATCCGACTGCCGCCAGGTACTTGTCCGACAGCTGGCGCCGTTCCGCCTTCGGCATGCGCCTGAGGCGCAAGCCGTATTCGACGTTGTCGCGAACCGTCAGCCAGCCGAACGACGTGTAGGCCTGGAAGACCATCCCGCGATCGCGGCTGACGCCGGTGACCGGCTGGCCATCCACCAGAATCTGGCCCTTGGTCGGCGGCAGCAGCCCGGCGACGGCCTTGAGGATCGTGGACTTGCCGCACCCCGAAGGCCCGAGGAACACGACGATCTCGCCGACGCCCGGCTTGTCGACGACGTCGAGCGACACGTCGCGGACCGCCTCGGTTTCGTGGCCGAAGCGATCGACGTAGGTGATCGAGAGATCCTCGATGCGCAATTTCGGCGCCGCGCCCGCGAGATCCGCCCGGTAGCTGGGCGGCGACGTTTCCTTGCGCCCGGCGACGGTGACGGCGACGCTGCCCGGTTCCCCGGGGTGAGGCGTCCCCTTCGACGTCCCCTTGTTCTCGCTCATGCCACCGTCTCGCGCCAGCGGAACAGCATGCTGGAGATTCCGCGGATCAACCCGTCCGTGATCAGCCCGATGCCGCCGATGACCAGGAGACCCGCAAACGACCACGGCGCTTTCTGGTGCCGATATGCCAGGTCCACCATGTAGCCAAGACCGCCCTCTGCGTTCACCGCCTCGGCGAGGATCACGTAGGTCCACGAGATGGCGTTCATCACGCGGAACGAGTCGAAGATCTCCGGCAGCGCCGCCGGCAGCAGCACGGTGCGGATCACCTGCAGGCGGCTTGCGCCAAGCGTCAGCGCCGTCTGCACGAGCTCGTCCGGGATCGCGCGGATCGCCGAGATGACCACCGGCAGCAGGTAGACGAAGACGCCCAGGAAGAGAAACGCGACCTTCTCCTGCTCGTAGATGCCGAACCACAGGATCAGCAGCGGGATGAACGCCGAGATCGGCATGTAGCGCAGCGGCGAGACGATCGGCTCGAAGATGCGGTTGATCGGCTCGAACGCGCCCATCAGCACGCCGAGCGGCAGCGCCACCGCCGACGCCAGCAGGAACGCCAGCGCGATGCGCTTGGTCGAAATGAGGATGGCGGAGGTCAGGTCGTACTGGAGGAACAGCTGCAGCGTGCCACGCACCACCTCGGTGGGCGAGGGCAGGAAATCGGGCGGCGCCCAGCCCGTGTACGTGATCGCACACCAGGCGCCGAGCACCACCGCCGGCGCGACGAACCCGAGCGCGAGCCCCACCTTGCGCGGCAGTGGCTCGCGCAGCGCGAACAGCGATGGTCTGTGGTTCACCGCCTTCCGCCTACTTCTCCGTCGCCAACACCACCTTGATCTCGGTCCGCCGATTCAGCTGGCGGCCCGTCTCGGTCGTGTTCGGCGCCACCGGGTTCATCGAGCCGCGGCCGATGGTCTGGAAGCGCGGCGCCTGGATGTTCGGGAAGTTCTGCAGGATGTAGTTCTTTACCGCGAGCGCCCGCCGCTCGGACAGCGTCATGTTCGCCGTCGCCGACCCGGTCGAGTCCGTGTTCCCCTCCACCCGCAGGTAGGTGTTGCCGAACGAAGTCATCGTCTCGCCAAGCGCGTCCAGCACGATGAACGAGCCCGGCATGATTTCGTCGGAACCCGGGGTGAAGTGGATCTGGATCTGCTTGTTGATGATGGCGCGGTCCCGCCCGGACGGCGCGCGCGACGCCAGCTTCGGCTCCTCGACCTTTGCGCCGGGATAGGCCGCGGCGAGCGACGTGAGGAAGCGCGTGTCGACCCAGTCCTTGGAATCGACCGAGCGCGTGACCAGCCCTTTCTTGCGCCAGATCACGAACGCGGTGTCGAACAGCGTCTCGTAGTGCGGCTTGCCGCCCGTGAGGCCGTAGAACTGGGCGTTGTCGGCGTAAGGCGTCAGCTTCAGACCGGACAGCATGCCCGACACCGTGTCGGCATCGAGTTTCAACGCCTTGCCAACCAGCGCGTAGGCTGTGGCCGGGTCGCTCTTGATCATCGCGATCCCGTCGAACCAGCCCTGCACGAAGTCGCGCACGGTCTGCGGCGCCTGGTCGATCAGATCCTGCCTGGCGACCAGCGTGTCCGCGATGATGTTGGTCGCCGCGGTCGTCGACACCAGGATGTGCGCCTCGTCGCCACGCGCCGTGACCGCGCCCGACAGATCGGGCTCCCACGTCACCGCCGCGTCCACCTGCTTCGCCTTGAACATCGCCGCCGCGGCCGGCGCATCGGTGGTGAAGATGATGTTCTTTTCAACCGTCGCGCGTTCCTCGGGCGACAGCCCGGACTGCGCCAGCAGGTAGAGCAGCAGGAAGTGCGACGGCGTGTACTGGGTGCACGAGATCTTGCGGCCTCGCAGATCCTCGATCGATTTGATCGAGTCCAGCGCGACGATGCCGTCGCCGCCGCGCGACCAGTCCTGCATGATGATCGACTTCGCCTTCTGGTTCTGCTCGGCCAGGATCGACGCTTCCCGCGCCCAGTTGTCCACGGTGTTCCACATGATGTCCACGTTGCCGTTGCGGAACGCCGCCAGCTTCGCCGCCGGATCCTCCAGCAGCACGAACTTCACATCCAGGCCGAAGCGTTTCCGGTAGTTGGACGCGGCGTTCGGCTCGAGGCCGCCGTTGAACACAATGCCCGGCGCGTGGCCGGCCCACGTGTTGATGCCGACGACGAGCGTGCGCGACAACCGGCCGCCGCCGCCCCAGGTGGTCGGCGTCACGCCCGTGGACCCGGCGTTGCGCATCGGGTCGGCCGGCGCCGTGCGCAGCGGGTCGAAGTCGCCGGGCGACACCGCGGACGCTGCGGGCGTGGCCGCTTTCTCGCCGACCGCCCACTTGCGGATGTCCGCCCCCTTCGAATGCCACACCGCGTAACCGACGACGGCAAGGATCACGACGGTAATGAAGAGCTTCGCGAACGGTGTCAGCTTCATGATGGCTGTCTCCCCCTACATCGTCTTCTGACCCTGGGCGGCCTGCTGCGCGGCTTTCTTCGCCTTCAGTTCCGCGAGCTGCTGGCGCGCCTGCACTTCGCCCGCCTGGCTCTTGAGCGCTTCGAGCCGCGCGTCGAGCGACGACTCGGAGAGCTCGCGTCCGAGATTGGCCTGCGCGATCGTCGCCTTGATGTGCTCGCGCACGTTGTCGAGGGCCTTCACTTCGGCGTCCACCGACAGACCGTCGAGCTGTTCCTGGATCCGGATGCGCGCGTCGGCCGACCGGAACTTGGCCAGCATCGAGTCGCGCTCGGCCTTCAGGCTGCGGATCTCGCCCTGCACGTTCAGCAGCGACGACTTGGCCGAGTCGGCGTCCTTGTGCGCGGTGTCCAGTTCTCCCTGCAGTTCGGTGAGATCCTGCGCCAGCTGGTTCTTCTTCTGGATGAGGAGCACCGACAGGTCGTCCTGGTTCGACTCCACGGCGGCCGCCAGCTGCCCGTCCACCTGCTTCAGCTCGCGCGTGGCCGCCTGGTAACGCCCGTCGATTTCCTCGCGCCGGGCGATGATCGCGCCGGTCGCGGCCTTCAGCTTGGCGTACTTCCCTACCATCGAATTGAGCGCGTTCTCGTACGCGATCTCGGGATGCGCCTTCTCGACGTCGGCGATCCACAACGACAGGAACCCGCGCCAGAGGTTGGCGAGACGCGCGAAGACCCCTTGTGCCATCGTTCTGATCCTTTGTTATGTGGTCGAGGGCGTGCCGCTCGGGTCGTGCAGCTTCGGCGATTCCCTGACCACGCGCGCCACCGCGTCCTGGCCGAAGAATTCGAGAATCTGCTGGACCGTCAGCTTCTTGTCGTTGCAGCCTTTCACGACCGCGTGCTGCTCCTGGACGCGCTGATCCATCACGGTCCTGATCTGCTTGATCTGGTCTTCGTACTGCTGGATGCGCTGCGCCGATTCCTGCAGCAGCCTCTGCGTGTCGGCGGCGCCGGCGCGGATGTAGCCTTCGAGCGCCTGGACCTCGCCGACGCCAGCCTCGATGATCTTGTCGATCGGCACGCCGAAGGCTCTCAGCGAGGCTTCGACGATTTGCTTGCGGACGCCGACCGGCGTCTCGGCGGGAAGGCTCTGCAGCAGGTCGATCGCTTTCCCAACGCGCTGCCGCTCGTCGGCTTCGATCCCGGCGGCTTCGAAGACCGCGTCGAAATCCACCTGCCCGCCGATCGCGGCCGGTGGATCCTTCTGGAAGAAGGTGGGGGTGGCGCCCACGGCCGCCGGCTCGACAAATGCCGGCGCGGCCGCGTCCGCCGCTTCTTCAACGGCGGTGCCCGAGTCGTCGTGGACGATGAACCAGCCGAGAACGGTCGATCCCCAGCCTTTCCTCTCGCTCATGATCGTCCTTCTTGACGTTCTTCCGCGGCCGTTTGTTCCGAAAGGCGGATCATACGTCGCGAGCGTGGCACGCCGCAATGATGCGGGGGTCCGCCTGGCCGGGTTTCCGGGCGCTCAACGCGCCTGACCCCGTGACAAATCGGGTATCATTGCCAGCCAGCCGAGCATGCCTGCCGACAAGCCTTCCATCGACGACCTGCGCATCGATCGCAGCCGGGAGCGGCGGACCGGGCCGTTGTTCGTGATCCTGGTTCTCGTCGTGCCCGTTGCCGCTGGCGGTGCGGCGGCCTGGTGGTGGATGGGCGAACGCCCGGTGCCGGTTCGCGTGGCAAGCGTGATCCAGGAGGAAGCCGGCGGCGCGAGGGCGGCCGTGCTGAACGCGTCCGGGTACGTGACCGCCCGCCGGCGCGCCACCGTCTCGTCGAAGGTGACCGGCAAAGTGATCGAGGTGCTGGTCGAGGAAGGCAAGGCGGTGCAACGGGGCCAGGTGCTCGCGCGACTCGATCCGAGCACGGCCACCAGGTACCTGTCGCTCGCGCAGGCGGAACTGTCGGCGTCGCGCCGCGCACTGTCGGAGACCGAGGTGCGCCTCGCGCAGGCGCGCGTGACGCTGGGGCGTACCCGTGCACTGGTCGCCGACGGCATCATGACGCGGGCCGACCTCGACGCCGCACAGGCGGAGGTTGACGCGCTGGACGCCCGGCTGGCGCTCGCGCGCGAGCAGGTGGCGGTGTCCGAGCGCCAGGTCGCCGTGCGCGAGAACGACCTGGCGGATCTCACCATCACCGCGCCGTTCTCCGGCGTCGCGATTTCCAAGGACGCGCAGCCCGGCGAGATGGTGTCGCCCGTCTCGGCCGGCGGCGGCTTCACGCGCACCGGCATCTGCACCATCGTCGACATGTCCTCGCTCGAGATCGAGGTGGACGTCAACGAGAGCTACATCAACCGCGTGACGCCGCGCCAGCGCATCGAGGCGGTGCTCGATGCCTATCCCGACTGGAAGATTCCCGGCGCCGTCATCACGACCATCCCCTCGGCCGATCGCCAGAAGGCCACCGTGCTGGTGCGCATCGCGTTCGACAGGCTCGACCCGCGCATCCTGCCCGACATGGGCGTGAAGGTCGCATTCCTCGAGGCCGATCGCGTGCTGCCGGCCGGCCGGCGGGACGTGGCCGCGATTGTCGTACCGCGCGCGGCCGTCCGCCAGGACGCCGGCCGCGACGTGGTCTTCGTCGTGCAGGACGATCGGCTCGAACGCCGCGCGGTGCGCCTCGGCGCCGCTCGCGGCGACACGGCAGTCGTCGTCGCCGGCGTCGCGGCGGGCGAACGGGTCGTCGTGGAAGGACCGGCGGATCTGAAGGCCGGGATGCGGGTGATTGTGAAGACGCCATAGGTGGCGCAGTCGATAGTCAATGGTCGATGGTTCATCGTTGCGCAGGCGTGTGCGCGACGATTGACTATCACCTATCGACTATCGACTTGACGCGCCATGTGGGAGGGCACCGTGACTGATCTCGTCCAAGTCACCAATCTTCACAAGGTGTTCCGCCGCGGGTCGGAGCGAATCGACGTCCTGCAGGGAACGAACCTCACGATTCCCGACGGCGATTTCGTCGCGCTCATGGGACCGTCCGGGTCGGGCAAGACGACGCTGCTGAACCTGATTGGCGGCCTCGACACGCCCACCGAGGGCTCCGTCGTCGTCGGCGACGAGCGGGTGGACCGGTTGTCGGCCGGCCGGCTGGCGCGCTGGCGGGCGCGGCACATCGGCTTCGTCTTCCAGCTGTACAACCTGCTGCCGGTGCTGACGGCCGCCGGCAACGTCGAGTTGCCGCTGCTGCTGACCGGCCTCCGCCGCCGCGAGCGCAAGCGCCACGTCGAGACCGCGCTGGCGATTGTCGGCTTGTCCGATCGCGCCAGGCACTACCCGCGTCAGCTGTCCGGCGGCGAGGAGCAGCGGGTCGGCATCGCGCGCGCGATCGTCACCGATCCGACGCTGCTGCTGTGCGACGAGCCGACCGGCGATCTGGATCGCAAGTCGGGCGACGAGATCATGGACCTGCTGGCCACGCTGAACGCGAAGCACGGCAAGACGATCCTGATGGTGACGCACGATCCGCACGTCGCCGCGCGGGCCAGTCGCGTGCTGTACCTGGACAAGGGCGTGCTCAACGCGGAGCGGACCGCATGAAGTTCCTTCCGCTCGTCTGGCACAACCTGCTGCGGCGGAAGATCCGCACGATTTCCACCCTGCTGGTCATCGTGTTCATCTTCACCCTCTACGGCTACCTCGCGGCGCTCTCCGCGGGGTTTTCGGCCGGCGTCGATCTGGCCAGTGCCGACCGCCTCGTGCTGATACACAAGGTGTCGCTGATCCAGTTGTTGCCGATCAGCTACGAGAAGCGGATCGCGCAGACCGAGGGGGTGGTGGACGTCTGTCACTTCACCTACTTCGGCGGCGTCTACCAGAAGCCGAGCAATTTCTTCATGCAGATGCCCGTCGTGCCGGAGTGCCTGTTCCGCTTGTACCCGGAATTCCTGATGCCTGATGCGCAGAAGAAGGCGTGGTTCGCCGACCGGACCGGCGCGATCGTCGGCCGGTCGCTCGCGAACCGTTTCGGGTGGAAGGTTGGCGATCGCGTGCCGCTGCAGGCGACGATCTGGCGCAAGAAGGACGGGCAGATCACGTGGACGTTCACGATCGACGGCATCTACGACGGGGCGACCAAGGGCACCGACACCACGCAGTTCCTGTTCCACTACGACTACTTCGACGAGGCGCGCTGGGTGGCGCGGGGACTGGTTGGCTGGTACGTGATCCGCGTCGACCGGCCCGAGCACGCGCCGGAGGTGGCGAAACGGCTCGACGCGATGTTCGCGAACTCGCCCGAGGAGACGAAGACGACCGCCGAAAAGGCGTTCGCGCAGGCGTTCCTGAACCAGATCGGCGACATCGGCCTGATGATCCGCTGGATCCTGGGGATCGTCTTCTTCGTGCTGATGTTCGTCACGGCCAACACGATGGCGCAGTCGGTCCGCGAACGTACGAACGAGCTGGCCGTGTTGAAGACGCTCGGCTTCTCCAACGGCGGCGTGCTGGCGCTCGTGCTGCTCGAATCGTGCTGCCTCGCGGTGGTCGGCGGCGGCCTCGGCCTCGCGCTCGTCACCGTGCTCACGAGCGGGAGCGATCCGACCGGCGGCCTCATCCCCGGCTTCATCCTTCGCACGCGCGACGTGCTGACCGGGATCGGGTTCGCGCTCGCCCTGGGCTTCCTCGCCGGTGTGTTTCCCGCGCTGCGCGCCATGCGGCTGCGCATCGCCGACGCGCTGAGGAGGGGCTGAGATGATCGGCTCGCTGTCACAGATCGGCGCCGTGACCGCGCTCGGCATCCGCACCGTCCGCCTCCGCCTCGCCTCGTCGGGCGTCGCCGTCGTCGGCATCGGCGCGGTCGCTGCCGTGTTCGTCGGCGTCCTGTCGATGGCCGAAGGGTTCCGCGCGACGATGGCAGGCACGGGCGAGCCGGACACGGCGATCGTGCTGCGGGTCGGCGCGGACGCCGAAATGACCAGCGCCCTGCTGGGCGACCAGGTGCGCACGATCGCGGACACACCCGGAATCGCGCGGTCGGCGACCGGGCCCATGGCCTCCCCGGAACTGGCCGTCCAGGTCGACCTGCTCAAGCGATCGACCGGCACGACCGCGAACGTGCCGTTGCGCGGCGTGACGGCGGAGGCGTTCCAGGTGCGCCGGAGGGTGCGCATCGTCGAAGGCCGGCGCTTCGAACCCGGCCGCAATGAGATCATCGTCGGTCGCCGCGCCGCCGCGCAGTACGCGAACCTCTCGGTCGGGTCCGTGCTGAAGTGGGGCGAGAACCAGTGGCAGGTGGTGGGGGTTTTCGATGGCGGGGGCACGGTCGTCGACTCGGAGCTGTGGTGCGACGTGCGCGTGCTGGCGCCGGCCTATCGCCGCGGCAACAGCTTCCAGTCGGTGTACCTCCGCCTCGAATCGCCGCAGGCCTTCGACCGCGTGAAGGACGCGTTGACCGCCGATCCACGCCTGAACGTGAAGGTCCTGCGGGAACGGGACTATTACGCGGAGCAGTCGACGGCCGTCTACACCATCATCACGACGATCGGCATGGTCATCGCCGGCCTGATGGGCATCGGCGCCGTCTTCGCGGCGGTCAACAGCATGTACTCGGCCGTCGCGAGCCGCACGCGCGAAATCGCCATGCTGCGCGCGCTCGGCTTTCGGGGCGGTCCGGTCGTCGTCTCCGTGCTCGCCGAGTCGATGATGCTGGCCCTGGTGGGTGGCATCGCGGGCGGGCTGATTGCTTACATTGGCTTGAACGGTTACGAAACCTCGACGATCAACTGGCAGAGCTTCAGCCAGGTGGGATTTGCCTTCGCCGTGACGCCGGCGCTGCTGGTGCGCGGCATCGTTTACGCGGTCGCCATCGGATTCATCGGCGGCCTGTTTCCCGCCGTCAGGGCCGCCCGAGTGCCGGTGGTGGTCGCGCTGAGGGAGTTGTAGTCCAGTCAAGAGCCTCGCTGCGGGCACTCGTCTCGGCCCGCACGCGATTCGCACAGGCAGAGCCTGCGCACGGAAATCAGTAGGGATTCACTATCGGGCCTCCGTCACGGACCATGTCGCGGCCCATGCGGCAATGGTAACGGAACCCAGCAGCTCCTTGATGGCAGCCCGGTTCGCGACGAAGTTGTCGTCCACGATGAAGACGACTTCGAGGTGGTGGGCGCGCAGAGCGTCCAGTTCCACGATCACCTGCTCGGCCGTCTTGAAGCGCGGTCGGCGGCCCGCGGATGTCGCGATGATGTCGCAGAACTCACACTGGAACGGGCATCCGCGAGAGAACTGGACTCCTCCAAAGAGGTACTTTCGTGTTTCGAGCAGGTCGAGACGGGGCGGCGGCACGCGTGTCATGTCAGACGGCTTCGTCTGCTCGTAGCGCCTCCCCGGCTTGCCCTGCTTCCATATCTTCGAGGAACCGGGGCCACGTTTCCTCCGCTTCCCCGATGAAGACCGCATCGGGGAGATCTCCGAAGTACTCTTCCTGGACCGTCACCCAGCGGCCACCGACCACGGTAAACACGTTGAGCTTCTTGACAGCGGTCAGGATCTCGCGCATGCGTTTCCGCTGGACGATCATTCCGGTGAGACCCACCAGATCGGCGCGGGCCAGGCGGGCGAAATCAATCGGCTCCACGTTCTCATCGATGATCGTGACGTCGTGCTCGGCGGGCGTCAGAGCGGCAAGGAGTGGAAGGCTGGAGACCGGCATGGTCGCCTTCTTGTGGAGAAGGGGCAGGGCGTGCTCCAGTCCGAGGAAGGTCGCTTCGAAGCGCGGATTCAGGGGGACGATGCGCGACATGATGCTCGCCTCGGCGGTGGGATGGCCGATGATAACATTCGAGCCTGCTTGGCACATCCCTGGTGGAATAGCCACTTCCAGTGTTTCGCACTTGTTTCGTCATCGATTCGCTACCAGGCCGGCCTGACAGTGTGCGGCAGATTCCCGCGATACATTGGGAAAACAATGGCCATCTCTCCAGTGAGATCGTACGGCCATCACTCTGATGTCTGGAGTGGTCAAACCAGATCGTTGACAAGCTGACGCCCGGCGTCCTATAAGTTCTCGTGCGCGAACAGCCCGGCACGAGACCTGTCGCTCGCGAGATCGGACAACGCGCACCCAGCCACGACAAAGCAGGCCGGCGGTCGTGCTCGGAGGGACCAGCATGACGAACCATCACGCCGGGGGCTCGCCAGCGCCGCTGATGGACCGCCGAACGGTGCTCCGGCGTCTCGGCGCGGCCGCAGGCGCCCTCGGCACGTCCAGCCTGCTTGGACGGACAGCGTACACCGCGCGGCAGTCGGGTGAATCGCCGGTCGCGGCCACGACAGCCGGGACGATCCGTGGCTTCGTGGACCAGGGCATCAAGGTCTTCAAGGGCATTCCGTACGGAGCCGACACCTCCACACGCCGCTTCCTGCCCCCTGTCCCGCCAGAACCGTGGACGGGTGTGCGTGACGCTATCGAGTTCGGTCCCACCGCGCCCCAGACGAGCGGAGGCGGCAACGGATTCTTCCCGCGCGACGAGGCGACATCGATCGGCGAGGACTGTCTCAGGTTGAACCTCTGGACGCCGGCGCTCCGCGACGGCGGCCGGCGGCCGGTGATGGTCTGGTTCCATCCCGGAGGCTACTCGAGCATGACCAGCAACACCGCCGCGTACGACGGCGTTCGGCTCTCACGCCGGGGCGATGTGGTGGTCGTGACCGTCAATCACCGGCTGAACGCGTTCGGCCATCTGTATCTCGCCGAACTGGGTGGTTCGCGATTTGCCGACTCCGGAAACGCGGGCATGCTCGATCTGGGGCTCGCCCTCACCTGGGTGCGCGACAACATCGCCGCGTTCGGCGGCGATCCGAAGAACGTGATGATCTTCGGCGAGTCGGGCGGAGGGGCGAAGTGCGCGACTCTCATGGCCGACCAGATGAGCGAGGCCTGGATCGCGTTCGCGCGCGCGGGCAATCCACGCTCCGGGAACCTGCCGCCATGGCCGTCCTACCAGATGCCCCGCCGGGCGGCCATGGTGTTCGACACGGTGTCGAAGGTGGTCAACGATCCGCGCGGCGACGAACGAAGGATGTTCGAGAAGGTTCCCTACGTTCAGCCGGGCACCTGACGGACGGTATCGCCATGCCATTGGAGAAAGCGCGCCTTTGCTGCCGCCGTCCGTTCCCCACGGCTCTGCTCGCATCGCTCACGCTCGGAACTCTGGCCTCGGTTCACTGCGTGCAGGCACCTGCGTCAGACACGCGGCAGGTGCTGGACGCCATGAAGCGCGCGACGACGTTCATGGTGGAGAAGGTCAGCACCGGAGGCGGCTACGTGTGGTCCTATCTGCCCGACCTCTCGCGCCGCTGGGGCGAGATGGAGGCGCGGGACACGATGATCTGGATCCAGCCCCCCGGCACGCCGACGATGGGGCACCTATTCGTCGACGCCTACCACGCAACGGGCGACCCGTACTACTACCGCGCGGCTGCGGCGGCAGCCGACGCGTTGATCCGCGGCCAGTTGCCCTGTGGCGGATGGAACTACGTGGTCGATTTCGCGGGCGACCGCTCGCTGCGCGACTGGTACGACACCGTCGGCCGCAACGGCTGGCGGCTCGAAGAGTTCCAGCACTACTGGACCAACGCCACCTTCGACGACGGCGTCACGGCCGAGTCAGCGAAACTGCTGCTGCGCCTCTACGTCGAGAAGCGCGACCTGAAATACAAGGCCGCCCTCGACAGGGCGATCCAGTTCGTCCTCGACGCTCAGTACCCGGTCGGGGCATGGCCGCAGCGTTATCCGCTGTTGAACGAGTTCTCGAAGCAGGGCAGGCCCGACTACACGTCATTCATCACGTTCAACGACGACGTGACCGCGGGCAACGTCAACTTCCTGATCCTCTGCTACCAGACGCTGGGCGATCGACGACTGCTGGACGCGATCACTCGTGGCATGAACGCCTTTCTCGTGACGCAGCAGGCGGCGCCCCGGTCCGGCTGGTCCCTGCAGTACACACCCGATCTCGAGCCGGCCGGTGCGCGCACCTATGAACCCAGAGCGCTTGCGACCCACACGACCGCGCAGAACATCGGGCACCTGCTGGCCTTCTATCGCCTGACCGGCGACACCAGGTTCCTGGCGCGCGTCCCCGAGGCGCTCGACTGGCTCGACCAGGTCAGGCTTCCGCCCAACGTGCTCGCGCTCGCGGGAAACCGCACGCATCCGACGTTCGTTGAGATCGGCACCAACAAACCGCTTTACGTCCACCGCCACGGCTCCAACGTGGTCAACGGCGCCTACACGTTCGATTACGATCCCCGGAACACCGTCGGCCATTACAGCTCGTTCCGGCAGATCGACGTCGATGGCCTTCGCAGGCGCTACCAGCAGACCCGGGCGCTGCCGCGCGCGGAGGCGACCAGAGGTTCGCCGCTGCTGGCGGGGCCCGGGTCAACGCCCCTGCCGCGGTACTTCGCCGTGACAGAGCCGGAACCGCCAGGGGCTGCAAGCAGGGCGCGGGCGGAGGAGAGCGTCGCACGGCTCGTCAGCAGTCTGAACAGACAAGGTTATTGGCCGGCCGAGCTCGGGACGACCAGCCATCCTTACCGCGGCGACGGATCGAAGCAGGCCGCGCCCGGCGACTTCTCGCAGACGCTCGCCGGCGACGAGACCGACACCTCGCCGTACCGCGTGGACCATCTGTTGGGCATCTCGACGGCGGCCTACATCCGCAACATGAGCGCGTTGATTCGGTACCTGGACATCTCCCAAGGCCGGGATCGTGAAAGTTGAAGCAAGTCTTCACGGACGGCCTTGCGATCTGTCTCAGGGCATCGTGTTCCGGGGTTCCACATGAACAAGAGAACGATGTCGTGCCTTCTGCTCGCGGCGTGCGTTCCTGCGCTGCTGCCGTTCGTTGCTGTCCGGTCGCAGCCGACCGGAGGCAGCTCGGTCTGGGCCCAAGGCTTCGAAGGTCAACGAAAGGCCGATCTTGGCGACGGCCGGTACCTCAACCCGATCTTCGCCGGCGATCACCCCGATCCCTCGGTGCTGAAAGACGGCCAGGACTACTACATCACCTTCTCGTCGTTCGACGCGTACCCGGGCCTTGTCATCTGGCATTCGCGCGATCTCGTCAACTGGGAACCGGTCGGACCGGCGCTCTTCAAGAACGTCGGTTCGGTCTGGGCGCCAGACCTCGTCAAGCACAAAGGACGCTACTACATCTACTTTCCCGGCCAGAAACCGGGACACCCATCCAACTACGTCATCTGGGCGGACAACGTCCGCGGCCCCTGGAGCGACCCGATCGATCTTCGGATCGGACGCATCGACCCTGGTCACGCTGTCGCGCCGGACGGCAGGCGGTATCTCTTCCTGAGCGGGGGCTACATGGCGCCGCTCGCCGACGACGGACTGTCGGTGATCGGCGAGCTGAAGAAGGTCTACGAAGGGTGGCAGTACCCCGACGACTGGGTCGTCGAGAGCTTCTCGCAGGAAGGACCGAAGATCCTCTCGCGCGGAGGCTATTACTACATGGTGCTTGCCGAGGGCGGGACGGCCGGCCCGCCGACCAGTCACATGGTGGTCGCCGCGCGCTCGAAGGCGCTCGAGGGCCCGTGGGAGAACTCACCCTACAATCCGATCATCCGGACGAAGTCGGACACCGAGCGATGGTGGTCGAAAGGACACGCAACGCTCGTGGAAGGGCCGGGAGGGAAGTGGTACGCCGTCTACCACGCCTACGAGAACGGGTTCTACGACCTCGGCCGCCAGACGCTCCTCGAACCGATCGAATGGACCGCCGATGGCTGGTTCCGCGCCGGGGGCGCCGACCTCGCACGGCCGATTCCGAAGCCTGCCGGCGAAGCGGTTCCGCACGGAATGCGCCTCTCGGACGATTTCTCCGCGAACAAGATGGGCGTGCAGTGGAGTTTCTACGACGGCTCGGACGCCGACCGCGGGCGCTATCGCTACGAGAACGGAACGTTGGTGCTGCGGGCCAAGGGGGCGACGCCCGCTGACAGTTCACCGCTGTCGTTCATCTGCGGCGACCAGGCGTATGAAGTCGAGGTCGAAATCACCATCGATCCAGGGGCCACGGCGGGATTGCTGCTGTTCTACAACCGCCGGCTCTACGCGGGCCTCGGCTATTCCGCAGGCAACTTGATCCTCCACCGCTACGGAACCGGGCGCCTGCTGCCGAAGCCCGCGCAACTGGGTTCCACCCTGCACCTGCGTCTCGTCAACGACCGCCACATCGTCACCATCTTCTACAGCGCCGACGGCGGGAAATGGGAGCGCTTCGGCACGCGCATGGACGTCTCCGGCTACCATCACAACGTGGCAGGCGAGTTCCTGAGCCTGCGGCCCGCGCTCTACGCCGCGGGTACCGGCGAGGTGCGGTTTCGCGGCTTCAAGTATCGAGCGCTCGCGGCGCCGTAAACAGGAGATCCTCGCGAACCGGCGTGAACACGTCGATCAGCACGACTTCCTCGTCGAGCATGGTCGCCCCGTGCTCCACGTTCGGAGGAAAGTGCACGACATCGCCGGCCTTGACGATGCGCTCCGTGCCTTCGATCGTGAACCGGACGCGTCCCGCCAGGACGAGCGTCATCTGCTCGTGCGGGTGGCGATGCACGGCCGTCACGACGTGCGCGTCGAAGCGGAGGCGGCACGCCATGAGCTGCCGGCCCGTGACGATTCGGCGCTCGATGCCTGGGGCTGGAACCTGCGCGGGCACGTCGTCCCACCGAACGTGCTGGCCAGTGAGAGCAGGGTCACCTGTCATGCGTCATCGCTCCTTCCCGCGCACGTGTTGAGGGACCGCCAGCAGTCGATCCGCAGGAAGCGCCTCCGGCGTGATGCGGATGAGACGAAGCCTTCCCTTGAACCAGTACGCCAGGTTCTGGCGTACGCCAATCGACGTGCGCCCGGCGCCGATCGGCCCGAACTGCAGCGGTCCTTCGGCCTCGCGAATCCCGTCAACGTAGTGAGTCATTGTCCTGCCGTCGTAGCGCAGGGCGGCGACGTGCCAGCTGTCTGACGGATGTGCGGCGCGGCGATCGATCAGCGTCAGCGAGGACGGGTCGTGGCGAAGGAACGTATCCAGGCACCACGACCTGTCCGGCAGGATCCGAGTTTCCATCATCACGCGGTTCTCCGACCCGGTCTCCTGGACGTGCAGGAAGCGCTGTTCCTCGGGACCGTCGGCGTCGGGTGCAAACACCGCTTCGATCGTGAATCGGTCGAGGCCCGCCAGCGGATTCACATCGAGAAACAGCCCATCGGTGCGGCCGTTGAACTCCACGGCGCGTCCGACCGCGGCCTCCACGACACGCGGAGCGCCGACCACCGTCACCGGATGCCCTGCGATGCTGGCGAGGTTGTCGAGGTACCACACGACCTGCTTCGCGGTATCGGGCCGTCGAGCGGCAGGTGCCGACTTCGCCAGTTCGTTGAGGTAGGCCTCGATGTTCGTGTAGCCGTCCCTGCCGCCGGCCCTCGAGGCGTCGGACGGGTCTTTGCGATCGAGCCGGTGCGTGCGTTCCCACTCGTCGGGAATGCCGTCTTTGTCGGTATCGGGCCGCGCCGGCGCGGAACGATACTCGGGCCAGCCTCCGACCTGGACCTGCGAATCGATGATCGCTCCCGTGCTCTGCTCGACCTCGCGCACGATCCGCCGATCAACCGCATCCCGGCGGGGAAGGGTGGCGCCTGCTCCATCCAGCACCTCGCGAAGCGCGTCCGTCGCGCTCGTCGTGCGAACCGGCGGGGCAGCGAACGGCGTCTTCACGACGGTGACGAGGCGGCGGCCCTCAATCTCGGTCCTGTCGAACAGCAGCGCGTTGTCGGCGGTCCACGCGCTGCGGCCTTCGACGAGGTTGCCTTCGACGAAATAGGTGGCGGCCGCCGTGTCGGTCAACACGATGACGCCGCGTGCGCGATCGCTGCTCGGGCCTGGGCGAACGTAGTTGCCGACGTAGTTCGCGCTCAGCTGATCGCCGGTGAGGCCGCTGGCGAACTTCCCGTAGTCGTAGATGACGTTGTTGCGGACGTCGAACACCGGACAGGGCGGCGTGCCGTAGTTGTCGCCCAGGCGGGGATTTCGCTCGCTGTTGTGGGCCCACAGGTTGTGGTGCAGCGTGACGCCTCCGACTGCGCGCACCAGCGACCCGTACCCGTGAGCCCCCTTGCTGTGATGGCTTTGGTTCAGGCCCTCCGCGATCAGACTCCACTGGATGGTCACGTCCTTGATGCGGCCGCTCGCGGAGAGGTTTTCGTCAATCGACCAGGTCGCCGAGCAGTGGTCGATGATCACGTCGTGGCTGTCGCCCATGACGTCGAGGCTGTCCACGTCCTCGCTTGAGATGTCGCCGGGCCTGAAGCGAAGGAACCGCACGATCACGTCGTGCGTCAGGATGCTGACCTGGCTTCCTCGAAAGCAGATCCCGTCTCCTGGCGCGCTCTGCCCGGCGATCGTGACGTACGGTTCCCGGATTTCGACGGGTGAGGCGAGCGTGATCAGACCGCTGACACCGAACACGATCACGCGCGGGCCCCTGGCCGTCGCGGCGTCGCGAAAGCTGCCGGGGCCCGAATCGTTCAGGTTCCGGACGACGATGATGCGGCCCCCGCGCCCTCCGGGCGTGCGCGCGCCGAAGCCTTCCGCCCCGGGAAACGCCGGTGGGGAGAGCGGCGCCGTCGCGAGCGTTGCCGCGGCGAGAGCGAAGGGGAGGATGATGTGCCGGACGATCACAAGGAATCAGGACCGGGGAATCGGGATTCAGGACACGCGCGCGATGAGCGGATCCTGATTCCCGACTCCCGATTCCTGCCTCTCTGCCCAGCTAGAAGATGAACCGGAGACCGACCTGCACCTCGCGGCCGAAGTACGCCGCGTTCTTGCGCGTGACCTTGCCGAACGTCGCGCTGCCGAGCGTGAGATCCGGATCGGCGAACACCAGGTTGTTGAGCGCGTTGTACGCCTCGATGCGTGCCTCGAGGCGGTACTTGGAGGTCACGTTGAACATCTTCGTCAG